>ORMF010339982.1_pt1 | contig 36902 bp, 33 predicted proteins | sample 1779871 | NCBI WGS metagenome assembly ORMF01 (sample SAMEA104232316, study PRJEB22302) | groundwater metagenome | biome: forest; feature: aquifer; material: groundwater | place: USA | collected 2011-08-07 | depth 5.4 m
ACAGCTTCGGCGCGAGATCGAGAAGTGGGTCGAGTACCACGACCATCCCCTTTATCACAAGAGCCTGCAGGTGGCGGACGAGATGATCGGGCGCTGCACCGACAAGGGGCATCCCGGAGTATGCGTTCCCGAGGGGGATCGCATGCGTCGCTACTACGCCGCTCTCGACCCCGGCTTCTACGACCTCGGTCGGTTCAGCCCTGTGATGGAGGCGCCGTTCTCAAGCTATCTGAAAACGCGCACTTATCAGGACCTGACTCGAGAAACCGCCCCGTGCTGTTTGCGGGCCGAGGACCGGCAAACGCTGGCTTTCGGGCTCGACAACTACGTTCCGTTCTTCGACCATCGACTGATCGAGTTCATGTTCCGGGTGCCGGGCGACATGAAGATCCGCGACGGCGTCACAAAATTCCTGTTGCGCAGGGCGATGCGGGGTGTGCTGCCGGAGGAGACGCGCACCCGGATCAAGAAGACGGGCTGGAATGCGCCTGCCCATCTCTGGTTTGCCGGAACGGGGCGAATCGCACTGCTCGACCTGATCCATTCGCGCGTCTTTCGCGAGCGGGGAATCTACGACGTGCGCGAAGTGCAGCGGCTCGCCGACGAGCACGAAGAAATCGTGTCCTCCGGTCAGCAGCGTGAGAATCATATGATGTTCTTCTGGCAGCTCGCTAATCTGGAACTCTGGTTGCAGTCGATTGATTCGCCCGATGGGGTGCAGGAACGATGACGGCGTCGGGCACACCGCGATTTCTGATCACCACCGCGGATGAAAGAAGCTGGCGTACGGACCGTCCGATTCTTTTCCTTGGCAAATGGTGTTGCGAATATACCCGCCGTAGCGAATGGGCAGGTCTCGATGCAGCGTTAGTGCCTGAATACGGATGGGATGAGGGGCAGCAGGATACCGATTTCGCGTACGTGCAGCGTCTCTATGAAGAACTGCTGATTGAGCTTAGCGAGGCACTTAACCGTTATCACGGCACAGGCCGCTCACTGCGCTATTGGCGCATCCTGCTCGGCCCATGGCTTCTGACGTTTACGTCCATTTTGTTCAATCGCTGGGCAACAATTCGGCTTGCAGTACGGAATTTCGAGATCTCTGGGTCGGTCCTCCTTGAGTTGCCCGTAGGGCAGACAATCCCAAGTGACTTTAACGATTTCGCGCAGAAATACCTGAGCCACACCTGGAATCACGCGATCTATGGCCGGATTCTGAGCGGGTGGACCAGTGTGCCGTGCGAACGGATTGCCGTGCAAGAAGCAGCAGAGGGCGTGCCGGCACGAGCATCCATTCCGGCGCCGACACTGCGGCGACGGTTGAGGCGGATGGGTGCACGAGGACTGTCTGCACTTGCGCGCATACTGAGCCGTCCCACTGATGCATTCTTCATCAACACCTATCTGCCTCCGAAACAGGATTTTCGGTTGCAACTGGGGCTGGGTCAGCTTCCGAAGCGGTGGCAAATCGTAACTGCGCCAAGGATCGCGCCGGACTTTCAGGTCCGTCGACAGATACGGCTCGCGTCAACCAGTCATCAGGGTTTCGAGCAATGCATCCGTACCTTGGTTCTCGAGCAAATCCCCGCGCTTTATCTCGAGGGCTACCGATCGCTACTGAAGGCGGTGGCCGAGGTGCCGTGGCCGAAACGTCCGAGTGTCATCTTCACTTCCAATAATTTTCAAGCCGACGATGTCTTCAAGGCCTGGGCTGCCGACAAGACGGAGTACGGCATCCCCTATGTTATTGGTCAGCACGGCGGGTATTACGGCACAGCCAAGTATTCCACTCAAGCTGATTTGAATGAAGTCGCAACGGCAGATCGACACCTGACCTGGGGCTGGACTGACGACAATCCCAAGAATTACCCCGCCGTGGCTCTGAAAATTGTGGGGGTACCACGTGGAACCTGGAATCCGGCCGGGGGCCTGCTGCTGGTGACCAGTTTAGACTTGCGATACACGCGCGACCCCTGGGATATAAGCGCCCAGACAGCCAGTTACATGGAAGATCAATTCCGATTTGTGGCGGCTCTTCCTCAAACGATTCGCGCAGTGTTGACGGTTCGCCTTCATTTTGCAGCAGCCTCGCATGGTAATCCGCACGACGTACTCTGGCGGGCTCGCCATCCGGATGTGCGACTCGATCCCGGCACCAGTCCAATCGAACCGCTGATTCGCCGGAGCCGATTGTTTGTATATACGGTCAACTCAACAGCCTTTCTGGAAACCCTTGGGCGGAACATTCCCACCATCATTTTCTGGGACCCAAAATACAATGGGCTTCGGCCCAGCGCCCAGCCTTATTTTGATTTGCTGAAGAAGGCCGGTATTTTCCACGAAACTCCCGAGTCGGCCGCAGCGAAGGTGGCGGAGGTGTGGAATGATGTGACGGGATGGTGGAACCGGCCGGAGGTGCGGGGGGCGTGCGTCAAGTTCTGCGACCGCTTTGCTCGTATGCCAGAGAACCCGATTCAGGTGCTGAAGAACGCCTTGACCACCGTCAAGGCCGGGCAGCATGCGTGACGCTGTGTCGGCGGAGTACGCCGGCGGTCTCAAAGTGCATGCTGCTATGCTCGACAACACGACATTCGGCACGGTCTACAACCACATTTTCAAGCGGGAGGATTAGGCGTGCTTGTCAGCCATACGAACAGTCTCAAACAGAAGCTGCGCTCCGGAAAGGCCACGATTGGGTCCTGGATCACGCTGGGCTGTGTTGATATCGCCGAGATCATGGGCAAGGCCGGCTTCGACTGGCTGGTGGTGGATCTGGAACACAGCGTAACAGCCATCGACACCGCCGGCGAACTGATCCGCATCATCGATCTGTGCGGAGTGGCGCCACTGGTGCGGCTCACTTCCAATAACCCCGACCAGATCAAGCGCGTGATGGATGCCGGCGCCCATGGCATCGTCGTGCCCAATGTGAATTCCAGGGAGGGTGCGGAGCGGGCCGTGGCTGCGGTGCGCTATGCGCCAGCGGGCAGCCGTGGAGTGGGACTCGGGCGTGCCCAGGGATATGGCACGCGATTCCAGGAGTACCTGGCTTGGCAGCGCGACGGCGTAGTCGTGATCGTAATGATCGAAGATCGCGAGGCGATTCCCAATTTGCGGGAAATTCTCACGACCGAGGGCGTCGATGGATTTCTTATCGGACCTTACGACCTGTCCTGCTCCCTGGGAGTTCCGGGCCGGTTCGAGCATCCCGACTTCCTAGCCGCCATGGCCGAGATTCGCCGGGTGGGGGCGGAGCTGGGTGTGCCCGGTGGCCTGCATGTGGTCGAACCTGATCTGGACCTCCTCGGAACTTGTGTGGCGGAGGGCTACCGATTCATCGCCTATAGCGTGGATATACGCATCCTGGACGTTGGCATCAGACAGGGCGTTGATTCCTTCAGAAAGATGAGCACGTGAAAGCGATAGCCATCATTCCAGCCCGCTTGGGCGCCACTCGTTTCCCCGGAAAGCCACTGGCGCGGATTCACGGCGTACCCATGGTGGGGCACTGCTTCTTCCGGATCCGCATGTGCGAGGCCCTGCGCGAGACCTACGTGGCGACCTGCGACCGGGAGATCGCCGACTACGTGAGGTCGGTCGGCGGCAAGGCAGTCATGACTGCTCCCAGCCACAACCGCGCCACGGATCGGACCGCCGAGGCGATGGTCAAGATCGAAGCCGAAACCGGACCGGTGGACGTGGTAGTGATGGTTCAGGGCGACGAGCCGCTGATCACGCCGGAGGTAGTGGATGACGCGTTGCGCCAGTTCGACGATCCGTCGCTGGAGATCGTCAATGTGATGTCCAGGCTGCGCAGCGTGGAGGAGTTCCGAGACCCGAACAACGTCAAGGTCGTTGTCAATCGCGCACGGGACGCGCTGTATTTCTCCCGCGAGCCCATCCCCTCGCCCTGGAAGGGCACGGAGAACGTGCCCATGTATATGCAGACGGGCGTCATCGCGTTCCGCCGCGAGGCGCTGCTGCGGTTCAACCGGATGCCGGAAAGCCCCTTGGAGAAGATCGAGTCGGTGGACATGAACCGCGTGCTGGAATCCGGAGGGCGAATCCGGATGGTCCTGACCGAGCTGCGTACGATCGGCGTGGATACTCCGGCGGAGCTCGAGGCGGTAGCGGAGTTGATGGCGAACGACCCGTTGCGCGGGCGATATCCGGCCTGACAACCCAGAAAGGATCTCCGGGTGGCTTCACCGCTTGCCGTATTGGATCGAATCGCAAGGCCGGTATTTCGGCGCTGGATTGCGAAGCAGGAAGCAAGGATGGTAGCTGACGTCCGCCAGCTTCTCGACGGGGGGAATATTTCGCTGCTCGACGTGGGATCGGCGGGCGGCATCGAGCCGCGTTGGAAGCCGTATCGTAGCCTCATCAAATACGCGGGCGTCGAGCCCGATGCAAGGTCCTCGGCGGCACTGATGCAATCACCGGAAGCCGGGCTCTTCGCGGACTATCGGATACTCCCGCATGCAGTCTGGAGCAGGAACGACGTCATAACATTCAATCTGTGCCGCAAGCCGATGGTGTCCTCGCATTTCCTCCCCAGACGGGAATTCGTCTCGAGATACCCGCAGAGCGAACGGTACGACATATCGACGACCGCGAGCATCTCTTGCCAGACGATCGACAACGTGCTGTCGACGAATGGCCTGCAGTGCGATTTCATCAAGCTCGATATCCAGGGTGGCGAGCTTGCGGTGCTCGAAGGCGGCGGGAAGAGCCTCGATCGCTGCCTGGGACTGGAAATAGAGGTGGAGTTCGTGCGGATCTACGAGGACCAGCCGCTCTTCGGCGAGGTCTGCGCATTCCTCGAGACCAAGGGCCTGGAATTCATCGATTTCACCAGCTTCAACAGGTGGGAGCGTTCCCAGTATCGGGGCTTCGGGCAGTGCGTATTCGGAGACGCGCTGTTCCTGAGGACGCCGGAAAACCTCGTCTCGGGTCTCACGCGCGGCCTGTTCGGGACCGACGACATCAAGCGGTACTTGGCGGTACTGAGGATATATGCGCGCATGGACCTGATGGAGCAGTCTCTAAGACTCCTGGGCGGACACGAAGGATTCGAGCCCGGCTACCTCGAGGAGGCGGGGGCGGTCGTGCAGCGTCTCAAGACCTATCTGAAACGATCCGCCGTCGTGCTGAGAGTCATGACGCCCGTCGCCAGATTGTTGAATCCAAGCGCGAGACTGCATTTGGTGTACTAGCCGGCGAGTAGACTCGGATGAAAGAACATGACATCCGCCCGGAGCATCTCCTCAAGCGCTATCTTGAGCTGACCGAGCAGGACGCGAAGACCTGTTTCGGGGAGGTGCCGAGGCAGGAGATTCCCTGTGTCGGCTGCGGCGGAAATGAACTGAGGCACGCGTTCGACAAGAATGGCTTCGCCTACTCTCAATGTGCGGCGTGCGGTACCTTGTTCCAGACGCCTCGCCCCTCGGCCGAAGCCTTCGAGTCGTTCTACCAGGATTCGGTCTCCTCGCGCTATTGGGCCGAAGAGTTCTTTCCCGCGGTGGCCGAAGCGAGACGGGAGAAGATCTTCCGGGCCCGGGTTGACCGTCTGGCGCACATGTGCGAGGAAAGGCGCATCGCGGTGGGGACCCTGATCGACGTCGGCGCGGGCTACGGAATCTTTCTCGACGAGTGGCGCAAGCGTTTTCCGGCGACCCGCACGGTGGCGATCGAGCCGTCGGCCTCTCTCGCCCGGGAATGCCGGTCCAAGGGTTTCAAGGTGGTCGAAAGTATCGTCGAAAAGGCGAAGGGTTGCGACGGCACGGCCGACGTGACTGTCTGCTTCGAAGTGCTGGAGCACGTAGTGGATCCGCTTGCGTTCATCCGTGTTCTGGGCAACCTGGTACGTCCGGGCGGCTACCTCTTCGTCAGTACCCTCGGAGTAGACGGGTTCGATATCCGGGTGCTCTGGGAGAAATCCAACAGCGTGTCGCCGCCCCACCACATCAACTTTCTGAGCGTGGAGGGTTTCCATCGACTGTTTGCGAGGGCAGGTTTCGTCGACGTCGATGTCACCACGCCGGGAGTGCTCGACGTCGATATTGTCCGGAACGCCGTACGCGGGGATCCCGCGATCCTCGCGGGTCAGCGATTCCTGCAGCAGGTGCTGGGGAACGACGTTCTCGCGGCGGCATTCCAGGAATTTCTTTCGAGCCAACAGCTCAGCTCCCATACCTGGGTCATCGCCCGCAAGCCTGAGAATGCGGAAGCATAGATGGGCGAGCTGAAGGTCGGGATTGCCGGGTTCGGCGTCGTGGGGAAGCGGCGCAAAGCCTGTGTCGACCGCAACCCGCACATGCGCGTGGTTGCCGTCTGCGATCGAACTTTCGAAGTCGAGGGCGTCCTGCCGGACGGAGTGCTCTACTTTCGCGCGTATTCGCGGTTGCTGGAGGAGGACCTGGATGTCCTGATCGTCTGCCTCACCAACGATGTGGCGGCCGATGCGACGATTGCCGGACTGGAGCGGGGCCTGCACGTGTTCTGCGAGAAGCCCCCTGGTCGGGACCTGGCCGATGTCGTACGTGTCATGGGCTGCGAGAGGCAACACCCGGACCTCAAGCTGATGTACGGTTTCAACCACCGGCATCACGAATCGGTGCGGGAGGCATTGCAGTTGATCCGCTCGGGCGAACTGGGCCGAATCATCAATATGCGCGGCGTCTACGGAAAATCCCAGCTGATCACCTTCAATCAGCCCGTCTGGCGCACCAGCCGGGCGCTGGCGGGGGGCGGCGTGCTCCTCGATCAGGGCATCCACATGGTGGACATGATGCGGCTGTTCGCCGGCGAGTTCACGCAGGTGCACAGCTTCGTGTCCAACAGCCATTGGGGCTATGACGTGGAGGACAACGCCTACGCCCTGATGCGGACCGACGACGGCATCGTCGGCATGCTCAACTCATCGGCCACCCAATGGCGGCATCGCTTCAACCTGGATATCAACCTGCAGCGCGGCAGCATCGTGCTCGGGGGGATTCTTTCGGGCTCCAAGAGCTACGGGGCGGAAACCCTCACGATAGTTCAGGCGGACCCCGACAACGACATGGGTGACCCCAAGGAACAGACGACGCGGTACAACCGCGATCCCTCCTGGGACGAGGAAATCCGCTGCTTCGCGAAAGCGATATTGGAGCACTTGCCGGTCGACAGCGGCTCCTCGGACGACGCCTACAGGACGATGAAGCTGGTGTACCAGATCTATTACGCCGATCCCGTGTGGCGCGATACGTTCAAGATACCCGACCCCGACGGTTTCGCCCTATGAACAACATCTCGAACAATCTCGACCGCATATTCGACGCCGATGCGAAACTTTTCGCCAGCCGTTACATCGATTACCTGGCCGAAGTCCTGCGAAGAATCGACGTGCACGAGATCGAGGGCTTCATCCGGGCCGTGCTCGATGCCCGCGACCGCGGCGCTACGATCTTCTTCATCGGCAACGGCGGCAGCGCGGCGACGGCCAGCCATTTCGCCAATGACCTGGGCTTCGGTACGGACGCCTACGCGAAGCCGTTTCGCGCGGTCAGCCTCGCCGACAACCACGCGATCGTGACGGCTTTGGCAAACGACTTCGGCTACGAAGAGGTTTTCGTTCGGCAACTTCGGATTCAGGGCAGGGCGGGCGACTTGCTTGTGGGGATCTCCGCCTCCGGCAACTCGCCCAATCTCCTGAAGGCGTTCGAGTACGCCCGCCAGGTCCGCATTCGGACCGTTGCGATTACCGCGTTCGACGGAGGTCGCATGAAGCGGGCGGCCGACCTCGGGATTCACGTTCCAACGGGCCTCAAGGAATACGGTCCGGCCGAGGATGCCCACATGATGCTGGATCATCTGATCGGAGCATATCTGACGCGGTTGATCCGGAATGAGCGAATCGGCTGAACTGCTGGATTTCGCCAAACGCGTCGTCTCGGAGGCCGCGAACGACTTCCTGGCCCGCGATCGCGGCTCCATGAGCGAGGTATCGGGCTCGCAATTGAACGGCAGAGAAGTCAAGCTCGTGGCGGATGCCGCGCTCGAAGCGTCGTTGCTGGATCGATTGCTGCCGACCGGTCTGACCGTGCTCAGCGAGGAGACGGGTCTGGTCAGGCAGGGCGCCGACGGTGCGCTGCGATGGATCGTCGATCCGCTCGACGGGAGCGTCAACTACCTGAGGGGAATCGGTCCGAGTGCCGTCTCGGTCGCCCTGTGGCGGGAAGATGCGCCCCTGTTCGGGGTTCTGTTCAGACTGGATGACCGGACCCTTGCCTGGGGCGGCAACGGGATGGGCGCATGGCTCGACGACCGGCCAATCCATGTCTCGCCACAATCCAGGATCGATCAGGCCATTCTCTGCACGGGCATTCCCGCACGCTTTCGCGTCAACGACACGGCACTCGTCGGCGACTACTTCATGCAGATGGCCAGGTTCGCCAAAGTCAGAATGCTGGGTTCGGCAGCCTGCTCTCTGTTGATGGTTGCGCGCGGCGCCGCAGATGCGTATTTCGAGGACCAGATCATGCTGTGGGACGTGGCCGCGGGTTTGGCGATTGTCGAGGGAGCGGGAGGAATCTGCCACGTGCGCAACCGGGAAACGGAGTTCAGCCGCAGCGTCGTCGCCGGCGCGCACGCGATGCAATCCGACCTTCGACGGAATGGGTTCATATGATGCAGAGGGACAAGGTCGCGGTGACTTCCCGTTCGTTCTCCCGGAATCCCGCGTTGCGGCGTGAACTGCTCCAGCGATACGAGCAAGTCACATTCAACGATGCAGGCTTGCAGCTCGAAGGCGAAGCGCTTGTGGCGTTCCTGCGCGGACACGACAAGGCGATCACCGGGCTGGAGCGCATCGACGATGCCATCTTGTCTCGCCTTCCCGAACTCAAAGTGATCGGAAAGTACGGGGTCGGCCTCGACATGATCGACCTGGACGCGATGCGTCGGCATGGAAAGCGTCTTGGGTGGACCGGCGGCGTCAACCGGCGCGCCGTATCCGAGCTGGCGCTCGCCTTCAGCATTGCATTGCTGCGGCACGTGGCGGCGGCCAATCGGGAAGTGAGGCTCGGCACCTGGCGGCAGCACGTGGGCAGCCAGCTTTCGGGCAAGGCCGTGGGAATCGTGGGCTGCGGCCACATCGGCAAGGATTTGGTCCGCCTGCTGCAACCGTTCGAATGCCCGATTCTGGTGAACGACATCCGGCGTTATGACGCCTTCTATCATGAGTTCCGGATCGAAGCGGTCGGCCTCGAGGAACTCCTTGGCCGCGCCGACGTAGTGACCCTGCATGTGCCGTTGGATGACAGTACCCGGGGAATTCTCAGCGGGGAACGCATCGCCAGGATGAAGCCCTCGGCGGTCCTGATCAACGCCGCTCGGGGAGGGCTGGTGGACGAGGTCGCGCTGCGCGCGGCGTTGGAGGAAAAACGGCTCGCCGCGGCCGCATTTGACGTCTTTGCCCAGGAACCGCCCCAGGATCAGGCGCTCCTGGACTTGCCCAATTTTCTTGCGACTCCGCACATCGGCGGCAGCGCGGCGGAAGCGATGCTGGCTATGGGCAGGGCGGCAATCGACGGCCTGGATGCCAACGATATCCCTTGACGATGTCATGTTCGGTTGGCGCGATGACACTAACGCGTTTCAATTCCGCGCGGCGGTCGTGAATGAACCCGTCAGCCGTCATTGTCGGTGAGGGCGTCCACTGGCCTGGCTCGGAACGAGTCATACGCTGGGAAGAATATGACTCGACAGGAGACGAGGTCTCCTTGCCGAAATGCGTTGAGGAAGATGCCGACCTGCTGAGGAAGGAATACCTGGCGTGGGTACATGAGCTGAATTCGGCGCCGATCGAGGGAAGGACCCTGCCTGACCGATTGACGGTCTGCGAGGGCATTTCAGCGTGGTGGTCTGGAACATTCGTCGAGAAGAGTCTATACAAGAGTCCGCAGATCTATGACGTGCTGCGTCTTCGTGCGCTCGAGCGCCACGCCGAGAAGGCCGGCATCAAACAGCTTGTACTGACCATTCCAGACGGGGAGTTGAATGAGGCACTGAAGAATTGGTGCCAGCAATCCGGTATTGCGTATCGGTGGGAGCGCAGAAATTCCCGTCGCAAGAATTCGCTCAGAAGCCGAATCCGGCGCTGGCTGCCCGCGTCATTGCAGGCGGCACTGTTTCTCGTTCGGTACCTCTGGCGCAGCCGCGTGTTTCTTTTCGGCAAGACGCCTGCCAAAGAGCATGGCCTTGCGGCCGATGGGCTCACATTCTTTTCCTATTTTGAATACTTGGACAGGAAATTGGCCGAGTCGGGTCGATTCGGATCCCTGTTCTGGGGTGAATTGCCTGCCTGGCTGGGCCAACAGCGGAAGCCCGCGAACTGGGTGTTCCACTACATTCCGTCAGCGCTTTGCCCGAGTCCTAGGGATGCGCTCGAGCTTGCGGGGACTTTCAACCTTCGTGGTGATTCCGGCAGCCGCTTCTTTTTCATCGAACAGTGGCTTTCCTGGCGAGTGGTCGGGCGTGCCGCTCTGGTGTACCGGAAGATCCGCGCAGGAAGCCCGCGTGAAGCTTCGGTCAGGCACAGCTTTCGATTCCGAGGCTCTCGACTCGACTTCTGGCCGTTGATGCGTCAAGCCTGGCGAAAAGGCATGCGCGGTTCCGGCGCGGTGGAAAACGCGCTCACGCTGTCACTGTTCTCGGAGCTCGCTTCGAGGAGCCCGCAGCAGGCAAGGGGAATCAGCCTGGCCGAGTATCAGGGCTGGGAGCGCGCCTTGCTGCAATGCTGGCGCAAGTACGGGCACAAGGCGATATTCGGGTATGTTCATGCGACCATCAGGTTCTTCGACTTGCGATACTACGAGGACGAGGCGGCTTATCGTTCTCGGCTGCCCCGCTATGACGGATTGCTGGCAAGCGGGCAGTTCGGACTCGACATGCTTCGGGCGATCGGCTATCCACCTGGAGAACTGGTCAAGGTGGAGGCACTGCGCTATCTGTATTTGACAAAGGCCAATCTGCGCCAGAGGGCGGCACCCGGCCAGGGACGCACGAGGAAAAGAATTCTCGTGCTGACCGATTCCGACAGGAATGGCTCCATCGACCAGATCAGGATGTTGGGCAGGGCTGTGGAATTGAGCACTTCCAACAATTTGCCGTTCATCGTCGTGAAGCCGCACGCCAATCTCGGCGTCGGGGAAATCGTGCCCGCCTACCTACCCGCCGGAAGTTACGAGATTACCGACGCGCCACTATCGGAACTATTGAACGACGTAGATCTCGCTTACACAAGCAACTTCACCAGCGCGTCGCTCGATACGTGTTACAGCAAGGTGCCCACCATAGTCGCCATGTGTGGCGCGCAGATCAACATGAGCCCGCTGCGCGGGGTACCCGGCGTAGCGTTTGCAACGAACCCGTCCGAACTTATGCGCGCGATGGAGAATCCAAGGGTGCCGAATCTGCCGGGCGATTACTTTTACTTGAACGACGATCTAGGGCTATGGCGGGAATGGCTGGCGCATTAAGGGCCTTGCTGCCCTCGTTCCCTCGGCTTCGCTACTGCATTTTCGCGGGAACCAACACGTGGCGGGAATGGTGGATTGCGTGTCGCGCTTTGGCGCGTCTGGAGCGGCCCGATCAGGAGGGTGTTGTTCGTGAATACGAACGGACATTCGCGGATCGCGTGCGAGTCAGGCATGGGGTCTCGTTTGGGGCCGGCCGGATGGCCTTGTACGCGATTCTGGAAGCCCTGAACATCGGACCAGACGATGAGGTGATCATTTCGGGATACACCTGTGTGGTAGTCCCCAACGCCGTCATCTACCGCGGAGCGAAACCCATATACTCCGACATCGAATTGCGGACCTTCAATCAGATACCGTCGGGAATCGAATCGCTGATCACGTCGCGAACGCGCGCGATCGTGGCACAGCATAGCTTCGGCGTACCCTGTGATTTGGATGCGATAATCCGGATTGGCGAGAAATACCGGATTCCGGTGATCGAGGATTGCGGTCACGCTCAGGGGGCGCTTTACAGGGGCAAGGCCGTCGGGGGTATCGGACTTGCCGGCTTCTTCACGACGGACCACACCAAAATATCGAGCACGCATTTGGGCGGAATGGCAACGACAGATTCGGACGAACTGGCCGCACGTCTCAGGCAGATCCAGGACAAGGCGGGTTTTCTGGAACGCCGTGACCACATGCGCCTCTTGTTGAGCTTCGTGCTCGAGTTCATCCTGTACTCTCCGGCGATATTCTGGATCGGCCGCCCGGCTCTGGCGGTCTTGAACCGCTTGCGCATACTGTTCTACTGGCGAGATGAACTTCTGACCCGGCGCCCTACCCGCTATCCGTACCCGGCCCGTCTATCGGCGCAACAGGCCGCGATCGGCCTATCGCAACTGCGCGGACTTGATCGCAATTTGTCCCACAGACGCAGTATCGCTCGAGCGCTGGACACGAGGCTGGGCTGGTCCGGCCTGTCTGCCGACGAGCGTGAAGCATCGGCCTGGTTGCGCTACTCGCTTCTGGTCAATGACAGGGCGGCGTTCGAGAGACGATATCGAAAGCAGTTCGATCTCGGTATCTGGTTTACCAGTGTGGTCCACGGGCGCAGCGATGACCTGGACAAAGTTCATTACAGGCAGGGAAGTTGTCCCAATGCCGAGTTTGCGTCCATGCACGTCGTCAACTTTCCGACCCATCAGCGTGTTCCGCTAACCCTGATGGCGAAAATAGCCGAGCGGGACGGCGGGTGGATAAGCGGCCAGTTGATTCCAGCTGCGGATGCCGGGTGAAGGGATGGCGGCGTGAGGAAGATGTACGAGACCGAGTGGTTCGGACTGCGATTCGAAGATATCGTGCGCACATCGGCGTTCAATCTCGCCGGTCAGCCGTTCTACGAAGAATTCTATCGGCGGTTCTTTGAAGTCTATACGTCCTATGAGGATCTCCCCGAGACTTGGCGGCGCGATAAATCAGCTGTCGCAGGCTGGATCAAGGACCGGATCGCGGTGGATGACCAGGTTCTTTCCATTGGTTGCGGAATCGGCTTCGTCGAGAGCGTCCTGCTGAGCCGAGGTCTTGCGCGCAACCGCCTTTCGGTTACAGACATATCGGCAAGCGCCTTACGCTGGCTGAGCGCCGAGATCGATTCTTCACGGATTCATATTGGACATATTCCCTACTGTTTGCCGCAGGACAGGAAATACAATGTTGCCTACCTGGTGGCTGCGGAATATGCGTTGTCCGATCCGGATCTGATTGCACTCCTTGCCACATTGAGAGAGCGATTGCAGGAAGGTGGGGCGCTTCTGTTGATATCGGCCTCGATTGATTCGAGAAAGTCGATAGCTCTTGATTCCGTCAAGGATATTGTCCGATGGACATTGCACTGTGTGAAGCTTCGCGATATAGGGCAATTCTGGGGTTGGGCTCGAAGACCCGATGAAATCATCCTCTTGTTGAAGAAATCGGGTTTTGGGCAGGTCCATTTCGAGGCGCCGCACTCGTTCGAAGCGAAGGTTTCGTGAATGGATCCCGGTGTAGTGGCGATCCTGCCGGTCGCGTCGAGCAATGAAATCTTCATTCGCGTCAAGTTCAATTTATGAAAACTGTCATCCTTTGCGGCGGCTTGGGCCCCCGCCTCTCCGAAGAGACCCAGCTCAAACCCAAGCCCATGGTGGAAATCGGCGGGCGGCCCATTCTCTGGCACATCATGAGTATCTACGAGCGCCACGGCCTTGCCGACTTCATGCTGGCCCTGGGTTACAAGGGCGAGGTGATCAAGGACTACTTCCTCAATTACCACGCCCGCCAGAGCGATCTGACGGTGCATCTCAGGACCGGCCGGGTTGATTACAGCAATCCCACGGCCGAGGACTGGCGCTTGTCGTTGATCGATACCGGGGCCAACACTATGACCGGGGGGCGCCTGTTGCGCCTGAAGCCGAATCTGCAATCTGGCGGCACCTTCATGCTCACCTATGGCGATGGAGTGTCGGATGTGGACATCACCGCGCTGCTGGCCTTCCACCGGAACCATGGCCGTCTGGCCACGGTGACCGCGGTGCGACCTTCGGCGCGGTTTGGAGGCATGCAACTCCGCGATGGCAACGTGCTCGACTTCAATGAAAAGCCGAAATCGGGCGAGGGTTGGATCAACGGCGGGTTCTTCGTCTTTGAGCCCGCGGTCTTCGATTACCTGAAAGACGATGCCACGGTGCTGGAGGGATCGCCGCTGGAGAATCTGGCCCGTGACGGGCAGTTGATGGCCTACGAACACACGGGCTATTGGCAATGCATGGATACGATACGGGACCGGGATGCGTTGCAGGCAGCCTGGGAAAGCGGCCGCGCGCCATGGATACGACGCGATTGAGGGTGTTTTCCGACATCTACAGGGGGCGGCGGGTATTGGTGACCGGCCATACCGGCTTCAAGGGGAGTTGGCTCACCACGTGGTTGCTGAAGCTCGGTGCCGAGGTTATCGGGGTTTCAAAGGATGTACCGACCCAGCCCGCGATGTTCGAGGTGCTTGGTTTGGCGGGCCGGATCAAGCACGTTCAGGCGGATGTCCGGGATTTGGACGCGATTCGCGAACTGATTTGCGCAGTACAGCCGGACTTCGTTTTTCATCTGGCGGCTCAGGCAATCGTCTCGACCTCGTACACCGACCCGGTGGAGACGGTCTCGACGAATGTCATCGGCACCATGAATATCCTGGAGGCCCTGCGGATGCTCGAGCACTCCTGCACCGCAGTGCTCATCACGAGCGACAAGTGTTACGACAATGTCGAGTGGGTCTGGGGTTACCGTGAAACCGACGCACTCGGCGGCAAGGATGTCTACAGCGGTTCCAAGGGCGCCGCCGAGCTGGTCATCAAGTCCTATCTGAATTCGTTTTTCCAGGATGGCCATCCGGTTCGTTTGGGGATCGCCCGTGCCGGCAACGTGATTGGCGGCGGCGACTGGGCGCGGGACCGCATCGTGGTCGATTGCGTGCGGGCCTGGAGCGAGGGGCGATGCGTCGAGATCCGCAGCCCCCAGGCCACGCGTCCCTGGCAGCATGTGCTGGAGCCCTTGAGCGGGTATCTCGTCCTTGGCCAGACGGTGGCCCAGCAGCGGCAGATGCACGGCCACGCGTTCAATTTCGGCCCGCGGGCCGAACAGAATCGCACCGTGGTCGAGTTGCTGCGGGATCTTGGACGGCATTGGGGCTTTGCGGATTCCGATGAGGCGTACCGGATCGCCGCCGACGTTCCCTTCCATGAAGCCGGCCTGCTCAAGCTCAATTGCGACAAGGCGCTTTTCCACCTCAAGTGGGAATCCAATCTCGACTATGCCGAGACCATCCGGCTGGTGGGCGACTGGTATTCGGCCTTCTACCGCGCGCGTGCCGACATGTATGCACTGACCCTGGACCAGATATCCGAATACGAGCGCATGGGCAACGAGCGCAACCGGGTGTGGTGCAGAAACTGATGGGCAAGACGACTCCGGATACGAGCCCGATTGCGGGGGTGACGCTCACGGCGCTGCGCCTGATAGGCGACGAGCGCGGCGCTGTGCTGCATATGCTGCGGTGTGATTCGCCGGAGTTCACGCGTTTCGGCGAATGCTATTTCTCCGAGGTCTTGCCCGGCGCAGTCAAGGCCTGGAAGCGTCACCGGGTCCAGACCCAGACCCTGGCGGTGCCGGTGGGGCGGATTCGCATGGCGATATACGACGACCGGCCGGAGTCGGCCTCGCATGGAAAGTTGCAAGTGATCGAGCTGGGGCGTCCGGATGCCTACTTGCGGCTGCGAATACCGCCTGGACTCTGGTATGGCTTCGCATGTATAGGGGAGAAGCCCGCGCTGCTGGCGAATTGCGCGGATTTGATTCACGACCCGGAAGAAATCGACGCGCGTCCGGTAGACGATCCCGGAATTCCGTACCTATGGGACGATGAAGGGGGAAAGGTGTCTGCAGGATGAGTCAGAACATACGCATATTGGTCGTCGGGGGCACCGGGTTCATCGGGCGGCACATAGCGCGGCGCGCCGCAAGCCTAGGTTGGATCGTCACGAGCCTCAGTCTCAATCGCCGCGAGGAGCCGATCGCCGACGGCGTTGAGATGGCGGTGGCGGACGTCTCCGACTTTCCGGCGCTGTCGGCGGCACTGAGCGATCCGTCTTTCGAGTATGTCGTTGACTGCTTTGGAGACACCGACAACAGATCGTTCTTCGAGGGAGAGCAACACGTCTGGACCAAGAATATTCTTGGAGTGCATCACCTCGTCAGCATTCTCAACCGGGAGGTGTTACGCGCCTATGTCCACATCGGCAGCTCCGAAGAGTACGGTCTGAGTCCGGCGCCTCAGGTCGAGACAGTAGCCTGTGCTCCGCTCACGCCCTATGCGTTTGCCCATAACGAGGTGGCAAGGTATCTCCAGTTGCTGAACAGAGCCACTGGCTTTCCCTCTGTCATTCTTCGATTGTTCAATACCTATGGGCCTTATCAATCTGCACCTCGCTTCATACCCGCGATCATCGAGGGGGGCATGCTCGGCGGTCACATACCCTGTTCGGCCGGTATTCAGGAAAAGGACTTCGTCTATATCGATGATGTTGTTGACGCGATCGTTGCCGCGCTGACCCGCCCCGACGCGAAAGGCGAGGTGATCAATATCTGCTCGGGGGTACCTGTCGCAGTCAGAGACGTGGTCACAAAGATCGTTGAGATGCTTGGTCGGGGAGTGCCCGGATTTGAATCGCTTCCGACTCGGCCGACCGAGAACAGTTGCCTGGTTGGAGATGGCTCGAAAGCGCGTTCCCTTCTGGGTTGGGAACCCAGGGTCTCGCTCGATCAGGGACTCTCCCTGACCATCCAATGGCGCAAGGGCCAGGCATTGCCCGGCGACGCTGTGTCGAAGACCATGAAGGGACCAGGAACCGGCGCAAGCGATGAGGTCACCATCCCGAAAAGGCCGATTCCTGTTTCCAGAAGCTTCATTTCCGCGAAAGAGAAGCAACGGGTGAACGAGGTGCTGGACAGGCAATACCTCGGCATGGGCGATGAGGTTCGGCAGTTCGAAGAGGGCCTTGCCGGGTTCTTCGGACGGCCCGCTGTGTGCGTAGTCAACGGCACCGCGGCGGTCCATCTGGCGGTACAGGGGTGCGGCATCGGTGCGGGGGACGAAGTGCTGGTACCCTCGCTGACTTATATCGCCACCTTTCAGGCAATATCCGCCACGGGCGCAAAACCCGTGGCTTGCGATATCCAGCCTGACACGTGTCTGCTCGATCTGCGGGACGCCGAAAAGCGACTCACCCCCAAGACACGCGCGGTCATGCCGGTTCATTACACCGGCGGCGTCGGAGATCTCGATGCCATCTACGCGTTTGCCCACCGCCACGAGCTTCGGGTGATCGAGGATGCGGCGCATGCCTTCGGTACCACCTACAACGGCAAACGGATCGGGGCGCGCGGCGATGTCGCCTGCTTCAGCTTCGACGGTATCAAGAACATCACCAGCGGCGAGGGCGGTTGCGTGGTCAGCGGCGACCCGGTTCTGTTGCGCAGGATTCAGAACGCGCGCCTGCTGGGGGTGGAGAGGGACACGGAAAAGCGCTATTCGGGTCAGCGCAGTTGGGAATTCGATGTCACCGAGCAAGGGTGGCGCTATCACATGAGCAACGTCATGGCCGCCATCGGGCTAGAGCAGCTCAAGCGATTTCCGGAGCTGGCTGCGGCGCGCCAGCACCTGGCCCGCCGCTATGACCAACTGCTGCGCGGACACCCGCGCATCCGGCCACTGTCGCGGGACTACGGCACCGTGGTGCCCCATATCTACGTGGTGCGTATCGAGGGAATCCAGGATCGAAAGTCCTTGATGAACAGCCTCCTGGAGCAGGGCATCCAGACCGGCATTCACTACCAGATCAACCATGTGCTCAGCCTCTACCATGACCCGCAGGCGTTGCCGTTGCCCGTGACGGATGCCGCGTTCCCGGAACTGCTGACCCTGCCTCTGCATCCCAATCTGACGGAAAACGATGTCGAATATGTCTGCGACCGGGTCATCGCTGCTCTCCACCGATAGCGGTCGCGCTCCATTCGTGAGCGTGATCATGAACTGCTACAACAGCGCCCGTTATTTGCGCGAAGCGCTTGAGAGCGTAATGGCCCAGACCTTCACGGACTGGGAGATCGTTTTCTGGGATAACCGGTCTACCGATGAGAGCGCTGCGATCTTCAAGAGCTACTCGGATGTGCGCTTTCGCTATTTCCTGGCGCCCGAGCACACGAACCTGGGCCGAGCACGCAATCCAGCCGTGGAGCAGGCTCGCGGCGCGTGGATCGCCTTTCTGGACTGCGACGACCTCTGGCTGCCCGAGAAATTGGAGAAGCAGGTAGCCGTCATCCGCGAAGAGGGACCCGAGCTGGGGCTGGTCTACGGGCGCTCCCGGTTTCTCGTGGAGGAGAGCGGATTGGAGACCAGGATCGGGAGAAAGATGCGGGGATTCGAACGGGAGGGATCCGAGCGGCGTCTTCCGGAGGGACACATATTCCCGGAATTGCTGAAGGGAAATTTTGTCCCGCTGCTGACCGGCGTCGTGCGTCGCTCCGCCTATTGGTCGGTCGGTGGCGTCGACCCCGTTTTCTGGCAAGCGGAGGACTATGACCTGTTCGTCAAGATATCCCGGGTGTTCAAAGCCCGTGCGGTGCAGGAAGCGCTGGGGATCTACCGGATCCACGGCTCCAACCGCACGCACGCCCAGGTGGAGGACAACTATCGCGAAGGCCTTGCGATCGTAGGCCGCTATCTTCCCGCTCCCGAAGCCGTGAGAGGCCTTCGCGCCCACGAGACCTATCGCGCCGGCAGTGAGATTCTCCAGGGGCACTTCGCCAAGGGAATCAGGCACCTTCTGATGCATGGGGACATGCTGCTGTTTGTAAGGAAATCTGCAGCGACCGCCTGGCGATGGCTGCGCTCCTGGTCTCGGAATTCGGTGGGATGATGCCGTGAAGCAACTGAGAATGCTCCTGAGGCTCGGCATCGTTCTGAGCCTGTCGTTTGTCGTTCTTTCCGGTCTGGGGGAAAGCGAGATCTGCTACACCTGCGATCCGGAGACGCTTTTCAACCTGGTCGTATTGCACGGCATATTGCTGCTTGCAACGGCCTCCTCCGGCAGGTTGATGTACGTGCTGGTCGGGACACTGCTGGTCTTCTATGCGTCCAGAGTTCCCATTATTCAATGGGCTCCGGATTTCTATACATACACCGAGCTTCCCCTGACTCTGTCTGACATGCGGGATGCGACATCCGCCCTGCTCTGGATCTCCTTCGGATTGATGCTCGGGTGCTTCGCCGGCGACCGGCTTGGAACCGTTCTGGAACGTGATGGACCATCGAAGATCATTCCGTTCGAGGAGAAAGTAAAGGATCTCAAGTCCTTCTACTATCTGGTTACGCTCCTGTTTATTGCATCGAAAGGCACGGCGATAGTTCTGATCTTGACAACCGGCGTAGGCCTGCCGGTCCCCGTGGACCTATTCAGTGCCGGCCTGAGGCAAGTTTCGAAAGCAGCCAATTTCCTCGGGTTCCTGGGCATCGTGCCGATTGCCTGGTTCATGCTGAGAGAATCGCGCGGATTTGAAAGAAGGCTGACGATACTTGCGATAGTCATTTTCGTGTTCGGGGCGCTCGTCAGTTTCTCGAAGGTCGGGATGATTACCGCGGTCATCCCATTCCTGTTGGTTTACTTTGTGACTGGCAGGAATATCCCGCCACGCCTATTGTTCCTTGGGGGATCGGTTGTCGCTGTCGTCGCTTTTTTCCTGGGCTCGGTTCTCGGTCTGTTGCGGATCCAGATTGCATTCGCATTCGTAGGCGAGAGCATATCGATCGGTGAAGTGCTATCGAGCTTCGACGTTCCTTCCGCGCTAATGTCTTTCTGGGCGCGTGTCGGTTCGTCGTTTGACGTGCTGAGTGCAGTCATAAAGAACGAAGCGGCATTTCTCCCGTATCTGAGCATGTTCGACGAATTGCTGGAGGCGGCAAACGGATACGGGCTGCAATTATTCGAGGCAGATGCTCCGCAATATGCGCAACTTTTGCCCGCCATCCTTCACGGGTCGGATTACGGATTTCTGTTGAGCGTACGGGGAGGCGAAAATGTCACCCTTCCGGCTCACCTGTACCTCAACTTTGGCGTGATTGGGGCGATGGCTGTGTCTCTTGCCGTCATGCTCTTGTTCTCGTTCATGTACCGGTACTCGAAGTCCGTTTACGCGAAGATCATTCTGATACAAGCAGTGTTTCTTGGCATTCCTAACGGATCGGGATTGATCGGTATCATTCTCCCGGTAATCCACGCGCTTGCGGCGATCTACGTGCTTATCTTAATTCACGGACTCTTTGTGGGGCGATCCGCTTCGGCGAGGATCCGGCATGCTTCGATGTCCGGATGAGTCGGCGTTCTATTCTGGTCGAAGGCGGGACAGGAGACTGCGGCAAGCTCGGTTGCGCGGGTCGACATTCTGATCAATCGGGCGGAGACGGTTATTGAAGACGATCGTGGTGGAGGCTCTGTCTGCATTGCAGGGAGGAGGGCAAACCTATCTGCTTGAGCTGTTCCGCAACCTTCCCGCCCACTGGAGCGGCAAGTATCGGATCGTCGCCATCCTGCCGTCCGAGCTTGCCAGTCGATTTGGTAATGGCTTGCCCATAGAATTCGTGACGCCCCGATTTGCAGCGCGCGGCCTTGTGCGCCGGGTGTTGTGGTATTGGACCGGATTGCCGCGGCTGCTGGAGGAACTCGGGGCGGACGTCCTGTTTTGCCCCGGCGGAACATTGGCGACGCGTCGTCTGCATGGCGCCAGAAGTGCGGTCGTGCATGGAAACATGCTTCCGTTCGATACGGTGGAACGAAAGCGCTACCCCTACGGCTATCTTCGGGCGAAGTTCTGGCTGCTGCGGTTCGTCCAGAGAGCTTCGTTTCGCGATGCGGACTTGGTCATTCATATTTCCGAGTATGGCAAGAAGGTCATCGACCGTTGCGTGTCCCGACGGCGAGGGCGCTCGGTCGTCATTCCGAACGGACTGAGCGACCATTTCAGGCAGCGCGGGGCCTCGACTCCGAAGGAGATCGAGGGGATGGACTATGTGCTCTACGTCTCGAAGCTGGATTACTACAAGGCTCAGTTGCAGGTAGTTGCGGCCTGGGCCAGGCTGAGGGAGAGACGCAAGACCCGCGAGAAGTTGATCCTTGCCGGTCCGGAGAATCCCCGCTATGGGAGAGAGGTGCGGAACCTGATTCTTTCGCTGGGCCTTCAGGATGAAGTACTGGTCGTCGGCGACGTTACCTACGAGAAGCTGCCCGCGTATTACCAGAACGCCAAGCTCAATCTGTTTGCCTCGTCCTGTGAGAACTGTCCGTACATATTGCTGGAAGCCATGGCGGGTGGGCGACCGGTGCTTTGCTCCAGCTACCCCCCCATGCCGGAGTTTGCAGGGGATGCCGCAGCCTATTTCGATCCCTACAACCCCGATGCGCTTGCGGAGCTTGTCGCGCGCTTTCTCGACGACGCAGCATTGCGTGAGCGGATGGGTGCCGCGGCATTGGAGCGTTCGAATCGCTATCTGTGCGGCGACTCGGCATCCCGGACGTGGTCGGCTCTGGCTGACTTGACGGGCTGATCGTTCCAGGAATCGCGGACAATTCCTTGACCAATGGACCGGTTGTCCCCGTTCTTGAAGGTTTGGCGGTTTGCTCGACTCTACGGCGTCGGCCGTACCTGGTTCAAGGTTGTCGGACGCCGCCGGTCGGTGGCTTGGCTCGGGCTGCCCGACTTTCGCCATGTTCGCAAGGACATCGGTGTCATTGGATGCGGGCAATTCGCGTTCGCGACCCTCGGATACGTGATCAAGAAGCACTTCGGCTACAGGTTCTCGATCTGCTTCGATACGGATGCTGGCAACAGCGCGAGCCTTGCGCGTTTTCTTCGCGTCCCGAAGATCGCGGCGACGGCAGCGGAGGTCATCGGGTCCGAGGCAACGCGCGTCGTATATATCATGTCGAACCACGCGTCCCATGCCGATTACGCAATCGAATCGCTTCGTTCGGGCACGGCAACCTTCGTCGAAAAGCCCGTGTCGGTAACGCGCAAGCAGTTTGCGGGGCTGTGTCACGCAATACGCAAGTCCAAGGCCCCGGTCTATGCCGGATACAACCGGCCTTTTTCGCGAGCGATCGTCGGTCTCAAGGAAGCCGCCAGCGATCAGACCGGTCCCTTGTCGCTGAACTGTTTCGTTGTCGGCCACCGCATTCCGGAGGATCATTGGTATCGCCATCCGGAAGAAGGGACTCGCATCTGCGGCAACGTAGGCCATTGGCTGGACCTCGCAGTTCACATGCTCTCCTGGGAGGCGCTGCCGGACCGGTGGAAGGTATCGATCGCCTACAGTTCCGACGTCGATCGGGACGACAATCTCGCAATATCCCTGGTGAGCGAATCCGGTGACCTCATCGTCATAGTGCTCGCATCCCGCTCCGAGCCTTTCGAGGGAATCAACGAGACGATCATGTTTCAGAAAGGCAGCGTCGCCGCCAAGATCGACGATTTCCGTTCCATGACTGTCTGGAAGGGTGATTCTGCAAGAACCCATCGTTATTGGCCGAAGGACGTCGGTCACGAAGCGGCGCTTCTCCAGCCGTTCAGTGGGCGGGGGAGGGAATGGCGGGAAGTGGAGCTCTCGACGTTGCTCATGCTTTTCATCACGGATATGGTGATCGATGGGCGGGATCGGGCCGATTTCTCGTTCAACAGGGAGTGGGCCCGGATCGAAGCGAGCGGGCCTGTGGCCGGTCAGAAGAGCTAAGGCCAGGTGGAACGTGACCGATTCCCCGGCAGCATTCACGGCGACGGGTGGCGCCAACTTGAACAAGTGGCGGCTGGCGTGCCTCCGGCGCGCGCGCTCGGATATACTGTTCTTCAGTCAGCCACGGCGTTGGCGTCCATGCAGGGCGACACCGCCGCCGGGGAGCGGCGTCCAGCCGCCACGCCACGGGCGTTCCCAAAGGACCAAGAAGAGCCACTGCGAGGAGCTGTGAGTGCCGACGACAGTTGAACGTGTCATTGCGTGCATGGCGGATGTTTTCCGGAACAAGGGACTCGAGCCGCCAGAGCTGTCCCCTTCTACCGCATTGGCGCCGGCACTTGGGCTCGATTCGCTCGATTATGCGGAGCTGATCGTTCGCCTGGAGACGGAGTTCGGACTGGACCCGTTGCAGGACGGCCAGGTTCCGGAACTCCGCAGCATCGCCGACCTTGCAGCGCTTTACGGGCCCAAGTGACGCCGTGAGCACGCAGAAGGTGAGTGGCCTATTGCATCGGACGTTGCAGTCCATTGCCGACGCGCACGGCGATGTCCTCGCGGTGGAAGGTGCAGGCGGGCCCAGCAGTTATCGGGAATTGCTGCAGAGTGCCGAGTCGCTCGCACGCGAGTTCGGCTCGTTGGCCGGGGCGCGCGTCGGGGTTGCCCTTGAAGCCACTGCACCCATGGTTTCTCTCCTTGTCGCGCTGGATTCCCTGCGCGCCGATGTGTTCCTGATGAGCGGACAGTTGGACTCCGCGACCCTCGGTCGGCTCGCCGACGAACTTCACCTGGATGGCGTGCTTGGCGCTCCCGAGCAAACGCCGGCCTGGATATATCCACCTGCGCCGAAGGGCCACGCGGGGAACAAGAACCCGAAGATCGGAGAGAGCGAAGGATCGGTCACCTTGCTGACGTCCGGCACGACCGGCGTGCCCAAGGCGGTGCGCCACGTCTGGGCCTCGCTCATGCGACCCGTCCGGACTGCCGGCCAGTATGCGGGCACGCGATGGCTGCTGCCGTATCCCATGCACCTCTACGCAGGGATACAAGTCTTCCTGCAATGCTGCGTCAATGGCGCAACCCTGGTGCCGCTACCAGCCGCAGTGGGACCCACCGAACTGGGGGAATTCCTGCGAGAGCAGGGCGTGCAATACGTCTCCGGCACGCCCTCCTTCTGGCGCAAGTTGTTGCTGTTCACGCCGAAGGCCACGCTGCACCGGCTGCCGCTGGTCCAGATTACCCTCGGGGGCGAAGCGGTCACCGAGGATCTGATGGCGGCCCTCGCGGAGGCGTTCCCTCGCGCCCGCCTGGTGCACGTGTACGCCACGTCGGAACTCGGGCGTTGCTTCTCGGTGACGGACCGGCACGCGGGTTTTCCTGCGAGCTACCTTGAGGATCCGCCGGAACCTGGCGTAAGTCTCCGAATCGTCGATGGAGAACTCCTGGTCCGCTCGGCGAACGCGATGCGGGCGTACGATCCGCTTTCTGGCTTGCAGGCGGACATGGACGAGTGGTTTCCCACCGGCGACCTCGTGAGCATCGAAGACGAGCGCGTGTACTTCTCGGGGCGCCGGAGCGACATCATCAACGTCGGTGGCAACAAGGTGCTGCCACTGGACGTGGAGCGGGCTGTCCGCGAGGTGCCGGGCGTGGCCGATGTGCGTGTGTTCCCGGTGCGAAGCTCGATCGTCGGTGAGGTCGTAGGCGCGGACGTGGTGCCGAGCCCTGGAACATCGAGCAAGGAGCTGCAAGCGCGGCTAGTGGAGCATTGCCTCCAGCGGCTGCAGCCGTTTCAGCGGCCGCGCACCTGGCGGTTCGTGGACAGCGTGAGGACCACCGAGAGCGGCAAGGTCCGACGCCGCGAGGTGAGCCAGCCGTGACCACGGCAAGAAGACATGTTCTGGTGAGCGGGGGCAGCCGCGGATTGGGGCAGGCAACCGTTTCCGCGCTGCTGGCGCAGGGGTATGCCGTCTCCACATTCAGCCGCACCAAGACGGCGTTCGTCGACGAGATGCTCGCAACGCACCCCGCGGCGTTTTCGTTTTACGAGGCGGACATCCAGGACGCGGGTTCGTTGAAGGAGTTGGTGCAGAGGGCCTCCGCCCAGTTGGGACCCGTCTACGGGCTCGTCAATAACGCGGGCATCGCGGCGGACGGGGTGCTCGCAACGATGTCGCCGGGGGATATCGGGCGGGTGGTGTCGGTGAACCTCGAGGGCACGTTGCTGCTGACGCGCGAAGTGGTGCGGCGAATGCTGACGCGCTCGGAGGGACGGATCTTGAACGTTTCGTCGGTCATCGGGACGCGAGGATTCAGCGGGCTGGCCACGTACGCCGCGACCAAGGCGGCTCTGGACGGCATGACGCGGGCGCTGGCGAGGGAGCTTGGACCGCGGCAGATAACGGTCAACTCCATTGCACCCGGGTACCTGGATACCGAGATGACCGGCGGACTGGACGAGGAACAGCGCCGCCAAGTGGTGCGACGGACACCGCTCGGGCGCCTGGGTGGGCCACAGGACGTCACGGGGCTGACGTTGTTCCTGCTGTCCGACCAGGCCCGTTTCATTACCGGTCAGGTCATCGTGGTGGACGGTGGTCTATCGTGCTGATCGCCATCGTCGCACCGCTGTGAAAGACCAGGTGCTCACCGGGGCCGAGTTGGTCGCTCGCCAGGTGTATTGGCGTTCACCGCTCGTCGTCGAGCTGTACGGCAAATTCAAACAGTCCAGACGCCACGCGCCGTCCGGCCCGTACGCGACCGTTCAGGAGCTGGAAGGCCGCCTGCAGGAACTGCTGCCCGCAGGCAATGGGCTGGTGCTGGTCCATTCCTCCAGCGACGGGATCCTGCTTGCAAAACACGCTCAAGCCGACGCACTCCTGAACCCATTGAACTCGGCCTTGGCGGTGCTGGGGTCGCTGATCCGGCTGGTCGGCAGCCAAGGCACCCTGGTTATGCCCACCCATCCTGCGTACGACGGAGACCCGGGTTTCATGCACGACAAGTCGCACCTGACGTTCACTTACGACCCGCAGAAGACGCCCTCCCGAACCGGCCTGCTTAGCGAAGTGTTCCGGCGGCGGTCCGGAACAAGGCGCAGCCTCCATCCGCTCAGTTCGCTGGCGGTGGCCGGACCCCTGGGCGACGATCTCTTGAAGGACAACCTCAATCGCGAGAAGCCGCTGCCGCATGGGGCGTACTCCAGCTACTATCGTTTCTGCCGGCACGGAGGGCTCGTCATATCCTTGGGAGTGTCCCTGATCAAGTCGATGACGCTATTGCATTGCGCCGAGGAAGTGCGAGACCAGGAGTGGCCCATCAAGGGCTTCGCGTACGAACGCACTTTCCACGTCGTGGGCACCGGAGAGGAACCGTGGATCGTGCGGGAGCGCAGGCCGCAGTTCGTGCGCTATCTGGCGCTGGGCAAGGTACGGCGAGACCTCCTCAAGGAAGGCATCCTGCACGAGTCGGTGTTCAAGGGCATCCGCTTGGACTGGGCCCGGGGCTCGGATGTCCTGGAATTCATGATGGCGAGAAACGCTCGAGGGTACCCGTACTACCCGCTTCCATTCATGAGGCGTTAGCGTGACCGCGGAAGGCCTCGCGCCGACGGTCCGACGATTTGGCAACGGCCGGGTACTGTACATCACTGCCTCTGGAACGATTTACACGGGCCGCGGATATTCGCTGCATCGTTCGGACGACTGGGGACGCACCTGGAAGCTCGATGGGGTCGTTCGAGTCCCGCCCGCCATGCGCTGGAGGCTGTGGAGCAACCTCTCCCGCCGCCTGTTCCGGTACATGTATCAGGCGATGGAAATACTCGACGACGGGACCCGGCTCGCGGTCGTGCGGGACGGCGTGTACCGGGCAGGGCCCGGCGAGGTGGAGATGGTGCGATCGTTCCGCGTGTCGCGCGGCTCGCGCCCGCTGAGCCTATCGAAGGACGGCCAGGGGCGCATCGTATGGGGCGAATACGGCAGCAATCCGCAGCGACACGAGATGCACTTGTACGCCTCCGACGATGGAGGGAGAAGTTTCTCGGTCTGCTACACGTTTCCGGCCGGCGAGATACGTCATGTGCACGGCGTCACCTATGACCCGTACATCGACCGGTTCTGGGTGTTTGTGGGTGACTACGAACAGGAGCCTGGCATCGGGGTGCTCGACCGGAGCCTGAACAAGATCGACTGGATCGCCAGAGGCAAACAGGAACACCGCGTCGTCCAGGCGATCATCGGGCCGGAAACGCTCGTCTACGGAACGGACTCTGACGTCGAACGCAACGCCATCCTGCGGATGGACAAGAAATCGGGCAAGTTGACGCGACTTCGCGAGGTGGAGGGGTCTTCTCTATACGCGACTGTTTTTGGAGGCGTCGCAGTGGTTTCGACGTGCGTCGAGCCGAGCCGCGTGAACCGCGACCGGCACGCGTTCCTGTACGCCAGCCGTGACATGGCTACCTGGGAACCGGTGCTCAAACGACCGAAGGACCCGCTGCCGATGATTCTGCAGTATGGGATGTTCGTCTTGCCCAGGTCATACAGCAGAGAACCGCGCGCGGTGGTCAGCGGGCAGGCGATCTCCGGGCTGGACGATCGCATGGCGCTGCTGGACTTCGGCAGAAGCAACCAGGGGAACCGCGAAAACCCGTTCGGGCAATAGTCATGATGCAGATTTATCAGAACCTCAGAACGGGCGCGACGACGGTGGCCGAAGTGCCCTGTCCGCGGGCCGCACCGGGCCACGTGCTGATTCGCACGCATGCGAGCCTGATTTCCGCCGGCACCGAGCGCATGCTGCTGGAATTCGGGCGTGCAGGCTGGCTCGACAAGGCGCGGCAGCAGCCGGAGAAGGTCCGGATGGTCATCGAGAAGATCCGGACCGACGGCCTCCTTCCCACGCTGGATGCCGTGCAGAGCAAGCTGGACGAGCCGCTGCCGATGGGGTATTCCAACGCCGGTGCCGTTGTCGAAATCGGTGCGGGCGTCGAAGGATTCTCGATCGGCGACCGCGTTGCATCGAACGGAAGGCACGCCGAGTTCGTGGCGGTGCCGGCGAACCTCTGCGCCAAAGTGCCCGATTCGGTCGGCGACGAGGCGGCCGCCTTTACGGTTCTCGGGGCGATCGCATTGCAGGGGATGCGACTTGCACAGCCTACGCTCGGCGAGGCGTTCGTCGTTTCCGGGCTCGGGCTGATCGGTCTCCTGACCGTGCAGCTCCTGCGCGCGCAGGGATGCCGCGTCCTCGGGCTGGATTTCGATGCGCGGCGGTTGGCGCTGGCGCGCGGGTACGGTGCCGAAACGGTCGATCTCGGAGAGGGACACGACTGGGAAAGCGCGGCACTTGCGTTTTCGCGTGGTCGCGGCGTCGACGGCGTGCTCGTCGCCGCATCGACTGCGAGCGACGAGCCGATTCATCAGGCCGCGCGGATGTGCCGCAAGCGCGGCCGGATCGTACTGGTCGGCGCGACGGGGCTGCATCTATCGCGCGCGGATTTCTACGAGAAGGAGCTGAGCTTCCAGGTCTCCTGCTCGTACGGGCCCGGCCGTTACGATGCGGAGTACGAGCAGAAGGGGCACGACTACCCGATCGGCTTCGTCAGGTGGACCGAACAGCGCAACTTCGAGGCTGTGCTTCAAATGCTCGCCGAGGGTAAGCTCGACGTCGCGGCGCTGATCTCGCACCGCTACCCCGTCGGTCGGGCTGCGGCAGCCTACGCAACGATCCTGGGCGACGCACCTTCGCTCGGCGTGCTCCTCGAGTATCCCGGGGCGGCGGGCGATGCAACCGGCGCGAGCCCCGCGCGTACGATCACCGTAACGCCGAGTGCCCGTAAGGTGCCGGCCGCGGGCAAGCCGTCGGTCGGATTCATCGGAGCGGGCAGTTATGCGAGCCGGATACTCGTGCCCGCGTTCAAGGCCGGCGGTGCACATGTGAAGGTCGTGGCCTCGGCTACCGGGGCGAGCGCCGGCACCGCCGCTCGCAAGCACGGGATTGCCTTGGCGGCGAGCGACGCCGGTGCCGTGCTGGCGGATCCGGAACTGTCGGCGGTGGTGATTGCAACGCGGCACGACAGCCATGCCGCCCTGGTGTGCGATGCGCTTCGCGCGGGCAAGCATGTATTCGTGGAGAAGCCGCTTGCGCTCTCCTTGAAGGAGTTGGAGGAGATCGATCGCGCCTACCGGAGCAGGTCGCAAGGCACTGGCGACGGGCCGGTCCTGATGGTGGGATTCAACCGCCGCTTTGCATCGCACGTTCGCAGAATGAAGACGCTGCTTGCGCAGGTGCGCGAGCCCAAGTGTTTCGTCATGCTGGTCAATGCGGGCGCGATTCCCTCGTCGCACTGGAGTCAGGACAGGGATTCCGGGGGTGGCCGCGTCGTGGGCGAGGTCTGCCACTTCATCGACCTGCTGCGTTTTCTCTCCGATTCACCGATTGTGACGCATCAGGCGGTGACGATCGGTGCCGCGCCCGGGGTGCAGGTCCGCGATGACAAGCTCAGCCTCACATTGGGCTTTGCCGACGGCTCGATCGGGACGATCCACTACTTCGCAAACGGCCACAAGGCATTCGCCAAGGAGCGGCTGGAGGTCTTCTGCGGAGGCCGGATCCTCCAGCTCGACAACTTTCGCAGGCTCACCGGCTGGGGGTGGCCCGGGTTCTCCTCGAATCGGACGTGGCGGCAGGACAAGGGTCAGCAGGCCTGCGTCGCCGCGTTTCTCGCCGCCGTGCGCGGCCAGGAGCCGGCGCCGATCTCCTACGAGGAATTGATGGAAGTGTCGCGCATCACGATCGAGGCGGCCAAGGCAGCGCAGGGATGGTGACGGGCAGGAGCGACTAGAATATGGGGGCGGGCCAGCGGCCGATGCTTTACCTGCACACGCTCCGATACCTGCGGCCCATTCAAGTTTTTTGGCGCGGCTGGCGCCGGCTGGCGCCTCCCGCGAAACCGAAGCTCGCGCCTGCGCCGCGGCAACGCAGACCGGGTGGCGCGTTGGCGCCGTTTCCGCGCAGGCGGCGAGCGATGGTGGCGGCCGACACGTTCCGGTTCCTGAACGAGGTGCACAGGGTGGAGGCGCGTGCGGACTGGAATCATCCCCGGCGCGATGCCCTCTGGCTCTACAACCTGCATTACTTCGACGATCTGTGCGCGGAAGGGGCGAGCGAACGGGCCGAGTGGCACCGTTCGCTCATCCTGCGCTGGATCGAGGAAAACCCTATTGGGCACGGCATCGGATGGGACCCCTATCCCATATCGCTTCGCATCGTGAACTGGATCAAGTGGGGACTCTCGGGCGGCGAGCTTGGCGAGAGGGCCGTCGAAAGCCTTGCGGTCCAGGCGCGGTATCTGGCGAGGCGGTTCGAGTGGCATTTGCTCGGGAATCACCTGTTCGCCAACGCCAAGGCGCTTGTCAGCGCGGGGTGTTTTTTCGATGGCGCCGAGGCGCAGGCATGGCTGAAGAAGAGTTGCAGGATTCTTGCGGCCCAACTGGACGAGCAGGTTCTGGCAGATGGCGGACACTTGGAGCGCAGCACCATGTACCACGCCATTGTGCTCGAGGATGTGCTCGATCTCGTGAATCTGTCGAAGGTCTACGCGGATGCGCTTCCCGCGCCTCTCGTCGCCGCGCTTCGCGCAACAGCGACGCGCATGCTGCACTGGGCGCGGACGATGACGCATCCTGACGGGGAGATCGCGTTTTTCAACGATGCGGCACTCGGGATCGCGCCGACAACGGCCGAGCTGGAGCGATACGCAACTGCACTGGGTGTCGCGGCGGAAATCGGAGCGCCGACACGGCTGGCGGATCTTTCTTCCAGCGGCTATGTGCGCCTTCAGGAGGGACCGATCGTCGTGTTGTTCGATGCAGCGCCGGTGGGCCCGGACTACCTTCCCGGGCATGCGCACGCCGACACGCTCGCCTTCGAGCTTTCCTGGGCGGGGCAACGAGTGATCTGCAATTCGGGAACCTCGCGCTATGGCACAGGCGCCGAGCGGCTTTGGCAGCGCTCGACTGCGGCGCACAACACCGTCGAGATCGACGGCGAGAATTCCTCCGAAGTGTGGTGTGGTTTTCGCGTGGCGCGCCGCGCGTACCCCCTCGAAAGACAATGCGTGCAGGGCAAGACGGTGCTGCGGGTCAGTTGTGCGCACGACGGCTACATGCGCTTGCCGGGGCGGCCGGTGCACCGGCGCACCTTGCAGGTGTCCGGTGACAGCGTTACGTGGACCGACGAGGTCGCTGGCGCAGGCGTGCACCGGGCGATCGCCCGGATTCCGCTGCATCCGGACATGGAGGCCCAACGCACGAGCGATTCGGCCTGGCGCCTTCGTACGCCGTCGGGCAGGGAGCTCGAGTTGTCGGTCGAGGGACCCGGTGCGACGCTCGATGCCGAAGAAGGACGTTATTCACCGGAATTCGGTCTGACTGTTAAACGGACGGTGCTGGTGTGGGATGTAACGGGAACGTTGCCGATCTCGATTACGACCCGCATCGTGGATAAGCATGAGGGCGCCGCGCCGACGGTCGGTTCCGGTGCCGCCGCGGGGAAATAAGCCTTGCACATCCTGTTCCTCACCGACAACTTCCCGCCGGAGACGAATGCGCCGGCCTCGCGCACGCACGAGCACGCCGTGCGCTGGGCAGCCGACGGTCACCGGGTGACGGTGGTGACGACCGCGCCGAATTTTCCGGCGGGGAAGATTTTCGAGGGCTACCGCAACCGGCTGTGGCAGCGCGAGACAATGGACGGGGTGGATGTGATCCGGCTTTGGACCTACATCACGGCGAACGAAGGGCTTCTGCGCCGCTCGCTCGACTACATGAGTTTCATGGTTGCCGCGATCCTCGCCGCGCCGTTCCTGCCGCGGCCCGACGTCGTCGTCTCAACCTCGCCGCAGTTCTTCACACCGTGCGCGGCATACGTGGTGTCGCGGCTGAAGCGCCGGCCGTGGGTCTTCGAGCTGCGCGACTTGTGGCCGGATTCGATCGTGGCGGTTGGAGCGATGAAGGAAAACGGACTGATCCGCGCGCTGCGAAAGCTCGAATACTTCCTGTACCGGAGGGCGACGCGCATCGTAAGCGTGACGAATTCCTTCCGCGAGATCCTCTCGAAGAACGGTATCGATGCCGGAAAGATCGCGGTCGTGCCGAACGGCGCGGATCTGGAGTCCTACGCACCGGGCGAGCGCTCGGCGGCGCTTTCCGAGCGCATGGGTGTGCAAGGCAAGTTCGTCGCGGCATACGTGGGCACGATCGGCATGGCGCATGGGCTCGACACGCTTCTGGACGCCGCCGAGCGACTGCGATCGGAACGGCACATTGCGTTCGTGCTCGTCGGCTCGGGTGCGGAGGAGAAGGCGCTGCGCAAGCGGGCCGCAGAGCGGGGTCTGGGCAACGTGCATTTCGCCGGTTCCGTGAGCAAGGCCGAGGTACGCGACTTCTGGCGCCTGTGCGACGTGGCGCTGGTGCTGCTTCGCGATTCGACGGTATTCCGGCACGTGCTGCCTTCGAAGATGTTCGAAGCCATGGCCACGGAGCGGCCCATCATCCTGGGCGTGAGGGGGGAGAGTGAACGCGTGCTCAAGGAGTCGCAGGCGGGAATTCCGATCGCGCCGGAGGACTCCGCCGCGCTTGCGAATGCAATTCTCCAACTGTCGCAGGATGCGAGCATGCGGGGTGCCCTCGGCAGGGCGGGCAGGTTGTTTGTGACCAGCGGCTTCAATCGGGACGTGCTGGCAGGCAGGATGCTCGCGGTGCTGCAGGAAGCCGCGGCTGCGCGGGTGGCGACATGACCGTGCTCGTTGACTTGGTGGCGGCGGCTCGACCCAACTTCATGAAGGTCGCGCCCGTCTATCACGCCTTGGCGAAGGAGGCGCTCTGGTGCCGGGTGAGGCTGGTGCATACGGGCCAGCACTACGACGCGAACATGTCGGGGGCATTTTTCCGCGATCTGCGACTGCCCGATCCCGACCTGCACCTCGGCGTAGGCAGCGGCACGCACGCCGAACAGACAGGCGGGGTCATGATCGCCTACGAGAAGGCCTGCACGCGGGAGCGGCCGGACTGGACAGTGGTCGTCGGCGATGTCAACTCGACGCTTGCCTGCACGCTGGCGGCGGCCAAGCTTGGCGTGCGCGTGGCGCACCTGGAGGCGGGGCTTCGCAGCGGAGACCGCACGATGCCCGAGGAGCTAAATCGCCTCGTCACCGATGCGCTTGCCGATTTGCTCTGGACGCCATCGCTCGATGCCGACGAAAATCTTCTGCGCGAAGGCATACCGCGCGAGCGCATCGTGCGCGTAGGCAACATCATGATCGATGCGCTGGAGATGATGCGCCGGGCGATCGAGGGCTCCGACACGACCCGCGTCCTGGGCCTGGAAAAAGGCCGGTACGGGATGGTAACGCTGCACCGCCCGAGCAACGTCGACGATGCGCGGCGGCTGGCGCAACTTGCGGAGATACTGATACGCCTGGGCGAACGGCTGCCGATCGTGTTTCCCGTGCATCCGCGTACTCGCAGCCGGCTCGAGGCGGCGGGGCTCTGGGCGCGGCTCGCGGCGGCGGACGGGGGAGGCCCCCTCCGGCCAAATGGATACGTCGACTTCATGGGTATGGTGTTCGGATGCCGCTATGCGCTGACCGATTCCGGGGGCGTGCAGGAGGAATCCACGTATCTTGGCATCCCGTGCCTCACGCTGCGGGAGAATACCGAAAGGCCGGTAACGCTGACGCAGGGCACCAACCGGCTGGTTCGCCCCGAAACCGTGGAAACCGCGGTAGACGAAGTGCTCGCTGGAAAATGGCACAGGGGCACGGTGCCCGAGGGGTGGGACGGCAAGACCGCGGAACGCGTAGTTGCGAGCTTGAGGCGCGCTGCCGTTGAACGGTAGCGAGGGCTACCCGCGTGTAACGAGAGGGAAAGCAGCGAATGAGCGAGGCCGAACGATCCACGCGCCCGGACGGCTGGGTATTCCTGCTGTTCCTGCTGCTGCTCGTCTGGGCTCCGCTGCCGCTGGCGAGCAACCGGGCGTGGGCGTGGTCGCTGCTCGAGATCGGCATCTTCGCGCTGAGCGCGCTGTGGCTCTTGCTTTTCGCCATCGGCAAGGCGCGTTTCTCAGGCGTATTCCGGTCGGCGTGGTGGGCGGTCTCCTTGTTCGCAGCGTGGCTGGGCGCGCTCGCGTTCCAGGTCTTGCCGCTGCCCATGAGCTGGCTTGTCCAGGTGTCGCCCGTGTCGGCCCGACTCGCCGAGTTGGTCATGGGCTCCGGTATTTCCGCAGCCACGATCTCGGTGGATGCGGAGGCCTCAAGGGCATTCGCGCTGAAGAGCCTGGCGTATTTTCTCGCCTTCTGCCTGACTCTGCTGCTGGTCAACCGGCGCGACAGACTCAGGATGCTTGCCTTCGTGCTCGTGGGTTCGGGCGTCGTGCAGGCCATCTACGCGAGCTTCATGCACCTTGCGGGTTTCGATTTCAGGTTGTTCTACGCGACTTATTCGCATCGTAGTTACACAGTGGGAACGTTCGTCAACAGGAATCATCTCGCCGGGTATCTGGAGATGACGCTGGCGATCGGTATCGGCGCCATGATCGGTACGCTGCGCAGCGGCGGCGGGGTCCGGAACTGGCGGCAGCGCTTTCGCGATTGGCTTGCCTGGGCAGTGAGCCCGCGCATCATCCTGCGATTGATGCTCGTCGTGATGGTGATCGCCCTGGTGATGACCCGGTCCCGGATGGGCAACACCGCGTTCTTCGTGAGCATGCTCGTTGCGGGCATGATCGGTCTTGCGCTTTCGCGGCACGCGACCCGCTCGACCGTGATTCTGCTGGTGAGTCTGGTTGTGATCGACATCTTCATCGTGGGCGCCTGGTTCGGCGTCGAGAAGGTTGTGACGCGCATCGGACAGACACCGCTGCTGAGGACGGACAAGGGCGGAGAGCAGTCGGTGGAGGAGAGGGTCGAGCCGGGTCTCAACTCGCTCGCGATCCTGCGGGAGTATCCGTTGTTTGGCAGCGGCGGCGGGACCTTCTACACGGCGTTCAGCAAGCATCGGCCCGGTGAGATCGTCGCTTTCTACGACTTTACGCACAACGACTACTTCCAGTTCTTGTCCGAGGTTGGGGTTATCGGGGCGGGTATTCTTGGGCTTCTGGCGGCCTCGACGCTTTTCGTCGCATTGAAGGCACAGTACCAGCGCAGCGACCCGCTTTCGCGCGGGGTGGCGTTCGGCGTGACGATGGCGATCATTGCGCTGGCGATTCATAGCAGCGTGGACTTCAACCTGCAGATACCGGCCAATGCGCTCACTTTCACCGTGCTGCTGGCGATGGGATGGGTGGCGCACGCGGTCGAGCGGGCCGACACGCACTCACGATGACGGATATGACCGGCGAGGGTGCGATGACAGCGACGATCCTTGTCACGGGCGGTACCGGATTCATCGGCTCGCATACATGCGTGGAGCTCCTGGCGGCCGGTTTCGAGGTCGTGATCGTGGACAATCTGTCGAACAGCCGGCGCTCCGTCGGCGGCCGCATCGAGAAGATCGCCGGCCGCGGCGTTCGGTTTGTCCAGGCGGACATACGAGACCGCGTGCTTCTGAGGAGCGTCTTTGCGGAGCAGCCGATCGACGCGGTGATGCATTTCGCCGGCCTGAAGGCGGTGGGCGATTCCTTGGCACGGCCGCTGGCCTACTACGCGAACAATGTGGGCGGCAGCGCGACGCTGCTGGAAGTCATGCGCGAGGCCGGTGTGCGGCGGATCGTATTCAGTTCCTCGGCGACGGTGTACGGCGCCGGGAAACCGCCTCCGTATCGCGAGGAGGACGCGCTCGGGCCGGCGAATCCCTACGGCCGCAGCAAGCTGATCATCGAGTGGATGCTTGGCGACCTCGCGGCCGCGGAACCTGATTGTCACGTCGTCGTGCTGCGCTACTTCAATCCAATCGGCGCGCACCCCAGCGGCATGATCGGCGAAGATCCGGCCAGCGTTCCCGACAACCTACTGCCCTACGTGAGCCAGGTCGCGGCGGGAAATAGAGAGGAATTGTCGATCTTCGGAAGCGACTATCCCACGCGGGACGGCACAGGGGTGCGGGATTACGTCCATGTGGCCGACCTTGCGCTCGGTCATGTAGCGGCACTGCGCGCGATGGAGCGGCTTCCGCCATTGAGCGTCTTCAATCTGGGGACGGGGCGCGGCTGCAGTGTGCTGGAGGTGGTCGCCGCATTCGAACGCGTGAGTGGCCGCAAGATACGCTGCCGTATCGCGCCGCGGCGCCCGGGAGATGTTGCTGCAAGCTACGCTGACCCCTCGCGCGCCGCCGTGGATCTCGGCTGGCGCGCTCGGCGTGAGCTTGAGGATATGTGTCGCGACACTTGGCGGTGGCAGCAATGGCAGGCTGAGCACGCGGCGGAATTGTGATCGGGCAGCCCCTCGGTGGCGGAGCGGAATGGCATTAAGGAGATCAGCGCGCGTGATCAGGCAGCGCTAGTCGTGCCGTGCGCCGAGGGCGTGGTACAGCTCGTGTCCGAGCGAAACCATTGCGGCCTCGTCGTTCCAGTTCGTCGGCTTTCTCGAGATGATCATGTACCCATCCACCAGGCACGCCTGGTTGGGCAGGCCGTACACGTTGTCGCGCCCGCAGTAGCCGGCGATCTGCTCCTTGGGCGTCCACTGAACGGCGACGCAGGCGAGCTGCCGGTCGGCGTCCTTGGTCAGGACCATCGGGCCTGTCGAGGCGCACCCGGAAAGCACGGCTGATACGATAAGCGTTGCGAGCGTGAAGACAGTCCGGAATTCGCCTGTTTCGCCCTGGAGCCTTGGTGTGGCGAGTCGTAGCATGGCCGTTCCCCTTGATCGAGTTCCCAAGGGCTTCGCAGCACCGGCCAGTTACACGGAGGAATGACGGTCCTCTCCAGCCGGCAGCCCCGCCACCTTGCGCTCAACCGAGCGCGTCAGGTCGGTAGCTTTGCGAATTCGCCTTTCAGCGAACTAGCCCTTGTGTCTTGCTTAACGGCAGATTCTTAGC
>ORMF010905638.1_pt1 | contig 36869 bp, 30 predicted proteins | sample 1779871 | NCBI WGS metagenome assembly ORMF01 (sample SAMEA104232316, study PRJEB22302) | groundwater metagenome | biome: forest; feature: aquifer; material: groundwater | place: USA | collected 2011-08-07 | depth 5.4 m
CCAAGGACGTGGAGGAGGCGCTCGAGGAGGGGGATGCGACGGAAGACATCCTCCGGGTGCTGCGCTCCCGGATGGAGGACTACGCTCAGGAAAAAAGCGCCCCGCTGCCGGGCCCGTCTTCCCTGCCGGCTGTGGTGACCGCGACCTTACCCGCCGCCGCGGAGAGTGCCGGCGAGCCGACGATCCGCCAAGTCCAGCTGGCCGCCGCCCGGTACGCCGAGGTGATGCCGCAGAAGATCCGCCGCTGGCGGACGCTGGCCCAGTTGAGGAACTTCATCCCTCGCTTCACCCTGGGGCTGGACAGGGACCGCGACACCACCGTCGCCTCCTCCACCTCCAACGGCAAGACCAATTTCACCGTGGGCCCGGACGACGAATCCACCAGCCTGGATTTCGGATTCACGTGGGACCTGGCCAACCTGGTCTGGGACCCGGCCCAGACCTCCATTGATGTCCGCTCGCGGCTCATGGTGCAGCTGCGCCAGGACATCCTGGAAGAGGCCACGAAGCTCTACTTTGAGCGCCGGCGCCTCATGGCCGAGTTCGGTTCCCACCCCACCGAGGACCCCGCGCTCCAAAACGAGCGCTCGCTCCGACTCGAGGAACTCACCGCCCAGCTCGACGCGCTGACCGGCGGCCTCTACTCCGACACCCCTCCCAGCGCCCTTGACAGAGAAGAAAAACACCGTTATAAGCAACGGAAGGGGATGTGACGATGACGATGGCGAGGATTCCACGATTCAAATCCGATCGGGAGGCCGCTGAGTTCTGGGACACGCACAGCTTGGCCGATTTCGAAAAAGAGCTGCGCCCCGCCAAGGAAGTGGTGTTCGTCAGGCCGCAGCGGTAAGTGGGTGCTGGAACGCCTGAACCAGGAGATCCATCCTCATGCACCGAAGAAAGCCGCCTAATCGGCCCAGCTTGTTTTCACCATCGCCCTTGATTTTCCTACCCGCCGGCGTGTATACTAGTGTAGTAAGATGTCATACAAACACAAACAAGTCGTTCTGGACGCTTCAACGCTGATCCTGCTGGCCAAGATCGACCTTCTGCCCTTGACGTTGGGGCGGCTGCGAATCGTCATCACGCCGCAGGTGAAGGACGAGGCGACTCGGCGACCCGATCTTCAGGATGCTCAGCTTATTGCGAGACTCCTGGAGCGCCGAAGGATTCAGGTGCGCGAGGTCGACCTGAAACAGGTCAAGCATCTGGAAAAAGATTTCCGGTTGGACCTCGGCGAAGCGTCGAGCGTGGTGCTGGCCCAGGAACTGGATGCCGTCTTAGGGACAGACGACGCCGTCGCGATCAAGGCTTGCAAGATTTTGGACATTCCGTTCGTGACGGCGATTCACCTTTTAATTCGGGCTTATGAGGAGAAACTGATCAGCCGGCAGCAAGCGTTGGTCAAACTGGAAAAGCTCCAGCGGTACGGCCGGTACGATTCCCGCATCCTGGAAGATGCGGTCAAACACCTTCAAGGAGGGCAGACCCCATGACCGTAATGAGCTTGCGCCTGACGGACGAGGAGCTTCACAAGATTCAGAACCTGAGCAAAACGGAGGCCAAAGAACGCTCTAAAGTAGTGCGGGAGCTTTTGGAAGAGGGCTGGACTTTCCACATGCTTCGACGGTACCGGGAAGGTAAATTGTCGTTGGGCCGCCTGGCTAAAACGCTCGGGAAATCTTTGAGTGAGACCCTTGATCTCTTGAGTGAATTCGGACAGCCGACACCCCTGGACTACGAAGATTACCTTCAGGGCCGCAAGACCGCGATGGCGCTCTAAAAAACGCATATTTCTTTAGCCCTGCCCTTGCTTTTTCCGCTCTCCGTCAGGTATAGTTGACCTAGCTTCATTCCTACCTATTTCTTCCATTAGCGTTCGACTAACCGGAGCGCGCGTCCAGACAAACAGGTCATGGATCTCTCCCCGAGTCCATTGGGTTGGAGCCACCTCTACGCCCTCACCTGCTTTGCCACCTTTGTTTTAGCTTTTCTTTTAGCCGCGTTCGTCCTCTGGAAAAACCCCAAGCACCCGGCCGGCCGCATGTGGGCCGTCATGTGCCTGCTTGTAGCCGGCTGGGCATTCTGGAACACCGTCTCCCTGCTCAGCTCAACCCCGGAAGAATCCATCAAATACCTTCGGATCGGCGACGCGTTTGCCCTGTTCATCCCGGCAACCTTCCTACACTTCGCCATGCACTTCTCCGGGAGGATGCGCCCGCGGGCCCTCAAAGTTTCCTATCTGGCCACGGTTCTCGTGGCTGCCACCGTCGGCACTCCCTGGTTCATTCAGGCCGGCCAGAAGAAGTTCGGCATCTGGTTCGAGCAAGGGGGCCCTGCCTTCGCGGTGTTCGCGGCTCTGTTCCTTCTCTTGCCGGGCTACGGACTGACGTTGCTCTGGCAGGAAGCCCGCCGGTCCGAAGGCGCCCGGAAAGCCCAGCTTTTTTGTCTCTTTTTCGCATGCGCGGTCGGTTTTGGCGGCGGATTCATGTGGTTTCTGCCGGCCCTGGGGATCGACATCCCTCCGCTCGGCGCTCACTTCGTGGCGCTCTACTGCGTGATCGTCATGTACGCGATTGTCCGGTACCGGTTCTTGGATATCCAGGTGGTGATCCGCCGGAGTTTAGTTTATTCCCTGCTGGTCACACTGCTCACGGTGGGGTATTTTGGGCTGGTCTATGGGCTGGAGCGGATCCTGCAGACAACGATGGGGTACCGTTCGGCATGGGTCTCGCTGGCCGCCTTCGCGCTGATGGCCCTCACCTTCCAGCCGCTCAAGACCATGATCCAGCGGATCGTGGACCAACTGATCTTCCGTGCGCCGCAAGAAGAAATCGCCAAACGACTGGAACGGCTGGAGGAGCAGGCCCTTCAATCGGAAAAGTTCAAGGCGGTTTCAACCCTAGCGGCCGGCATGGCTCACGAGATCAAGAATCCCCTCACCGCCATCCAGACCTTCGCCGGTTTCATCCCGGAGAAACACAAGGACCCCGAGTTCGCCAAGAAGCTCCAGGAGGTCCTCACTGCCGAAGCTAAACGGATGCAGGAGCTGGTTCAGGACCTGCTGACCTTCGCCAAGCCGAAAGCGCCACAACTTCAGCCGGTGGACTTGGCACCGCTCATCGCCTCTACCCTTACCTTGCTCTCGAGCGATCTATCCAAACACCGTGTTCAATGGGCAGTGGACTGTCAGCACAACGGTGCCGCCATCCACGCCGATTCAGACCAGCTCCGCCAGGTCCTGATCAACCTCATTCAGAACGCCGCGGACGCCATGCCCAGCGGCGGCCAGATCAAGATCACCACGCAAGCCGTCAACAGCCACCTCGAGCTGACCGTGTCCGATACCGGCAGCGGCATCCCGCCGGCCCTACTGCCCAAGATCTTCGATCCCTTTGTCACCACCAAGCCGGATGGCAACGGCCTCGGCCTAGCCATGGTCTATTCGATCCTCCAGGCCCACCGCGGCACAATCCATGCGAAGAGTGAGCCCAAACAGGGAACAACTTTTACAGTGTGCCTACCGCTATGAGGAAATTACGGGGAACGGAGGACTTCGTCGTGATGGCCAACGTTGCGCAGGAAGATCTCCGTCCGAACGGGCTCAAAGGTCAGGCGGAAGTCGCGCGACACCCGGATGTACCAAATCTTGGGAGATCCCGGCAACCGCCTGGCCCGGAGGGAGGGGTGCCTCCAGTTCTGCTCAAGCATCCTCAAATGCGCGTCAACGGCGGACTGGTGCTCAGAGGAAAGAGTGTGATAGGCCCTCTGGAACCGTGGGGTCCAAAGGAAGGTCATTTCTTCTTCAGTTCGCGGATCAGCTCCTCCGCCGACCGGGCCTTCTTCACCCGCCCTGCCTTGACGTGCGCGTCCACTTCCCGTTCGGCTTCCTGCCACTCCTTCGACCAGAACCAGGCGTCCTCCAGATCCACCGCCCGCTTGGGCGTCAGGATCAGCTGGTATCCTTTGACGGCAACCTCCATCAGATCGCCGATCTTCAGGTGGAACCGCTTCCGGATCTCCGCCGGGAGGGTAATTTGATAATTCTGCCGGATTTGAGAGATCATGGGATCACCTCCAACCAGAAGTATACCATGAATCTAAGAATTTGGCGTTTCCTTATATTCAGCATCGGCGCTCCCTTCATCGTGAGTTTGCCGTTATGACCCTCCTCCAGCACCATCTCCTGGCGCTCGGCATAACTTCCGTAATGACCTTTGGCTTTGGTCTATTCGCGCTATGGAAAAACCCGAGACGGAATTTGAATCGAGCCGTTGCCTTATATTGCTTCAGCCTGGGATGGTGGAGTGGGTGGGAATGCGTGGCATTTCAAATGCCGACAAAGGAACTTACCTACCAGCTCTTTCGGGTCGAATACTTGGGCGTGGTCTTTATGCCCACGCTGCTCTGTACCGTCGTCACCTATCTGCTCGATTTTTCCTCTCAAATGAGGAGACGATTCCTTATACCCATGTACTTGCTGAGCCTGGCAGCGCTCTTCCCCTCCGCAATCTTTCCCAGCCGGCACTTCCTCCTCATAACCAATTCGACGCCGGTAGCATACCTTCCCAGCTATCCCTGGGCGGGCTCCTATTACTGGATATTCCTGGTGTTCTTCATTGGGTCGGTCACCATCGCGCACGCCATGATCATTCGAAGGTGGCGAAAAGCCCAGGGCGAAGAACGCGCGAGACTTGCCCTCTTTCTAATCGGATCGCTGGCAGCCTACCTCGGAGGATGCCCAGAATTCGCCCTGAAATACGGGGTGCGCTTGGGATGGCTCAGCCCCTATGGGCTCTATGGGATTCCGCTCTATATCAGCATGATGATCTATTCCGTCATCCGGCACCGGTTCTTGGACGTGCAAATCGTTATTCGCAGAAGCCTTGTTTATTCCATTCTTGTCACGTCGTTGACGGCCGGTTATTTCGGGCTGGTTTACGGAGTGGAGAAAGTTTTCCAGGCAACTTTCGGGTATCGCTCCACGTGGGTGAGCCTGGGGGCGTTTGCGCTTGTGACTCTGGCATTTCAACCCCTAAAGGTAATCATTCAACAATGGGTAGACTGGCTGATCTTCAGAGAACCTCAAGAAGCTCTGGCCAAGCGCGTTGAGCGGCTGGAGGAGCAGGCGCTTCAAACGGAGAAATTCAAGGCGGTTTCAACCCTGGCCGCCGGTATGGCGCACGAGATCAAAAACCCGCTTACCACTTTAAAAACCTTCACCGAGTATATCCCGGAAAAACGGAACGACCCTGCGTTCCTTGAGAAACTGCATGAGGTGTATACAGCAGAGGTCAACCGGATCCAAACCATCGTCAAAGATCTTTTGGAGTTCTCGAAACCCAGACCCCTTGAGCTAAAACCCGTAGACATCGGTCCTCTGATCGTGTCTACCGTCAACCTACTCTCCAGCGATTTGCTCCGGCGAAAAATACAATGGACCATTGATTGCCGGCACAACGGGTCCGCCCTCCAAGCCGACGTTGGCCAACTCCGGCAGGTTCTGATCAACCTCATCCAGAATGCCTCTGACGCCATGCCGGAAGGCGGCCAACTCACGCTGGCTACTCGCTCGGCCAACAGCCACATCGAGCTGGTCGTTTCTGACACAGGCAGCGGCATCCCACCCGCCCTGCTTCCTAAGATTTTCGACCCGTTTGTCACTACAAAATCAGATGGTAACGGCCTTGGCTTAGCGGTTGTTTATTCCATTATTCAATCCCACCGCGGCTCCATCCGCGCCGAGAGTCGAAGACCCACCGACGGTTCAGTAGCGGACGAGCCCAACCACGGCACCACTTTCACCGTGAGCCTGCCGCTATGACGCTGCTTCAGCATTACCTGATCAGTCTTCTTCTTTCCACAGTCGTAACATGGGTTCTAGGCATTTGGATCTTCTTAAAACAACCGCACAACAAATTGGCGCGGATCTTTGGACTCTATGCGCTCGCTGTTGGGTACTGGACTCTTTGCCAGGCTCAGACGGCAGCTACCTACGACCCGCGCACTTCCCTTGTGTGGGTGAGGGCCATGTTCCACGCAGTGGTGGCATTCCCGGTGCTTCTCACACATCTCTTCTCGACGTTCCTCGATATTCGCCAAAGAAAAATACTTCGGGTGGGCTGGGTTTCCGTGGCAATCCTTTATCCATTCTTATGCTCAGAATGGTTCCTACGGGCCGGAGGACCTGTCGGGTTCCTGCCAACCATGCCGAAGGCCGGCGGCCTTTTCCTGGTGTTCAATCTCGTCTGGTTTGCATGGAGCGCGTATAACATGTACTTGCTTGGATTCCGAAAACCTGGCCCCGCTTCTTCTGCAACCCGACCCCAGATCAGGCTTCTGCTTTTCGCGTTCCTCTTCGGGTACGCAACCGGAAGCGTCAATTACCTGTATCTCTATGGCATCTACGTTCCGCTGCTGCAACCCTTCGCAACCTACGGAGTGACCATCGCATTTCTCGTAATCGCTTACGGCATTTTTGCCTATGGCCTTTTCGATATCTCTGTTGTCATCAAGAAAAGCCTGGTCTATTCCCTTCTGATCACGCTGCTCACCGCTGGATATTTTGGGCTAGTGTACGGGGTGGAGCGGATCCTGCAGGTTACTTTGGGCTACCGGACAATGTGGGTTTCTCTGAGCGCCTTTGGCCTGATGGCCTTGGCCTTCCAACCCCTGAAGGGTGGCCTCCAAAGGATCGTGGACTGGCTGATTTTCAAAGCTCCACAAGAAGAACTGGCTCGCCGGATGGAAAAATTGGAGGAGCAAGTTCTTCAAGCCGAGAAATTCAAAGCGGTCTCCACTCTGGCTGCCGGGATGGCCCACGAAATCAAGAACCCGCTTACAACGCTCATGACTTTTACGGAATTCATCCCAGAGAAACAAAACGACCCCTCTTTTCTTCGGAACCTTCACGAGGTTTATACCGCCGAACTGGGTCGCATCCACCAGATCGTCAAAGACCTCTTGGAGTTTTCGAAACCCAAGACACCGCGGATGAAGCTGGTGGATCTTGGCCCACTGATTACCTCTACCATCAACATGCTTTCCAACGATCTACTCAAACGACATGTTGAGTGGGCCGTCGATTCCCAGCACAACGGCGTCACCCTTCATGCCGATCCGGACCAGCTCCGCCAGGTACTCATCAACCTCATCCAGAACGCCGCCGATGCCATGCCCAGCGGAGGCCAGCTCAAGATCTCCACTCAGGCCGTCAACAGCCACCTGGAGCTCACCGTCTCCGACACCGGCAGCGGCATCCCGTCGGCCCTTCTGCCCAAGATCTTCGATCCCTTCGTCACCACCAAACCCGACGGAAACGGCCTCGGCCTAGCCATGGTCTATTCCATCCTGCAAGCCCACCGCGGCTCCATCCGCGCCGACAGCCAGCCCAATCGCGGCACCACCTTCACTGTGAGCTTGCCATTATGAACGCCTTTGGGCTGTCTTCGCTTTTAACAATACTCTTCTCCCTCGGCCTCGGTCTGTTCGTCTATTTCAAGAACCCGAGGCGGAAGCTCAACCAGTTGTGGCTTCTTCTCTCGGTGAGCATCGCCCTGTGGGGCGTCGGAGGATTAGCGATTTCGTTTCTTCAAGAACCATCCGTAGCACTTCAAACATGGAGATGGACAGCGATCTTGGGAATAAGCTGGATTCCCGTATTCTTCTACCAGTTCGTCTGTGAACTCTGCGGACTATCCAGACACAAGATTACTCTCATCCATTATGCAGTTGCGTTGACAAGCTGCATTCTATACGCCACGACGGACCTCCTATTTAAGGGAACTCGCTACGTCTTCGGAGAATTCTACTGGAACGAAATTGGCCCCCTACACCCCGTTTATCTAACATGGTGGTCTGGCAGCGTGTTGTACGCGCATCTTGAGGTGTGGAATGCGTTCCGGCGAAGCAGCGGAATCCTCAAGAGCCAGCTCAAGTGGACGATAATAGCGTTCGTTGTTGGATTTTCGTTCGGAATCCTCGGATTTCTTCCGAATTATCACATCGACCTTTACCCGTGGGGCAACTTCGCCATTCCTCTCTACCCCGTTATCATGGCCTATGGCATCTTCAGGTACCAACTCTTCGACATCTCCCTGGTTATCCGAAAAAGCCTGGTTTATTCCATCCTGGTCACTCTGCTCACTGCAGGTTATTTCGCACTTGTTTACGGGGTTGAACGATTCTTTCAGATAACATTCGGCTATCAGTCCCAGTGGCTATCGCTAACCGCCTTTGCGCTCATGGCCTTACTCTTCCAACCTCTGAAAATTGGCATCCAGCGGCTCGTGGACTGGCTCATCTTTCGGGTGCCACAAGAAGAATTGGTCAAAAGAATGGAACGGTTGGAGGAACAGGCTGTTCAAGCTGAGAAGTTCAAGGCGGTCTCCACTCTTGCCGCCGGCATGGCGCACGAGATCAAGAACCCGTTAACTGCGCTTCAAACATTCGGAGCATTCATCCCGGAGAAAGGCGCTGATCCTGAATTCCGAAAGAAACTTCAGGAGGTTTTTGCCATCGAGACCCGCCGCATCCGGGAGATTGTCCAAGAAGTGCTGGACTTCTCCAAACCAAGAGCCCCTCAATCTAAGGAACTGGAGATCGGTCTACTCATCAGCTCGACCGTAGATTTTCTCTCCAACGAGCTGATCAAACACCGCATCCAGTGGACGATTGACTGCCGACACAACGGCGCTACTCTTCGCGCCGACCCCGACCAGCTCCGGCAGGTCCTAATCAACCTCATCCAAAACGCCGCCGACGCCATGCCGGCTGGCGGTCAGCTCAAGATCGCCACGCAGTCGGTCAACAGCCACCTGGAGCTGACCGTCTCCGACACCGGCAGCGGTATCCCGTCGGCCTTGCTACCCAAGATTTTTGACCCCTTCGTCACCACCAAACCGGACGGCAACGGCCTCGGCCTTGCCGTGGTCTACTCGATCCTCCAGGCCCACCACGGCTCCATCCGCGCCGACAGCGAACCCAACCGCGGCACGGTCTTTACGGTGAGTCTACCGTTATGAATCATTTCGCCATCTCTGGAATTCTCGCTGGAGTTAGTTCCCTGTTTTTCGGGCTATTCGTCTATTCCAAGGGAAGAGCTAACCCAACGAACCAGTTGTGGGCGCTCTTCGCCATTACCGTCTCGGCATGGGGATTTGGGGCCTCGTGGATAGCAGTGGAACAAGATCCTCGGTATTCGCTGTTGGCTTGGCGGTTGGCCTATTCAGTAGGAGTAGTGTGGATCGCTCCTCTTTTTTACCATTTCGTCTGCGCATTTCTCTCTATCCACAGACCCAGAGTCCTCATCTCGCAGTATGTCGTCGCAACCATTTTTCTCGGATTCGTTTGGACAAAATTCCATTTCACCGGGGTCAGACATATCTTCGGTCAGTTTTACTACGCTACCCCTGGGCACCTTTTCATCTATTTCTTTCTCTGGTGGTCGGCCCTGATCTTGCTAGCCCACTATGAACTCCTTAAAGCTTTTAAAACAGCCGGAGGGAGACGGCGCCAAATTACAATTTTTCTCCTAGCAACGTCGATCGGTTACTCTGGCGGATCGCTTTCCTATCTTCCAATCTTTGGAATCGACCTGTACCCCTGGGGCACCTATGCCATTCCCGTGTATACCGTCATCATGACATACGGGATTCTCCAATATCGTCTTTTCGATATCTCGGTCGTTATCCGACGCAGTCTCGTCTATTCGATCTTGGTAACCTTGCTTACAGTGGGTTATTTTGGACTCATTTATGGAATCGAGCAGACTTTTCAGATCACCTTTGGTTATCAATCGACTTGGCTTTCCCTTGCCGCTTTCGCCCTGATGGCTTTGCTGTTTCAGCCCTTGAAAATTGGGATCCAGAGGCTTGTGGACTGGCTCATTTTTCGAACCCCGCAACATGAACTGGTCAGGCGTTTGGAAAAATTGGAGGGGGAAGCTCGAAAAACAGAGAAGCTCAAAGCGGTCACTACACTTGCAGCGGGGCTCTGCCACGAATTAAGAAACCCTCTTCAAACCATCCGGACCCACGCGGAGTTTCTACCCGAACGCTATGACGACCCGGCGTTCAGAAAAAGATGCACTGAGGTCATGCAGACAGAGATCGGCCGTATTGATGAATTCCTGAAACAACTGATGGAGTTCGCTAAGCCGAAATCACCTGCTTTTCGGCCAGTAGAACCGCACAAGGTTCTCGATTCAACCTTGGATTTGTTGGGCAACGAGTTCTTGAAACGTCGGATCCGTCTTGATCGGCAGTATCAGGCAAACGGAGCGCACCTGCACGGGGACCCAGACCAGCTCCGCCAGGTTATTCTGAATTTAATTGTGAACGCTCTGGAAGCAATTGGGCAAGAAGGAACGGTCTTTGTAAAAACCAACCAGGAAAACGGCTGGTTCACTCTGGAGGTAGCCGACACCGGGCCCGGCATTGACCCCAAAATCCTTCCGAAACTTTTTGAACCGTTCATCACCACGAAACCGGAAGGCAACGGCCTGGGGCTTTCCATCGTCCACAGTATCGTTCGAGAACATCAAGGCAGGATCTCCGTTCAAAGCCACCCAGAACAAAATACAATCTTCACCGTAACCCTTCCCATCTCATAAATTTACGTGCTTTTACCGGAGGGTCTGAGTATACTGTCCTCACGTATCCTTTTTGTTCAATAGTGCGCAATTATTCCTCATCTTTAGAGGAAGGAGGCGATCCAATGATTAGGGTCGTCGAAGTGATAGGATACGATAAAAGTGCTATTAAACGAAGCTTAGTCACTCCCCGAGCAAGCTTAAATGTGAGCGTCTACGGACTTTCCGTAGACGTTTTTATTTTTAAGAACCTACTTAGCAGGGGCCTTCGCTCAATATCATGACTACCCTCCCCTTTACACAAGCCAATCTTCCTCATGAAGAATCGGTATTGCTTGCAGAGTTAAAGAACCTACGCAAATATTACGACCCATCATCCGTTTCAAGGAAAGCCGATTTGTTATCCAAAATCACCGGCGTCTCTTTACGCCATATCAAGGGTTGCACTTATGACACTAGCTTCTTTAAAGGTAATATTGAAAATCCGATCGGCATAATTCAAGTACCCTTAGGAATTGCGGGGCCTCTCTGGATAGAGGGCCAAAATGCTCAGGGTGAGTTTTTTATTCCTCTTGCAACTACAGAAGGAGCTTTAGTTCTAACTTATGACCTGGGTATGCGCTTACTCCGCATGTCTGGACCCGTGTACACAGAAGTGCTTTCTAAATTTATACATATTAGCCCCATGTTTCCAATCAAACATGATGAACATGTTCGTATTGAGCGCTTTGTTGAGGATCAATACGACGCGATCAAATCAATAGCGGAACAAGATAGCAGCCACACCATTCTTCTCGGCATAGATAGACGGCATGTTGATAACAATATGGTGCTTCGATTTCGATACGATACTTGCGATGCTCACGGTCTTAATATGATTAATCACGCTACCTTTAACGCATGTAAATATATTGAAAAACATACAGGGGCATTCTTTTACTTGCGATCTCACTATAGTGCAGTAAAACATCACTCTTTGCTAAACGAACGAGAGGGTTATGGCCGCGTTGTAAAAGCTTCCACAACAATCTCAGCTAGAGCACTAAAAATGTTGGGAGTCACGGCAAGCGAGTTGAAGGACTTTTGCGATAGGTGCATCGCTTGCGCCACCGCTGCGGAAGTTGCTTCGGTCAACGTCCACGCATCAAATGCCATTTCGGCTATCTTCATGGCTTGCGGTCAAGATATAGCCGATATAAGTAGCTCCCACGTTTGCAGTGGCCGCACAATGCTCGTCAATGGAGGAAATGATCTCTTCTGGGAATGCACTCTGCGCAATCTGTTGGTCGGAACCGTAGGGGGTGGCACTCACCTCGCAACACAAAGCGAATGTCTGAAAATATTAGGCTGTCTGGGAAACCAGGGCTCCGATAAATTCGCGGAGATAATTGCCGGAACCGTACTTGCAGGCGAATTCACTACTGCCGCCGCAGTAATTAATAGAACGTACGTGGATATTCACAATAAATATGGACGCAATAAAATAAAGCATATCCCTTGACGGTCGGCCCCGCTTTTAACAGCCCTTCCCCAGTCGTGCTTGGTATTTTTCCAGCATATTGTCTTTTGTCCTCTTTTTGTTACTTAGTTTTTGGAATATTTTGTCTAATCAAGAACCCCGCTAATCGTCTTAGCAGGCTTTGGAGTCTTTGCAGTATCACAATCTCTATTTGGAGTTTTGGTCTAGGAAAAATTGTATCTTCCCATACGGCTGAAGAAGCTTCCATATGGCTCAAAGTACATTACTTTGGAGCGGTACTCATTCCTCCAACATTTCTTCATTATTCGCTTGAATTAGTTGGCTTTTCCGAGAAAAGAAGAGCCCAGCTTCTATCCTGTTATCCAATTTTTATCGCATTCTTAGTGATTAATCTCCTAAAGCAAGAATGGCTCGTTACGATCCTAGTTGATACCCAATATTTTCGTTTTTATACAGGCCCGGGTCCTCTATATCTCTGGTATACTGTGGCGTTTTTTTTATGTATCGGCATAGCATTTTTTATACAAATTAAAGCAGTTTTCCGGACAGATATTCCTCCCTTAAAACGGCTCCAGTTCAAATATATGTTACTGGCAACCATTGTAGGTTTTAGTGGAGGATCAACGGCTTTCTTGCCGGTTTTTCAAATACCCATATTTCCATATGGGATGTTTCTGGTTGTCATTTACCCGGCTATCATGACCTATGCGATTGTGAAGTACCGTTTCATGGACATCAATCTCGTCATCACAAGAACTGCCGTATTTGTGGTGGTTTATGCTGCAATACTTGGCGTTCCGCTTCTTGCGGCTCTCTCATGGCAAATTCAACTCGAGCAATCATTAGGTTATAGGTGGTGGGCCTGGGTGCTATTGGTTTACGCTGGTTTAGCGACAGCGGCGCATTATGCGAATCTTTACTTCCAGCAGCGGGCGGAGAATCGGCTGCTGGCGGAGCAGCGGCGGTATCAGTCGGTGCTGAGGCAGGCGGCGCAGGGGATGACGATGATTAAGGACCTGGGCCGGTTGCTGAAGTTGGTGGTGCATCTGCTGACGCAGAAGGTGAGGATACGGCACGCGGAAATTTACCTGTGGGATCCGCAGGTGAAGAAATATGTGCCGAGTGTGTCGCGGCAGTGGGCGGTGAAAGATCCGGAGGCCTTCCCTTCCGATCATCCGCTGATTGAATTCCTGCATTGGCACCGGGTGCCGATTGTTACGGAAGAGCTGGGGTTGCAGGCGCGGGGGGGCGCGAAGGAGCTGCAGCCGGTGGTGAATGCGCTGAAGGGGCTGGATGCGGCGGTGGTGGTGCCGAGTTTCACGGAGAAGAAGTGCGAGGGGTTTTTGCTGTTGGGGGATAAGATCTCCGGCGGGCTGTTTTCGTCGGATGATTTGCAGGTGTTTCAGGTGTTGGCATCGCAGGCGGCGTTGGCGATTGAGAACGCGCAGTTTTATGAGGAGCTGAAGAGGACGCAGACGGACTTGTTTCAGACGGCGAAGATGGCTTCGCTGGGGCATATGGCGGGGGGGATGAGCCACCAGATCAATAACCGGTTTCATGTGCTGACGATCTTGGCGGGGACTTTGAAGTCGGTGATGAAGGATATGGATCCGGCGACGATCGGCAAGGAGCAGTTGAAGCAGCTCTGGGAGAAGACGATGGAGACGCTGGGGAAGCTGGAGGACAACGCGTTGCGGGGCGGCGATATTGTGAAAACCCTGCTGCGGTTCTCGCGGCCGGCGGGGGAGTACAAGGTGGTGACGGTGGCGCAGATCCTGAGCACGGCGAAGGAGGTGTCGCAGTTCCGGGTGAATATGACGGCGATTGATTACGTGGAGGAGGTGGCGGAGGGGGTGCCGGAGGTGAAGGGGGATTTGAACCAGTTGGCCGACTGCTGCTTCAATCTGCTGACGAACGCTTATGACGCGGTGCAGAGGAAGGGGACGCAGATCGCGGAGAAGCAGATCTCCCCCGCCCCGAATGACCCGGTGCCGTTCAAGGGGAAGCTCTGGATCCGGGCGCGGACGGAGAAGAAGGAGGAGCGGACCTGGGTGGTGATCGAGCTGCAGGACAACGGCACCGGGATGGCGGCGCATGAGCTGGAGAACCTGTTCGTGCCTTTCTTCACGACGAAGGCGACGGCGCAGAAAGGGACGGGGCTGGGGCTGTACGTGATCCAGCGGATCATGGAGCGGCACGGGGGGACGATCTCGGCCGCGTCGAAGCAGGGGGTGGGGACCACCTTCACGCTGCGGCTGCCGGCGGCGGTGCAGCAAGCCGCGGCGGCGCCGGAGACAAAAGCGATGGGAGAGCAAAACGGTGAAAAGAAAGAGGCGGCTTAAATGAGTGCGACGGTGCTGATTGTGGATGATGAGCCGGAGATTCTGGATACCACGAAGTGGGCGTTTGAGCTGGCGGGATACCGGGCGCTCACGGCCGCGAGCGCGGAGGAGGCCCTGCCCCAGGCGGAGTCGCTCCGGCCGGACGTGCTGCTGATTGATTACAAGCTGCCGCAGATGAACGGGCTGGAGCTGCTGCGGAAGGCGCGCGCATGGATCCCGGACGCGGTCGCGATCATGATCACGGGGCTGACGCACCAGTCGGAGAACCTGGAGGAGCAATCCCGCGAGCTGGGGGCGATCGGGTTTCTGCACAAGCCGCTGCAGTTGGAAAGCGTGTTGAAGATGGTGAAGGAAGAGCTTCGTCCTTCGACCCTTCGACAAGCTCAGGGTGAGCGAGGCTCAGGACGAACGGAGGGTTAAATGCCGAAACTGTTGGTGGTGGAGGATGAGCTGGAGGTGGTGGATTACCTGAAGGATTATTTCCAGCATCACGGGGTGGAGGTGTTCACCGCCAATTCCGGCGAGGCAGGCCTGGATCTGCTCGCCTCACAAAACCCCGACGTGGTGCTGCTGGACATGAAGCTGGGGGCCGGCATCAGCGGGCTGGAGTTCCTGCGCAAGGCGAAGGCGGCCAAGTCCAAAGCCCAGATTATCGTGGTGACCGCGGTGGATGACGAGAATGTGTCGCAGATGGCCAAGGGGTTGGGGGCGGCGGATTACGTCACGAAGCCGCTGACGCTGCAGGAAATTGACCGCGTTGTTTTATCCCGCCTGAAGAAGACCTGACCGCCGCTACAAAAAGTGCTTTGTGAAATAAACCAGGAACTTCTTTTCCTTCGAGAAGCCGGCGTCGTCGCTCATCTCCAATTCAAGGTTTAACTTGGCGCCATCGCTGAACTCGTACGAGGGCCGGAGGAAGAGCGAGTGCCCCTCCCTGTCTTCGGATGAGACGGAAAAGGTATAGCCGAAAGGGACAGCCAGCTTGTCCGAGACACGGCCTTCGTAGCCGATCGAGAAGGAATGGACGGACAGGTCCTGCGGCGAGCGGTAGAGGGGCTCGCCTCCGACGGCGCCCGCCGTGAACCGGTAGTCTTCGAAGCGGAACCGGTAGCCGAAATTCAAGCCGTCAAGAAACGGGGCGTCGAACAGGGCGCCGGCCTCGAACAAATCGCTTTCGTTCCCGTCGGAGTAAAACCCTCTCTTGAATCCCGAGGTCAGGGTGAGACGCTCGATCCGGCGGTTCGCGTAAGAAACCCCCGCGGACTTCACCCCCAGCACCCGCAGGCCGTCCGGCCTCTGGAAACCGCTCAACGGGAGATCCGCCTTCTCCCCGGAGACGGTGATCTCCTGGTCGTAAAAATCCAGCGCGGCGCCGGCCCGGAACAGCGGTTTGGACGTCCCGGCCGGCGAGTAGAGGGTCCAACCCTGGGCAGCCCACACCTTCAGCAGGTCCGACAAGCGGCGGCTCAAATCGAGCAGGAAGCGGTAGCGGGAAGTGACGCTTACCTCCGGGTCGGCGCCGAAGATCTTGACCAGGAACGGCTCCTTCGAGATCCTGAAAACGGCGGAGTTTCTTTCAGAGCGGTATCCCATCTCGGCGGCGTATCCATGGAATTCCCGGTTCGCCTTAAGCGGCGTCCGCTGACCGGAAGGGTCTCCCGCGGCCCGGTAGCCGGTATGATGGTAGGCCCCGGAAACCTCCAAGCCGCCGGCGCCGCGATGCTCGAACCCGACCGTCTCATGGTCCATGTTGAGATCGAAGTTGGTCTGAGAAACGAGGAGATTCCTCTCTTCGGTGGAGGAATAGCTGAAGCCGCCGTTCAATGCCCAGCGGCCCGCGATCGGGTGACGGTACAGGAGGCCGGCGTCCCAGGCGCTCGTCCGGATGACGTAGCTGCCCTTGCCGGTGTCATCCTCTTTGGACTCTGAGACTTTGAACCGGGGCGTGATGCTGGGGGCGGCCGCCCGCTTCAGCCGGACCAGGTCCTTCCCCGTCTCCGGCTCCTGCAGGGCCAGACCGTATTCCTTCTTTGCCTCTTCCCAATCCCCCGTCCAGAAGTGGACGTTCCCGAGCATCCGGCGCAGGGCGGCGTTGTCCGGCGCTCTCTTCAGCAGATCGCGGTACCTTCCGACGGCTTCAGGGTAGTCTCCCCGAAGTCTCGCGATGTGGGCCATGCCGGCCAGGGAATCGAAGTCGCCGGGCCGCCGCTCCAAGACGCCGCGATAATATCGCTCCGCTTCGGAAAGCCGGCCTGTTTCCAAACAGAACGCGAGGCGGGCTTCCGGGTCAGGCAGCGCCTTCTTGTAGCAGCGGACGGCCCGGCCGGGATTCCCTCTCCGCCCGGCGATCTTCCCCAGGCCAAGCCATATCCGCGGCCTTTGCGCCGGGCACGATCGCAAGAGAGCGTTGTAGATCTTCTCCGCGCGGGCCAGATCACCGTTTGAAACGGCGGCTTCCGCCAGGCAGAGCCGCACTTCCTGCGCCTGCTCCTCTGCGACAAATCCCAGAGCGCGCTCCAGGGTTTCCTGAGCCTGGCCGTATTGCCTCAGCCAACGATGCAAGGAGGCCAGACCTAACCAGACCTCCGCATCGTTCACCTTAAGATTCAGGAGCTCCTCGTGAAGGGAAATCAGCCGCTCCGCGTCCGGCCCCTGCCGGGGCTCGATCCGGAAAAGAGCTGTTCGGATGTCGAGCTCCTGCTTGAGAGCCGGCCGCTCGTCGGTCTGCGGGCCGCGCGTCTCCTGCTGGACCTGCAGGCCTTTCCCAAGGATTTCTTGCGCCGGTCCGAGATTTCCCTCCTCCCAACAGATCCGCGCCAGACAAAGGTAGGCGTCCACGTAACCCGGCGCTTCCGACAGCGCCTTCCGGGCGGTCTCCCGCGCTTCGCGGAAATAACCGTTTTTCTCCGCGCGGGAACGGCTTCGGAGGGCCTTCCCCAGATACACCTCGCTTAGGCCCAGGAGCCCGTCGGGATTGGCCTCTGAAAAAGAGAGGCCCTGCTCGTAACACTCGATCGCCTTGTTGTCCTGCCGCGTCGCCCGGTAAATCTTTCCCAGGTTGTTCCAGCTCTCCACGTCGTTTTGCTTGGCGGCGATCAGCTTCCGGATCTCGGGGATCGCCCGGTCATAAAAACCTCTCTTTTGATAGACCCGCGCCAACCCGCGGCGGGCGGCCCGGTGGTTTGGATCGGCCCTCAGGGCCCGCCGATACGCCCGGACGGCGCCGGCGTCATCCCCCTCGAGGAAGAGCGCCTCCCCCAGCCCGGCGAGGGCGTCCGGCGAACCGGGATCGGCCGCCAGCACGCGCCGGTGGGATTCTTTGGCCTCGGCCGTCTTCCCAAGCCGAAGATTCAGAAAAGCCAGCTTGCTCAAGATCTCTTCGTCGTCCGCCCCTTTGGACGCGAGCATTTCAAGGATCTCCAGAGAGCCGGAGTGATCCCCGCTTTTGAAATAGCAGAGGGCAAGGGCCTTGCGGTAGGGGAGGTTGAGGGGATTGAGCCCGATGGCTCTCCGGTAATTGCGGGCCGCCTCTTCAAAATCCAGCGCCTGCTCGGCAAGACGGGCCAACCCGTAATAGGCGTCCGGATTGTGCTCCCGGATCAGGAGGGACCTCTCATAGAACCGGCGGGCGGAGTCCGGATCTCCGCTCTGGAGATGCATCCAGCCCAGCCCGTTGTAGGCCTCGACGTTTTGAGGAGAGCCGCTCAGGACTCTCTTGTAAAGCGAGATCGCCCGGTCAACCTCTCCCTGCCGGGCGTAGATCCAGGCCATGCCGGCGAAAGCCGCCGCGGCAAGGGCCCCGCCGCGGTCTCTCTTCGCCTTCCGGTACCACCGGATGGCCCGGTCGTAGTCCTCCTGCCGGCTGTAGACCCAGCCCAGTCCGGTCCTCGCCTCGAGACTCAATTCATCCGCGCCCAGCGCCTGATAGAAACAGCGGACGGCTCCACGCTCATCGCCTCTCCAGGCGAAAAGCCACCCGAGCCCGTTGAGCGCCTCCGCCTTCCCGGAGCCGGCAGAACGCCCCAGCGCCATCCTGAAATACCTCTCCGCCTCTTCATGCTCCCCCAGAGCAACCCCTGTCCGGCCCAACCCGTTGAGGGCTTTCAAGCTGCCAGGATCCGATTCCAACGCCTTCCGGTAGCTCGATCGGGCGCTCCGGAAATCACCGGTCGTCTCGTGAATCCGGCCTACCCGTATCCAGGTTTCGGCATCGTTCTGTTTGCTCTCCAGAACGCGCCGGTGCTCCGAGAGGGCTTTCCCGTATTCCCCCCTCCTCTCATGAATCTGTCCCAGCCGCCCGTGGGCTGCCGGATGGGCGGGCTCCAGCGACAGCGCCTTCTCATATTCCTCCACGGCCGAATCAAACAACCCGCGAAAGAAATGAACATCCCCTCTCCCGCGGTAGGCGTCCGCGTTTTCTTTGGCCTTCAGAGACCGGCCATAGCAAGCCCAGGCCGCTTTGAGCCGCCGTTGGCGCGAATGGAGATCACCGGCCAAGCTCCAGATCTCCGCATCCCCCTTGCCCGCGAGAAGAAGCTTGCGGTAAAAGAACAGCGCCTTTCGGTCCTGCCCGCTGCGCCGGTAGAAGAGAGCCGATTGGCGCCATTTCTCTTCCCGGGTACCGGCCCGGTCGCACAGATCCAAAACGGCTTTGAAGAACCGGGGATTGCCCGGTTCCAGTTGGACGGCTCTCCGATACTCGCGAAGCGCATTTTCATACTCCATCTTCCGGAGACGTTCCTGCCCTCTCTCGAAATAAAACCAGCCGTCTCCGGCGCGCTCCTGCGCAAAGGCGGACGCGTTTCCGGAAAAAAGGACCGTCGTCAGAATGGCGGCAAAAAACAGTCTATTCACCGGCGCCTCGCTCAATCTCCGCGATCTTCTCGAGAAGAGCCGCCCGTTTGGCGGCCTGTCCCCGTTTCTCGCAGATCTCCGCCAGACCGCGCAAAGCCGTGAGGTTCCGGGGAGCCAGCCGGAGGGCCTCCTCGAAATGCTCCGCCGCGGCGTCCCAAGAACCCTGCTGGAGAAAACAGATGCCGAGGTTCTGAGAGATTAGAGAATCCCCGCCGGAGAGCTCCCGGGCCTTCGTGAGGTGAGCGATGGCCGATCCCAAGTCCCCTTTCTCGTAGAACAGCCGGCCCAACCGGCTGTGCGCGAGCGCGGCCTGCTTGCCCGAGCGGGCCGCCTCGTTCAGCTCCATCTGGGCGAGGTCCGGCTTGCCGGCTTCCAGATACAGCCGGCCCAAGGCCAGATGCAGCTCTCCCGAGCCGCCCGGCGCGAGCTTCCTCGCCGTTTTAAACAGCGCGACCGCTTTGTCGCGCAGGGCCTCTTGAAGGTATTCCTTGGCCAGAAACTCCCTCTCTTGAGAGGCGGTGTCCCTTAAGTCAAAGAAGTCCAGCGAATCAATGAGGGCCGCCCTTTCCAGGTAGAAAGCCGCAACCTGCCGGATCTCGTCTTCCTGAAAATGGCCGAACCGGGCCACCACGGCCAGCGGCAGGAGGGGGTTGTAGTCCGGAAGGAACTGGAGCAGGTGGCGTTTACTCCCCCGGCGAAGCGGGATGACGTCCCGCGTGACGTCCCAGGAAAGCCCGGACCCGCCGGCGAAATCTTCCCTTCCGCTGACCGGCCGGCCATCGAGCGAGAGGGATCCTCCGTCCCAGGGCCTTCCGAAACCGCACAGAACGGCCAAATCCACCGCCGCGGCTCGCGGGAGGTCCGGCTCCTCAAGCTCCAAGGAGAATGCCGCGCCGGCCGGCAGATACAGAAGGCCGTCGTGAATCCGGATGCCGGCCGTGGTCTTCACGGCGGGGTCCTTAAAAACGACGACCAGCCCCCATCCGCCCAGCGTGTAGCGGCCCTTTTCATCGAGCGGATCCGCTTCGATCGAAGAGATCTCGTAAACCCCGCGCTCCCGGAGATGCCGCGTCACGTCGGCCTTCGACGCATAGACCAAGCCGCTGACCACGGCGGTCCGGACCTTTCCGGCATGGACAAGGACCTTCTTCCCGGCGGGCGTCGTCAGCTCCACCTCCGTGTCCGCGGCTTTATGAGACTCCCGCTCGCCGGACCAATACAGAAAGGCGGCGGCAACGGAGGATCCTTCCGGCAGATCGCGGGTGTCGAACCGGCTGCGGCCCTGGAGCCGGCCTTGAGAGACGACGCTCCGGCCGTAAAGGGCGTAGCTCAAGCCCTTCCCCGTCATCTCGAAGGAAGGGTCCAGAGAAGATCCGCCGAGAAACCCGAGGGAAGCGACCGCCGCGGCGAACATCGGCGCCGTCCGGCGTTTTCCATTCATTCCATCCGCCCCACTTCCCGGAAAAGATCTCTCACAAACCGCTCGGCCAACTTCCCTCTTAATTCCGGATCACCTCCACGGCTGAAAGCGGCGATCCGGAACATGACACAGCCCTTCATGAAATCTCTCTTGGGGTCCTCCCAGAGATAGAAGTAGAGCTCCGTCGCCTGCAGGTCGTCCTTCGCGACAAGCATCCTGCCGCACGGGAGTGTTTGTTTCCCGATCCGGACGCCGGCCGTCCCGCGCTCCAGGATCCGCCAGCCGGCGTTGTAATAGCAGATCGCCGGCACATGCACCGCCCTTTCGATCCTCCCGCGGATCAGCTGGAACCAGATCGTCTCTCCGCGCCGGTGCCGGTAGCTCCTTTCGAACATGAAGTCCGGCTTGACCACCGGCCGGGCGGGCATCGGAATGTCCACCCCCTCCCATTCCCCGAACTGAAGCGGGAATTTCCTCAGCTCGGCGGGCTCGTTGAAATCGAATCGGGACCGTAAAACCGCCTGCCGGCCGGTCCGATGGTGAAAGGCGCTGTCCGCTACAAACTCGAAAACCGGTTCCTGGGCCGCCACCCTGCCCGCCCCTGCAGCCACGGCCGCCGCGAAAAAGACCCGGGCTAGGATTCCTGCCAACCGCATCTCAAGAGCCTCTTTGCGAACAAAAGAACGAGAAGGGCCGCCGCGAAGAACAGGAAGCCCGACACGTAATGGAAATAGAACATGGCCGTCTTCAGCCCGAAGCCGTTTGCGATCAGGATGAGCGCCGAGATTCTCAACAGGTTGGAAAAGAGGCCGACCGGAATCACGAGCAGCAGGAGCAGGGCCTTCTTCCGGGGCGAAGCGTCCAGCAGGCCGGTAAACAGCGCCCCGACGAACAGCAGCGCCATGAGCGAGCGCAAACCGGAACAGGGGGCGTCCACGGCGATATTCAGATCCTTGAAGAAGACGTTTATACCAACCTGATAGGCCTCAACACCCATCTTTGAAACGACGGCGGCCGCCCAGGCAGCGGTCCAGTGTTGCAGAGCCGACGCCAGCTCGTCCAGCCGCGGCAGAGGGATGGAAAAGACCAGCAGAGAGACAGGAAGGAAGGCCTGCCTGTAAATTCCCTTCCCGTAAAGCAGCCGAACGGCCCCGAACAGAAAGAACAGGAGAGAGACGGCGGTCAGGGAGGCCATTCCTAAAAAGCTCCCGGCAAAATAGAGAAAAACGCAGAACCCCAGGGAAGCGGCTCCCTTCCAGGAAAAAGAGGGCCGCGGAGCGCCCCCGTTCGCCCGCCTCCTCCTCCACAGCAGGAACAGGCCGACCGCCACCACCAGCGGCCCGTGGGAGTAATACGGGTCCATCCGCCATGAGAAGAGCAGCCACCGGATCGTCTGAGAATACAGCAGGATCAGCAGGACGCAGGCCGCAACGCTTCCCCATTTGACCAGCGGGGTGAAGCCCTCTTCAACCGCCTCCTCTACCGAAAGACAGATCCGCGCATGGCGATCCATCCTTGTCAGCAGGAAGGTTTCCCTCATCTTTTCCGAGGGGACGACGATGCGGACGTCCGCCCACCGGAACCGCGCCCTCTTCAAAAACAGGCGCAGGGCGCCGAGAACGTCCGGCTCCAGATCGGCATCCCGGATAAAACGGATGATGATCTTCCGGCATCCGCTTTCCATGAGCCCGGCGAGCTTCTCCAGGAAGATCGCGGCGAGGTACTCATCGTCCGAAGTAAAATCCGCGATCACCCATTTCGCGCTCATGCCGCTTGGAGCCGGCCGGGAGAGATCCAACCCATCTCCCGCACCCGTCCTCCCCTGAGGTATTCCGCGATCCCCTGCAACCTCCAGAAAACGGTGAGCTGATGGAAACCGAAGCTCTCGAAAAACAGCCAGAAAAGCATCCTCCCATACGACCTTCCCTTGTAAAACCGGAAGTGTTTCCTGTCCAAGAGGACGGCAAAAAATGAGAGGCCGCTCCCGTACATCCAGACGAGGCCGAGCAGGATCAACATCTGCCGGACGCCCAGCATGCCGAAAACCGAAAACAGCGGCATCAGGAGACAGCCGAAAAGCTCCAGGACGGGCGCCGGCAGTTCGAGCAGAGCGTAAAACGGCATGGCGACCATCCCGAGGCAGCCGTACTTCGGATTGAACAGCGCCCGCGCGTTCAGGCGGACGATCGTGACCAACCCCTGCTGCCAGCGTCTGCGCTGCCGGGCAAGACCCTTGAGATCCGCCGGGACCTGAGTCAGGCACCGCGCGGAGGGGACATAGGGGATGCGGTATTTCCGTCCCGATTCCAGCAAGACCCGGTGGATCCGCATGTTCAGCTCCACATCCTCCCCGATCGCGTAGCGGCGGTAGCCGCCCACCCGGACAACCCAATCCTTTCGGTAGAGGGACAAAGCCCCGGAGACGATCACCTGCGCGTTGAACGCGTTCCACCCCATCCTGCCGATGTTGTAGGCCCGCATATACTCCACCGCTTGAATGGCGGACAGGAACGTGGTGGGCTCAGGCGCCCGCACCATGCCGGTCGCCGCCACGACACCTTCCGGATCCTTCCACAGCGGCAGGACAAGCTGGAACAGCGCCTCTTCCTCGAGGATCGTGTCGGCGTCCACCGTGCAGAACAAGGGGAACCGGCTTAAGTTGAGCCCGGCATTGAGCGAATCCGCCTTGCCGCTGTTCTCCTTGTCGATGACGTAGAGGCCGGGAAACGTCCCGGAACGATAGACCCGGCGAATTCCGCGCGCGGGAAGGACGGTCGGAACGGCGGCTTGATGCCCGCGAAGGATATAGTTCCGCTCCAGAAGGTCCAGAGTCCCATCGGACGATCCGTCGTTGACGACGATGATCTCGTACCGCGGGTATTTCAGCTTCAACAGGGCATCGAGCGTCCGGCCGATGGACAGCTCCTCATTGTGGGCGGAAATCAGGATGGAGACCGGCGGCGCGCTCCCGCTGCCGACAAACTCCTCGTAGCGGACGCTTTGGGCTTCCCGCAGGGTCTTTCCCGTCAGAAAAGCCGCCAGGAGCGTCAACCCCAGGTAGGCCAAGTTGATCAGGACGGCGTAGATGAATAGGAAAAGCCAGAGAGCCGGCATCATTCCTCGCAAGGCCTTTTCGAGAAAATCCGCGGTCAGCCAAAACCCCACGAGCATGCAGTTGAGCCCCATGTCCCAGAGCCGGGCATGGAACGGCAGATCCGGAGACTTGTACGCGATCACCATCCTCCACCGGCCCAGCACGCTGCCGGGCCGGTCGCTCTTTCCCCGGATCGGATCGAGATCCATCTCCTTGATCCGGTAGAGACCGCCCGATCGGACATGCCGGGTGACATCCGCGCGGCAGGAGTAGACCAGGCCGCCGTCCAGAGCGGAGGTTACCTCCTCCGCGTGCACCCGGCGGACCTTCCCTCCCGGAACGATCAGGTCCACCGTGGTGTCCGCCGAGCCGACCGGAAGGACCTCGCCGCTCCAGTAAAGGTCCGCCTTCGCGACCTCGGCGTTTGAAGGCAGCTCGATGATGGAGAGCGACGACTGCGGGCGGGACTTGTCGTCCTTTGTGACGACATTGCCGACCGCGATATGGTTTAGATCATTCTCCGAAACGGACCCAGCGGAGCAAGGGGAAGAGACGCCCATGATCAAGAAGACCGCCAGAACCGCGGCCCAAATCAGTTTTGCGCTCCGTTGATCAGCGCTTCAGCCATCTGGCGGTAGCCCTTGTAGTCCGCCTCCTTCCCCTCCGGCTGGAGAGCCAGCGCTTCCCGGTAGCTCCGGACAGCTTGGTCCCATTGGCCGGCGGCGCCGGAGGCCATGCTCAGCAGGTAGAGGCGCGAGCAGGTCTTCCGGCGAGCAAGCGCTTCCGTCAGCAGAGAGATCGCCCGCTGTGGACCCCCGGATTTGTAGGCCAGCCAGGCCAGCGCGTCTGAAATCTCCGGCTCTCCGGGCCAGCGCTTGAGCGCCTCTTCCCCCATCTCCATGCCGTCCCGGGCAAGCGCTTCCTCCTCTTCCCCAAACGGCCACCAGGCGTGGCTTCCGCAGAACCAGAGGAAGGAGGCCATCACCTGAGGCTCGTCCGGATAAAGCTGGAGGAGCTCCTGGTAGAGGGACAGCGCTTCCTTCGGCCGGTTCTCTTCGGAAAGCGTCTCGGCCTTGAGCAGTTGAGCGGGAACGGAGTCCGGAGAGGCGCGGGGTTCGGGCCGGGCAAGATAGGAGCGCAGGGCTTCCCGGCACCAGGGACAAAGCTCCGACCCTTTTTGATCCATCCGGACCCACTCGATGGAGGGGGACCTCGAGCAAAGGGGCATGGTGCAGGGAGGGATCCCCAGAAGCTGGAAAGCGCAACCCACGGCATCCTTTGCGAACCACTCCGGAAGTTTTTCGCGGACGGAGGGCTCCTCACGCCCCGCAGCAAGAAAAAGATGATGGGACAGGACGCCCCAGCCCGGCGCCGCATAAAACCTCAGGGGAAAACGGTCGTCCTCCGGGGCCAGGAGATCCACCTCCGTGACCCCTATGACATACCGGATCTCCGGCCCTTCCCACGGCGGGTAACGCTCGGAAAGCCGGGTGATCAGCCGCCGCGCGTCGAACCGCTCATGACCGGATCGGAAGTCGTCCCGTTTTCCGGGATCCATCCCTTCCGGCGCAATCGAGCAGGGGATCCCCATACGGCTCTGAATCGCCTCCATGCCTATTTCCAAGAGCGATTCGTCCACCGGGCCGATGGGAACAAGAACGATCTCCATCCGCCTGTCCGGCACAGACGCCGGCCGGAGCGGCGCGGCGGGGAGCCGCGGCCGCGGCTTGATCGCCGCCAGCAGCTCCCGGGCTTCCCTGGCCAGCCCGGCGTTGCCGGCATGCCGGTGGACGGCCCTTGCCTTCTCCACCGCCCGGGCGGCGTCTCCCCGTTCGTAGAGGAGCCGGGCCGACGGGATCTGGTACTCCAGCCGCCAGCTGTCCAGCCGCAGCCCTTCCTCATAAAGGGCGGAGGCCTTTTCGCCGTTTCCCTCCGCGTCGCAGAGGTCCGCCAGCAGGAAGAGGTCGTTGATTCCCTGCCAGCGGATGATGCTGCTCTCCTCCGAGAGGATCCGCCGGACTTTCTTCTCAAGCGCTTCCCGGTCGAAATCGGCCAGGATCTCTTGCGCCGCCGCAGATGGAAGAGATCCCCATAGAATCAAACCAACTAAAAAACCGATGGAGTTCCGATACCCATTCATGCTGTATTTGAACCCACCCATACTGCAAATAGAACGATTACAAAACTTGCAACCGCAGCCAATCCCCATAGAAGAATTCGGCGAGCTTCCTTCGCTTCGCCAACCTGCCTCCTAAAAAACAGCATCTGATAAGCAACAAGGGCTGTAAGAGCGATGAAAGCAGTTGCGAAAACCGGGAGGGACTGTTTCAAAGGAAATAGCTTCTGTGTTTGGCCTCCAAACAAGAAGAAAAGCAATGCATAGCTAAGAAAGTAGTCTTGTGCCTTGTCTCCAGAAGACAGACGGTTGCCCAAGATCTTTTCAGACGCTAAATGCATCATAAGAGCCCCAATAATAAGCGCCTCTGGGAGCCCGGTAAGGATAGAGAATGAGAGAAGCTCTAAGAAAATAAGTGCTGCCCCAACAGCAAAAAAAGACTGTAAGGCAAAAAACCAATATTTCCGAAAAAGACTCGCGCGCTTAATCCCAGCGGAGGCTTCCGGCCCCAGTTGTCCTAAAAGCATGGGCAAGCTACGTTTCGCTGCTTCGTCACCCTGCTCACTCGCCAGCCGCCACCATCGAATCGCCTCTCCAAAATTTTTCGGGACACCCTGTCCTTCTGCATAGGACCGCCCCAAAGCATATTGCGCTCGCACATCCCCCCGCTCAGCGGCTAAATGGTGCCATTGAACGGCCAACTTTGGATCGAGAGAAACGCCTTGTCCGTTCGCGTATAGCAGCCCCAAATTGTATTGCGCTAACGGGTGGCCTCGTTGTGCAGCCAAGCGGTACCAATGGGCAGCTTCTTTATAATCTCTAGAAACACCCTCGCCATCCGCATACAAGAGAGCAAGCCGATACTGAGCTTCTGATTCGCCTTGCTTGGCAACACGATGAAATATCTCTAAAGCTGTTTTGTAATCTCCTCTCTCATGCGCGGCGAATCCTTCTTTGAGATCTTTATGCACGCGTCCGCCTCCTCCTCTTGTAATAAGCCGCCATCGTTACGACCCCCAGGCCGGCCAATACCGCAGTTGTCGGTTCAGGCATGCTGGCGTCAGAACCGTCTTTCTTGCCCGTAGCCTTATCGTACAAGCTTTTCACTATTTGCACCGTTTTCGCAAACAGTAAACCCCATGCTGCCCATTGCACCCAAGGCGGCCTGTTATTAGGAGAGTTAAACGGCTGAAATAAACCAGGTCCTTTAAATGTATTGTGAGGACCCGGAACACCCCAGCCATACGGAAACGGTAGCGGAAATCGATACCCGCCTGCTAGATATATGGCGTAGGCGGCTGCAAAACCCGCGGCTATTACAAGAAGCTGCCAGCCCGCCGGGGCTGCGAGGATGAGCGAACCCGCGACTACAGAGTTCGGCGGAGACGAGGTGGCCCGCAGGGAATGCAGTCCCCAGGGGTCGGTGAGGTTGATGGGGTTGTTGCCGACGTAGGCGTAGAGGTTCGGGCCGGCCAGGAGGCCGATGGGGTCCTGGGTGGTGAAGCGGCCGGTATCGGCGGCGTAGTAGCGGTTGCGGTAGTAGTAGAGGCCGGTTTCGGGGTCGTGCTGGCGGCCGGTGTAGAGGAAGGCGAGATTGCTTCGTGGTTCGACAGGCTCACCACGAACGGTTGATTGATGCAATGACGTAGAGGGACCGCTCCCTTGTGATGGCGGAGGAAGTTCGCCGAAGGGACCGTAAGCAAAAGTCTCCGTCACGCTCCCCTTCTGATCTAAAACTTCCGTGATGGAGCCGAGGCGGTCGGTTAAGAAATAGGCCGGTTCCTTCGCCCGAGGGTCGGCCATTCCGAGCAGGTCGTCAATGCCGGGGCCGTGGAGGTAAGAACGGGTCACGTTGCCCTGGCCGTCCAGTTCCGACAGGACATCCTCCTCGTCGTACAGGTAGCGGGTGACACCTTCCGGAGCGGATTTTTCAACCCGTCGGCCCAGCGGATCGTAGCGGTACGTGATCTCCTTCCCGTCCGGGAGGACCACCTGTTCCAGGAGGCGATCAAAGCCGTACCGGTAGCGGGTGGTCCGGCTCTCCTCGATCTTCGCGGCCAGGTTGCCGGATTCGTCGTACTCGTAGGAGGTTTTCCCCTGACGCTGGAGCTGATTGAGCTCGTTGTAGTGATAAGCTTCACCCTCACCCTGTCCCTCTCCCTTTAAGGGAGAGGGGACTGTAAGAGTGAGCCGGTTGCCCACTTTGTCGTAGGTGTAGGCGGTGACGACACTGGAGGGATCGGTCATCTCCACCAGGCGGGAGAGTTTGTCGTAGCGATAGAGCGTCTCCCCCTGCCCGTCCTCCTTGGAGACGCAGTTGCCCAGCTCGTCGTACGTGTAGGCGAGCCGGGAGATGATCTCCTTCGTTTGAAGGTTCTCGCTCTTGATCTCGAGGACGTTGCCGGCGGCATCGTACCGGTAGCTCGTCTTGACGCTGTTCGGAAAGAGGACCGCCGTCCGCCGGCCCACTTTGTCATACTCGAACCGGAGGGTTTCGCCATTGGGCTGGGTTAGCCCGGTGAGGTTGCCCGCCGGGTCGTAGGCGTAGAGGGTCTCTTGACCGGAGGGGTCCGTCATCTTCGCGCGCCGGCCCAGCGCGTCGTATTCGTACGAAAAACGAGATTGCTTCGTCGCTGATGCTCCTCGCAATGACGATGTGGTCGCTGCTGCTGTCATCCGGTCGAGGGCGTCGTACTCGAAGGTGAGGGTGGTGTCTGCGTCGGAGGCGGAGAGCAACCGGCCGGCGGCATCGTAGCGGTAGAGAACCTCTCTCCCATCCGGGTAGAGAACCCTCTGTTGCCGATGCGCAGGGTCGGTGAGGATCTTCTTTTCTTGCCCCTGCGGGTTGGTGATGCCGGCCGGCTCGTTGCGGTCGTTGTACGCGTAGGAAACGGTGTTCCCGCGGGCGTCGGTCACCGCCGTCTGCTGACCCAGCCGGTTGCAGCGAAACGCCGTCGGCCGGCCCAGGGCATCCACGACGGCGGCGACCTCCCCTTCAGGCGTGTAGGTCAGCCGCGTGACTGCGCCTTCCAGATCCTTCACTTCGCTCAAACGATCTTGGGAACTGTAAGTGAATTCGGCGGCGTTCCCCTTGGGATCCTTGACCTCGATCAGGTTCTCCCGGCCGTCGTACAGAAACTCGTGCCGGTTGCGCAGGGGATCCTGCGCGGCGATCAGGTTGGAGTCTTCATCGTAGACCAGCTCCGTCCGGGCGCCGGCGGCGTCCACCACGCCGGTGAGGTTCCCCATTCGGTCCCACGCGTAGAAGGTCTTGTTGCCGGCCGGGTCCTCCACGCTCAAGGGGTTGCCCAGATCGTTGTAGGTGGTCACCGTCTTGCCGCCCATCGGATCCGTCACCGTCACCCGGTTGGGGGAGTAGATCGCCTTCCCTTCCTCCGTCTCAAAGTAGCCGCTGGAGATAAACTCGTACGCCGTGGCGTGACCGGCCGGGTCGGCGACCGACTGCAGATTGCCGTTGGGATCGTAGGCGACACGCGCGACACGATGCAGGGGATCCTCCATCTCCGTCAGCCGGTCCGTCTCGTCGTAACGAAATGCCGTCTCGCTCCCCAGCCAATCCACCGCCTTAACGAGGCGGATCCCTTCGTGGAGGTACTTCGCGACGCGGCCGTCGGAACCCTTGACCTCGGTCAGCCGGCTTTCCTCATCGTAGGCCAGCTCCAGCCACGCGCCGCCGGAGGATCGGACCCGCGCAAGACGGCTCTCCGCGTCATAGACAAGCTGCGCGGTGTTCTTGTTCTTCGTCTCGATCCTCTCCAGCCGGCCCTGCGCGTTGAAGAGATAGTCCGTCTTATCCTTGAAGGCCAGCCGGTAACCGGAGGAGCCCTCCTCTTCGATGAGAGCCGCTTTGATCAGGGGCGGGCTCACGTAGGAGCCGTCCAGGCGCCGCTCGAAAACGTAGCGCCTTCCTTCAGAGTCCGTGAAGATCGCCGCCGCGGGGTCCCCCCTCTCGATCCGGAGTCCCATCTGGTAGCTGTGCATCCATCCCACCCCCAGCACGGGGGGAATCTCCCGGTTGAGGGAGCTGCTGTACGTCCGGATGAAGCGAAGCGGCAGGTCGTGGGAGGGGATCTCCAAATCGGAGATGCTGAACCGCAGATCCAGGCGGTTCAGGACCACCGGCGGGGATTGGAGGGATTGCGAAAGGGGAAACTCACCCCGGACCGGAGGAGTGAGCGCCAGAAGGAACGCCAGGAAGAAAGCTGTGGCGACGCGCATCGAATGCCCTCCCTAGGATGACCGGAGTTGTCTTTGCTAATTATTCAATGTTTTAATACTTTCTTATTATATCGAAAACGGAAGGAATGTCAACTCTTATTTGAAAAATATGGAGACCTAGTACACGCGGCGATAAATTTGCCGCAGGTTTCACCCTCACCCCTGCCCTCTCCCTTCGAGGGAGAGGGGGAAGAATGAGCTCCTAGCCATTCCGGCGGAAGCGGCCCCGGAAACGGGCTAAGTACCGGTTGATATCCTTTTGATTCTTCAGGTCGGGATGGTTTTTATCGCTCCAGCAGCCGGCGGAGGTTTTCAGCGCTTGGCGGAATTTCATGGAGCGCAGTTTGGACTCGATGGCTTCCGCGATGAATTGGCTGCGCTTTCGGACAGGGATGGCGCTCTTCAGGCCCTGGGCAAGGGCGTCGGGCAAGACGATCTGGATCTTCACTGCGGGGCTTGCGCCTCCCGCTTTTGAGCTCCCATTCGCCGGACCGTGTTGATGAGATAGCCCATGGTCTTCTTGGGGTTGCTGCCGTGCATGGCGGCGGTCCTCTTGACCGCCCGGCGGACAATCTCGGGGCCGAACTCCTCCTCCAGGAGGATCAGGCGCTCAACGCCCTCCACATCGCAATCCTCGTAAACCTGAGAGGCGTACCCGGAGGCCTTCTTCACTTTTTCTTTCCCGTGCTTTTGCTCCAGATTCCGGAACGCCAGCGCCAACGCTTTTGGATCGTACAGGGGATTGGGGGCGTACTCGTTGGCCTTCCGGCTGCCGTAAACCCCGGGGCCGAGTTTGTCCGGCTTCACCTCGACCAGATTGCGCCGACGCAAGTCCATCAGCCCGTCTTGCACGAATCGGTCTGAGATGCCGTGCATTTCCGCGAGGTCTTTGTTCGACCTGAACCATACCGGCGCCATGGGCGACAGGGACGAATACATCTCTCCCAACAGGTACATCACCCTTCCCGGGAAAGCGAGCCGCTGATCCCAGCCCCAATCCCAGTACGCCGAAGGGATTGGAACGCTTTCCGGGCCGCCGACTCTCCTGAGGGATACGACAGGGTCCTTGCGGCGTTGATCGGTGAAATCGATCAGCCCGTACCTGTCCCGCAGCCGTCGAAGAGCCTGCTGTATAAAGCGCCTCTTCCTCCATTCGGATGGAGTTCGGCGGCCCAACTCCGCCTTCAGCAGCTCGTAGTCCAGGGTGATCTCTTCCCCTTCCCCGCCCTTGCCGAAAGTCTTCAGCAGATAAAGATAGGCGTCGAAAGCCCCCTCATCATGAGCCGTGACCATCCTCCCCAGCAGTTCCCGGCTTTGAAGGAACGCCCGGGGGACAGAGACCGTCGGGTCGCTCTTGGGCATCGGGTCGTGGAGCTTCATGCCCTGGAATCCCTCCAAGACATCCGCGGCGAATTCCTTGGACCGGATCAGGGCGCCGGCTTCCAGGTTACGGCTTAGAGAGGTTTCGCTCCAGTTGGTGGAGCCGAGGATCACGGTCTTTCCGTCAATCACAAGCGCCTTGGCATGCAGGAGAACCGCCGGGTCATCGAACAGGACCTTGACTCCGCGATCCCGGAGATAACGATACGCCTCCTCATTGCCTCTGGATGGGTTCTGAAACCCGAACGCGCTCTCCTCGTTCCAGTTGATATTCTGGTCCAGCACAACTTGAACATCCACGCCCCGATCCCGGGCTTGCGCCAGCGCGTCAACCAGTTTGTGAACCTTGGATTCCTGGCGCTTCTGGGGAGGGGAGATCAAGTACATGTAAAGACGGATGGAGGATTCCGCCTTCCGGATCTCAGCCAGGGCGGTTTCGAGGTAGCGCTCGGATGGGATGTTTTCAGCCTCGGCAGGGTGGGCGTACGCGGCGGCCGCGAAAAGGAGAGCGGCCAGAAAAGCGGCCGCTTTAAGCAAGACCCAGGCTGGTTTTGATGGCTTCGTCCACTTCGCGCATGAAAACAGGTGGAAGATGCCCTATCTTTCGCTCCAGACGGCTTTTATCAATAGTCCGAACCTGAGAGAGGAGCGCCGTGGAATCTTCTTTCAAACCAGCAGTACCTCCCGGCACGTTCACATTGACGGGATAGCGTTTGGAGAAGGACTTCGTGGTAAAGGGAGCGATGATGACAGTAGGCGCGTACTCGTTTCCCACATCATTCTGGATGACAAGGACCGGACGGGTCCCTGCCTGCTCTGAGCCTTTTGTAGGATCGAGATCGACGTAAAAGAGATCCCCTCGCCTAATCAACATGCTGAAGGGATTCCCGGTCCAAAGATTGGAAGGCCCGCGTCACGGCTTTAGCCTCCGCGGCCATTTCGATATAGCCTTCTTTCAACATCTCCCTCAGATTCTTCTCTTGAGCTACGCGGAGATACAAGGTCACAGCTTTCTGAATCAAGGTGCTCCGCTTCGTATGTTCCCGACGGACTTCTTTGTCCAAGGCTGCTCGAAGACCGATTGGCAATGTGATATTCAGATGCTCTACCGGCATTTTCCCCTCCACAAAAGTATCCACTAATAGTATACACTATAAAACAAAGAACTCACTAGCGGGGGTAAGCAATCTGGATCTTCATCAACGCCAATACTGATGATATTCAGGCCCTGAAAGCTGGCGGCCCAGTTTTTCATCGAGAAAATCGGAGAGCTTCTCGACGCTTCGCAAGTCATACTGATCCCGATCAATATCGTATAACCAAAGCAAATAAGCGGTCTTGAAATTACCTTCAACCGCGATAATCACCCAAAGACCGCCGAAGGGATTGGGTTCCATACCTACGACCATAAATTTCTTAGCGTAAATATCGGTAAATTTGTCTCCATCCACGACTATTCGTTCATATTTTGGATGCGGAGAGTAGATCTGAATGCATTCGTCAAAATTTCTTCGAACTTCAGAAGGGATTGGCGTTCTATAGATCTCCGACAATCCTTCAATCACTTCGGAAAACGCTACTGAGCAAGAAAACAGACAAACAATAAAAACCGATAGGGCCTGATAATACAGGCGGCCACGACTTTTAATCATGGGATACGATCCTTTCATCAGAAAAATATGATTTGGGTAATTATTATAACAGCAATATTATTATATATATAGGAAATAGTCTCGTTCGAGTAAACGGCCGGACGATCCTCGCTTTCGCGAGGATGACTATTTTGCGAGAGGCTTCTAGAAGTAATCCTGCAGGAGGCGCTGGACGGTTTCCAGGGGGCGCAGCCAGGGGGAACTGCTTGACGGGCGGGCGGTGGCCAGGCGGCGGCGGGCGCTGTGGCGCAGGAGGCCGACGGCGACGCTGTCCGCGCCGCGCAGGTTGATCCCCTCCGCGAGCTCCACCCCTTTCACTGTGCCCAGGCGGACCGGCGCGTTGAAGGTCTGCTCCGCCATCTCGAGGAACCCTTCCATCCGGGAGAGATAGCCGGCCATCACCACGCCGGAGGCGCAGTCCAGGAAAACGGGGTTCCCTTCCAGGCGGCGCTGGACGCGGGTGAGGAGGTCCTTGGCCTTCGTCCGGATCAGGTGGACCACCTGCCCCTGCGGGAAGGTCCGCACGGAGGCCCCGAGGCCGGCCCGCAGCGGCAACGCCGCCTGATCCTCCGGCAGCTCCTCCACGGTGGAAACCTGCTCCAGCAGATGCTCCGCGGCGAGGTGGGGCAGCTTGAAGGAGCGGGAGACGCTCTCGGCGATGTCCTCGGCGCCGCCGGAGATCAGGAAGGTCTCCTTCACCTCGCCGTCGTCGAAGAGAAGGACCTCGATCTGGGAGTCGCCGATCCGGACGAGGGTGACGCCGAGGTCCCGGTCCACGTCGGCCAGGACCGCCTCGGCCACGCCGAGGCCCGGCAGCACGAGCTGCTCCGGCTCCAGCCCCGCCCGGTTGAGCACGCGGGTCAGGTTCTGGATGCCGGCGTTGGGGGCGGTCACCAGGTGCAGGTCCACGGAGAGCTTCTTTCCGGAGAGGCCGACCGGGTTCTTGATGCCCTGCTGGCCGTCCACCGCGAAGCCCCGCTCGAAGCAATGCAGGATGTGGCGGTCGTAATCGAGCGAGAGGGAGCGGCAGGTGCCGACCGCTTTCTCAACGTCCTGGCGGTTGATCCCCACGCCGGGGTCCTGCACCGGGACGGCCGCGGTGGCGTTGAAGCTTTTGAGCTGGCCCGACGGGAAGGCCACGACGGCGCTGCCGATCCGGGCGGAGAGGGAGCGCTCCGCCTGGCGGACCAGCCGGGAGACGGCGTCCGCGCACTCGATGGCGTCGCTCAAGCCCTCTTTCTCGAAACCCTGGGCGGAGACCGCCTCCACCGCCTGGACCACGAGCCGGTTCGGCTCCAGGATCCGGCCGGCCGCCAGCACGAACTGGCGGGGGCCGAGGTCAAGACCGGCGACGAGCTGTTCTTTTTTCACTTTTTGGTTTGTCCACGATGACCGGATCGCCGAAGCGAAGGTCCACGTAGCTGACTTGGGCAAGCAGCCCGGGCCGGCGGCTGAGGAGCCCGCCCAGCTGCTGCCAGCCGACGGCGAGCCGGCTGCCGGAGAAGCGCAGCTCCGTGCCGGACTCGAGCGTCACGAAGAGACCGTCCCCCTCCACCCGCACGGTGGTCACCTTTTGCCCGGCGATGCCGCCGTCCCGGTGGAGCGTGGCCAGCAGCTCGGAGGCCTTCCAGAAACCCGGGGAATCCACGCGGCGCCCGACCCGCAGCGGCCCCTTGAGGTCCGGCAGGAGGAGCACCGGCAGGCCGGGCTTGGGCGCGGAGGAGGCCGGATAAACCAGGATGCCGTCGTCGCTCACCGGGGCGTAAGCGCCCGCCGCGGCGACCTGCCCCAGGATCTTCCTCCGGCGCATCGTCGCCACGAGCCGGTTCGGAAGGAGGCGGCGGATCCCTTCCACCTCGGCGGTCGGGAACTTCCGCTGGAAGCTGACGGTCAGCGCTTTCAGATCCACGTGGAAGATGGAGGTGGGCGGGTTCAGCCGGAAACGGTCGGAATGGGGCGGCGCCCCGGCCGGCCAGCGGACCTCCACCTCCCGGACCAGGAAGGCCGGGTGGGACAGGAAACCGTCCATCGCCCCCTGCGCCGCGATCAGCAGCGCGATGCCGGAGGCCAAGCTGACGCTTAAGAGGAGCGCGCCGCGGCCGGTTCTCTTTTTGCCCATGCGGGATCCAACATTTGACGGCAGAGTTCGGGGAACGGGATGCCGGCCGCGGCGGCCGCTTTCGGCAGAAGACTGGTCCCGGTCATGCCGGGGATGGTGTTGAGCTCCAGCAGCACCGGGCCGCGCCCCTCGGCGAGGATCAGGTCCACGCGGGAGAAAGAACGGCAGCCGAGCGCCTCGTGCGCCCGGAGTGAGAGATCCTGGACGGCGGCGGCGGTCTCGGCCGGGATCGGGGCCGGGACGAGGTACTCGGTCTGGCCGGGCGTGTACTTGGCAGTGTAGTCGTAGAAACGGCGCTTGGGGACGACCTGGATGACCGGCAGCGGCCGGTCCGCCAGGATGCCGACCGTCAGCTCCGGGCCGGGGAGATATTCCTCCAGCAGCAGCCCGGCGCCGAAGGAGGCGGCGGTCTCGACGGCGGCTTTAAGCCCCGCCGGGGAATCCACGATGCTCATGCCGAGGGAGGAACCCTCGGAAGCCGGCTTGACCACCACCGGGAAGATCATCTCTTCCGCGACGGAAGAATAGGCGCGGGGAACAGGCAGGCCGGCCGCGATCCACTTGAGCCGGCTGGAAACCTTGTTCATGCCGTACCGGCAGGCCTCCGGCGGCGAACCGGTGTAAGGGATTTTCATCTCCTCCAATAGGGTCTGGAGCGTGCCGTCTTCGCCGTAGGCGCCGTGCAGCGCGATGAAGGCGCGGGTTAAGCCGGCCGAGGCGATCTCCCCGGGGATCTCCCGGGGATCCCGCGAAAGAATGACCAGCGCCGACGGCAGGCCGAGCGACAGAAGGGCCTCATGCACCGCCTTGCCGCTGCGCAGGGAGATCTCCCGCTCGCGGGAGGGGCCGCCGCACAAAACACCGATCCTATCGGTCATGGTTCGACAAGCTCACCATGACCGACGCCCGCTCGTCCTGAGCTTGTCGAAGGATGAACGGGGAGTATTTGGACTTCCGTTTCCAATTCTACTCCGAATTGTTTGAGCACGCGGGCGCGGGCCTCCTCTACCAGGGCCAGCACGTCGGCGGCACGGGCGTTGCCGTCGTTCAGGATGAAGTTCGCATGGCGGGGGGGGGGGGCCCCCCCGCCGATCCGGAATCCTTTCATTCCGACTTGGTCAATTAGCCAGCCGGCGCTGCGCTCCGCCGGGTTTTTGAAGATGCAGCCGACGCTGGGGGCGCTCCAGTCCTGGGTCCGTTTTTTGAAGGACCAGAGCCGTTGGACGCGGGCGGCGATCTCTTTCGGATCATCCGGTGAAAACTTGAGCAGCGCCTCCAGCACGATCCAGCCGCTCAGGAAGGTAGCGCAGCGGTAGCCGAAGCCGGCCTGCTCGCCCGGCAGCGTCTTCACCCGGCCCGCGAGGTCCATCACGGTGAGGGAGCGGACCCGGTCGCCGAAATGGTGGAACTTCCCTTCATCGTCGTGCGTGCCGGCGTTCATCCGGACCGCCCCGCCGACGTGGCCCGGCACGCCGGCCAGGAACTCGACGCCGCTTAAAGACGCTTCCTGCGCCTTGCGGATCAGCCACTCTAGGGGGAGGGCGGCGCCGACTAAAACATCGGTACCGGAAACATCGGTACC
>ORMF010410694.1_pt1 | contig 36867 bp, 35 predicted proteins | sample 1779871 | NCBI WGS metagenome assembly ORMF01 (sample SAMEA104232316, study PRJEB22302) | groundwater metagenome | biome: forest; feature: aquifer; material: groundwater | place: USA | collected 2011-08-07 | depth 5.4 m
AGTAGGCAGTAGGCAGTAGGCAGTAGGCAGCGAACCTTCCTGACTGCCGACTGCCGACTGCCGACTGCCGACTGCCGACTGCCGACTGCCGACTGCCGACTGCCGACTGCCGACTGCCGACTGCCGACTGCCTACTCGCTGGCCCAATCCAGCGCCTGCTGGGCAAGTAGTAAACCAACGGTCGAAATAGCTCAAAAAAAAGCCGCTTGCAGCTCAGCTTTCGCTGAGCGCAAGCGGCATTCATCACTGCAAGCAATCGCGATCGACTACTCTGGCGCACAGCACGGGCCAGGGCAGCATTCCAGTCCGCGTGAGCAGCAGTTTGGCTCACAGCAAGGTGAGCCGGGATAGCAGCACGCGGCGCCCGGAACGCAACAGGTCGGTGACACCGGCTGCGCAAACAGGCCGGCCCAAGCCGTGCCGGCTAGGGACAGGACCGTGGCCAGTGCTGCGCCGAGAAAATACCTTCTACGCATGGAACTCTCCAGTGAGAAAATGTCTGGGAGAAAAAACACGACCTTCGACGCATGAGATTTTTGGGGCGGCGCTGCCGATGCCGCTTTGAGTTCGTCGCGCGTCGATTAACAGAGCCAGACACACTGGAGCAAATGGATGCGCTGTGGCGAGACCGTCTTCGGAACCGATCGTGCACGCGCGGAGGTCGAGCGCGTCGCTGCAACGTCTTGGATGAACGGCACGCAAGGGTGTTGATCTGAATCAACGGTTGCAACTTTGCTCGCTGTGGCTGCCGTGATTGATTTTGCATCGCTTCTCACTTGCGATACAATCCCGCATAGCCCGCATGCCGGTCTCCTTAACGGTCCCGCGTCATGAAATCGTCCCCAAAACTCCTCTTCATCGCGGCAATCCTCGCCCTTCTTGCGCCTCCCCTCCGCGCCGGCGGCACGCTCAAAGAAGCCCGCGACACTTGGCTCAAAGGCAATTATGCCGAAGCGCAAGAAATCTACAGCGCGCTCCTGAAGGACGCCAAGCTGCGAGCGTCGGCGTCGATCGGGCTGAGCAAGGCGCTGCAGAGCGAAGGCGAATACGACAAGGCGCTGAGCGTGATCGACGCGGCACTCACGGACGCGCCGAAGAACCTCGATTTGCTCGCGCACCGGGCCGAACTCTTGCACTACCGCGGCAGGTGGGACGACGCCGACAAGACCGCTCAAAAGGTGCTCGACATTCAAGACGATCATTTCCTGGCCCGATATGTGCTGGCCCAGATCGAGCGCGATCGCGGCAATCTCGCCAAGGCCGACGACGAATTCCGTTGGTTCGTGCGCACCTACACCAAACGTGCGAACGACGACAAGGAAATCACCGATCCCGATGAGCTGCTGCTGGTCGGCCTGGCCGCGACGGAGTACGCGCGCTACAACCATCTGTCCGACCAATTTGACTTCCTCGTCAACGAGCTGTTCCCCGACGCACTGAAGAAAGACAAGCTGTTCTGGCAAGCCGCTTACGAGCCGGGCCGCATCTTTCAGGAGAAGCACAACAAGGCGGCCGCCGAGCGAGCCTACACGCGCACGCTGGCGCTCAATCCGCGCGCGGCGGAGGTTTTTGTCGCGCGCGGCGAGATGGCGCTGGCCCGGCTCGAAATCAAGGACGTCGAGCAGCTCGTCGGTCAGGCGCTGACGATCAATCCAAGATTCCCCGACGCGCTGCGGCTCAAAGCGGACATGCACTTGTTCTCCGGCGAGCTGGACAAAGCGCTTGCTGATCTGGCCGTCGCGCGCGCCGTCAACCCGCGCGACGAAGCGACGCTCGCCCTGATCGCCGTCTGCTTGCATGGCCAGCGCAAGGACGCGGAGTTCAAGGCCATCTTCAAGGAAGTCGAATCGTTCAATCCCAAGCCGGGCGTGTTCTATTACGAACTGGCCGAACGCTTCGATGCCCGCAAGCTCTACCTCGACGCGGAGCAGTATTTCAAGAAGGCGATCGCGCTGCAGCCGAAGCTGCCCTGGCCGCAAAACGGGCTTGGATTGCTCTACATGCGCCTGGGCCGCGAGGAAGAGGCACGCGCGCTGCTCGAGAAGGCGTTCGAGGCCGACAATTTCAACGTCCGCGTCAGCAACACGCTCAAGGTGCTCGATCATCTCGACAAATACACGACGCTGAAGACCGAGCACTTCCACCTGCGCTACGATCCGAAGAACGACAAGATCCTCGCCAACTTCATGGGCAAGTACCTGGAAGACATCTACAAGGAGCTGGCCGACAAGTTCGACTACCATCCCAAGGGGCCGTTCCTGATCGAGGTCTTCAACAAGCACGAGATGTTTTCGGGCCGGGTCGTGGCGCTGCCGGATTTGCACACCATCGGGGCGTGCACGGGGCGGATGATCGCGATGGTGTCGCCGCGCGATAAGTCAAAGGTGATCGGCAAGCCGTTCAACTGGAACCGCGTGCTGCGGCACGAGCTGGTGCACGTGTTCAACCTGGAGCAAACGAAGTTCGGCATTCCGCACTGGTTCACCGAAGGGCTGGCGGTGACGCTCGAAGGCACCGGCCAACCGCCCACCTGGAACTACCTTCTCACCGAAAAAGTGACCAACAACGATCTGCTCAACCTCGACACCATTCTCCTGGGCTTCGTCCGTCCGCGCTCGCCGGACCAGTGGCAACAGGCGTATCTGCAGAGCCAGCTCTACGTCGAGTATTTGACGAATACGTATGGCGAGAAGGCGATCGGGCAGTTGCTGGCCGCGTACGCCGACGGGCTCGACAACGATGCCGCACTCAGCAAGGCCGTCAAGACATCGAAGGCCGTTTTCGAGAAGGGCTACCGCAAATTCCTGGAAGAGCGCGTTGAAAAACTGGGATTGAAGACCGGCGCCAAGCGTCTGTCCTTCAAGGAGCTGAAGGCCGCCCAGGAAGCGAACCCTGAAGATGCGGACCTCGCCGCCCAACTCGCGGATCAGTATTTTTCGCTCGGCAAGAAAAAGGAAGCGAAGCAGCTGGCCGATCTGGCGCTGAAGCTCAAGCGCAACCAGCCGCTAGCCGCGTACGTCAAAGCGGAATTGTTGGCGGCGGGCGGCGACGGCGAGATTGCCTACGCGCTGCTCGAAGCCGCGGTCGCCGAACACCCGACCGAGCCCAAGGCGCTGAAGCTGCTCGCCAAACTGCACCAGGACAACAAGAAATTCGGCGCGGCTGCCGAGGCATTGGAAAAGGGCCGCAAGCTGGCGCCCAACGATCCGTATTGGGTGAAGCAGCTCGTCAAGACGTACAACCAAACCGGCGATGATGCAAAGTTGGAAGAGGTGCTCGGCGCGTTTGCGAAACTTGATTACGACGATCTGGTCGTCCGCCGCAAATTGGCCCAAATCCTCGTGAAAGCGGGTAAGCACGCCGAAGCGGAGAAGTTCGCCCGGCAAGCGCTGGAGATCGACGTGCTGGATACGGAATCGCAGGAAGTGCTGATCCAGGCGCTGACGGCGCAAAACAAGGAGCGCGAACTGGCGGAGCTGAAGAAACTTCTGGAGCGCGACTGACGTATGAAATAATGTTTCCCATCGTCCGCCGCAATGGATTAGAATGAGACGACGACCCCCCGCTTGCGGCTTAGCGGGATCGGCGGACACTGGTGGCGCTAAGCCGCAAGCGGGGGTCGTTGTTGACGCTGACCGAGGTGCAAGACCTGATCCGCGCCATCTACGGCGCCAAGGATGCGCGGCGCGGCGTCGACGGCACCTTCATGTGGTTCATGCAGGAAGTCGGCGAACTGGCAACGGCCTTGCGCGGCGGCGACGCCGAAGAACGCATGCTGGAATTCGCCGACGTGCTCGCCTGGTTGGCGACGCTCGCCAACGCCGCCGGCGTCAGCCTGGAAGACGCCCTCCAGCGCAAATACGGCGCCGGCTGTCCCGGCTGCGGCACGACGCCCTGCACGTGCGACCACGCGAAGAAACCGTGATATTCTCGATGAGAAAGGCCATTGCAAATTGAAAATTGGCCATTGCAAATTGCAAATTGAAGCGCCGCGCCAGGTCGCTCGCAAAGCGCGGGGATCCGCTGGCCAATTTTCAATTTGCAATGGTCAATTTTCAATTTTCAATGCTGCTATGCCGACAAGCTCCTTCTTCACTCGTCGTTTTCTGCCGGCGTTGCTCTTACTGGCGTTCGGCTTGACGCCGCTCTCCGCCCAAGAAGGCGACAAGAAGAAGATCCCCGTCGCCGAGATCAAGCTTGCTCGCGTCGGCTTCATGAGCAACGATCCGGCCGACCCGCACGGGCGCTACAAGGTCGGCCTGTGGACGCCGGTGTACTTGAAGATCAAGGCCGGGCCGCAGGGCATTCGACCCAAGGGGCCCAATGATCCGGAGCCGTACATTCAGGTCGAGAACGAAGACAACGAAAACGTCGGCACGATCTATCGCACGCCGTTCCGCATGGAGCCCAACGAAGAGCGCTGGGTGATGAGCTACGCGAAGCCGGCGACGATGTCGGACATCAAAGTCAAGGTGGTCATCGGCGATTTGGAATTCAGGCCGCTCTGGTCCGGGGCCGCCGCGCTCGATCTGCACACGCACCAGTACATCAGCCTGGGCGAGCGCATTCCGGACCTGCAAGCCGCGCTGGCGGCTCAATCGCAGCGGCGGCAGGGCGGCCAGGGCCCGGGAGGAGTCGCCGATACCTTTCCCCGTTACGCCGGCTTCGAGAACGACGCGAACAACTTGCCGGAACACTGGTTCGGCTACCACGCGGTCGATCTGCTGATCCTGTCGACCAAGGACAAGGAATTTCTCCTGCAGCTAGGCAAGGACAACGACACCAGCCGGGAACGGCTCAAGGCGATTGCCCAATATGTGCGCCGCGGCGGCCGCTTGGTGATTCCCGTGTCGGCGCGTAATGCCGACGTGCTCCATCAATTATTGACCTCGACCGTGTGGCAGCCGCCGTTGCCGGTGGTGCCGCCGCGCGAAGGCGTGATCGAAGCGCCGCGGCTCAACGAGATTGCGGCCATGGCCGGCGGGAACGCGCCGGCGGCCGCCGACCCGCGCGATCGCTATGCGCTGCTGGAACCCGCCAAGATGCCGACCGGCGCTTGGGAGGTCATCGCCGCCTCGCGCGACAACCAGGGCGGTGCCAAAACGCTCATCGCCCGCCTGCCCTATGGTCTGGGCAGCATCACCTACCTGGCGTTCCCCCTCGATGAGCCGCCCTTCACCAGCTGGGAAAGGAAAGAGGGCAAGAACGAATTCCTCAAGCAGCTGTTCACGAAATTGGCCCCGCGCGTCGGCACCGTCGCCGAGCCGCACCAGCAGCAGAACATGTCCGACCTGGGCACCGACCTGCAAAAAACGCTCGATAACTTCGATGTGCGCGTCATCCCGTTCGGCTACGTCGCGCTGTTCATCATCCTGTACATCATCGTCGTCGGACCGCTCGATTTCATTCTGCTCAAGTACGTTTTCAAGCGGCTGGAATGGACCTGGTTCACTTTCCCGACGGTGGTGCTCGCCGTCAGCGTCGCCGCCTATTTCACCGCCTACGCCATCAAGGGCAACGAGCTGAAGATCAACAAGGTCGATGTGATCGATTTTGACTTGCGCACCAATGTCGATGCCAAGGGCCAGACGAAGAAAGCGTCGGCGCATGGGAATACGTTCTTCACGATCCTCAGCCCGCGCATTCAGAACTACACGGTCGGCGTCGAGCCCAATCCGTTGTTCTGGGGACAGAACGCCGACAAGCCTGCCAGCGCCGACATGGTCAGCTGGCTGGGCCGCTACGATCAGAACATCTGGGGAGGCGTGCAGCGCGGCGGCGGGCAGAGCTTTTTCCGCAAGCCGTATCGCTATGAAGCCGACGCCGTGGGCCTGGTCGATGTACCGATTCCCGTGTGGACGACGAAGTCGTTTCACGCCACCTGGGAGATGACCAACCTGGCGCCGCCGCTGCAAGCCAACCTGACCTATTTCCCGGCCGGCCAGCAGGTGCAGGGCCGAGACGTGAGGATCACGGGCACGATCCAGAGCAGCCTGGCGGTCGATTTGAGCGACGCCTGGCTGTTCTACATGGACCAAGCGTATGCCTTGGACGGCGGCCTACCCAAAGGGGCCGAAATCAAAGTCCACTTCGAGGACAGCCACAAGAAAGGGCTGACCGATTGGCTGGCGGCCGGCAAAGACGGCGAGCGTCCGCAGACCGCTCAGGGACTGTACAATCCCAGCGCGCTGCTGCGGCAACTGCAATTCAACGACCGCTTTGAGGCGAACAACAACAACAACGCCCGCAATCACGCCCTGCGCCAGCTCGACCTCAGCTGGCGCTTGCGCGAAGAACCCGTCATGTTCCAGCGCGAGTTCGGCATGCGCGAGGCGATCCTGGTGGCCCGCGTCAAATTCGTCGCCGGCGCGGCCGAGGCGCTGACCGCCGATCCCAACCACCCGCTGCCGACCAACCTCTGGCTCGGCGACCTGCCCGGCGAAAAGAAGACCCGGCCGGCGCTGGCCGGCATCCTGGCCCAGGATACGTTCGTGCGGATCCTGTTACCGGTGAAACCGAAGGAATAGCAGTCAGGGGTCAGGGGTCAGGAGTCAGGAGTCACGAAATGGCGGTCCGCTCGGCCAAAGAACTGACGGTGTATATCAAAGCGTTCGAGCTTGCGATGCGCATTTTTGAAGTTAGCAGACGATTTCCTCGCGAAGAACAATACGCAGTTACTGGACAAATTCGTCGGTCGTCTCGTTCGGTATGTCAGAATATTCGCGAGGCTTGGGCCAAACGACGCTATCCCGCGCATTTCGTCAGCAAACTCACCGATAACGATGGCGAAAACAGCGAAACCGACACCTCCCTCGATTTCGCCTGGCGATGTCAATACATCACCGATGCAGAACACGCCGACCTGACAATGCGCTGCGCAGAAGTTGGCAAGATGCTCGGATCGATGCTCCGAGAACCTGGGCCGTTCCTGCTGACCCCTGATTCCTGACCCCTGACCCCTGATTCCCATGATTGAAACCCGCGATCTCACCAAAATGTACGGCGACCTGTACGCCCTCGACCGCCTCACGCTGCGCCTGGAAAAAGGCGACGTCTACGGCTTCATCGGGCCCAACGGCGCCGGCAAAACCACGACCATGCGCATATTGGCCACGCTGCTCAATCCCACCTGGGGCGAGGCCACCGTGTGCGGCTATTCCATTTACAACGGCTCCAAGGACATTCGCCGCATCATGGGCTACATGCCCGACTTCTTCGGCGTCTACGACGACATGAAAGTGATCGAGTACCTGGAGTTCTTCGCCGCCGCCTACCGCATCAAGGGGCCGGAGCGCCGCAAGAAATGCGACCAGGTGCTGGAGCTGGTCGATCTCGGCTACAAGCGCGACGCCCTGGTCACCAGCCTGTCGCGCGGCATGACGCAGCGCCTCGGCCTGGCCCGCGTGCTCTTGCATGAACCGCAGGTGTTGCTCCTGGACGAGCCGGCCAGCGGCCTGGACCCGCGCGCCCGCATCGAAATGTACGAGCTGCTCAAAGAACTGCGCAACATGGGCAAGACCATCCTCGTCTCCAGCCACATTCTGCCCGAGCTGGCGAAGGTCTGCAACAAGATCGGCATCATCGAGCGCGGCAAGCTCTTGTTCGACGGCGATGTCGAATCGGCCAAACGGCAGATTCTGCAGCGCACCGTCCTGAAGGTCACCGTCGGCGACGGCCGCAATCTGGAGGCCATGACGCAGCTGGAACCGCACACCAGCGTGGAGAAGATCGAACACAAGGCCGATGATGACATGCTCTTGATCACACTCCGCGAAGGGATTAGCGACGGCAGTTTCGTGGCCGACACGCTGGTGCAAAAGGGTTTTCGCCTCAAGATGCTGCGCGAGGAAGAAGTGAATCTGGAAGACGTTTTCATGGGGATTACCAAGGGAATTACGAACTAGCGTTGTCCTAACCGATGAGGTGACAACGGTTTGAGCGTGCCGGGCGCGGGCATCCTAGGTCTGGTTCAACAACGCGCGATTGCGGGCGCCAAGCGACTGTGCAACTGACTGGGCCAGTTGGCCTAGTCGCGCCCAGTCGCTGCCGAATCGTAACTGCTGATTCTGAAATCGGTTATGGCTGCCGATTCGGCGACTAGCCCACAATGCACCTTTTTGCGCGCGCCCACCCTTGGCAACATTGCCAGCTTTTGGCAACCTTGCTAAACCAAGGCGGCCACTATTTGGCAACGTTGCCACCTCCTGGGGCATTGCCACCGACCGGTCTCGGCAAGGATTGCAACGCCTCTCCCCTCGTCGGCAATGAAAACAACGCGCAATCTTCGCAGGAGCCATTTTGGTTACCCGGTCTTGAACCATGCCGCATTCATTCTTTTTTAATCCATATTTCACTTGCTTTGGCCGGCCAGTTTGGTTTAATACAAGGCGTTCTCTCTAACGTTTTTTTCGTAGTACAGGCCCACTCCCCGCCCGTTCGTGTTCATTCTATCCTCGTTTTTTCTGGAAGGAGACTCGCTTATGTGCCCTACGTTTGTTGGTCGTCGGCGCAGCGGCTTCACGCTGATCGAACTGCTCGTCGTGATTGCCATCATCGCCATCCTGATCGCGCTTTTGGTGCCCGCGGTGCAAAAGGTGCGCGAATCGGCGGCGCGCACGCAGTGCATCAACAATTTGCATCAGCTGACCATCGCCGCCCACAACTACCATGCTACCGTTGGCAAGTTCCCTCCCGGCAACGATGTGGCCGGGGCGGGTTGCTTGGTCTATCTGCTGCCCTATGTGGAGCAAGATAGTCAATACAAGATTTTCCGGTTCAGCACACAAGTCGGCGGGCTATCGACCTCGCCGGTCTATTATGTCGATCCCCTGAATCGTCCGCCATCGACGGGCTCGACCACGGTTCCGCGCCCGCCGGCGCGCTACGGCACGGAAGGGAACTTCGGCAGTTTCATCTGTCCATCCGCTTTTGCCCCCGAGGAATACGTCACGGGGTTGATTATGGTTGACTATGGCAGGCCTGGTGCACCGGATTTCTCGGCAGGGAGGGACTATCCCGCTGCTGCTCCCTTTGGGCACGTGTTCTCGTCCAATCCGGGCGCCTTGGTGATGGGCCACACCAATTACCTGGGCATGGGCGGCTATTATGCGCCGTCGCTGTTCCCGCAATTTAAGGGAACTTTCACGCATAAGTCCGGCATTCGTATGACCGATATCACCGACGGCAGCAGCAACACGATCATCTTTGGGGAGCACGTGGGCGGTTTTAACGCCTGGAACGGCGGCGGCGGACTCCAGAACGGCGCTTCCGGCGCTATGTGGTCCTGCGGTTTCAACTACTCCGGCTTCGACACCCCCAAAATCTCCAACCCCAAGAAAGACGGCTATTGGTATACCTTCGGCAGCATGCATTCCTCCGTCGTCAACTTTGGCTTTGGCGACGCCTCGGTGCGCAGCCTTCGGCCCGGCCTTAATTTCTCAACCTGGGTGTTTATGACGGCCATCGGCGATGGGGTTGTTGTCAGTTTTGACTAGCCAAAGGTTGCTACGGACCGCGGGAAGCGGCCGCGCCCACTGCGTCAGGCCGCCGAGCGCATGCTTGCCCAGTTGCTACGGACCGCGGGAAGCGGCCGCGCCCACTGGAGATCGACTAGGCTTCCTAGAACTGCCCGAACCAAGGAGCTGATATGGTGAGAATCATTGGGATGAGTTTTCTCGGGTTGATCCTGCTGAGCAACCTGGGTTGCGGCGGTGGGGCTGATAAAGGGACGGCCAATCCCACCATCCAGGGCAACGTGCCTGGCGACGGACCCAAACAACTCCCCCCGCCGACGGTGGGAGGAGCGCCGTCGGGACAGAAAGGTCAACCGAAAGCGTTACCGGATTGACGTGTTTCGGGGCGCGCTGACAAACGAGCGCGCAACAACTGCAAAATCTCTTGCGGGGCAGATATTCTTGTTTGCCAAAATCCCATCGCAGACAAGAATGTCCGCCCCGCACCGAATTGCACCTTTCACGCGGACCGGAAGGACAAGCGGCGGTCAGGAGCGCTTCAACCTAACAAAATAGGCGACAACGGCCAAGTCTCGCCGAGCGCTGGGATTTCTTTCATTTTTTTTCATTTCTCTTGCTTTGGCCGGCCCGATTGGTTTAATAAGGTGTTGTTTCCAGCGTATTTTCGTAATCTAGGACTATCCGAACCCGACGGTTCGCGTTTATTTCATCCTCGTCTTTCTGGTAAGGAGATTCGCACATGGCCCGCTTATTTGCGTTTCGCCGACGTTTCGGCTTCACGCTGATCGAGTTGCTCGTCGTGATTGCCATCATCGCGATTCTGATCGCGCTGTTGGTGCCGGCGGTGCAGAAGGTCCGCGAGGCGGCCGCCCGCACGCAGTGCCAGAACAACCTCAAACAATGGGGCGTCGCTCTGCACAACCTGGTGGGCACCACCAAAAAATTTCCGGAGAGGTACGGCGGGCGCAAGCTTTCGTGGCCTTACCAATTGCTGCAATACGTGGAACAGGATGCCTTGCACAAAACGCCCTATCCCTTTGACAAGAACTTGGCAATCCTAAACTGTCCCTCGGATGCACACAACAATGGCGAGAAGATTTTCGGGACGGTAGGCACCAACTCGGGCTGGGGAATCACCAGCTACTTGGCCAACACCGGCCGGCATTATGATGATCCCTTTAATCCCGCCATTCGGGGGGACACCGGTGTCGTCGGCCTCTTTCCGTCGCGCTCCGGGATTCGCTTCGAGGAAATCACCGACGGCACGAGCAATACCCTGTTTTTGGGCGAGCGGCCTCCGACCAAGGATCTTTTCTGGGGTTGGTGGGCACGATTCGATGTGGATTGCTTGATGTGGGCTCAGCTGCCGAATTACTTTGGAGCCAGAGACTATAAGGGTCGAACCTGTCCCAATCCCGGAACGTATGGGGCGCCGTATTTCGGTGATCCGGCAAGCGATTGCAACGAGCTGCATTGGTGGAGCTTCCACCCCGCGGGCGCCAACTTCGCGCTTTGCGACGGTTCGGTCCGCACCATCAGTTACAGCGTCAGCGCCACCGTCATACCCGCCATGGCGACTCGGGCACGCAATGAGGTCTTCCAGCTGGATTGATGGCGGGTTAGCGTCGAGCAACCCGGTTGGTTTCCAAGCAGCCGGGCTGCTGACATTCGTAACATCCCACGGTCGAACGAGGGTTTCGCGCCCTTGTTCGGCCCCGGGGGGCGCGTAGTTCGTTGTGTTGTTTTTTCAATCCCTTGGAGCCCAGGCAGGCGGGTTTCATCAATCCCTATGGTGTGCTCATTATGCGCTCCGCGTCGTCTCGTTTATTTACAAGTCTCGTTGGCGCCGGCATTATCATGCTCGGTTTGCTGGTAGTCAGCGGTTGTGGCTCGAGTATGGGCAATGTCGAAGGCACCGTGAAATACCAGGGCAAGGCCGTCAAGAGCGGCATGCTGATGTTCATTCCCCCCCAAGGGCCACCGACTTACGCGGAAATCAAGAACGATGGCAGCTATGCCGCCGCCGATGTACCACCTGGGGAGATCAAGGTTGTGGTCAATAGTCCCGATCCGCGCGGGCCCACGATCCGCGAAGGCAGTCCCCTGCGCGACGTGCAGAAAAACAAGCCCCCGCCCGATCCCAACGTGCTCAAAGAATGGTTCCCACTGCCTGCGGAATATGGCGACATGGAAACAACGAAGCTTAAGATCACGGTCACGTCCGGCAAGAATCAGATTCCTCTTGAATTGAAATAGACGCCTTGTTTTCACCATTGCCCGCCCATCCCAAAAAGGGGACAGGACCTGTGATTCTAGTGCTATGTCACACGTCGAATGATGGATCACAAGAGCCGCGCACGAAGTAAGCGGCTGCGAGTGGGCCGCTTACTTCGTGCGCGGCTCTTACTTCTGGCGACTCATCAATTCATGCGTGACAGAGCACTAGAGGTCCTGTCCCCTTTTTGGGATCGGGTTCGCTTGCCGCTTCCGGCCCTCTTCCAACAGTTTGCGCGTCGCGGCATCGTCGGGACGCAGTTCGACGGCTTCTTGCAGGTGGCGAACCGCTTCGTCAGGCTGTTGGTTTTGCAGCAGCCAGTCGCCGAGCTTCGCGTGCAGAACGGCGCTGTGCGGCCGGCAGCGGACCGCGTCGCGCAACGCAGCGATGCCGCCGGCAAGGTCCCCTTCCTCTTTCAGGCAGACGGCCAAGTTGAAGTGGGTCTGCATCATGTCCGGAGCTTGCGCCAACGATTTGCGAAACCAGGCGATCGCCGCGGGGTGGTCTTTTTGCAGCATGCGGGCCGTGCCGAGGTATTGGAGGGTGTGCGCCGAGGCGGGAGCGAGCTTGAGCGCGGTATGCAGCGCTTGCTCGCCCGCGGTGTATTGGTGCAAATTCAGCTGGCACCAGCCAAGTTGCATCCAGCCCTGGGCGGACTGGGGATAGTCGCCCACCAGTTCCTCCAACAGCGTCCGCGCTTCGCGGAAACGTTGACGATCCAAGAAGTACGCAATCTTTTGATTCAGCGCCCATTCACCGACGAGATGACGCGCAGCTTCGGCGAGAAATGGGTCGGGCCAGTCGGGATCGTCGGGCAAGGCGAGCGCGGCAGCCAGATCGCGCGCCGCCGCTTGCGTGTCGCCCTGGCGCTGATAGAGTTCTGCCGACAGCCTGAGGGCGGCGTTACGCGTCAAGGGATGCTTCAGCGCCGGTTGCAGGCGCGCACGGCACGCCGTCCAGTCCTCCGCTTGAAAATGAATGCGCGCCCTGCCGAGGTTGGCCCGCGGATGGCCGGACTGCTGCTGCAACAACGCTTCGAACTCGCGCTGCGCGTCGGCGGCTCGCCCCAGCTGCAAGTACAGCTCGGCCAGCCGCAAGCGCGGTCGATCCGGACGATTGCCGCACAAGGCCACGGCCCGCTCCAGCTTGGGCAGAGCGCTCGCCGGATCTTCCGCATACAGAACCAGGGCCTGGCGGTACGGCCAAGCCGGGTTGTCGGGATCAAAGGCTTCGGCCTGGAGGAAGCACGTCAGCGCCTCCTTGGCGAAAACCTGGTTGGACAGGATCATGCCGAGCCGGCCCCAAGCTTCCGCGGAATCCGGCGCCTGCCGAACATCCTGTTGTGCTTGTTCCACCGAGGCGCGCACGGCGTGATCGATATTGGTCAAGTCGGGGGCAGGCGGTTCCAACCGCGCCGGCGCCGGCCATAAATGCACGGCCACGAGCACCACGACGGCGCCTATTGCGGCCGAGCCGATGCTCCAGCGCAACCAGCGCCGCCGGGGCATGGAACCAACGGCGTTCGTGGGTTGTGGCACCTTCATTTTGCTTGTTTTCCGGGCTTGCCGTCCCCTTGGCGCAACGTCAAACGTCGATCGACGGGACCGCCCGGGAAATCCTCGACGGCGCCGTCGGGCCAGGCCACACGGACCGCGTCCACGCGGTCCACGGCGCCCAGGCCGAAGTGGGCCCGCGGGTCGTTGCTGCACAGGTAACTCGTGCTCGGCTGAATGAGCCGGCTCCACTGCCGCGCCCCGGCGGTGACGGTGACGACGGCGCCGTAGGCGTCGCGCTTCCAGGCTGGCAAGACGGCCTGCACCAAGAGCCAATGGCCGGCGGTCGGAGCGATGTTGCGCAGCAGACGCACCGGACCATTCGCGTGGGTGGCCAGCAGATCGACCCGTCCCCGGCCACAGATGTCGCCGCCGCACAAGCCGCGGCCCAGGCCGCGACTGCCGCACAACGCGGGATTGGCCGGCGATAGGTCGCGGAACCTCCCTTGCCCGTCGTTGCCCAGCAGCTGATTGCGCTCGGCGTAATCGTCCCACGTGAACGCGGTCGAATTGGCGCCGACGTGCCGGCTGACCCGGCCATTGACCAAAGCCAGATCAAGATGACCATCCTGATTGAAGTCAGCCAAGACGACCCCGAAACCGGTGCCCCGCCAGCGGGTCCCTGTCAGTCCGGCGGCGATCGTGCGATCGCTGAACAGGCCGCGCGGCCCCTGCTTCCAAAGGGTGTGAGTTTCTTCCGTCAAATGGGTGACAAAAAGGTCCGGCAGCCCGTCGCCGTCGATGTCGCCGAAGACGACACCCATGTTCGCTTCGGCCTTGCCGAGCGCGTTGACGGCGCAGCCGCGCAGCACCGCCTCTTCCCGAAACGTGCCGTTCTTTTGATTGATCCAGAGGTGGTTGGGCTGGCCATCGTTGGCGACAAAAATATCGGGCCAGCCGTCGCCATTGAAATCAGCGCACAGCACGCCGAGACCGGGACCGGGCCGGCCGCCCAGACCGGACTTGGCGGTGACGTCCTCGAACACCGGCCGGCCGTTGGCTTGCGGGCCACCGTTGCGGTAGAGTTGCGCGACCGTGGCTTTGAAGTTGCCCGGATGGCAATAGTCCTGGCGGGCCGAGGCGCCCCGGCAGACATGGGTCGGGTCGTATTCCACATAATGAACAATCACCAGATCCAACCAGCCGTCCCGATCAAAATCCACGAACGAAGCCGCCGTGGCCCAGTGCAGGCTCGCCAGCCCCGCCTCCTTGGTCACCTCGACGAAGCGACGCTGCCCCGTGTTCAAAAACAGGCGCACGCCACGAAAACTCGTCAGCAGCACATCCGGCCAGCCGTCGTTGTTGACATCGCCGATCGCGACGCCCATGCCATATCCGGCCACGTCCAAGCCCGAGCCGGCACTGATGTCTTCGAACGTGCCGTCGTCTTGTTGGCGAAACAGGCGATTCTTCGCCCCGGACTCTGGTCCGCCATTCTGGATCAGGAGAATATCCAGCCGGCCGTCCTGATCCAGATCGAACAGCGCGGCTCCCGAGCCCATGTTCTGCGGCATGAAATAGGTGCCCGGCGGTCCGGCGTCATGCATGAAGCGCAGCCCGGCAGCTTCGGTAATATCCTCGAACCACGGCGGATCGGCGACCTCGGTTTCGATCGTGGCCGGACTGGGTTCTGATCGATGGCAGCCAAGGACAAGCAGCGCTTGCAGCAGCATTCCCCCGCTGAACCATACGCCGATCCAGAAGTTGCCCACTTTGTTTGGAGACATAATGACTTTTATAACACGCCGTCAGCGCGAGGAAAAGCGCCAAATCACGAACTCCCCGTCGCATTCTCCCTGTTGCTTCCTTGATTGGCTGTCGATTTTGTTGTTGCAACGCTTCCGGCGGAGGAGCATAGTTGACGGTCGATAATCTTCAGGAGACGACGATGGCACGACGACAGGGTTGGCTGGTCTTTGGATTGCGGCGCCTGAGCGCGCGTCGGCCGTTGCACGCTGACGACGCGCCCAAACCCGGCGTCATGACCTCCGCGGTCGGCGCCGGCCAAATACGCTTCGGCTTCACGCTGATCGAACTGCTGGTCGTGATCGCGATTCTCGCGATTTTGATCGCGCTGCTGGTGCCCGCGGTGCAAAAGGTGCGTGAGGCGGCCGCACGCGCGCAATGCCAGAACAACCTGAAACAGATTGCACTTGCCTTACACAACCACCACGACACATTCAAGCGCCTGCCCCCGCCGCGCGGCAACCTGCAAACACCGAACCAGATCACGCTCTTTGCCGCGTACGGCGGCTGGATGTGCAATTTGCTGCCGTTCGTGGAGCAGGACAATCTCGCCAAGAGTTTGACGCCATACGCCACAGGTTTTTTTGCGAACTACAACAGGCCGATCAACATCTTCCGTTGCCCATCCGACCCGCGTGGCGTGGATGAGCCGCCCAACGGTGGCAACATGACCAATTACCTCGGCGTAACGGGTGCGGACACGACTCCCAGCGCCCAAATCAAGGGGCCGACGAATGGCATCTTTAACGTCAATTCCGAGGGCCTCACGTTGGTTGCAATCCTCGACGGCACCAGCAATACGCTCATGGTGGGTGAGCGCCCACCGGCTCAAGACAAATTCTGGGGCTGGTGGAGTGTCAGCGACTATGATTGCCTGCTTTCGACTCGCAACCTGATTAGTTTCTACGGTTCCAATGCGTGTGGACTCACGGGTGTTGGTCCGTGTGTCTTTCCAGGCATTTTCCGTCCCGGCAGCCTCAACGGCGCGTGCTGCGGCGACTCCAACCATTTTTGGAGCCACCATACCAACGGCTCGAATTGGGCGATGGGCGACGCTTCGGTTCGCTTGATGTCGTACAGCAGCCAGCCGATTACAATCCCGATGGCCACCCGCGCTGAGGGTGAGGTTTTCACGCCGGATTAGCCGGCAATGAACCCGTAGTATCGTTTTTTCTCAGGAAGGCTGCGGTGCAAGCAGACGCAGCCTTCCTGATTTTTCATAAGAGAGGAGTTCCTCGCGATGAAGCGTGTTGTTCTTCTGGTTTTTGGCTGCATGTTTGTCGCGGGTTGCGGCGGTGTTGCAGATGTCAAAGGAACGGTGACCTACAAAGGTCAGTTGCTAAAGTTCGGCTCGGTTACCGCCGTGCCTTCCAACGGACTCACCGTTCAGACCAACATCAACGAGGACGGAACCTATGCGCTGAAAGGCCTATCCGTTGGTGAGGCGAAGTTTGGCGTCTATTGCCAGGATCCAAAATTTGTCGATGCCGTCAAGGAATTGGCCGAAAAAGGCAAGGACGTCGGCGGCGAGAAAGGCGGCGTCGGCGGCCGCGTCGCGCCCAGAGCATTGAACACCGGCGGGGCAGCCAAGGCAATCCGAAACCCCAATTTGGTTCCCGACAAATACATCGATCCCGACAAAGGGTTGCTGAAGTACACCGTGCTGCGCGGCCAAAACACCTACAACATCACCTTGGAGCCGTAAAACCCGTAGCCCAAGCATCCGACTCCCGAGGTTGCCGAACTTCGGGAGTTTTTTTCGCTTTGGGTGTGCGGGCACACACGAATGTCTGCCCCACCTAGAATCAATCTTAGGAGACTACTATGGCCCGATCGAGAATCTGCTTTGCTCTAGGTTCACTTCTTTGGTACACCAGCCTGGCGTTGCATGCCCAGGACGCGCCCAAGCCCGGCATCATGACCAGCGCTGCCGGTACGGGCCAAAAAGGTTACGCCGGCGACCGCGGCCCCGCCACCAAGGCGCTGCTCAACCAGCCCTTCCATTGCGAAGTCGACGGCAAGGGCAACCTCTACTTCGCTGAGGCGGACAACCATTGCATTCGCAAGGTCAATCTCAAGACCGGCGTCATCACGACCGTCGCGGGCACCGGCAAGAAGGGCTACAGCGGCGATGGCGGCCCGGCAACGAATGCTACCTTCAACGAGCCGTATTCCGTCGTCGTGGACAAGGACGACAACTTGTACATCACCGACCGGCTCAACGCCGTCGTGCGTAAGGTGAACGGCAAAACCGGCATCATCACGACGATCGCGGGCAACGGGACCAAGGGATACTCCGGCGACGGCGGCCAAGGCATCGACGCGCAACTGCGCGAACCCAACGATGCGGTCCTCGACGGCGTGGGCGGCCTGCTGATCGCCGACGTCGCCGATTGGCGCATCCGCCGGCTCGATCTCGGCAGCGGCAACATCGGTAGCTATGCCGGCGTGGGCAAAAGGGCCATTCCGTTGAAAAAGGTTATCGACCGCACGAAAACCGGCGATGGCGGCTTCGCGGCTCAAGCCATCATCGTCGGCGCGCGCGCGATTTGCACCGACGGCAAAGGCAACACCTACATCTGCGAACGCGAAGGCAGCGCCATCCGCAAAGTGAACGCCGACGGTGTCATCACGACGATCGCCGGCACCGGCGAATGGGGTTATGCCGGTGACGGCGGCGATGCAAAGAAGGCAGTCTTCGCCGGCCCCAAAGGCATCCGCTGCGACGCCGCCGGCAACATCTTCGTCGTCGATTGCGAAAACCACTGCGTGCGCAAGATCGATGCGAAGGCAAACGTCGTGACCACCGTCGCCGGCGGTCGCAAAGGCCCCGGCGGCGACGGCGGCCCGGCGACTGCTGCCGGCATGGATCGCCCGCACGGCTGCTGCATCGACGCGCTGGGGAATCTGTACATCGCGGATACCAATAACCACCGCGTGCGGATGGTGCGCTTGAGATAGCTGGAGGAGGCATGGCGACTTGGTTCGATTTGGCGGGTGATTCCATGTCAGCTGCACGACAGTTGTTGCAGCGCAATCGCCTGCGGAGCTGTGTCAGCCGCGCTTATTATGCGGCCTACAGCGCTGTGGCCGCGCGCATGGCAGAAGGACTGACCTTGTTTCCGCACGGCTGGAACAACCCGAGCCACGATCAACTGGTTCCGTGGCTGTTGAGGAATCGGCAGTGGACGCCAATTCGTCGGCGTCAGTTGACGAATGCTCTGCGCCGCTTGCGCAGCAGTCGGGAAACGGCGGACTATCGACCACGGCATACCCTGGCACGCGCAGATGCGATAAGATCACTAAGAGACGCCGACTTGGTCCTTCGCTTGACGGAGGTGTCCGATGAAAACCCTGACTAAGAAGAAAGTGCTGGACTTGGTGAGCAAACAATTGCGAAAAGCGCAGCTAGGCAATATCACGTTCGATGTACTCAACGGCGAAATTGTGAAACGCGAACACGCCTGGCACCTGCCGGTTCGACCGTCGGCACAACCTCCGACGATGTTCCAGTATTACGAAGTCTTGGCGAACGTCGAAGCGGACTTGCTCGAAAAACACGACCTCAACGTCTGGCTCATCCCCACCGTTCCGGATTGAGCTGGTTGCGCGATCGGTGTTGCGGCAGAAGGTGAGTTCCGTATGGCCTGCGGACGCGTCTTGCTTCTTTGCTTGATGTTGTTCGGACTAATCGAGCCCGTCAGCGCCTCGAGCACACGTGGCGAATGGGTCAACCGGCTCAAAAACCTGGGCATGGCTCTGCAGAATCACGAAGAGTCCATGAAGAAGTTGCCTCAGGACATTTCACTGGGAAAACCCCTCTTGAGTTGGCGTGTGGCATTGCTTCCGTTCGTCGAGGAGGACCATCTTTACCGGCAATTCAAACTTGCCGAGCCGTGGGATTCTCCATCCAACAAGCAACTCCTTGAAACGAAGCATCTGCTTGACAGAGGCCGCAATTTCTACGCGTCTCATTTCTTTTCCTCGGACGGACAGAAGCTGGCGGGCGTCGTCATGCCGCGCGGTCCAGGGACTTTTTGGGGCGCGGGCGAACAACGGACCTTGAAATCCTTGAAGGGCGATCCCTCCCGCACAATTCTGCTGATCGAAGTGGACGAGAAGCATGCTCCGATCTGGACGGAGCCGCGCGACCTGATCGTTGATCCCGCCAATCCGCGGCAGGGAATCGGCTGGCATTGGAGGCAAGGTCTTGTGAGCGAACGCACTTGTTTTGCGTTGTTCGCCGACGGCAGAATCCGCAACATCTCCGCAGCCATTGACAACGAACGCCTGCGAAGTTTATTTGCCGGCGAAAGCACGGACTCGTTGACGTTGAATTGGCGCGAGGCGATTTCGCAAACGTCGGCAGGGCGGATCATCGTACCGGGCCTGGCTATCGGTCTGGCGACCATTTTGGCAAGTATGTTGATCGTCTACCGCTTACGGCAAGGAAGAACATCGCCCGGTGAATGGCTCTTGCTAGCTCTTGGTGCGAAATACCTGGTGCTGCTTTTCTTCTTCCTCATTCAATACGAATTCGAACTGGTCTTCGAAAGAGCACCCAAACAGCACGCCGCCACGTTCATGTTCCTACCCGGCTTTGCCGGGTGTGCCGTCTGTTACTTGGCAGCGATTCATTGCCAAGGTTCTCTTGGCTGGAGGGTTTTCTTCATCGGCCTCACGGTGCTGTTCTTTCTCGGAGCCTTGGAGGGATTGGGCTCTGACCGATATCGCCTTCCGGAGGGTGCTTTGGTCGTCATGTCCGCACCGTTTATCACCGCAATGGCCGGCGGGCTTGCGGCTTTGATTCCCCTGCCTGACGAGGTGAAGGGGAGAAAGCGGGCCCATTGGATCGGCTGTCTCTGGTGCTTTGTGCCGGTGATTTGGTTTTGCATTTCGTGGTCCGGCGGATATGTTCATGTTACGGAGTGGTTCATGACAATCCGCGAGTGAGCTTTCTATTGGAGACAACCATGTTTTCTCGATTGGTCGCTGTGTGTATTTCGCTGGTGTTTTTCTTGCCGCTCGTTGACGCCAAGGACGATTACAAGCTCGGTCCCGATTCCATGGAACAATCCGGCGTTCCCAAGGGGAAGGTCGAGCAGTTCAAGTGGAAGAGCGAAATCTTCGCCGGCACGATTCGCGATTGCTGGATCTACGTGCCGGAGCAGTACGACAAAGCGAAGCCGACGGCGTTCATGGTATTTCAGGACGGCGGCGGCTATCAAAGCCGGACGGGGCAATATCGCGTGCCCGTCGTCTTCGACAATCTGATTCACAAGCACGAGATCCCGGTGATGATCGGCATCTTTGTCAATCCCGGCGTGTTCGAGGACAAGTTCACCACGAACAAGAAGGGGGAAAAGGTTTTCGCCAGCAACCGCAGCTTCGAATACGACACGTTGTCCGATCAGTACGTCCGCTTTCTGGAAAAGGAAATCCTGCCCGAGGTATCCAAGAAATACAACCTCAGCAAGCATGCCGCCGACCACGGCATCGGCGGGGCGTCGTCGGGCGGCATCTGCGCGTTCACCGCGGCCTGGGAGCGGCCCGACCTGTTCAGCAAGGTGCTCAGCCACATCGGCAGCTTCGCGAATATCCGCGGCGGCGATCGTTACCCCGGCATGATTCGCAAAACGAAGAACAAGCCGATCCGCGTTTTCCTGCAAGACGGCAGCAACGACCTCAACAACGAGCACGGCAACTGGTGGCTGGGCAATCTGCAAATGGAGTCGTCGCTCAAATACAAGAAGTACGATTACAAAGTTGCCTGGGGCGACGGCGGCCACACCGGCAAGCACGGCGGGGCGATCATGCCGGAGTCAATGAGATGGCTGTGGCGCGCAGACTTGAAAAAGGAATGACGAATCATGTCGCCAGTCGGCCTCGCCTGTCGCGGGTAATGGAAGGGCATGAAACGACCGACGATGCTCCGCGCGCTAGACGGGGTTAACGTCGCCGTTTTGGTTGCGCATCAAGCGCTTCTTGCGCTCCTGCCAACCCCAGGAAGCGCCCAACAAGGTCAACCCAAGACCGCCGACCAGCGCGCTGTACCGTTGGACTTGTCTCTGGCTCAGTGGGGCTTCTGGTTCTCGAATCGCCAATTCGCTGACCACACCAAACAAAAGGAGGGGTCCCAGCCATAGCAGGATGGCGCTCGCCAGCCCCAAGCGCGTCCATGTGCCCTTGCGGGGCGGAAACACAAGAAATATCGCCAGCGACGCAATGCCGATGACCACGTACCACCGATCCAGTTCGCGCTGCCCGACGCCTTCGATAAACAAGATCGAATCGAGCAGCCGACCGACAAACGTACGATTGTCGATGGCCGTCGGATCGGGCTCCGGTTCGGGCGCCGGGGCAGCGTCCTCGGGGGCGTCGAACGGCTCATATTCCTTGCCTTCGGACCAATGACGCAGGGCTTGTTCCAGGTAGGTAAGTGGACAGTAAATACTGAACGCGCCTTCCAGAGCGACCACTTCGACCATCAGCAGGTGAATGACGCGAAAACGCAAGTTCCGCACCCACCACCAACGGAAGGCGATGCCCAGCAAGATCAGCAGCTGGCCGACCAGCACAAAGGCGACGTAGGCCAAATGCAGGGCAACCACGCAATCGGCAAGAACGGTAGAGAGCATAAACTCGCTTCACGGAGGCAGGGGCTATTGATCCTGATGCGCAGACGGCGGGTTTATTCCCATTTTTTGGAGTGCGGCGCTTTTCCGCCGCTTTTGTTTTTTTCTCAGCGCCGATCGGCAACTCGGCGCTCAAAAGAAAAAACCAAAGCGGCGTCAAAGCGCCGCACTCCAAAGCGTGCTCTACGTTCGGAACGGCCGCCAGGCGCCGTCGCCTCCCAGGATCTCATTCGGCCGGAAGTTCGCTTTATACTCCAGGGAAGCGCAGCCGGCGACAAAATAGCCCATGTAGACGTGCCGCAGCCGGCGCCGCTTCGCTTCGTCGAGGATGCACAGCACGTTCCACGTTCCCAGCGAACGGTCACGCAGTGCCGGGTCGTAGAAGAAATAGATGGCCGACATTCCTTCCGGCAGCACATCGACATAGCCGACGCCCACCAGCCGCCCGTTCAAGTAATAGCACCATTCTTCGGTGACGAACGGATTGGCGACGAACGACTCGCCGTAGCTGCCGGGGTCTTTGGCGGGATGCTGCGGCCAGCCCTTCGCCTGGGTTTGGAAGGCATGATAGCGGTCGTAGAGCTTGAGTTTCTGCCGCGTCACCGACGGCTCGACGATACGAAGCTCGACCTCGCTCGCATTGAGATTGCGGCACCGGCGCTGGCTGCGGTTGGCGCGAAACGCAGCCACCGATACGCGCAGCGACTGGCACGCCCGGCAACCGGGACACTGCGGCCGGAATACGGTGTGCCCGAAGCGGCGCCAGCCTTCCTTCATGCGCTGCAAATACTCGTCCGCCCCCAGCTCGCCGAACAACTCGTATTCCAGACTCCAGTCGCGGTCTGGGAGATAACCGCACGTGCTGACCGGCGCCAGGTAGCGAAACAGCGATTCCATGTGATCATTTTTCCCGCTTTTGGCGCGGCACGCAATGGGATGTTTTCATAGTTTGTAGGGTGCGTGAAACGCACCGCGCAGCACAAGGTGCGCTTCACGCACCCTACTTGCGGAGCCGCATTTATGCAAGTCCGGCAGGCCGTGATTGTGGAGCCATACAAGGTCGATGTGCGCACGGTCGATTTGCCGGCGCCGGCGGCGAATCAAATCCTGGTCGAAACCGAAGTCAGCGCCGTCAGCCCCGGCACGGAACTGGCCGTCTACACCGGCACCCATCAATGGCTCAAGGATCCCAACCTGCCCGACTGGAAGTTCCCCTTTCGCTCCGGCTACAGCGCCGCCGGCACGGTGCTGGCGATCGGTTCCCAAATCGACTTCTGCAAACCCGGCGACCGCGTCAGCTACCCCGGCAATCACGCCTCGCATGAATTGCTGACGCTGGGCCACGAGCGCGGCCGGCTCTGGAAAATGCCCGCAGGTCTCGACGCCGAAAAAGCCGCGCTCGCCTGTATTTTGCGCTACGGCCTGGGCGCGTCGATCCGCGCCGGCCTGACGCTCGGGCGCTCGGCGGCGGTGCTTGGATTGGGATTGATCGGCCAGGGCGCGTTGCGCTGCCTGATGGCGGCGGGCGCCTCTCCGGTCATCGGTATCGATTCAGTGAAGATGCGCCGCGAATCGGCTCTCGCGGCGGGCGCGGATCTTGCGCTCGATCCCAACGACGCGGATTATCGGTCGAAGATGAACGCATTTCTTGGCACCAAGGGCGTCGAAATTGTCGCCGACGCCACCGGTGTGCCCGATGCCGTGCCGGTCGCGATGTCGCTGGCATGCGACGGCGGGCAGGCAGTCATCGTCGGCAGCCCGCGCGGCAAAGCCAAGGACGTGAATTTCTACGACGACCTGCATCGCCGCTACATCGAAGTGAGCGGCGCCCACGGCAACATGCTGTTCGAGCCGCCCCACACGCGCCTCGCCGGTGCCTGGGACATCAACAAGGCGCAGAACTGGCTGCTGCACGCTCTTGCCAAAGGCCGGCTCAATCTGAACGGCTTGATAACCCACCGCATCGCCCCGGCTGAGTTAGGCACAACGTACGAGGGGCTGCTCAAGAAAAAGGAAGAGTATCTAAGCGTCGTGATGCGCTGGAAGTAGGATGTGGCTTGCCGTTTAGCGCTCGCGCCCGAAACCGCAAAGAAACCCGGTTTCTCGAAGAAACCGGGTTTCTCGGCGCGAAACGGCAAGCACAACCTACTTCGCCACCACATTCACCCGATTAACCAGTTGCCGTTCGCCGCGCACCGGCATCAGCGTTTCCTGGGCGAGTTGCTTGAGATAATAGCTGTTGACGCGCCCGGAGATGATCAGGCTGTCGTCGGTTTCTTCGACGCTCAGATAGCGCAGCGCGGGATGCAAGCTGCGTTTCAGGGCGTGGGCGGCCTGGTTCATGAATTGCACCGGAGAAGCCATGGCCTAAGTGCTCCTTCCTGAGTCAGCACACGGCGACCCGGTCCCCACAGCAACTCCGCCGCGGTGGCACCAGACCAGGACGCCAGGACAATGCTTCGAGCAAGTATTCCATAATAGAGGCCGGCCGCCGGGCGTTCAATAAGTTTTTCTGATTTTTTTGCGATTGTCGATCCCGCCGCTTTCCCTGTAATCTTTCCAAGGACGCTTCTCTGCGAGAATTTTCCATGGCCACCAAGGGTGAACAATTCGCGGGTCTGACCGTCGCGCTGGTGACTCCGTTCAAGAACGGGGGCGTCGATTACGATGCCCTCGGCAAGCTCGTCGATTGGCACGTCGAGCAGGGCACCGACTGCCTCGCCCCGGTCGGCACCACCGGCGAAGCGCCGACGCTCGATCATGAAGAACACGAACGCGTCATCGCCACCGTCGTCGAACGCGCCCGCGGCCGAATCAAGGTAATGCCCGGCACCGGCTCGAACAGCACCCGCGAAGCGCTGCGCCTGACGAAGTTCGCCAAGAAAGCCGGCGCCGACGGGGCTCTCATGGTCGGCCCCTATTACAACAAGCCGACACAGGACGGCTACTATCGCCACTTCGCCGCCGTCGCTGAAGCCGTGGACCTGCCCATCGTGCTCTACAACATCCCCGGCCGCACCGGCTCGAACATCTTGCCGGAAACGATCGCCAAGCTCGCCCAGTTGCCGATGATCGTCGGCATCAAGGAAGCGACCGGCTCGATGGATCAGGCGTCGGCGATCGCGGCGTTGTGCAACCTGACGATCCTGTCCGGCGACGACAGCCTGACGTTGCCGCTATTGAGCATTGGCGGCCGCGGCGTGATCTCGGTGGTCGGCAACATCGTGCCGCGCGACATGAAGGCGCTGATCGCGACCTTCGAAGCCGGCAAGCTGGCGGAAGCGCAGCGCTGGCACTACAAGCTGTTCCCCCTGTGCCGCGACATGCTCGGCGCCGCGACGAACCCGATTCCGATCAAGGCTGCAATGAAAATGCTCGACCGCGACACCGGCGAGTTGCGTCTGCCGATGTGCCCGATGGACGCCGCGGGCGAAGCGAAATTGCGGCAGACGCTGCAGAATTATGGGTTGCTGTAGCCGCTGGAACTCTTGGGAGAGAGCGATGTCACCGAAACCAGTTGATCCGGTTATCGACGAGATACGACAAGTGCGCCACCGCATCTCGGAACAATGCGGCCATGATCCCGCTCGCCTGGTGGCGTACTACATGGAATTGCAGAAAAAATACGAGGGCCGCTTGATTGACCGGCACCAGCAACCAACGCGCCCCGATCAGACCGTAGCGTAGCAGGCCGCGTAGCCATAGCCTGAGCGCAGCATCTCATCGACGGTGACCATGCGGGGTCAGATAGCGCGCGCGCCTTCCGACGATGTGCCCGATGGCCGCCGCCGGCGAGGCAAAGCTCCGCCCGACGCTAAAGAATTACGGGTTGCTGTAAACCATGTCTGTTGTCTGGCGCGCGTCACCGAGTGATCGTACGGTCCTGGCGCTGCTGCTGCTCGCGGCCGCCATCGCTGCGACTCGACTGCCGTTACAGAGCTTATCCTGGACTCACCTCGGCCTGCTGCTCGGTTTTGCGCTGTGCGTCATTCTGACGGTCCGCCACGAGCGAAGCGCCTGGGTACAGTTCGCCCGGCCGGCGCTGACCGTCGGCGTCATCTTCACTTGCTACACGACACTTGGCTGGCTCGGCGTTGACGCTTTTTCCTTCCGCGCCGATGCGGCACTCTCCGCCGCCGATACCTGGCTGTTCGGCTTCGACCCAAGTCTGGCGATGGAACCGTACATAACCTGGGGCCGCGTCGAGCTTTTCAGCTTCGCATACGGCGCCTTCATTCCTTACATCAACCTCACGATCGCGCTCAACTGCCTGGGCCGGCCGCCGCTGGAGCGCGATCAATTTCTCACCGGCTGGGTCTTTCTCTATTCGATCAGCTATCTCGGCTACATCTTCGTGCCGGCGCATGGGCCGATCGTTTTTCATGCCGACGATTATCGGGTTGCCCTGGAAGGCGGATTCTTTTACGATTTCGTGCTGCGCGGCGTCGAGGCGTCGGGCGGCTTGCAGGGCGTCTTTCCCAGCCTGCACGTCGGCGGTTCGCTGTACCTGTGCCTGTTCGAGCTGCGCCACAATCGCTTGCGCGGCCTCATCTACTTGCCGCTGGTGTTGGCGATTTACGCGGCCACGCTGGTGCTGCGGTATCATTACGTCGTCGATCTGATCGCGGGGACGGCGCTGGCGCTCGTGTGTTTGCCGCTGGGCCGAAATGCCGTGAACGCCTGGGTGCAACGCCGCCAAGCCGCGGGGCTGCCGCCGCTGCCCGGAGGAGAGGCTGATGCTCTACCCGCTCTTGCGGATGTTGGCGCGGGTAATTCTGAAAGTGTTCTTTCGGCGGATTGAAGTCGAAGGCCGATCCAGCGTCCCCGATTCCGGTCCGGTCCTGTTCGTGTCCAATCACACTAATGCCTTTGTCGATCCGATGCTGCTCGTCATCACGCTGCGCCGGCGCGTGACATTGACCGCGAAAAATGTCTTGACCAGCAATCCGCTGCTTGCCGTACTCATGAAGGGGATGGGCATCATCTCGTTTCACCGGCGCGACGATGTTGGCAAAGGGGCTGACGTCAAGCAAAACACGGGCAGCCTCGCTCAATGCCGCGCCGTTTTGCAGCAGGGCGGCGCTTTGTGCATCTTCCCCGAAGGCGTCAGTCATTCCGACCCGGCGCTGCGGCCGTTTCGCACCGGCGCGGCCCGCATCGCATTGGACTATTTACATCTCGACGGCAATCCCGGCCGATTGCAGATCGTCCCGGTCGGCTTGCTGTACACCGAAAAGGACCAGTTCCGGTCGGCGGTGTGGTTGCGTTATGGCGAACCGCTCGACATTGGCGCCTGGCTCGCGGAACACGCGGAAGCCGACGCGCAGTCTTTGACCGAGGAGTTGCTCCGCCGCGTCGAGGCGGTGACGCTCAATTACGAGACACGCCGTGAATCAGCCATCCTTAGCTGGGGCGCAGAGATCCTGGCAACGGACGGCGCAGCGCCGGCGCCGCTCGGTTGGCGTACGCGACCCGTCTCGGCCTGGTTTCAATTGCTCGCGCGGCTGCAAGCCGGCTACCGCACGCTGATCGAAACGCAACCCGAACACGTGGCGACGCTGACCAAGCGCGTTCGCCAGTATCGGTCTGAGCTGAAGCGCCTGGGCATCGCGCCGGACGAGGTCTACTTGCCGATGCATCACGGCAAGGCGCTCTTCTTCCTTTTCCGTGAACTGGAGCTGCTCGTGATCGGCGCACCGTTCGCGGCGTTCGGCTTTGTCAATCACGCGGCGCCGTATTACCTGATCAAAGGGATCGCCAAGAAGCTGTCCAAGGATAAGGACCACTGGGCCACGAATGTCGTCTTCCCCAGCTTCGCGATCTTTCCACTGTTTTGCCTGTTGCAGGTCGCCGCTGCGTGGCTGTGGTTGCCGGCAGTGTGGGCGACGCTGTACACAGTTGCGTTACCCTATACTGGCTACATCGCGCTCTTGTATGGCGAACGCCTGGGGGCGACGTTGCGCCGGCTGGGCGCGTTCTGGTACTTTTGGCGGAATCGGCAACGACAGGAAGATTTGGCAAACGAAGGCCGCGCGCTCATCGCGGCGATTCGGGCACTGAGCCCGACGCGCTAGCGAGGGAGTCTGACCTCCGCCCTCGCTTGCGCTTCAGGCTCTGCGCTTCTCGTGATAAGGACATCCCTATGTCACTCGTCGTCTTCTTCGACCAACTCGACGTCGGCGTCGGCTCGCTTGTCGGCGGCAAGGGCAATAACCTGATCGCCCTCACCGCCGCCGGCTTTCCGGTGCCGCCGGGATTTGTCGTCACCGCTCAGGCGTACCTGCGTTTTCTGCAAGGCGTCGCCGGCCTGGAACTCGAGCTGGCTGCCTTGGACTACGAGAATCCCGATCGGCTGCGCGAACAGTGCCGCCGACTGCGCGAACGCCTTGTCAAGGTGCCGCTGCCCGCGGAGGTGGAAGTCGCGATCCGCGCCGCTCTGGGCCGCTTCGATCCGAAGGCCGCCTTCGCGGTGCGTTCGTCATCCACCTTCGAGGATCTCGCCCAGGCGGCGTTCGCGGGCCAGCACGACACCTATCTCAACATCAAGGGCGAGGAACCGATCCTTCAGCGCGTGCGCGAATGCTTCGTGTCGCTATGGCAGGACCGCGCGGTGCTCTACCGGCATCATCAGGGCTTCTCGCAAACCGAAGCCCGCATGGCCGTCGTCGTGCAGCGGCAGGTTGCCTGCGATCGCGCCGGCGTCGGCTTCTCGATCGATCCCGTTACCGGCCGGCTCGATTGCCTCGTGCTCGACGCCAACTACGGCCTGGGCGAATCGGTCGTCGCCGGCGAATGTGCCATCGATCACTTCGAACTCGACAAGCAAACGCTGGCAACCGCGCACCAAGTCCTCGGCCACAAGCAGACGATGATCGTAGCGACGGCGGACGGGACGGCGGAGCAACACGTTCCCGCCGAGCTGGCCGATGTGGCGTGCCTCAGCGCAGCGCAAATCCAAGCCGTGGCGCAGCTTCTCAAAATGGTCGAGGCCCATTACGGTTGGCCGCAGGATATCGAATGGGGTTGGCTCGGCGAGTCGCTCTTCCTCTTCCAGGCCCGCCCGGTGACGACGTTTCAGCCGCGCTGGACGCGCGACGAGTCGGCCGAGCGCTTCCCGCAGCCGATGACGCCGCTGTCGTGGGACTTTCTCAGCGTGGCGTTTCGGCGCTCGATGACGCACTCGTTCGAATTGATGGGCCTGCCGCCGCTCCAAGGCGACTGGTTCGGGTGGTTCGATCATTACATCTACGGCAATCAGAACGCGGTGACACTGGTCGGATCGTTTCGGCCACTGCGGGCGCGGACGCCACAAGAACTGGCGGCGGAGATTCCGAATCTGCGGCGCCGATTCGGCTGGGTCCTGGAACTGCCGGTGCGCTGGGCCCGCGATCTGGACCGCTACCTGATTCGCCTGGGCCGATTGCAGGCGACGTCGCTCGACGAGGCGACGATCCCGGAGATCGTACAGCACATCAATCACGCGCTCGACGTGGCGACCGAGTATTTCATGCCGAACATCGCCATCTCGATGACCCAGGCGTTTCTGCATCGTCTCTTGCACGCGCTGGTCGGCATGGCGGCCGGGCCGGACAAGGCGTTGCCGATCGTCGATGGCTTGCTGGCGGGCTGCGAGACGAAGACATCCGTCGTCAACCGCGAGCTGCACGAGTTGGCGCAACTGGCGGCAAAGACGTATCCAGCGGTAGGCCAGGCGCTGGCCAAACTCGCCGGCGCGGAGTTTTTGCGGCACGGCATGCTTGCGGAGTTCCCTGAATTCGCCGCTCGTTTTCAGCGCTTTCTCGAAGACCACGGCCATCGCGAAATGGACATGGATTATTACCATGCGACCTGGTCCGAACAGCCGTCGATCGTTTTGGACGCTCTCGCCTTGATCCTGCGCGGCCAACCCGAAGACCCCGGCGAAACGGCCCGCAAGCAGCGCATTCGCTATTCCGAAACGGAGCACCATTTCCTGGGCGGGGTGCCGGAGGATTTGCGTTTCTTCTTCCGCGAGATGATCCGCCTGGCGCGCACTTACACAGCCTTGGACGATCTCGAGCACTATCAAACGACGCGCATCAACCCAATTGCCCGGCGCGCGGCGCTGGCTTTGGGTCGGCGCTTGCAAGAGCGCGGCGTGGTCGAAACGGCGGACGATGTGTTCTTCCTTCGCAAGGCCGATCTGGATCATCTCATGGAGACGTATCCGCACGAGCCGCGCGAAGAGTTGCGCCGCAAGGCAGCGGCGGGTAGAGCGGCGTATCATGCGGCTCTCGAGCGCAAGCCGGCGTGGTCGCTGGAGGAAACGGCAAGCCCGGTGGAAACGGGCGACGCCAACGTGTTGCGCGGCCTGCCGGGCAGCCCGGGGCGTGTCACCGGCCCGTGCTTCCGCGTGCTCGATCCAAGTGATTTTGCGCGATTCCCGAAGAACGCCATCCTTGTGGCCCGCACAACGAATCCCGCCTGGACGCCGCTCTTTTACAGCGCGCTCGGCCTCGTCACCGAAAGCGGCGGTCCGCTCTCGCACGGCGCCGTCACTGCACGCGAAATGGCGTTGCCGGCCGTGATGTCGGTGCGCAATGTGTTATCGGTGTTGCGCGATGGGCAGACGGTGACGGTGGATGGGACGCAGGGAGTTGTGCGATTGGAATAATCAATGGACCAGCCCGCAGCGCGAGCAAGGGCAGCCCTTGCTTGCGCTGCGGGCTGGTCGCCTATTTCGTTTTGATCTTCACGCGCACGCGCTGGCCGATGCGCAACGGCGGCGATTCGTCAAGCACCTCAACCATGCATTCCAGGGTGCGCACGTCGTTGAGCATGAACGGCTCGATGATGCGATTGCGTTTCTCGGCAAACCAGTGCGACAGCGATTTGACGCGGCCCTTCCAGACCGGGCCTTGAAAAACGTCGTCCTCGATCTCTACTTCCTGGCCGACCAGCACCAGGCCCGCCCACTCCTGCAGCACCTCGGCGCGCACGATCTTGGGCCCCTTGGGCAGGAATTGGATCGGCGGTGCTTGGCCGGGCAGACCCGCCACCAGGATTTCGCCGGGATTGACGGCGACGCGCAACACTAACCCCTCGGATGGCGCGGCGAGGGTGCATTGTTCGAGACCCCATTTGGCCTTGTCGAGCTGCGCTTTCTTGGCCGCGACGTCGGCGGCGGCCCGTTTGATTTCCGAATCGTGCCTGAACAGCTTGATTTCATCGAGCTTCAACTGTTCCACCTTGACCTTGGCGTCGAGTTGCTTGAGTCGTTCTTCGAGCGCTTCGAGGACCAGCTTGTTGACTTTGATTTCGCCCTTCGCCTGCTCGAGCTTAAGATCTTGGTCAAGTTTGATCGCTTTTTGCTCGGCCTTTGCAGCGGCGATCGCTTCGGTTTGCTGTTTTTCCTTCAATTCGTATTGCTGCGGCAAGTCCTTGGCTTGCTTCAGTTTTTCTTCGGCATCGGTCAATGCCGCCTGCGCTTCTTCAACCGTCGCCCGGTACATGGCGTCGTCGATCTTGAGGATGGACTCGCCCTTTTTCAAGGCAGTTCCTTCGGCGACCACTTCGATGACGCGCCCCTGGACCAGGGGCAGCGGCTTGGACACCGTGCGTTCGCCATCCACCAGGCCGACGGCGACGACCATGGGCGGCGCGGTTGGAGGATCGGCGGCCTTGTTCTTGCCGTCGGTCTTGGCAAACGGGTTGACGCCGCCGCTAATCACCCAGTAGGCGCCGATTCCCGTGGCGAGCAAAAGAACGATCATCACGATCACAAGTGAACGATTCATGCGATGTCATCCGTGATAAAGGGAAAATGACCCGCGGGATTCGCTGCGCTCATCCCGCGGCTTGGCGCGATCAAAGGGTTTGATACGTGGCGACTTCGCCGCTGCCGGCGAACAACGATTGGGCGCGCTCGACGCCTTCGACGATGACGCCGTCGTCCAGATAGAAGACGCGGTCGGCATAAGGAATGATGCGCGCGTCATGGGCAACGACGAGCACGCTGGCGCCGCTGTCATGGGCGGCGTTGCGCAACAACTCGATCACATGTTCGCCGTGCTTCCAGTCGAGGGCCGCCGTCGGCTCGTCCGCGAAGACGAACGTGGGATCCTTGATGAGGGCCCGGCCGACGGCGACGCGTTGTTTTTCGCCGCCCGACAGCTGCAAGGGCCGCAGTTCTTCCTTTTTGGCCAGGTCGAGCATCGCCAGCATGTTGTCGGCGCGTTCGCGCGCTTCCTTGGGCGGGGTGTTCTTGCCCCAGCGCAGCACCATTTCCAGCTGCTGGCGGGCGGTCAGGGCCGGGAACAGGTTGTAGCCTTGGAAAACGAAGCCGCAGTGCTTCAGTCGAAAGTCTTCGCGCTGCCGCTCGGTCAGCGACCAGAGATCCTGATCCAGGGCCAGCACGCGTCCGGTATCGGGTTGCAAGAGGCCGGACAGGACCGCCAAAAGCGTGGATTTGCCGCTGCCGGAGGGCCCCATAAGCAGGGCCATTTGCGAGGGGGCCAGCTCAATGCTGATGTCACGCAACACTTCGGTGCGCATCTCGCCGGTGCCGAAACCGCGGCACAGATCCCAACCCTTCAGGGCAGGTGCGGTGAGGACTCCATCGTGGTACATGCGCGAACCCTGGTCCATGGTTGGTGCGAGCGTAATGCTTCGGTCATCTTCGATCACGCGTCGGACGGTTCTCCTGTGCCGTCCTGAACGGGCCTAAGGGCCCGTCTTGCCATCGATCCGTGACGGAACAAGCCACTAGGTCAGTCATTATAGTCGAACCGGCAGGCAACTTCCCGTCTAATTTCCAGTTTTGCCCCCGTTGCCCGATCAGCGCCGGTGAGACTGTATGGATATTCACGATTGGTGGGGCAGACATTCTTGTCTGCCATTTTTGTACGGCAGACAAGAATGTCTGCCCCACGCGCCTAGCGCAGAAGCGTCACAGGCTCGATGTTCCGCAGGGTCCGCAAAGCCAGCAGACCCGAAAGCAGCGCCACCGTCATGGTGATGGCAATCGCCGACGTCCATAACCACCAGGGCAGTTTCACCTTGGCGCCGATGTTGCCGATCATCGCAAAAAAGTGAATGAGCGGAACGGCAACGATGATGCCCGCCAGGCCGACCCAGAACGATTGCGCCAGCACCATGAGCATCATGCGCAAGCGTGGAATGCCCAGGGCCCGCAGCACGGCATATTCCTTGAGCGATGCGATGGTCGCCGAGCGCAGCGTCTGATAGGTGACCACGGCGCCGACCATCAATCCGAGGAACGCCGCCATCCCTAAAGCAATGCCCGCCTTGGTCTTGGTGAGCCAATGCCATTGACTGCGGAACGAGAAATCGTCCGCCGTCATCGCCATGAGCTTGCGATCATATTTGTTCACTCTTGCCACCACGCGGGCCGCATCCTCTTGGTTGTGGCAGCGCGCCAGCAAAAACGTCGCCTGATCGGGCGGCGGCCGCAAAATCGAGCGTGACGTCTCATACGAACAGAAAATGTACGGCCCGGCCAGGCTCCGCAGCCCCGACACCGTGCCGATGACACGCACCTGCCGGCCGATAATTTCCGTGGTATCGCCGATCTTGGTGATGCCCAGGCGCGCGAATTCGGATTCATCCACGACAATCGCGCCGGGTTGCGCCAGGAGCGCGCGGTGCTCCGGCGTCAATTGCTGGACCGGCCCAATAGCGTCCGGACCGAGCCGCGTGCCGATCACCAGGCAAAGTTCCATGCCTCCGGTCGGTTTGTCCCAATAGCCAAAGCCTTCCATATAGGGTTCGACACGTTCGATTTCCGGCATGGCGAGGTACGATAACCAGGCTTCGGGAATCGGGCGGCCCAGATCGACGCTGGGAACTTCCGGATGCGCGATCCAAATATGCGCGTTGGATTCGTCGATCGGGATGGAGGTAATCGAAAACAGGCCCAAGAGCAAGCCGCATTGCAGGGCGATCAAGAGCGCGCTGAACGCCACCGCGAGCACGCCGGGGAAGAAGCGGGCTCGTTCATACCAAAGCGTGGCCAGCGCGTACGAAGACATGCGACATCCTTGGGGAATGGGCGCGCAGTTTTGGCGCCGTCTGCGGCCTGGCGATTTACCGGGTGACCGGTTTCACCAAGCCGCAGACAAACGTCGTTGTTTTTTCGTAGCGATTTGTCGCAGTTTGGACTAGTAGCGTCGGCCGCCGCCGCCACCGCCGCCACCGTAGCCGCCGCGGCCACCGCCGCCGCCGCTACCACCGCCGCCGCCGCCGAAGCCGCCGCGACGCCCGCCGCCGCCCTCGGTCTTGGGCCGGGCTTCGTTGACGGTCAAGGATCGGCCGTCCATCTCTTTGCCGTTCATGCCGGCGATCGCTGCTTGAGCTTCGTTATCCGAGCCCATCTCGACAAAGCCGAATCCCTTGGATCGGCCTGTGTCGCGGTCCATGATGACCTGCGCCGAGGCGACGGCGCCGAACGGCTCGAACATCTGCTGCAGTGCGCTGTCGGTGACGCTGTAGGCTAAATTGCCCACGTACAACTTCTTGCCCATGGAGGGCCTCCTGGAAAAAATGCCCAGCCGCGGCGCGGTCTACGATGGTGCGACGCCGCTGTGCGATGCAACTCACTATCTCAATACGTGGGACAACGGAAAGGGGCTGCAAAGGCGGCGAAATCGACATCCCATGCCATGACCCGGTTCACGAGACCCAAGCACCCAATATCATACCCAAACTCTTCAAGAAAGAGAAGAGCGCAACTTGCCTGAAAGCGGCAAAAAACGTAAGACAGCCCCACGGCCCGGCACACCGCCCGAGCCGAGGAGTCATGCATGTCTCAAGACGAAGCGACCGAAGGCCTGTCGGAAACCAAGCGCAAGGAAATCTTCCTGGCGCTCGTCGAGGCCCAAGACCAAGAGATGAGCGTGTCCAAATCGCGCCAACTGATCATCGAGCGCTTCGGCCTCACCGACGCCCAAATCAAAGACATTGAACGCGAAGGCCTGGACAACCAGTGGCCGCCGCTCTAGCGCTCGTAGCCCTCTCGCTCCGCGAGAGGAAGGCCGCCCCCCCACACCAACACTCACCCCATCCGCTTGTTCTCGTCTGGCTGGCGCGGAAACCCTGGACGAGGTTCTCGATGACGCACGGTTGATCGCCGGCGGGCTGGAAGGGGGCGACGATTTGGAAGGGGGTGGGTATTGGGTTTATTCTTCCAACAACCAAGCTGGCGCTCGCCATTCGTTGCGGATTCGTTGGATGCCGCGGTCGATCAGCACTTTAAGTGACGGAGCGGCATCATGTGATAACTCTTCCAGGATCGGCAAAGCTTCGCGATCTCCAGTCAAGAGTCGTGGAGCGATGCTCCTACGGTGTGGATTTTCAATAATGCCGCATTCGCCAAGCCACTCCTCAATTTCAGGCGCAGTCGATTGAAGACGTGTTCCAACGCGGCTACGAAATCCGCGCCTTCACCCTTGAGCTTGGCGCGTGCGTACAGTTGCGTCAAGGATTGCTTGACCGGCCCAGCCTGCGTCACGCGATACGTTTTCTGCTGTCCATTGCCATGGGAACTCATCGTTTTTGCTCATCCCATTGCCGCTGTTCTTCCTGCAACTCGCGCAGGAAGTCCTCGAATGGCGTGGCATCGTCCCAATTCACGCTTGCTTGCAGATCGGTCGCGCACAACTGGGCCATGAAGAGCCGCGACACTTCCGCCTTTTCTTCCGGAGTCAACTCGCTTGATTCGGCAAAGGCTTTGAAATGTTCCGGAGTAAGGTCATTCAAATCGATGAGTTTCATGGCCGACTCTCCCTTGGATGCCGCCATCATAACCTACTGCCCGGCTCACAGCAATGGCTCGTCGGCCGTCCCTGGTAAAACGCCGCGCCGCGCAACCAGCCCCAGACAACGCGCGTCGGCTCCAGCCAGACGGCGAACGCGGCGAGGGTGACGAGGAGCATGATCCAAGGCATGGCCGAGCGATCAAACGACAGGTCAGGCGGCCTGCCCCACATCGTCAATATTCCCCGACCACCTCGCCGCCCGCGCGCGTGCCGAGCGCGCGCCACGTCGCCAAACTGATCGCCTTATTCACCGAGCGCGCCGACCCATCCATCAGCAGCACATTGACCAAACCCGCCGCATGGTAGCTGCGCGACGTGATGGCCGCATAGGTCTTCTGCGTGGCGCTGCTGCCTTCCTGGCGCGAATTGCAATCGATGTCGTAGGTGATGCCGCCGGAGACGAACGGCACCACGGTGTTCGGCGTGAAAATGGTCGTGAAGCCGCTGTGGTGGACGCGGCCGTCGGGCCATTCGGTGTGCCCGGTGTTGTCGTTGGTGTTGGGTCCGAGCTTCAGTTGGCCGCCCGCCGCCATCGCGGCGACCGCGGCCGGGCTGCTGGGCGGCGCGGCGCCAGGGTCCCTGGTGTTGCGCACGTACGACGTGAACGCCTTCACCTCGGCGGCGCACAGGGTGTTGCTCAGGCCGTCCGTGATATTCGCGGGCCGGAGGCGCGAGTTCGGATGGAAGACGCCGTCGCCGCCGCCGCCGGTGTTGGGATCGTAGACGAACCAGGTGCCGAAGTTGAAGCCGTAGGTGTGCGGGTAGACGAACGGGTTGCCGCCGTTGGTGCGGACCATGTCGTTCTTGTCGGCGGGGCAGAAGTAAATGGGGACGCGCATCGTCGGCACGCCGGTGTTCAGTTGCGCGTCCCAGGCCGCTTCGAGGTTCACTCGGACAAAAGCCGCATCCTGTTCGACGAACGGCAAGATGCGCCCGTGGATCGACCACGAGCCGTTGTTCGAAGCGAAGACCGTCTTGGGCTGCATGGACATGCTCAGCGGGTAGGTCTTCATCGTGCCTTCGAAGTTGTGGATCGCCAGGCCGATCTGCTTGAGGTTGTTTTGGCAATGCGCTCGTGCCGCCGCCTCGCGCACCTTTTGCACGGCGGGCACCAGGAGCGCGATCAGGATCGCGATGATGGCGATGACCACAAGCAACTCGATGAGAGTGAAGGCGTTTCGGCGTCGCATGGCGGCTCCTTTGCGTGTGTGGACCGGAGGTTTTTTCCAGGGCAAAAGACGCGCCGGCCTGGTTCAAAACCGGGTAACAATCAAGTGTGTGTGTGGAGTGTCGGTGCATTGTGGCCTAGTCGCCCAATTTCTTCGTCGCAAAGGGTTATCAATCCAATGGTTGCGGAAAGGAACCACGACT
>ORMF010652805.1_pt1 | contig 36865 bp, 32 predicted proteins | sample 1779871 | NCBI WGS metagenome assembly ORMF01 (sample SAMEA104232316, study PRJEB22302) | groundwater metagenome | biome: forest; feature: aquifer; material: groundwater | place: USA | collected 2011-08-07 | depth 5.4 m
AACAACGGAAGCGCAGACCCTACGCTGGATAACAGGGGCGGGTGGCCCAGGTAGTCTTGGGGTGCCGGGTGCCCCATTCATTCGCGTTCTTTGCGAATGAGTGGGCGCTGCGTACCGCTCGTGTCATTAAACTTTTCGACCGGACGCGGTTTGATCTCCAGGGGCCACTCCTGATAGTTCACGCGCACCCTACCCCGTTCGGCGGGTGGCCCACGTCTCCGACCGGACTAAGTAAGTCGAGGGTGCCCCAGGTCTCGCGGTTTTCGAGACCTGGGCCCACGCCGGAGGCTGGCCATCTTCCGTCGCCTTGTAACTCGTTTCCGTTGTTTCACTTGATGAGCTATATACACATCTTACACGTACGTACAAGATCGCCAGTACAAACGTTCCACGTGGAACATGTCGCAAATTTGCCCAGTAGCCACCAGAAAGAACCCTCAGACCAACACCCGGCGCGCAAGCCCCGTGTTTCGCGGCCTTTACCCCCGATTGCCTTCCACCCGGCCGAGGATTACCATTCCTAGGGTTGATTCCGGCCTCTTCAAACATTTTCGCGAGACGAAGCACAAGGAGGTTCTATGGCAGTCGCAGTTTATCCCATTAACATTGATTCGCGTGTCACCGACTTCATCGCCAAGCCGCGCAAGATGCTGATTGACGGCAAGTGGGTGAATGCCGTCTCCGGCAAGACTTTCCCAACCTACAACCCTGCCACCGGAGAAGTCCTGGCCCAGGTCGCCGAAGGCGATCGGCAGGACGTTGACGCCGCCGTAAAAGCGGCGCGCAAGGCCTTTGAAAGCGGCCCTTGGTCGCGCATGAGCGCATCGCAACGCGGGCAGCTGATCTGGAAGCTGGGCGACCTGCTGGAAGCGAACGTCGAACAGTTCGCGATGCTGGAAACGCTGGACAATGGCAAGCCCCTGGCCGTGGCGCGAGCCGCCGACGTGCCTCTGGCTGCCGATCTGTTCCGCTACATGGCCGGATGGGCGACCAAGCTGGAGGGCACAACCATCCCGCTTTCCGTACCCTACACGCCCAAGGCCAGGTACCTGGCCTACACGCTGCGCGAACCGGTGGGCGTGATAGCGCAGATTATTCCGTGGAATTTCCCGCTGCTGATGGCGGCCTGGAAACTCGGCCCGGCGCTGGCGGCGGGAAACACAGTCATCCTGAAGCCGGCCGAGCAGACGCCCCTCACGGCGCTTCTGCTGGGCGAACTGATCATGGAAGCGGGCTTCCCGGAAGGCGTGGTCAACATCGTCCCCGGATACGGCGAAACGGCGGGTGCGGCCCTGGCCGCGCACGACGGCGTGGACAAGGTGGCCTTCACCGGGTCCACCGAGGTCGGCAAGCTCATTGTGCACGCCGCTACCGGCAATCTGAAGAAGGTCTCGCTCGAGCTGGGCGGGAAGTCGCCCAACGTCGTCTTCAAAGACGCCGACCTGGACGCGGCCATCGCCGGTTCGGCCAGCGCAATCTTCTTCAACCAGGGACAGTGCTGTTGCGCCGGATCGCGCCTCTTCGTCGAGCGCCCGGCCTTCGATCAGGTTGTCGAGGGAGTGGCCGCGCAGGCCAAGAAGATCAAGGTCGGCTCGGGACTCGATCCGGATACCAGCATGGGTCCGCTGGTTTCCGATGAGCAACTCCGCCGGGTCTGTAGCTTCCTCGAGAGCGGAGTCTCAGAGGGAGCCCGCACCGTGACCGGCGGGAAAAAGCTCGGCGACAAAGGATACTTCGTCGAGCCCACCGTGCTGGTCGACACCAAAGACGATATGAAGGTCGTGCAGGAAGAAATCTTCGGGCCGGTCGTGACCGCCCTTCCGTTCGACGATCCCGAAGAACTCACGCAACGCGCCAATGACAGCGTCTACGGCTTGGCGGCCGGCATCTGGACGAATGACATCACGAAGGCGCACCGGACCGCAGCGGCGCTGCGTGCCGGCACCGTCTGGATCAACTGCTACAACATCTTCGACGCAGCCCTGCCCTTCGGCGGCTACAAACAGTCGGGTTGGGGCCGCGAGATGGGCAAGGATGTTCTCGAGCTCTACACTCAGACCAAGGCGGTGTGCACGCGGATTTAGCTGGCAGTTGGTACTGCATTCGAGGGCGGCTTCCGGGCCGCCCTTTTCTTTTGTGGATCCCTTGCTGGAGAAAACTGGAGGCGCGGGTGAGAATCGAACTCACGATAGAGGTTTTGCAGACCTCGGCCTTACCACTTGGCTACCGCGCCCGATAGCACTCAAACAAAAAGCCCGCGCAGGCTGCGGGGCTCGGAAAACTGGAGCGGGAGACGGGATTTGAACCCGCGACTTCGACCTTGGCAAGGTCGCACTCTACCGCTGAGTTACTCCCGCTCGAACTTCATCAGTATAAATTACCGCACGGAGCGGAGCAAACGCACACTGCTCACTCGGGCACCGCGAAATCGTAGATCCGCCCGGCCGCCGCGCCACCCGATCGGTTTCCTCCCATGGCACCGGCCATCGAGGCGGACTGGCCTGTGCCCATGAAGAAGCCATACTCTCCCGGCCGAAGGTCGTCCACGGTGAGCTTATAGATTCTGATTCCGACGTGTTCCGCCCGGAATGGGAGCTCCTTGTCTCTTTTGACGCCGGACTTGCCACCCGTCACGCCGCCGAAGGATCCAATCTCGAACTCCCGGTGGTCGCTTTTCTTGTTCAGTTTGATCAGCACGTAGTCGGAAGAATCGGTTCCCTCGGGCACGTAGAGGTAAAAGGTCGGTCGGCGATCCCGCACCACGTTCTTGGATGTGGGTCCCTCGAGATATGCGTCCCAGTGCTGATTTCTGAGGCCATTGGAAAAGAAGCTGCCGGCCTTGCCGCCCACCTTGGCATTGGTCATGGCCTGACCCTGAAGGAGTATGAAATTGGTTCCGTCTCTCCAAAACACGCCAACTTCGGGCGGCGGCAAGTTCGGGTCCATGGTCATGGGGGTGGACGCGACGATCACCGGCGCTGGTGGAGGCGCCGGATTGATCATAATTTTGATGACCGAATCGGGAACGTTCGCCGCTTTCAGCCCCCTGAGCCCTTCGACGCTGGTATCCAGGCTGATGGCGTCCGCGCCGGCGGCACTCGCGGCACGAATCTTCGAAATGATCACGTCGTCGGACAGGCCCATCTTCACCATGTTTATGATGTCTTCGTTGGTGAGCCTTTTGCGTAGAGCGTTGTCATCCTGACCGCCGGCGGGATACGCGGTTAGGACGCAGAGTAGAAAGGCGAGGACTCCCGCGCAAGAAATTCTGTAGGCGATTCTCATGCTTTCACTCCTTACCTGGCGTCGCCGATCCATTGATCCTCGGCCCCGGAGAGCAGGGATTATAGCAGCATGGTCCCTGGATAAAGAGAATAGAGATGGCTCCTAGTATTGCCCGCCACCCTGGGTCTGGTTGGCGGCGGCCGTGATCCGGTTCCGAATGTCCCACAAATCTTTGTATAGCCAGTGTTCCATGCGCTGCTGTAGGACCTCGACGGGCGTTCCCATCGTCCCGACCACGCGCCCGCCGATGATGCGCTCCGCCAGCTTCAGGTGATGAAAGCGGAACAACTGCATGCGCTCGTCGAAGTCGAGCAGGCGCTCGGCGACGTCGTGCAGGCCGAAGAACTCTTCGTGGCGGCGATAGACGTCGTCCACGGTGAGCCCGGCGCGCTTGACTTGATCGTTAAAAGCCTGGCCGAGGCGCGGGCCGATGTGCAGCAGCGACAGAAATCCCGGAGAGTCGAGCCCACTGCCGTGCCCCAGGCCGGCTCGAATTAGGTGGTAGTCGTACGGGGTGATGGTTTCGAGCACGTGCAGCAGAGTGATCGGTTGCTCGATCGTCTGGTTGGCACGGCGGATCAAGCGCGTGGAGTTGGAAAAATCTCCCTGTTCGATGTATGCCAGCGCCCGCTCCAACTCGAACGCGGCCCCTTTCATCAGCAGTTCCGAAGCCTGGTGCACCACGATGAACGTGACTTCGTCTTTGTGTAGGAGTTCTGCCGGAGACTTCTGGAGCGCCAGCAGTTCATCGGTGCGCAGATAGCGCTCGTAGTCGGAAGCTCCCTTGCCGGGAAGAATCGGTTTTTTGAAGTCGTCTTGATCTGCCATAAAACCAGTGCCCAGTTGCCAGTAGTCAGTACCCAGAAGACCCAGTTGCTGAAGTCACCCAGTAGAGCGCCGGAAAGAATCGCGAATCTTCACTGAAAAACTGGGTACTGGGTGCTGGCAACTGAGTACTGCACTTCAGGATCCCACACGGGCAGCCGGATGATGCGGCGCCCACTGCGGGTCCTCGTCCGGGCTCACGATCTGCCCGTCGCGCATGTGAATGATGCGATCGCCGTACTCGGCAGCCTCTGGATTATGAGTGATCATCAGCACGGTCTGCCCCAACTCCTTGTTGGATTGGCGAAGCATGTTGAGGACGATCTCCGAGTTCCTGGAATCCAGGTTGCCGGTAGGCTCGTCGGCCAGCACGATGGCTGGACGGTTAATCAGCGCGCGCGCCAGTGCCACACGCTGCTGCTCGCCGCCGGAAAGCTCAGAGGGGCGATGGTCCAGCCGCCGAGCAATGCCCAGCATCTCCGTGATCTTGCTGAAGAACGCTGGGTCCGGCCGCGAGAGTCCGGCGATGTCGGCTGCAATCTCAATGTTCGCCCGCGCACTCAGTGTGGGCAACAGATTGAACTTCTGAAAGACGAATCCGATCTTGCTTTTGCGCAGCTTGGTGCGTTCGCCGTCAGAGAGAGACGCGAAGTCCACGCCGTCAATGGTCACGCTGCCGGAGTCGGCCCGCGTCAAGCCGCCCAGAAGATAAAAGAGCGTGGACTTGCCGCTCCCGGAAGGGCCCACCACGGTGACAAACTCACCCCGCATTACACGGAACGAAATGCCACACAGCGCGGGCACGTCAATTTTGCCCACACGATAGGTCTTGCGCAGATCGTTCGCTTCAATGAAAACGTTCATCCATTTGAAACGATATCACACGGAGAAGACGGCAAAAGGCCAGGGCAATGGGTCGCTTTGCGAGCTTTGCGCAAACTTCGCGGCCTCTTGCGGTTAAGAGCTTTTGACCGCAAAGATCGCAAAGAGAAGCCGCGAAGATCGCAAAGACGTACTGGGCCTGATAATTTCCGGGCGCGGCTCAGGCCACTGTGGCGTGCGCCACAGCGCGAGCACGGAGTTCGACCGGACGCTTCGGACCACGCTTGCGCACCAGCAACAGCCGGACGCGTTCCAGCAGTTCCGCGGGTTCGTACATACCCTTGGGCAGGAAAAGATCAGCCAGCGTGTCGCGCTCGTAGATTTTCACTCGGCCGGAGATCAGAACGGCCGGTGTCTGGGGAGAGAGTTCCTTGATTTCCTGGATCAAGTGCGAGCCATCCACGCCGGGCATCACCAAGTCGGTGAGGACCAGGTCAATCCCGCCGCGCCGGAAAGCTTCCAGCGCCTGCTGGCCGTTGTTGCAGGCGACCACCCGGTAGCCCCGGGTCTCGAGCAGAACTTTGCGGATGGAAAGGGCTTGTTCGTTGTCGTCAACACACAGAATCGTCTTCTTAGGCTTCATGGGGGGAATTGGGAGTCCGCACTCCGCCAAAATCTTTCTATTTTATTTTTCGAGAACCGAGAGCGAGTGCATGCTAAAGGGAATCGCGTTCGCCGTAAAGTAGCGCGCTCGCCAATGGCACGCTGGTGGACGGAACGACCGTGCCATGCGCCGAGAGCCGCGACTGCTGCGGAGTTTTTGCTCTCTAGCCGGCAAATGAGAATTCGCCGCGGAGAACTTCCACACAATTTCCACCGACCCGCACATTGATTACCTGGTTATCCCTCTTCGTGGCGCGCACAAAAATGCGACTCGGACGGTGCATTTCGAGTCCCTGTTCGATCAGCACGTGCTCATCGCTGGCCGCGACCCCATGCGCCACCATCCAGGAGGCGCAACATCCGGCAGCAGAACCGGTGGCCGGGTCTTCGCCGTTGTAGAACAGCATGCGAGCATGGAGGCGGGCCTTGGGGTCCACGGTTTCGCGGGAGACAAAGTAGAAAAACTTGCCGCCGCTCTGCGCGAGGTATTCGCTGGCGCGGTTCAGGTCGAGGCGGAGGCTGCGCAGCTTGTCCAGGGACCGCACCGCGGTGATGGTAAAAGGTACGCCCGTGGATACGGCCTGAATCGGCGCCGAGTCGTCGAAGTCGGCGGGGCTCAGGTTGGTGAACTGAGCGATGGCTTCGGGCGTATGGATGGCTCCAAATTGCGGATTCTTCTGCGTCATTTCGCCAAAAACCGGACGGCCCTGTGACTGCTCAAAGCGCACTGGTACGGTGCCGACGTTCAGCTCCAAACGAACCTCGGACGCGCCGGTCTGGCCGTGTAGCACGAACGCCGTCCCCAGCGTGGGATGCCCCGCGAACGGCAGTTCTTCCTGGACGGTGAAGATGCGAACCCGCACGCCGCGCTCTTTCTCCACTGCCGAGGCGCCGGGCAGGATGAAAGTCGTTTCGGAAAGATTCGTCTCTCGCGCCAGCGCCTGCATTTGTTCGGTGCTCAAGCCGCGGCCGTCCAGAAAAACGGCCAGCGCGTTCCCGGTCAGGGCGCGGTCGGTGAACACATCCAACTGAACCATTGCCAACTTTCTTGCTGAAGTAGCCATAGACGAAATTTTACCGGCCCTGCGGCACAACCGCAGGCGGTGCGATAACATATTTACAAGTTCAACAGGCAAGGCTCATTTGACGGAGCAGTTTGCCGCTGGATATCCTATTCCCCCACTAGTTTTGTAGGGTTTAAGCGCCGGCACCCATCGATGCCGAAGAATCACGGTAGGAGATCAAAATGTCGATTCGCATCAATTCCGAAGCTCCCAACTTCACCGCCGACACCACCCAGGGCAAAATCAACTTTCACGAGTGGATCGGAAACGGCTGGGCGATTCTGTTTTCGCATCCCAAGGACTTTACTCCCGTGTGCACCACCGAGCTGGGCTACATGGCAGGCCTGCAACCGGAATTCGCCAAGCGCAACACCAAAATCATCGGCCTGAGTGTGGACCCGGTCGCCAATCACGGCAAATGGGCTGCGGATATCGAAGAAACGCAGGGTCACAAGGTGAACTATCCCATGATCGGCGATCCGGAACTCAAAATCGCGAAGCTCTACGACATGCTTCCCGCCGAAGCCGGCGACACCTGCGAGGGTCGCACGCCGGCGGACAACGCCACGGTGCGCACCGTGTTTGTGGTTGGTCCGGACAAAAAGATCAAGCTGATGCTCAGCTACCCGATGAGCAGCGGCCGCAATTTCGACGAAGTGCTGCGAGTACTCGATTCGATTCAGCTCACCGCCAAGCACAACGTGGCCACGCCCGTGAACTGGAAACCAGGGGAAGACGTCATCATTCCACCGTCAGTTTCGGATGAGCAGGCGAAGCAAAAATTCCCCAACGGCTGGAAGACCCTGAAACCTTATCTCCGGGTAGTGGCGCAGCCGAAATAGGTCCATACAACACGGCGGGCGAGTTTGCCGCCCGCCCATGCCCCCCGCCGCGCCTCGCCAACCGGCAACACCAGGAGACCACAGTCGTTGCCGCCGATCATCAATGCACAGGGAATCTCGAAGGCCTTTGGAGCAAGTCCGCTCTTTCAGGGCGTCTCCTTTACGGTTTCCGAGGGCGATCGCATCGGGCTCATCGGACCGAATGGCTCGGGCAAATCCACGCTGCTACGGATTCTGGCCGGAAGTGTGGAACCCGACAGCGGGGAAATAGCGACACGAAAACGGATCCGGCTCATCTACGTGGAGCAGGAGTCGAAGTTCGAGCCCGGGCAAACAGTGCGATCCGTGATCGAAAGCGCGCTGGAACGGGCGACTGTGCCGCCGACCGAGCGTGGAACCCGCTTTGCTGAGATGCTTGGCCGTGCTGGCTTTGAGGACGTCGAGGCCGATGCGACGGCGCTGTCCGGAGGTTGGCAGAAGCGCCTGGCGATTGTCGAGGCCATCGTCCAGGGCCCGGATATCCTGCTGCTGGACGAACCGACCAACCACTTGGACCTCGCCGGGATCGAATGGCTGGAAACTTTGCTTGAAGAAGCCGCGTTCGCCTGCGTGGTGGTAAGTCACGACCGCTATTTTCTAGAGAATGTGGCGACCGAGATGGCGGAGCTCAGTCGGGTGTACCCGGACGGTTTGCTGCGGGCGCGCGGGAACTACAGCGAGTTCCTGGAGAAAAAGGAAGAGTTTCTGCGCGCCCAATCCAAGCGCCAGGAGGCGCTGGAGAATCTGGTTCACAACGAAATCGAGTGGTTGCGCCGCGGGGCCAAAGCGCGCACCAGAAAGTCCAAGGCGCGCATCGGCAAAGCCAATGAACTAATGGGAGAGCTTGCCGACCTGAACGCAAGAAGCCGGACTGCGACCGCGCAAATCGACTTTTCGGCTACCGATCGCAAGACCAAGCGGCTGATTGAACTGGACAACGTCGCCTACGCGATCGGGGAGCGCACGCTCTTCGAAGGACTCAACTTCATTCTCTCCGCCGGGGCGAGAGTCGGGTTGGTAGGGCCCAATGCCAGCGGCAAAACGACCCTGTTGCGGCTCCTGCGTGGAGAGCTGGCCACGACCAGCGGGCAGATTCGCCGGGCCGATTGGCTGCGCATCGTGTATTTCGATCAGAGCCGGCCACTTGATCCTACCGTGACTCTGCGCCGCGCCCTGGCTCCGGAAGGCGATTCGGTCATTTATCAGGACCGTGTCATTCACGTGGCCTCGTGGGCGGCAAAATTCCTGTTCACAGGTGAGCAGCTCAATCAACCCGTCGATCGGCTTTCTGGAGGGGAGCGGGCACGCGTTCTGATCGCGCAGCTTATGCTCCAACAGGCGGATGTTCTCCTGCTCGATGAGCCGACCAACGACCTCGACATTCCGACGCTGGAAATCCTGGAAGAGAGCCTGCTCGAGTTTCGCGGCTCACTCGTTCTGGTTACGCATGACCGCTACATGCTCGATCGCGTCTCAACCATCGTGCTGGGCTTGGATGGACAGGGCGCCGCCGAAAGTTTTGCCGACTACTCGCAATGGGAGTCCTGGCAGGCGGAACGCAAGCGGCCAACAAAGGCAGGGGCTGGTCTCGCTTCTCGCGCCTCGGCTTCCACGGATCTGCCGTTACCTGCGCCGGCAAAGAAGAAGCTTTCATACCTGGAAGCGCGGGAATACGCGGTCATCGAGCAGCGCATTGCCGACGCCGAGGAGCTATTGCAAACGAAGCGCGTCCAACTCGAAGACCCGACGATTGCCAGCGACGGTCCTCGCCTTGTAGCTGCGCATGCCGAAATGGAAGCGGCGCAAGAGAATCGGGACGCGCTTTACGCGCGCTGGGCTGAACTGGAAGGAAAGAACAACTGAACGTCAATCGGGCTGAGTCAGCGTGCCAGCGCGAAGGCTACAATCGTTTCTCCGCGTGCCCCCGTGGTTTTCTCCATTTCCCGAAGCAGGGCCGATTCCAGATCGTCCGGATCAGGAATCATTTCACACGCGGCAATTTCTTCATCGGAGGCGCCGTGAAAACAAAGCTCGCAAACGCCCAAGCCCTCCTCGGAACGAACCGGCGGCCCGAAGGTGCGACAAGTCATCGGCCGCGATGCGTAGAGCTCACAATTTCCAGTCAAGGGATCGAGCGCGGGGCAGGGCTCCTCGTTGGCAAATTCGGAGAACCGTTGTTCCGCGATCTCTCCCTCGTCTAACAAACCAGTGATGGGATCACCAGGAAATTCGGCAACCAAACGAGCAACCGCCTCGCGAGCACGTTCCCAAACGCGAGCCGCACGCTCCGGCGCGAGTACTTCGAGGTCCGCGAGTCCTAGCCGCAGCCGGCGAGCGTCAAGCTGATTGATGGAGAACACTCCGATACAACATTGCGTACAACCCGGACGGCAGACAAGCCAGTTGCCGCTTCTACGCGTGACATCGGCCAGAGCAGAGTCCACGATCTGGATTAATGCCTGATCTCCGGTAGACGGCTGGCAAGTCCGCATTCTAGTTAAGGATAACCTGCGAGGTGGAATTTGCTGCGTACGGGTCAAATCCATACAACGAACGTCCGTGCGGAGCCAAACTGCGGTCGTGATATCCTAAAAGCAGTAGCTGCGTCCCCGCCTTTGGGCAATTTTTCCCGCAGTTCCCGTAAAAATCATGATCTCAGTCAGCAACGTGTCCATGCGCTACGGCGCCAAAATTCTGTTTGACGAGGTATCCACCGGCTTTACGCCGGGCAAGCGGTATGGCCTGACCGGGCCCAACGGTTCCGGCAAGTCCACCTTCATGAAGCTCCTGACCGGCGAGCTCGATCCGCAGAAGGGAACCGTCGTCCATCCGAAAAAGCTTGGTGTGCTGAGCCAGGATCAGTTCGCGTTTGACCGCTATCGCGTGATCGATACCGTCATCATGGGCAACAAGCGGCTGTGGGCGGCCCTGGAAGAGCGCGACAAGATCTATGCCAAACTCGAGATGACCGACGCGGATGGCATGAAGCTCGGCGAGTTGGAAGGCATCGTTGGCGAGGAAGACGGCTACACTGCCGAGAGTGACGCGGCCATCCTTCTGCAAGGCCTGGATATTCCCGACCATCTGCACGAACGGCAAATGGGCGAAGTGCAAGGCGGGGAAAAAGTCCGCGTCCTGCTGGCACAGGCTCTTTTCGGACATCCCCAGGCTCTGCTCCTCGACGAACCCACCAACCACCTCGACCTGGATTCAATCCACTGGCTACAGGGCTTTCTGAATCAGTATGAGGGCGTGCTGATCGTCATCTCGCACGATCGCCATTTCCTGAACAGGATTTGCACTCACATTGCCGATATCGATTACGAAACCATCATTACTTATACCGGCACTTACGATGACATGGTGGTGGCGAAGACGCAGATCCGCTCCCAGATCGAAGGACAAAACGCCCAGCGGGAAAAGAAGATTGCGCAGCTCAACGAGTTCATCGCGCGCTTTTCCGCCGGCACTCGTTCCAGTCAGGTGCAATCGCGGCGCAAGGAAGTGGAGCGCCTTCAGGTGACGGAACTGGCGAAGTCGAATATTCAGCGGCCCTTCATAAAGTTTGAGCAGAAGCGGCCTTCGGGAAAACACATTCTGGAGCTGGAAGGCGTGACCAAGTCGTACGGCGACACCCGGGTGATTCGAGGCTTTACGGCCAGCGTAATTCGCGGCGAGAAGATCGCGCTCATGGGCCGGAACGGCGCCGGCAAAACCACCCTGGTAAATGCATTGCTGGCAAACTCTCCCACTGTTCCGGAGGCTGAACTCCGCAAGACCAGCGGCTATGATGGGGTGTTCCTGAGTGACGGGAAAGTTATTTGGGGACACGAAGCCGCGGTTGGATATTTCGCCCAGGATCACAAAGCGTTAATTCAGCCCGGAATGACGGTCTTCGAATGGCTTCATCAATGGAATCTATCGGCTGCGCACGAAGAGATTCGCGGCCTGCTGGGACAAATGCTGTTTCCTCGCGATGATGCCGAGAAGCGTACCGACGTTCTTTCCGGCGGAGAAGCGGCCCGGCTGATTTTTTGCAAGCTGATGCTGCAAAAGCCGAACGTTCTCGTACTGGATGAACCGACCAACCACCTGGATCTCGAATCGATCAATGCTCTTAACATTGCTCTCCAGCGCTATCCGGGAACGGCGCTGCTGGTCACGCATGACGAGGACTTGATCGACGAAGTCGCCACCAGGATTTGGCACTTCGAAGGAAACCACCAAATCACCGACTTCAAAGGTGTATACGAAGAGTACCAGGCAGTTCTCGCATAACCCATTGCCGAACCAGAAGCGTAGTCACGCTGAAAGGTGTTATTGATAATGAACCACGGAAGCGCATGGGGTCCGGTGATCCTCCCGGTCTTCAAAACCGGCGGGCGGTCCGCCTCGCGGATCGCCGGTGCGTTCGACTCGCACACGCTTCCGCCATTTTGTTTTCAAAAGATATCAGAGCGAGATTTGCCGAGGGAGGTTGGGCCCAACTCAGAGTCTAGTGAGTACCGTCACCTGCAAGGGCTTCAAATCTCCGTTGGGTATCCGACGACCAACCCGAAATGAGTTGCTCGACCCGGCCGTTCTTGTCGATCACCAAGGACAACGGAACCGTCACTTCATCCGTAGCAAACAGTTGGCTGATCGCGGACACGCCCCCAACGTAGATCGGATAATCGACCGGTACTTTCTTAAGGAACTGCGGGACGCGGCTATCGGGTTCGGCATCGACGTTGAGCCCGATCAGATCGACACCGTTTTTCTCCAGAGCAGGGCGAAGCCGGTTCAATTCCGGCATTTCCGTCCGGCAGGGAACGCACCATGTGGCCCACAAGTTGATGACTGTCCGGCGACCTGGCCGGAGTATGGATTGCAGGCTGGAACTTGTTCCCGAAATCGACCGCACCTGGATCGAGGGAATTTTTTCTCCTACTTTGAACTTCAAGCTCCTTGCCAGAGACTCTGCTTTAGTAAGCGGGTCGGGCAGCTTCGTCTTTGCCAGCTTGATCGCTTGTGCTATTCCCGCTCCGTAGCGCAGCAACAGTGTGTTGCCGGCTCGCGCATCGGCAGAGAAGGCCTCGACCCGGCCGTTTGGCCAAGTGACTTCGATGCCCTGCGCTGAAGGGTCCTGACCAAATCCAAACAGAAGCCGGGGATCGCTCTGCGAAAGGTAACCGGAGCCTCCCGCTTTAACTTTTGTCAGGTTGCCGGCGGAAGTCTTGACCCGAACGACGGCGCCGTAGGCGTCACGGCCCGTCTCTTTGCCACCTTCAAGAATGATTCGCAGCCAGTGATTGTCCTGGCCGACATTGTTGCGGAACAGGAGGTGCCCCGGACCCTGAATGGTGGTCAAGAACACATCCTCGTCCCCGTCATTGTCGAAATCGGCGAACACGGCGGCGCGCCCATCGGTGATCGAGTCGATTCCAGAGACGCCGGAAATATCCATGAATTTCTTGCCTTCGCGATTCAGAAACAGAGCGTCGCGCTCGTACCCACTGAAGGAAAAACCCTGACTGAAGATCAGACGGTTCTGGTCATTGCGCAACGTGCCGGTTTCCTTCTGCGTGTTGTTCTGCGTCACGACCTGACGCCAGAACTGGCTTCAAGTATCTTTCATGGACTTGCCGGAGATGAAGCCGTTGGGCGTATAGAGGTCGCTCCAGCCATCGTTGTCGAAATCGATGAAGCCGCCGCCCCAGGCCCACCCCGCCGAGAGTCCGCCTACATCGGCGGTCACGTCCTGGTACTGGCCATTTCCCAGGTTCTGGTAAAGGCTGTTGCCGGCGGCTAGTTTCTTCAGCACGTTCTCCTTCACCGTGGACTTCGGGAACAGGCGTGTCAGAATCCGGTTTCCAGCGGTGGACGACATGTTGGTAACGTGGAGATCGAGCAGTCCGTCATTGTTGAAGTCGCCGAAGAATACTCCCATGCCGTTGCCGGGGTCGAGAACTCCGCGCTGGGCTGCTTCATCCTCGAAGTGGTCGCCTTTGTTGATGAAAAGTCCTTTCTCGCCGAAGTCGTTCACGACATAGAGGTCGAGCTTGCCGTCTCCGTTGACGTCGACGAACTCCGCCGCGTAACTCCAGCGTCGGTCGTCCACGCCCCACTTGTGAGCTTCCTCTTTGAAGGTGCCGTCGCCCTGGTTGATGAAGAGCAGGTTGGCCGTGCCGTTGGTCGCGTTGAACCAGGAGTTCGGCACAATCTTGCCGTAGTAGTTGTAGCTGGTCACGTACACGTCGGGCAGGCCGTCGCCATTTACGTCCCCAACGGCTGCACTGAAACCGATGGCGTCGCGTGATACCTGGGCTTCGTCAGAGACATCTCGAAAGAACAGCTTTCCGTCTTCTTTAAGACGATTCCGCAAAAGCATTTGGGGACCGACATTGGTGAGGAAGACGTCCTCATCGCCGTCGTTGTCATAGTCGAACGCGATCGCGCCGACGCACGGCGGAACGAACTCGAGACCTGCTTCCTTCGACGCATCGCGAAAGTGACCGCGGCCGTCGTTCAGGTAGAGGTAGTTGTGGTCAATGCCACAGACAAAGAGGTCGATCCATCCGTCATTATTAAAGTCAGCCGCCGCCGCGCCACGGTAAGTGAAACTGTCGTTGCCCGCCGATCCGAAAGACGGCACAGCCATCGCCACGCCCGCCGTTTCGGAGACTTCAGAAAAAATGTCTGCCGTCGCTAGGAGCGAATCGAAGCTGGTCAGCTTGAACAACTGAAATTGCCAGTGCTTGTTGCCGGCATAAAGAAGATCTGCTTCGACTACGCCGCGGGCCCATTCCCGGCGATTCTCGCGATCGCGTCCAATGACGAAAAAGGCCACCCGAGCGTGCCCCGACGCCCCGAGCACGGCGGTCGGCACTTCGGCCCCAATGATCGCCTGCGCCGAATCGTCAAAGTTGGCCACCTTTACTTTGAAGCGGGCATCTTCCACTTCGCTGAAGTGATCCAGAAACGCGGACCAGCCGCCGAGAAACTCCGTAGCCTTGATTCTTCCCGCCGTACCCGAGGAGGAGGCGCTGGCCGGCTTTGCTGTCCAACCGTGCGACATGATCCATTTGACCTCGGGCTTGGTATCGGTGGGCTCGGATGGGAACGTGTCGGCCAGTAACTCTTCCGGAAAGAATTGCGCTGTCTTCTCAAGATCGCGATTTTTAGTGACTACCGACAGTTCGAGCAGATCATTGGCGAGTGACTCCGAGAGTTCTTCGGAGATCTCGAGGCGACGAGCATCGACCGATTCACGCGATGGCGCGCTTGCCTGCGCAACCGCCTTGCCGCCCGCCAGCGCGGTACTTAGCAGCAAGACAAAGAGACAAAGTGAGTGGCTTCTCTTCATGCGATTCACTTCGCCGGTTTCAGTCGACTCTCGGCTCGAAAATACGCCGATCCAGGCTCAATCGATCCAACGGTTCTGGAAATCCTGGGTTACGCCGGCCCTGTTGACTCTAACACGCCCAGCTTCTGCGCTTCTGGCTGAGGAACTGCACCAGCACTCGCCACCGTTTTACCCTATGCCAAGTACATCCACATGTGACTTCGCCGCAAGGTGTGGAAGGAATATCTGGCCCACACGCTTCCGCCAAAATCGGCGTCCGGAACACCGAAGCCGCCGGCCGCACTCCGTCGCGCTATACTCTCGCCCAGAAACTGATGGCCAACATACTCTACGGGGTCAACGGCGAGGGCTCGGGCCACTCGACGCGCGCGAAGGAAATCATCTCTCACCTACAGCAGAGGGGACATATTGTCCACGTCGTTTCGTTTGACCGCGGATTGACCAACCTGCGCCGCGATTTTGAAGTCACGGAGATCCACGGCTGGCGCCTTGCGTACGTAAACAACCGGGTTCGCTACCGGCGAACGATCGCGAAAAACTTGCTCGGCGCGCGCCGGACGGCCGCCAGCGTGGCGCAACTGAAAAAGCTCAGCGAGGAATGGCAGATCGAACTGGTCATCACCGATTTTGAGCCGCTGTCATGCTACGTGGGCCATCGGAGGCGTATCCCGGTTATCTCGATCGACAATCAGCACTGCCTGACCAACGCCGGCGTTTCTTATCCGCGCCAATATCGCGCCGATGCGGCGGCTACGAAGGTAGTAGTCCGCATGATGGTTCCCCGGGCCGACGCCTACCTGGTGACCTCGTTCTTCAGTGCGAAGGTCACGCGCCGCAATACATTCTTATTTCCACCCATCTTGCGGGAGAGTGTGCTGCGGGCGAAGCCGCAGGCAGGGGAACAGGTACTGGTTTACGTGACCTCACCGGCGCCCGCGCTCGCGAAGCTTCTGGCGTCGGTGCGTTGCCGGTTCGTTGCTTACGGTTTCGGCCGCGAAGGGCAGGATGGCAATGTTTTGTACAAGAAACCGAGTCTCGACGGATTTTTGGAGGATCTGATCAACGCCAAGGCAATCGTCGCCAACGCCGGCTTCTCGCTGGTCACCGAGGCGCTCCACCTCGCCAAGCCCTATCTCGCCGTTCCCGTGGAGCATCAATTTGAGCAGATCTTCAACGCGTACTGGCTCGAAAAGGTGGGCTATGGCGCGTATTGGGAAGAGTTAAACGGGGAGCGCGTCGAGTCGTTTCTCCACAACTTGCCACACTATCGCGAGAACCTCAGGGCCTATCCGCGACAGGGGAACGAAGCGTTGTTCACCAAACTCGACGCTCTCATCGCCGAGCACGCAGCGTCGTAAGCGGGATGAAAGCGCCGCGGAAACGACCTAGCCCTGTAGGGAGGACAGAGATTCCCACGCAGGTTCTTCAGGCTGGCATGAAGGGGCGAGGATCACACGGGGTTCAGCCCCGCCCTCGGCGTGCAAGGTCCCAAACGACCGCGTGTCGGCCTAGCCCGCCTGCCGGTGCATCTGTTGCGAGCGCATTTCCCGCTCCGCGACCAGCCAGTCTTCGTTCTCGCTGCCCGGCGTCGCCCCGCGCTCCAGATAGAGCTCATAGGCGCGGCGACGAATCTCCTCTTCCAGATCGCTGACAGGAACCACGTCCTTGCGAGCTTCGAGAACAGCCGGCGGTTGAACGGACGCAGCCTTTCTGACCCGGCGTATGCCATTTTCAGTGGTTTTCGGTGCCATACCGTACTCCTTACAACTCCCTAATTCGAGTAAAGGCCGGAAGTGATGAATGAACCGCATACCCGTTGCCTCACAACTCTTTCTGGCCCATTTTGTAGCGGATAAGGACTCAAGTATAAACCGCGGGCCTGTGGAAATCGTACCGCGACGGGCGAAAAAATGGCCTCGCCGCAACCACCGCGGTGGCCGCGGGCCGATGGTCAGCCTTCGAACGCAGAAGTACTCCCGTAACTTGTCAGGGCATTGTAGTGTCCCCCAAGATAAAGATAGGGCCACCGAGGCCGACCTATGTCATCGCCAGGAAATCAGGGCGCCGGAGCGAAGCCCGCCAAAGACAACTCCAACGGCGTCAAAGAGCTGGAGAAAATGCTTACCGAATCTCCCAGCCCGGAGAAGGTGAGCGCGAAACTCGCCCAGATTCTGAACGTGGCTCGCAACGAAGTAGCGGTCCTGCGCATGGAAAAGGGCAGTTTGCGATTTGTCTTTCCACCCGAACTGCGTGCTGCGGGAGTGATCCCAGTATCGAGTTCGGCGGTCGCCGCCCGCACGGCCGTTATGGGCACTTCTCTGCTCTCCAATTCTTTTGCGCGCGTGAAGCACGTGAGTCTGTTCGAGACCGTAAAGCTGGGTGCTGCGCAAGACAGCCAGGGATCGGAGCAGATGCCCATTCAGAAAATCATGTCCGTTCCGGTATCGCAGCCCGGAGAAAAGGTTGTAGGCGTAATCCAGATCTCGCGCAAGGGTCTCGACTCCTCGCTCGCCGGCAGGGACTTCACCGGCGAGGATCTGAAGCGGCTGGAGCAAGCCGCCGCCGTTCTGGCGCGCATGCCCTTCATGGAAGAAGGCGCTCCGCTGGGGGAAAGCGCCAGCTAACCGGCCGCATTCCCCGCGCGAATTTCGCTACAACACCTGCCCGGCACAAAAACCTGACGCCCAAGCCCACTGGAAATTGAATCCGCCCAGTTGGCCAGTAACGTCTACGACTTCTCCGATCAAGAACAATCCGGGAACCTTCCGGCTCTCCATCGTCTTCGCTGAGAGCTCGCCGGTGTCCACTCCGCCGGCAGTGACTTCCGCCTTACCAAAACCCTCGGTACCCTCGGGCAGAACCTTCCACTCATGGAGTTGCCGCTCGGCCTCGGTAAAAGCAGAGTCGGAATTGCCGGTCAGCGGCTGGACTTCCAGCCAGCGGTCGGCCAGCCGCCGGGGCAGAACATCGCGCAAAAGCGACTTCCAGCTGGCCCCGTCACGGTGTCCGCGGGTCCGTAATTCCGAGACCAGATTGCGGTCCGGCGCCAGGTCCAGGCAAATGGGTTCCTGGCCATTCCAATAGGAAGAAATCTGAAGAATGGCGGGGCCACTGATGCCGCGGTGCGTGAACAACATTTGTTCGCGGAAGGTTTGCTCGCTGTTCGGGACCGAGGCTACGACTTCCGTCGAAACGCCGGCGAGATCGCACCACCGCTTGCTGTCCGATTCACTGAAAACCAGCGGGACCAGCGCGGGGCGCGGCGCCTGAATCTTCAGACCAAATTGCCGCGCCAGATCATAGCCAAACGACGTGGCGCCGATTTTCGGGACTGATAGTCCCCCGGTCGCCACCACCAGGCAGGGAGCACGAACGGCGTCGGAATCGGTTCGCACCACGAACGCGTCAGCCTTGCGCACCTCCCGAACCGTCGAGTTGGTTTGGGTCTCGACGCCCACGGCGCGGCATTCCTGCTCCAGCATCCCGGTGATGTCGTGCGCCGACCTGTCGCAGAACAATTGGCCAAGCGTCTTCTCGTGGTAAGGGATGCGGTGCTTCTCAACCAGCGACACGAAGTCTGCCGGGGTGTATCGTGCCAGCGCCGACTTGGCGAAATGAAGATTGCTGGAAAGAAAGTTCTCGTGAGAAGTGTGCAGGTTTGTGAAATTGCAGCGTCCGCCGCCGGAGATCAGGATCTTCTTGCCGATCCGCTCGGCGCGTTCAAGGAGAAGCACCCGCCGGCCGCGTCTGCCGGCTTCAATGGCACACATCAGCCCGGCGGCGCCGGCTCCCAAAATGATGGCATCAACTCGCTGATCCACGCGAGCATCAGCTTATCAGGCCGGAAACCGAACCTCGCAAACGAAGGCAGGTCGCGGTTGGTAGCGCCGGGACGGCGGCCCTGCTTCTCCACCCGCCCGTCCGCACAAATGTAAAATGATATGTTTGGCTGCTCGCAACTATGCGTAACTTAGCCGACATCTTCGCGCAAATCTTCCGCACACTCTGGGCGCATAAGCTGCGTTCGTTCCTGACGATGTTCGGCATCGCCTGGGGAATCGGATCGCTGCTGCTGCTGGTCGGTCTGGGCGAAGGCTTCCGCTCCGGCAACAAGCGCGAAATGGAAGAATTTGGCAAAGACATCATGTTCATTTTCCCGGGCCGCGCCCCGGTCGTGGAGGGCAGCATGCGTTCCGCCCGCTTCTACATGCTGACTTATCAGGATTATCTCGACATTCGCTCCGCTCCCTACGTGCGTGAGGCCTCACCGGTCCTGACCCGTGACGACGTGCGCGCGGTCAGCGAGTTCGCCAGCGCGAGCGGACAGATTACGGGTATCGAGCCGCAGTTCAATGTGATCCGCTTTCTCCCCCTCAAGCAGGGCCGCTGGATCAACCATCTGGACGGCACTCAGAAACGCAACGTGATCGTCCTGGGCGATGAAATGACACGCAACCTGTTCCCGGGGCGTCCCGCGGTAGGCGCGACCATTGTGCTCAACGGCGTGCGCTTCGAGGTGATCGGAACTCTCAAGCGGGTAGGCCGGGGCGATAACAACTCCACGAACGCGCGCGGCTACATTCCCTATCAGGTCATGAGCGAGTACTTCCCGCTCAAGGGAGAACAGAAGCGGGGCACGGTTTCGTTCATCAACTACCAGCCGCGGGTGCGCTCCGAGCACCAGTTGGCGCAAATGGAGGTGCGTAAGGTCGTCGCCCGCAATCACGGCTTTGACTACCGCGACGATAACGCCTTCGAGGGCTGGGACACGATCAAGCAGTCGGAAATGGTCGGCGCCATTTTCGACGCCATGAGCGTATTCCTGGGCAGCGTGGGTATGGTCACGCTGGCGCTGGGTGCGATCGGAGTGATCAACATCATGCTGGTCTCGGTCAGCGAGCGCACGCACGAAATCGGTCTCCGCAAAGCGCTGGGCGCGACCAACCGCAGCATCCTGCTCCAGTTTTTCCTGGAAGGAATTCTCCTGACTCTGGTCAGCGGCTTCATCGGAATGGCGCTCTCGGCGGGCCTGATGGCGGCGCTGGGCACGATCCAGGGTCCGGGCGGCTTTGATCCACCGAAGCTCGTTCCCATGACGGCGGCGCTGGCGATTGGCAGTCTGACGCTGGCTGGCGTAGCCGCAGGGTTGTATCCCGCCCGCAAAGCGGCCATGCTCCAGCCGGTGGAAGCGTTGAGACAGGAATAGACGATGATGCGCGATATTCTTCACGAGGCGTGGACGGCGATGCGCTACAACCGCCGCCGCACCACCTTGACCATGTTAGGCATGGCGTGGGGCATTGCGACGGTTGTGCTGTTGCTCGCCTATGGCAACGGATTTAGCGAGGCCTGCGCCAACATATTCGCCAGCTTCGGCACAAAGACCTTGATCCTCATTCCGGGCCGCACCTCCATGCAGGCGGGAGGCCAGAAAGCCGGCGCGCAGCTGCGCTTCACCATGGAAGATGTGGAGCTGCTCACCACCAACGTCCCCCAAATCACGCGCATCACCCCCGACGCCAACAAGGATGCCAGCATCCAGTACGACACCCGCACCTTCAACTTCGGCGTGTCCGGCAACTATCCGAATGTCTCCTCGATCAGGGTTCTCGAACTGGCTCAGGGCCGGTTTTACAATCTCGAGGACCAGATCCAGCGCGCGCGGGTTGCCGTGATCGGCTCCGAGGCGCGGGAAAAGCTCTTCTCCGGGCGCAACGTCCTGGGAGAGCGCATCCGGATCGACGGCCTGAGCTTTGAAGTAATCGGCGTTCTACAGCCCAAGATGCAGGAGGGCGACAACGATATCAATCGGGTCATTTACATCCCGTTCACCACCATGGGCGACCTGACCGACACGCATTATCTCCAGACCATCTGGATTAACTACGAAGTGAACGATTACCAGGGACTGGAGCGGGCGGTACGCGGTGTGATCGCGCAGCAGCACAAGTTCGATGCCGGCGACCGCCGGGCGCTGCTCGTGTTTAACCTGATGGAGCAGGTACACCAGTTCCAGATCATCACTATGGGGCTGAAGGTCCTGTTGGCGTTCATCGGGACGCTGACGCTCGGCATCGGCGGGGTCGGGCTGATGAACATCATGCTGGTCTCGGTCACCCAACGCACTCGCGAAATCGGCGTGGAGAAAGCGCTGGGCTCCACCCGGCGGGAAATCTTTCTCCAGTTCCTGGCCGAGGCTCTGGCCATCAGTTTCTTCGGGGGAGTACTGGGAATCGCGTTGGCCTATATCATCTCGCTTTCCGTCGGAAGACTCACCTTGTATAGCGCGCTGGCCAAGCACGCAGAGGCTGGCGACATCCAATTGATGATTGATCCTCTGACGCTGCTGGTGGCTACCCTTATCCTCGGCGCGGTGGCGCTGGTGAGCGGTATGGTGCCCGCGATCCGGGCGTCTCGTCTCGATCCGATCGAAGCGCTGCGGCACGAATGAAAGCGAGGGACTCGATGCATCGCCGCGATTTTTCTTGCCTGCTTGCCGGCGGCGCGCTGGGCAGCGCCATTCTGCCTGCGCTTCCGTCGCTGGCTGCCTCCACCGAGGCCCAGGCTTCCTTCCGCTTGTCGGTCATGCTCTGGACCATCTATCGCCGCACTGAAGACGGCGCACGCGTAGATTCCGAACGTGGGCATCATGGTAGCTGGCAGCGGCGCAGCCAAGTTCCTTGAGGAGTTTCAGGACGATATGTTTGGCAACTCCGGCCATGCGGCAAGTAGCGTTGAATGGCGTACCTTCGACTAGGGCCGCGATTATTTCTGCACGCCTTGATGTGCTCAAGCAATTCATGTTAACCACCGAAAGGTTTACAACGGATACCTCATGGTTGACAATGTAACTATTAAAGTTGACAAGTGCGAAGTCTATAGTTGACAATGTTTCGGTTAAGGTTGACAATGCTTAGGGGCACATTCAAAATGACCAGAGTTCGGCCACGCGGAGAGGAGATTCGACGATTTATCCTTCAGCACGTCGAAGATCATTCTGCCGATGTGAGCAAGCTTGCTGCTGCCCGCTTTGGAGTCACTCGGCAGGCGATTAATAAGCACTTGCAGCGTCTTGCTCACGAAGGTGCCCTAACCGAAAGCGGTAAAACCCGTAATCGTTCGTATGAACTCGCGCCGTTGGTGGACTGGGGGAATGAGTACCTACTCACGCCAGAATTGGAAGAACACGTAGTCTGGGAGAGTGACGTTAGCCAGGTGTTCGGTGATCAACCAGAGAACGTTATGGATATTTGGCAGTACGGTTTTACGGAGATGTTTAACAACGCGCGAGATCACTCTGGGGGTTCCAAAGTCAGGGTTTTGATTCGGCGGACTGCAACTACCACAGAAATGGCAATCATTGACAACGGCGAGGGGATTTTTCGGAAGATTCAATCCGCCATGAATTTACTAGACGAACGTCATGCTGTTTTTGAGCTTGCCAAGGGCAAGCTTACAACTGATCCTAGCCGCCATACTGGGGAGGGTATTTTTTTCACGTCACGAATGTTTGACTCCTTCGATATTCTTTCAGGCGGCGTGTATTTCAATCATGAATTTGGTAAGGCAGAAGATTGGATTGTTGAACGGACAAAGCCTGACCAGGAATCGAGAACTGCGGTATGGCTAAAACTGAGCAATCACACCGCTAGAACGGCAAAGAAGATATTTGATCAGTATTCATCCGGGGAGGATTATGGCTTCACGAAGACGGTTGTTCCCGTAAAACTTGCTCAATATGGAAACGATAAACTGATCTCTCGCTCCCAAGCCAAAAGGGTCGTGGCTCGCGTCGAACTGTTCAAAACTGTCGTCTTCAATTTTACGGATGTGCCGATCATCGGGCAGGCATTTGCCGATGAAATATTCCGGGTCTTCGCCCGTGAGCATCCGGAAATAGAAATTTTCGCAATGAATGCCAATTCTCAAGTAAAGCGCATGATCGAGCGGGCCAAATCAGGTCTTGCCGAGAAAGAAGTAGTGTAGCAAGAATTGTCGCCTAGCCTTTATCCGTAGCCTCTCTCACGACCCGAGCAGCGGTCTGACTGAAGTCCTCGCGTGGCGTGCGCTTCTTGGGCGGCTATCGGCTGGGGAGTCTTTTTCGTGGGCATGACCCCGTGCTGCCACATGTCGCTGTAATCCGCTACACCGCTACACGACCCCATTTTTCAAACTGCACCACTACCTGCATGGAAGCTTTGGTTGACGGACGCGTGCAGCGAGACTAGGCTACCCTCACTCCGCGGTCGAGGAAAATCGATGCAACGACGTGAAGTCATCAGACTTCTTCTGGGGACGGCGGCTCTTCCGCTGCTTCCCCGGGACGTGTTTGCCCTTCTCAGTCAGGTTCACGCCCAACTTCCCCCAACCCCTGCACTCAAGACGCTCAACCCTCACCAGGACGCGACCGTCACAACCATCGCAGAATGGATCATTCCGCAAACGGAAACGCCGGGAGCGAAGGCAGTCCGTGTCAATGAGTTCATCGACCTGATTCTGACCGAGTGGTATGACGATGAAGACCGGACGAAGTTTCTGGCGGGCCTGGCGAACGTAGACACGCAGTCTCGCGATCTTTTCGGAAAAGACTTTGTGGACTGCCCGGCAGCACAGCAAAAACAGCTGCTGACCGCGCTCGACGAAGAGCTGACCGAAATGCGCCAGGCGGAGATCCATTCACCGCACCGCCGCCGCACGGCCATGCTGGCCAACAAGTCCTTTTTCTATGCCATGAAGCAGTTGACTCTGGGGGGCTACTTCACTTCGGAAGCGGGCGCGAAACAGGCTTTGCATTACGAGATCATCCCAGCGCAGCATTCTCAATGTTCCCCCTTGGAAGAAGAGGAGGCTGCGAAATAGCGTATGCCGGTTAAGACATACGACGCCATCGTGGTGGGCTCCGGTATTACCGGGGGCTGGGCAGCCAAGGAGCTCACCGAGAAAGGTCTGGACACCCTGGTCCTGGAAGCGGGCCGCCCGATCGAACCCAACAAAGACTATGTCGAGCATGTCCCCGTCTGGCAAAAAAAGTTTCGCGAGATGGGCGACCGCAATCGCTTCAATCGCGAGCAGCCCGTTCAGCAGAAATGCAACGCGCTCGACGAGCTCAATAGCAAATTCTTCGTCAACGACCAGCAAAACCCCTACACCACCGGCGAGGGCAAGCCGTTCCTGTGGATCCGCGGGCGGCAGGTCGGTGGCCGTTCCATCATCTGGGGCCGCCAGTCGTATCGCTGGAGCGATCTCGATTTTGAAGCCAATCTGCGCGACGGAATCGCCGTGGACTGGCCCATCCGATACCAGGACATCGCTCCCTGGTACGACTACGTCGAGGATTTCATCGGCGTGAGCGGGCAAGCCGAAGGACTCCCGCAGCTTCCCGATGGCAAATTCCTGCCGCCCATGGAAATGACGTGCAGCGAGCTCATCGTGAAGGACGCCGTTGCCAAATATTTTCCGGGCGAGCGGGTCATGACGATCGGTCGCAGCGCGGTGTTGACGCGCCCCCATCGCGGACGTGCCGCTTGCCACTATTGCGGTCCGTGCGATCACGGCTGCATCACTAAGTCTTATTTCAGCACCCTCAACTCTACTTTGCCGGCCGCCCTCGCCACCGGCAAACTCGCCGTCCGCCCGCATAGCGTGGTGCACAGCCTGATTTACGATTCCGCCAAGAAAAAAGTAACCGGCGTGAGAGTGATTGACGGGCAAACGCACGCTGCCCTCGAGTTCCACGGCCGCATTCTCTTCCTCTGCGCCTCGACGCTGGAGTCCACGCGCATCCTGCTGAACTCAGCCACGCCCGAGTTCTCCAACGGCCTGGCCAACTCCAGCGGCCAACTCGGACACAACCTCATGGACCACACCATGGGTGGGGGAGCGACCGGCCGTATCCCCGGCAACGAAGACAAAGTCACCTATGGCCGCCGTCCGAACGGCATCTACGTGCCCCGTTTTCGCAATATCAAAAGCAAGCACCCGAACTTCCTGCGCGGATATGGCTTTCAAGGCGGAGGCTGGCGTCCGAGTTGGGAGCGTGGGAGCGATCTCACAGGCTTTGGCGCCGAATTCAAGCATATGTTGAGCCGTCCCGGCCCGTGGATGTTTGACTTCTACGGTTTTGGCGAATGTCTGCCCAACCCCGAGAACTACGTCGAACTCGACCAAGAAGTGAAAGACGAGTGGGGAATTCCTGCTTTGCGGATTCACTGCATGTGGCGGGAAAACGAGAGAGCGCTGCTCAAAGACATGTCCATCACGGCGGCAGAAATGCTTTCGGCCGCGGGCGCCAGGGAAATCGCGCCCTACATCGAAGACAATGCCCCCGGTCTCACCATCCACGAGATGGGAACGGCCCGTATGGGACGCGACCCGAAAACTTCCGTGCTCAACGCCCATAACCAGGCCCACGACGTAAAGAACCTGTTCCTGACTGACGGCGGGTGCATGGCTTCGTCCGCGTGCGTGAACCCGTCGCTCACCTACATGGCGCTTACCGCCCGGGCTTGCGATTTTGCCGTTGCCGCCATGAAAAAAGGAGAACTCTGAAGATGGATCGCCGCACTTTTCTCGGTACCCTGACTGCTGCCGCAGTGTTCACACCGCGCCTGACCTGGGCGTCGGAGTCCAACCGCATCCAGAAGATCGGCGTGCAACTTTACACCGTGCGCGACGAAATGAAGCGCGACTTCGATGGAACGATCGCCAAGGTCGCGGCCATTGGTTATCGCGAGGTAGAGTTCGCCGGATATTTCGACCACACGCCCCAGCAGGTCCGCGCCGTGCTCGACCGCAACGGCCTGAGCGCTCCTTCGATGCATGTGGACTACCAGAGCCTGGGCTTCAAATTCCCGCAAGTCATTGCCGATAGTCTCATCATCGGCCACCGCTACATCGTCAATCCCTGGATCGACAACGACATACGCAAGGACCCCGACGGTTGGAAGCGCGCCGCCGCAGTCTTCAACAAAGCCGGCGAGGCCTGCCAGAAGGCTGGCATTCAGTTCGCCTACCACAACCATCACTTTGATTTCGTCCAGGTGAACGGAAAGTACGGCTACGACATTCTGCTGGAAGAAACAGACCCGAAGCTGGTGCAGTTGGAGATGGACCTGTGCTGGATGACCGTGGCCGGCCAGGACCCGCTGAAGTATTTCGCTCGCTATCCCGGACGCTTCCCGATGGTTCACGTCAAGGACGTGAAGAGCGTACCGCAACCGAAGAAGCCTGGTGAATGGGTAGCTTTCAAAAAAGTCTTCCCGGTGATGACGGAGGTCGGCAGCGGCTCGATCGACTGGAAGCGCATCTTTGCGCACTCCGGCGAGGCGGGGATCAAGCACTACTTCGTGGAGCACGACCATCCCAAGCAGCCTTTTGAAAACATCCAGGCCAGCTACGCCTACCTGGAGAAGCTGCGCTGGTAAACATCTGCCGACCCTCGATCCACATCGACTTCGCTGAATACCTGGCCCGTGCGGGGTCGAAGAATATGACATCCCGTTTTGCACGTACTGCGAAGACTGGCCCACCAGCTACGGCCGCTTTTGCACATCCCACAACGACTTTCTGAGCTGAATCCCTTCACCATTACAAGAAATTAATCTTATTGACAGGTCAGAACTGGGCGCATACGCTGAGGCTCGTCTACTCGGCCCACCGGTTGCTGATCGTGACAATCTACCAGCTATAGGAGGCGCCATGAAACACTTACTCCTTCTGTTCAGAATCTCGTCCATTTTGTGGATAATTACAACCTGTGCTGGGCAATCCACCATGCTTAAAGAAGACTTTCCCAAACAAGGTGTTTCGCTCGTCCTTCCTGATGATGCGAGCTATGGAAGCGAGCTACAGAGGCTTGGGTTTTCCAATAATCCTGAAGAGAGTATGCGACCAGCCTCTGTGGTGATAAAGAATACATCCCGACGTACCGTCATCGCTTTCGGAATAAGCTGGACAAAGCGGCACCTTCGGACTGGAACTATTGCGCCTTCCAATGTCAGCGGTAGTCAGCCTTTCGGTCTTTTGGACGGCAATCGACCTCACTATGATGGTCCACTGGAGGGCGCGATTCCGCCCGGAACTTCTCGGCTCGTCACGGCGGCCGGTATGGTTCAAACTGCCCGCGACCTTGGCAAAACGATTGTTGATATGAAAGAGTGGGCTTTTGAAAAAGTGCAACTCGATTCCATTGTCTTTGACGATGGCGAGGCGTTTGGCCCCGATCATCTTGATGTCGTAAAAAGGTTGAAAGCGCGGGTTGACGCACTACACGAGTTAACACAAGAAATATCCACCAGACTTTCGCAAGGTGAACAGCTACACGCCGTGCTGGAGGAACTTACCAGTGTGGCTCCATCCAAGTCAGAACTGTCCGCTCTGTCTCCTTTCGATCCGCGCGATGTCACCACTTTGGTACGTCAGCAGTATCTGGACGAACTCGCAACAACGGCAAAGAATTTTGGAGATGAAGTCGCCCGCAGAAGGCTGCAACAGCTCATGTACACAACTCGACCCACAATTCGCTGGACCGAAAGCGGAGGAAAATAAGATGCCAAAGCTATCGAGAGCTGTCGGTTTCGTCCTGTTATCCCTTTGCGGCTCATTTTGCACGCTTCACTCTCAAATTACGGGCGGATTCTGGGCTAACTCTCATGGGACGGGCTTAGGAGTGAAATGCAACGACGAACAACTGGACAGCATAGCTATTTGCGCAACGCGGGTGTTCTGCACAGACCCTCCCAATCCTGTTTCGTTCTTCGACATTACGGCGTCGGCGAACAGTAGATGCTCGAATCAACCCGTTGCCAATTCAGCGTTTACTTCGGGAGCAGTCGGCGGAATGCAAGAGAGCGCAGACGGTAAGTCAGTGGCGTTTCTCTTCAATCGACGAATCGAGGAACAGGCGATAACGCATGATTGTCTCGGAGTCACCCACATACAAATTAGCTTCTTTGACCCGCAAGGCTGTAGTCCACCGCCCCCGCCCCCGCCGCCCTGTACCGGCTGTGGTAGTTGCGATGGGTGTAGACCTCTTGGCTGCCAGAGTCCAGTTGTGATTGACCTTTTGAACGAGGGCATGCACTTTACAAGCCTGGAGAAGGGTGTGACGTTTGACTTCAATGGCGATGGCAAGCCGCTATTCATGTCATGGACAGACCCTAACTACCACAATGCGTGGCTGGCGCTGGATCGTGACAAAAACGGAACGATCGACAACGCACAGGAGTTGTTTGGTTATCCGACAGAACCGCAACTACCAAGTCCCGATGGAAAGCGGAACGGCTGGCTTGCGTTGGCGGTTTACGACGACCCAGCGCGTGGCGGCAACGGCGACGGAGTGATCGATAGTAATGACGCGATCTATTCATCCCTGTTGCTGTGGATTGACGACAGCCACGACGGTATTTCGCAACCGAGCGAGCTGCATCATCTGGCAGAAATGGGCGTGCAGAAAATCCCGTTGAAGTACGGTCAGGACTCGTACACCGATGAGTATGGCAACACGTTTTCGTTCGAGACCTTCGTGGCTATGCAGCGCAGAGAACGTCGTCAAGCGTGGGACGTAGTCTTGGACGCGAGCGAGACTCCTCCCGGTATGGATGTGCTGTGCGGTCCTACGAAGAAGCCTGTTAGTACAGGACGGTGAATCCGGATCGAAGGATCAGCTTGTGCGGTGGTGGGAAAAGGGGCCGGGGCACCGTTCATAGGGACCGCCCCAGCCCTCTCCACCCCAACGCCCTCACCAACCGCTTGACCCGCCCCCAACGGCAGGGCATAATTTGCGCCACGAGTTTTTGGGGCCGAATGACCGGTGCCGGCCCGCGTACCTAGTGCTTTTCAGGCCGACGCACACATTCTGACGCTGGAATCGCGGCTTCCCCAGCCGACCCTTCCCGGCCTCCCAGGAGTTCAAAATGAGCGACGAAATCAAGCGAATTGGCGACTACGAGATTCTCAACGAGTTGGGCGCGGGCGGAATGGGCCGGGTGTACCGGGTTCGCAACGTGATCTCCGACCGCATCGAGGCCATGAAGATCCTGTTGCCTGATTTGGCCGGACGCCAGGAGCTCGCCGCTCGCTTCCTGCGCGAAATCAAGCTGCTGGCCAGCCTGAATCATCCCAACATCGCGCAACTCCGCACTGCCTTCACGAACGAAAACCAACTCGTGATGATCATGGAGTACGTCGAGGGTACTTCCATGGCGATTCGCCTGGCAGGCGCCTCGATTCCGGTCGCGGACGCGCTCAACTATATCGACCAGGTTCTGAACGCGCTGAGTTATGCGCATCAGCAAAACGTGATCCATCGCGACATCAAGCCCGGCAACATGATGCTGACTCCGCAGGGAGTCGTGAAGGTTATGGATTTTGGCATTGCCCGGTCGAGCACAGATCTCACCCTCACGATGGCCGGCACGAGTCTCGGAACCATCAACTACATGTCGCCGGAGCAGGTGAAAGGCGAGCCCACCGATCGACGCTCCGATCTTTATTCTGTCGGCGTATGCCTCTACGAAATGGTGACCGGCAAGAAGCCCTTCGAGGCGGGCAGCGACTATTCCATCATGACCGCTCACGTGAATGAAGCGCCCCGGCCGCCGGTCGAGCTTCAGCCCGGACTTCCGGCTGCGCTCAATGAGATTATTCTGATGGCGATCGCCAAAGACCCGGCCGGGCGTTTCCAAACCGCCGCGGCGTTTCGCAATGCCCTGAACAATGTGCGAGGACTCTCTCCGACGATGGAGATCGCCGCGCCCGCACTGGGCCCGACTGCTGCCTCGGCAGCCGCCGTTGCCAGTGTGCCGCCGGCCGCAACTTCCGCAAGTCAGGTCGCAACGCTGGCTGCTACTTCGGCCAGCCCCCGAGTCCCGCCGATTCCGAGCACTCCCATGCCGCCTCCACCCGCCAGCGGTCATCGTGGTCTGTACATGACGCTGGGCGCCCTCATCGTGCTCGCGGGCCTGGTGGTCGCCGGGATCTATCTTCCCAAAAAAGGCAATGCCAAGGCCGATAACCAAGCCCAGAAGACGGCGCCCGCCCCGGCACCGGTTGAGCCCGCGCCAGCTCCGCTGGTCGCAGAGGCTCCGGTCCCAGACAACGCGGCTCCGCCCCAGGCTCCCGTTGTGCTTGCCAAAGAAGGCAGCAAGATCCGCTCGCACCAGGAGGGAGGCGAAGGAGGGGCCGCTGCCGCTGCCAAACAACTGGAGCAGTTACAGGACGAGATCGATCATCTCTCCGCGCGGGTGGCATCGGTGAACAGCGGCCTGGATCGTCTGAAGCAGCAGCAGGCCTCCGCCGGCTACGGCTTACGCGGCGACATGGCCGAGCGCCAGGAGAGTATGAAGATCAATCTCTCCCGCGCCCAGGACGCCGCCGAACACGGCGATGCCGTGAAGGCGAAGAAATATGCGGACCGCACCACGGCTGACCTCGAAGCGCTGGAGAAATTCCTCGGCCGCTGAGTCGGGGGAAGTACAAGCAGTGGCAGAAGATAGCAAGAGGAATTTGGTAGCGCTACCGGGAATCGAACCCGGGTTTGAAGATTGAGAATCTTCCGTCCTAACCCCTAGACGATAGCGCCATCGGCAATGACAGAGCTGATTATAACAAAGCTCTTCCGGCCGAAACCGCGTCCGGGAGCGGCCGAAAGGCACGCCCTGCGGCCTCCAACCGCCGATGTTTTCGGCGATCAGGCGCGACGGAAAGCGGCTGCGTCCATGCGGCGCGCTTCGGCTTCTTCGTAACGTTTGCGGACCACCGGCTTCAACATTGCGAACAACATGTCAGCAGGAATCCGATCAGAACCAACGGATACCAGATGCCGTACGGCTGGCCGGTAGCCACGGCGTAGATCCCAAACACCAGGTTCACAATCCCGATCAGCAGGAACGCGGTGAATGCACCCATCACCAAGCCTCGGGCCTTGCCCTGCGGAGCGAGCTTACCGGCCACGGCTCCGAGCACGCCGCCGAGTGAGCCGAGCAGTCCACCGCCGACTCCGCCATACAATGCGCCAAATTTCATCGGATCAAACCACGGTTCCACCATCATTGGAATTCTCCTTCTGCTGCCGGTAGAGATCGCGCACCGACCGTGCCGCGGGGACGGTTATCTCTCCACGCTCGACCAGTTCCGCCAGCAACTGCATCATCGGATCCGGCTTAGCTCCGTTCGCCAACTGTCGCAGGCGCTCAATGACGCGGTCCACGCGCAGTCGGATGGTCGGATAGCTCACCTGATAAACCCGCGCCAGATCTTTCAACGACCCTGACGCCAGCACCAGTTGCAGCACCAGATCCAGTTCCTCTTCGTTCAGCGCCAGCAGAGGATGTTGCCATCCTGGTTTGCTGTCGCGCTTGCTCTCAGAGGCGATCATGGGAGGAGATTAGGCCGGATCCAAATAAAAGTAAAGATGACTTTAATAATGTTAAAGTCATCAGAGTCGATTCTTAAGATGGAAACCTAATAGAACCTATGGCTTACAAAAATATCGCGATTTATCCGCTCTGCTGCTTGACAAACTCCAAGTTGGAGGATCAGAATCCGTAATAGGCGAATAAAAAGCGAATATAACAAATTTGCCTGGGCTCGTTTCGCCCTCCGTGTTCCCTGAAATCTTGAGGACGTATGTCTGCTTCTCCGGTGTTTTCATCGGCGGCCCTGGGCCGCCCTTTTATTTTGCCCGTGCGTTCGAGCGAGGCACTGCTGTCCCGTCTGGGCGCGCTGCCGAAGCTGGCGGCGGCGATCACGCCCGCTTCGCGTTTGGATGTTCGTCCGGCGCCGGAAATGGTTTCGAGCGGCATTCGCGAACTCGATGCGCTCACTGGCGGCCTTCCCCGCGGTTGCCTCACGGAAATCTGTGGGCCCGCTTCTTCCGGCAGAACCAGCATCCTGCTCGCTGCGCTCGCCCGCGCCACCCAGCACGGAGAAGTTTGCGCGCTGGTGGATGCCGGTGACGCGCTGGATCCGGCGTCGGCCGTTGCAGCAGGAGTGGAGATGGAACGTTTGCTGTGGGTGCGATGCAAGAAAACAGTTCCCAGTTCCCGGTTCCCAATTCGCAATTCATTGGCAAAACACAATTTTAACAATTCAAATCACCTGGAACTTAGCAGCGAACGTCGAGGTTGGGAATCACAGCTGGAGCAGGTACTCAAAGTCACCGACTTGCTTCTGCAAAGCAATGGTTTCGGAATGATCGTGCTCGATCTGGCAGATATTCCGATACGCAGCGCGCGCCGGATCTCGCTGGCGTCCTGGTTCCGCTTCCGGCGCGCCGTCGAACACACGCCGACCGTGCTGCTCGTCCTGGAACAGCAGCCGATTGCGGGGAGTTGTTCGTCGCTGCTGGTGAAGGTCACAGGTCAGAGGTCCCAGGTCGCAGGAAAGAAGCCGTCAACCGTCAGCTCTCAGCCGTCGGCAAACCGAACAGCACATACTGAGCTATTGGACCAATTCGAGATCACGGCGGAGTTGCTGCGCTCCCGGCTGGAGCGTAAGCGGCCGCAGTCGGTTGTGAGTTTTCCGAGCCGAGCCGCCTGGGCAAGTTAAGAGTGATCCAATTCCCGGCAACTCATGCAGCTGAAATGTAAGAAACTTGAGAACTGAGAACCGAGAACCGAGAACTGAGAACTGTTCTCCCATGTTTGCTTGTCTCTTCATCCCCGATTTTCCCGTCGAGGCCATCATCCGCTTCGAGCCGGAGTTGCGCGGGCGGCCCGTAGCCGTGCTCGCCGGACGACCTCCACTGGAAAAGGTCGTAGCCCTGAACGAAAAAGCGCGCCAGATGGGCGTCGAGACGGGCGCGACCAAATCGCAATTAGAAGCGTGGGAGGACCTCGTTTTGCGAGCGCGCTCGGAATTGCAGGAAACCTCGGCACACGCCGCGTTGCTCGACTGTGCGCAGTCGTTTTCTCCCGAAGTAGAAGATACGGCTTCCGGCACGGTACTGGTGAATCTAGCGGGACTGGAGCCGCTGTTTGGTCCGCTTCCGAAGATTGCCCGTGAGCTTGCGCGCCGCGCCTCGCGCATGGAACTGGAAGCGAATGTCGCCGTGGCCGCCAATCCCGACGCCGCTGTGCTCGCCGCCCACGGCTTCCCCGGAGTGACTCTGATTCCACCAGGACGCGAAGCGGAACGCCTGGGAGAGTTGCCGGTGGATGTGCTATTGGAAAGCTTTTCTTCCAATGCGGACGAAGCTGCACAGTGGCTGGAGACGTTCGATCGTTGGGGTGTCCGCAATCTGCGGGCATTGACCGCTCTTCCCGAAGTCCCCGTCGGCGAGCGTCTTGGTCAGCAGGGCATTCGCCTGCTGAAACTGGCGCGGGGCGGGGCTTCCCGCAGCCTGCGGCTTTTTGAGTCAATACCGGTATTTGAAGAAGACATCGAACTCGAATATCCGATTGTGCTGCTTGAGCCGTTGGCGTTCTTGTTGAACCGCATGCTCGAACAGGTATGCGCGCGATTGTGCGCGCGCTCTTTGGCAGCGCAGGAACTGCGCCTGACCATGGAACTCGCCAAGACGCCAGAAGATTGCGATCCGGAACAGACTTCAACCTTCACGCACACGTTGCGGCTGCCTGTGCCGATGCTGGATGCAAAAGTGTTTCTCAAACTCCTGCAACTCGATTTGCAGGCACATCCGCCGGGCGCGCCGATTCTGAAGATTCATCTCGCCGCCGAACCCGCGCGCCCACGGGCCACGCAGAGCGGATTGTTCCTGCCCGTATTTCCGGAACCAGAGAAGCTGGAACTCACGCTGGCGCGTATCACCGGAATCGTCGGAGAGGGAAGAGTAGGCGCGGTCGAGTTGCTCGATACCCACCGCGAAGGCGCTTTCCAGATGCAGCCCTTCGCTCCCATCCAACCCGAAGCAAAACAATCCAGCGAGCGAAGGGAGCATGTGTCCGTGCAAGAAAACGACCGCACAACCCGAGCTGAAGAGAACGCCCAAGAAAAAATGAGCGCGGTGATTGCGCTGCGTCTGTTTCGTCCGCCGCTGCGCGCGGTCGTGAACGTGCGAGAAGGCAAGCCGGTGCGGCTGAAATGCCTTCAGCGCCAAGACATCGCCGGTGAAATCGTCTGGACTGCCGGCCCTTGGCGCTCTTCCGGCGACTGGTCGGAGCAGGAAGGCTGGTCCCGCGAAGAATGGGACATCGCCGTGCCCATAGAAAACGAAGTCATCCTCTATCGGCTGGTAGAGGACAAGTTGAGCCGCCAGTGGTGGGTAGAAGGAACGTATGACTAGGTTTCGGGAGGGCACGGCTTTAGCCGTGCCGTAAAAGGCCGCATAGGAATGGGGCTTCAGCCCCTGAGGATCCATTGGCAACCGGCAACTGATGTGCATCGAACTGCACTCTCGCTCCGCATTCAGCTTCCTCGAAGGATCATCAACTCCTGAGGCGCTCGTGGAAGTGTGCGCCAGGCTCGGCATGCCGGCCATGGCACTGCTCGATCGCGATGGAGTATACGGGTCGCCGCGCTTTCATCTGGCTGCGAAGAAAGCGGGGATCAAGGCGCATGTCGGGGCGGAAGTGACGTGCAGTGCGTTTTCACCACAGAGTCACAGAGTCACAGAGAAAAGCCATGAAAGGAATTCCTCTGTGTCTCTGTGTCTCTGTGGTAAATCCCGCCTTCCATTGCTTGTTGCCTCCCAAGCGGGATATCAGAACCTCTGCCGGCTGATCACGCAAATGAAGTTGCGCGTCGGGCGTAAGGAGGGATCACTCGCAGAAGAACGCGATTTTGTTGAACATGAGGGATTGATTTGCCTGACAGGTGGCGACGAAGGGCCGCTCGCGTCAGCGCTGGCGCAGGACGGGCCGCAGTCGGCTTTGCAATCGGTACAGAGGCTGACAGAGATTTTTGGCCGAGAAAACGTCTACGTCGAACTCCAGCGCCATTTTCATCGCGACGAAGAATACCGCAACCGGGTTGCCATCGAAATCGCCCGCGCTCTGAACCTGCCGCTGCTGGCCACGAACGGCGTGAATTACGCTACACCCCGAGAGCGGGAATTAGCCGATGCCTTCACCGCGCTCCGTCATCACCGTACGCTGGCGACTGCCGGACGCCTGCTGACGCGCAATTCCGAGCGCTCCCTCAAGTCTCCAGCGGAAATGCAGGCACTCTTTGCCGATCTTCCGGAAGCCATCGCCAATACTCTGGAGCTCTCCGCACGCCTCGAGTTCACGCTCAACGATCTCGGATACGAGTTCCCGCGCTATCCCGTGCCGGAGGGCGAAACCATGGTGTCATTTCTGCGCGAGCGCACACGCGAAGGATTCCAGAGCCGATACGGCCGGGTCAATCCCGAACTCAAAACCCGCGCCCGCCGCCAGATCGAGCGCGAACTGGCGCTGATGGAAAAACTTCGTCTTGAAGGATACTTCCTGATCGTCTGGGACTTGGTGCGTTTCTGCCGCGAGCAAAACATTCTGGTGCAGGGCCGCGGATCGGCTGCCAACAGCGCCGTCTGCTATTCGCTCGGCATTACGGCCGTAGATCCCATCGGCATGGACTTGCTGTTCGAGCGTTTTCTTTCCGAAGAGCGCGGCGAGTGGCCCGACATTGATCTCGATCTGCCGAGCGGCGACGAACGCGAGCGCGTGATCCAGTATCTCTACCAGCGTTACGGCCAGCGCGGCGCAGCCATGACCGCCAACGTGATCACGTATCGCAACCGCATGGCCGCGCGCGAAATGGGGAAAGCGCTTGGCTTTGATGCCGACACCTTGAAGCGCATCTCAGCCGCAGTCGCAACCTGGGAATTCCGCGACGAGCACGACGCCCTCGACCACCGTCTGTGCGATGCCGGACTCGATCTCAAACATCCGCGCATCCGAAAGTATTTCGAGTTGTGCCTGGCCGTGCAAGATTTGCCGCGACACCTGGGTCAGCACTCCGGCGGTATGGTCATTTGTCAGGGGCGCCTCGATTCCGTCGTGCCTCTGGAACCCGCGTCCATGCCGGGCCGCGTAGTCGTGCAGTGGGACAAGGAAGACTGCGCCGACATGGGCATCATCAAAGTGGATCTGCTCGGCCTCGGCATGATGGCCGTGCTGAAAGACTCGATCGAACTGATCCGCGATCACTACAAAGAAGAAGTAGATCTGGCGCACCTTCCGCCCGACGATCCCGCAGTCTATTCCACTCTGCAAAAAGCTGACACGGTCGGCATGTTCCAGGTAGAAAGCCGCGCGCAGATGTCATGCCTGCCGCGCCTGAGGCCGCAGCGTTTTTACGACATCGTGGTGCAGGTCGCAATCATCCGCCCTGGACCGATCGTAGGCAACATGGTCAACCCATTTATCAAGCGGCGTCAGGGCAGGGAAGCGGTCACCTACCCGCATCCGTCGCTCGAAAATGTGCTCAGCCGCACGCTGGGCGTGCCGCTTTTCCAGGAACAGTTGCTGCGCATGGCCATGATCACCGCCAACTTTACCGGCGGCGAAGCCGAGGAACTGCGCCGCGCCATGGGATTCAAACGCTCGGAAGCTCGGATGAAAACCATCGAAGAAAAACTCCGCGCCGGCATGACCCGCAACGGAATCTGCGGCGAAGCGCAGGAGCAGATCATCCAGGCGATTACTTCGTTTGCTCTGTACGGATTTCCCGAGTCGCACGCCGCCAGCTTCGCCCTGATCGCCTATGCCAGCGCGTACTTGAAGTGCCACTACCTGGCGGCCTTCACGGCAGCGCTGCTGAACAATCAGCCCATGGGCTTTTATCATCCCGCCACGATCGTGAAAGACGCGCAGCGGCATGGACTGAAGTTGCTGCCGGTGGATGTGACGCGATCTGACTGGAACTGCACGTTGGAAACAGTAGCCAGTAGCCAGTACCCAGTACTGTCCGGTTAAAAGTCTAACAATCGCAATTGGTTATGAGATTCAGTCTCCATAGGTCGCACTCCATCGAGCGAAAAGGCTTGCTCGATGGGCGTTTTCTCGAACAGCGACACACTCAAAATCTGCAGCATGGTG
>ORMF010898078.1_pt1 | contig 36814 bp, 34 predicted proteins | sample 1779871 | NCBI WGS metagenome assembly ORMF01 (sample SAMEA104232316, study PRJEB22302) | groundwater metagenome | biome: forest; feature: aquifer; material: groundwater | place: USA | collected 2011-08-07 | depth 5.4 m
AATATGGGCAAATGCAGGCAACAAAGGCCTGATCACGATCCAAACTCGACCCGAAAGGGACCCGACGAGACCAAACAGCCCCGAGCCCGAAACGGTCGCTGATCCCACCTCAGCTCAATCGCTATTTTTCAGGGGAATCTAATTATGCTCTCGTAAACATCCGCCCGATTTGGGTGACGGTTCGACGTTTAGCACGGCCATCCGTCGCCCCGCTCGTCCGTTAGGGGGCAAAAAGCCAGAATACTTACAAACTTGGTCACATCTCGTAACATTCGCGCTACACATTCCAGGCTCCCTACTGAAGTTGTTCACATCTCGTAACGTTTTGGCGTGTCCGCCTTCCTATCCTGCTCACGCTCGGGTAAATTGCAAATGAGGGATCTACCGCGCGCCCGTCGCGAAGGAGGCAATCGTCCCTCCCCCACGGACGCGCGGACGGGCAACGCCGCCGTTTCATTGTTTACTCGCGGCAGCGATACACATTGAAGGTCTCGAGCCCAGCTTATTCGCGCATTCTGTCATTATTGGGGAATTTTCATGCTTTCTCAGCTAGAACGGGGAGAAGAGACGCACCAGCTTGTCAACATGCGCGGTCACCAATTCACTCACCCTACCATGGCCTCCATAAGTGTGCTCATACCAGCTCGCAACGAGGCAAGAAATCTTCCGTACGTGTTACCCCGGATCCCACCGTGGGTGCATGAGGTCATCCTGGTCGATGGACACTCGACAGATGACACGGTCGAGGTGGCCCGCGACTTATGGCCCGGCATTTGCATAGTTACACAAACCGGTCATGGCAAGGGAGACGCCCTGCAGGCTGGTTTCCGCGCAGCAACGGGTCAGTTCATTGTAATGCTCGATGCGGATGGATCCTCGGATCCGGGTGAGATTCCAATGTACGTAGGCGCGCTCATGGCCGGAGCCGATTTCGCCAAGGGCTCGCGCTTTCTCCAGGGTGGCGGCTCATCCGATATGACGCTGATTCGCAACTTTGGCAACCGCGTGTTCGGGTTGATCGTTCAATTGCTGTTCGGCGGCCGCTTTTCTGACCTGTGCTATGGCTACAATGCCTTCCGAACAGAAGCCCTGGACGTGCTCGATCCCGACTGCGACGGATTCGAGATTGAAACCCTACTCAATGTCCGCGCCTTACGGTTCGGCTTGAAAGTGGCTGAGGTGCCGAGCTTCGAGTACGACCGCATCCATGGAACCAGCAATCTGAGGGCCGTTCCGGATGGATGGCGCATCGTTAAGACCATCCTGGCGGAGTGGCGGTCGTCCCTCGGTGCATCCGGACGGCCCGTCCAGGAGCACTCGATATTGACGCTGCCGGAAGTCGGGATTTGACGCCGGGCCAGGACTCGCCCGACATTTCAGTGGTCATCTGTGCATACACCGAGCAGCGCTGGCCCGACCTTGTCGCCGCGGTCGAGTCAGTGCAACGTCAAAGCGTAGCGCCGCGAGAGATTGTGCTCGTGGTCGACCACAACCCCGCCCTGCACACTCGAGCAGAGCAGCAGCTCGCGGTGCGCGTGGTTTCCAATACTGACACGCAAGGACTGTCCGGAGCACGCAACACTGGCATCGCCGCCACTGGTGGGGCGCTCGTTGCCTTCTTGGACGACGACGCGGTCGCGCACCCCGACTGGCTCGCGTTTCTTTCAATGTGGCACACTGACCCCGAAGTGATGGGGGCGGGTGGACGACTCGAGTCGAACTGGATCAACGCCCGCCCACGCTGGTTCCCTCCCGAGTTTGACTGGGTTGTGGGCTGCTCGTATCGCGGCCTGCCGACAACCACCGCGCCGATACGGAATCCACTCGGCGGCAGCATGTGCATCCGACGAGAAGTGTTCGCCACGGTAGGCGCATTTGTCAGCGGCATCGGCCGAGTGGGCTCCCGACCCTTCGGCTGTGAAGAAACCGAGCTCGCCATACGCGCTCGTCATCAATGGCCTAAGCGTGTCTTCCTCTACGAGCCACGGGCGATCGTGCGCCACACGGTGCCCGCTGAACGCGGCCAATGGCGCTATTTCCGCTCGCGCTGTTTTGCTGAGGGACAATCCAAAGCCTACGTCTCCAGGCTCGTCGGGGCGCAGGATGGCTTGGCCTCTGAGCGAACGCACGTATTTCGTACGCTGCCGCTCGGCGTAGTCCGCGGTTTCGCCGACGTCTTGCGATACGGCGACCTGTGGGGAGTAGCACGCTCGGGTGCTATCATTGCTGGCCTGGCGTGGACGGCTGCCGGCTATCTGACCGGGCGCTGGTCGCAGCGCACCAGCAACCCGGATGCGATGCTCATTTTGGAGCCGCCGCGCCACGCGGCATAACCGCAGCGGAATAGCGATCACCCCAGGGGCGAACTTCCCATGAGATCGCGCTCGGGTACCGAGCTCTCCCCTACCCCGGGTATCACCCCAATGCGCCTAGCCGAGTTGGAAATCGGCGCGCCGCTACCGAACCTGCGGCTGGCGGACGAAGGAAGCGCAACCCAGTACTCCCGTGTACGTTTGCTTATCCGTCTGCATGGCGTTTTCTTGGGAACAACCGACGTGGATGTCCCAACGGGCGAGCTCGAAGCGACCTCCGCGGCCGAGACGGTCTGGCGCACGTTGGGCTCTGCGGTCAACCGTCACCTGACGGCGGACGGTCTGCCGCCCGTGTCGGCCCTGCCGCTCTCTGGATTGGCTCCTCAGTGCACGCCCGAATGCCAGCGGCTACGGACGGAATTCCTGAAGACGGCTCCGCATGTGAGCGTGGTGGTCCCAACTCGCGACCGACCGCGTCAGCTAGACACCTGCCTTCAGTCGTTGCTGATGCTCGACTATCCCAGCTTCGAGATCATCGTCGTGGACAATGGGGCGACGACACCTGCTACCGGCGATTTGGTGGCCGACAAATACGGTAGTGATCCCCGGGTTCGCTACGTGCGGGAAGCTCGCGGTGGCACATCACTGGCACGCAATCGGGGACTGGCCGAGGCCCGCGGCGCGATAGTCGCCTTCTCTGACGACGACGTCCGCCACGATCCGCATTGGCTTACAGAGTTAGTGCGCGGGTTTTCCGCAGCCTACGATGTCGGAGCGGTGTCCGGCCGCATCCTCCCCATGGCGCTGGATACGCCGGCAGAGATCTGGCTGGAGCAGTACGGGGGCTTTGACAAAGGCTCTGCCCTCCGCGTCTTTGACCTTGCAGAAAATCGGCCCTCCGATCCTCTGTATCCATACACCGCCGGCACTTTCGGCTCTGGCGCCAACGTGGCGTATCAGGCAAAAGCCTTGCGGGCCATCGGTGGCCATGATGAGGCGCTGGGTGGCGGAACCATTGCACGCGCTGGAGAGGATCTGGCCGCATTATTTGACATCGTCGCGAGTGGGCGGCAGGTGGTCTACGCACCAACCGCCATCGTCTATCATCCACACCACCGTGAGTACGCGCCACTCCGCAAACAGCTCTACGGATACGGCATGGGACTCACCGCATTTCTGACAAAGGCAATCATCGACAGGCCATCACGGATTTTCGATTTCATCCGGCTGATACCCGCCGGCCTCTATTTCATACTCAGCCCGCGTTCGCGCAAGAACGCGAAGAAGCTCCCGAACTATCCGATTGAGCTGACGCGGACCGAGCTCCTGGGGATGGTCAGAGGACCAGACGCGTACTTGCGATCGCGGCGTGCACTTCGAGACTCGCATTGAGCAGCTCGAGCTCGCCTGTGCGCACGATCGTGCCGATCCTGGCCTACCACAGCGTTTCAGATGCGTCCCGCCACGGCAGCAACGAGTTCACCGTAACGCCGCAACAACTTGCTGACCATCTCGATTACATTGCTCACCAAGGCTATACAGCCTTGCGCGTGTCTGACTTTGCAGAAACAGTTGAGTCATGCAAACCTTTGCCGTCTCGACCGATCCTTCTCACGTTCGACGATGGATACGCCGACTTCTACAGTGACGCGCTGCCACTCCTCGCCGCACGCGGATATGCAAGCACGCTTTACATGATTACCGGCCAAGTGCTGGACAACAGGTCCCTGTCCAACCAACGCCCACGCTTCCTCTCCTGGGCCGAGCTGCGCGAGATCGACGCGGCTGGTGTGGAGATTGGATCGCATAGTGAGACGCATCCTCAGCTCGACGTGCTGACCCACGCCCACGCCCACGCCGAGATACAGACCAGTAAGGCTGTTTTGCAGGCCCAGCTTGGCCATGACGTCCGGAGCTTCGCATATCCGTACGGATATCACGGGCCAGCCGTCCGACGGCTGGTCATCGCGGCAGGGTACAGATCGGCATGCGCGGTGAAGGAAGCGTTGAGCGCTTCGGATGACGATATCTACGCACTTTCGAGAATCCTCATCCGCGCCGATACCCGTGTCCCACAGCTCCACGCGCTATTGACCGGCGGAAAGCTGCGCGTGGCCCCCACCGGCGAGCAGTTGGCCACGAGAGGTTGGCGCTACGTTCGCAGGTCCACCGCAATCCTCGATCGAGCATTGGCCAAACGCAGGGCCGCCCGTGCAAGCTAGAGGGCTTTCCGTTCCGCACGAGCCCGCGGTCGCCACCATTCAGGCGACGCTCGTCCTCCCCGTGGTCGCTCTGGCCCTATGGAGTTTCGCGATCGCACGCGTGGACCCTCGCGCAATGAACGATCTTGGCCTGGTTTCTGTGTTTCCACCAATGGCTTTTGCTGCCCTGGTGTTGTTGCTCGTCAGTTACGGGCTCGCATTGCGCCAACAGAATTTGTCCCGTGTCGTCCTCATGATTCATATCGGCGTCCTCATCTGGATGCTGTACGGTGCAACCCTCGTCGTGGAGGAAGTCCCGCGCTTCGCGATCTCGTACCGCCACGTAGGCTTGGCTGAATACATCAGCCGCAATCATGCCGTGGACCCGCTGATCGACGCTTACCATAGCTGGCCGGGCTTCTTTGCCCTCTCAGCGTTGCTGAGCGAGTCGGCCGGTCTGAACAACGGGATCGCTCTAACCCCTTGGGCACCGGTTTTCTTCAATCTGCTGTATCTTGGTCCGCTCATGCTGATCATGCGGGCCGCGACGACTGATGAGCGGGTAGTTTGGCTCGCTATCTGGTTCTTCTACCTGACCGACTGGATAGGCCAGGACTACTACGCACCCCAAGCCCTCGCTTTCTTCTTCTACCTGTTCGTGATTGGCGTTCTCCTCACCTGGTTCCGTGATCCGCAGGCGACGCTTCAGACCGGCCTCAAGTGGCTCGACGAGCGGGCCGCGCAGCTCGAGATCGACGTCGCCGACCGCGATCGGACCAGCGATCTGACGGGTAGTCAGCGGGTGCTGCTGCTCGGTGTGGTCATGCTCGTCTTGGGCGCCATGGTTTCGAGCCACCAGCTCACTCCGTTCTTCACGCTCGGGAGTGCCGCGGCGCTCGTGGCGCTTCGCCGCGTTCGAACCAGAGGCCTACCACTGCTGGTGGTGGTGCTGATTGCGGCGTGGGCGGCATTTCCAGCGGTCGCTTTTTTCCAAGGTCATCTTGTTTCACTGATCGCAGAAGCCGGTCAGAGCGGTGCAATCGAGGCGAACGTCACCAGCCGCATGACAGGTAGCCCGGAGCACATCTTCATCGTGTGGCTGCGCCTGGTGTTCACCGTGCTGGTCTGGGGGCTCGCCGGGCTCGGCATGTTGAGGCGCCTACGGGCTGGCTACCTCGATCTCTCGCTTATTGCGCTGGCGGCGGCGCCCTTTCCGTTCCTCGTCCTTCAGCCCTACGGCGGAGAAATGCTCCTGCGGGTGTACCTCTTCATGCTGGCGCCCGTCGCATTCTTCGCCGCTTCTGCGCTCATCCCGCGGGCCGGTGTCCCCATCGGGTGGTGGACGACGGGAGCCGCCACGGGTATTAGCGTGGTACTAATGGTTGGATTCCTGTTCGCTCGCTACGGCAACGAACGGATGGACTTTTACACGAGGAACGAGCTGTCGGCGGTGGAGTACCTCTATGACCTTGCCCAACCCGCGCTTCAGTCGGTGGCCCAGCCGAATACCCAAAAACCACTCGTGGTCGTGGCCTCTTACAACATGCCGTGGCGGTATCGCGACGACGAGCACTTCGAGTTTCTGCAGGCAAAGCCCTGGAGCACGCAATCGTCTCTAACCGGTCGGACCGCGTTCGTGGACGAGCTAGCGCAGGCGATGCGCGAGCCCCAGCGTCCCGCTGCCTATCTCATCCTCACACGGAGCGCGGCAGCAGAACTAACGCTGATGCAAGGGCTTCCACAAGAGTCGATGGACCTCTTCAAGCAGGATCTCGGCCGTTCGGGCGAGTTTCGGCTCATTTACCAGAATGCCGATGCCGCCCTCTACACGTTGGCGGCAAAGGTTGAGGAACCGGTTGATCCGCAATGAGCGCCTGCTCGCCCCGATCGCCATCATCGCTGCGTCCATCGGGGTGTGCGGGGCGTGGCTTCTTCCGCCGGCATCGCCGCTGCGCGTGGGACTTGTTTTCTTCTTCCTACTCACATGCCCCGGGTGGGCGCTTGCGCAGTGGGTGCCACTCGGACAGGGAATACCGCGCATCGCGAGTATCGTGGGCATTAGCCTGGCCATCGACATGCTCACGGCCGAGGCACTCCTTTACTCGGGCCACTGGTCTCCCAGACTGGGTTTCGGGCTGCTCGTCGCAGGGTGCCTCGCGGCCGTTGCGGGACGGGTGCCCCAATCGCTCACCGCGATCCGCCAGCGCCGGGTGCCGTCGCTGAAGGCAGAACCCTTGATAAGGCCAGCACCCCCCCAACCGACTAAGCCCCCGACTATCGTCGCGGCCCCATCGATCAAGATCGCGACTGTTGTCGCCCCCCAACCGACTAGGCCCGCGACTGTCGCCACCGCGCCGCCGGCCAGGCCCGCGACTGTCGCCACCGCGCCACCGGCCAGGCCCGCGACTGTCGGCGCCCCACAACCGAGCTGGAAGGATGCCGATCTACACCGGGCAAATGCCGCCGGCAGGTCAAACGGACCGGTCCGGCTCGCCGAAGCACTCGCCGCCGTGACCACGGCCGCCCCCCGCCGGGCGTTGGTCATACATCGTGCGTTACAGGTGCGCGCATCACTTCGGACGGAGCTCCATCGGCTCGGGTGGGCTGTGGCGGAGGCGGCTGATGCGTCCGAGGCCCGTTCGATCATTCAAACAGCACCGCCGGAGGCCATCCTGGGCAGTTGCTCGAGCGGGCCTGTCGAGGTGGAGAGCCTTCGCGCGCTGCTCTCGGAGCCTGATGTTCCATCGATACCGTTGTTGCTGCTGACCAACAGCCTACCCGAGCTGTGGCACAACGCGCCCTGGATACTGAACCAGCCCCCGCCCGCCAACGTCCGTGTGGTCAGACACTCCACCGCGGCGGTACTGAGCGGACCACCACATTGATCCAACGATGGTTAGGGGGCGAGGCTGGGCTCCTCACGGCTCTGCAGGTGATGCTCACCGTAGCTCTGGTGCTCATACTCGTCGCGCGCGAGTTGCTGGCAGCCGCGGGTAGGCCCCGCCTCACGGCAGCCATGGCCCCGGCAATCGAGCTCTTGCTCCTTGGATTCGGCGCGGTTATCGCCTTCCGCATCTTCCACTGAGTCTCTCAAAGGATTTGCCGCGCGTTTTCTGCAACTACCGGTTTACCTCCGTCAACCAGACGAGTCCCCGTAACGAATGCATAACAGGCAAAGGCCCTGTTTCGGTACCCGTGCTGCCGCACGAGGACGAGCGCAACGGGAGGACTCAATGCAGGATGCGAGGGGGCATCAGCCTCCTGGCCAGACCAGCCACAGTGCGCAGCGTCCCGCCCAGCGCATGTGCGCGCATTCCTTGGGCTTCGACCTCGAACAGGAGTTGGACCGGCTCTGCCGGGAGGATATGTGGCGCCGCGGGGACCGCAACGGAAAGACGCTGGTCAAAGGACCCAACTTGCATGTGACACTCACGGCTCTGAAGGCAGGCGCGTGCCTCTGTCCCCACCAAACGCCTGGTGCGGTGACGATTCAGATGCTTCGCGGCCGGCTCGACGTTTCGGTCCGCGGCGAGCACGTGGACATGATGGCCGGTGACCTTCTCGCCTTGGACGCTGGCGTCCAGCACAGCCTGCACGCGCTCGACGAAAGCGCCTTCCTGCTGACGATCGGTTGGCCTGACTGACAACGTGCCTCAGAGGCTCAGCGTGCTCATCGTCCACGCTGTGGCTGTTGTCGTCATTTCTCCGTCCGCCCAGCCGCCGCGCCGCTGTTTGATGCAAACCTGAGGAAGGCTTTGGCTATCCCTGACCAAATGTTCAGGTGTGCTCCGTATTCTTTTTGTGAGGTGAGGGTCACAGGCGTTATTCGGAGGGCGGGAGGCAAAGCGTGCAGCTGAGTGACCGCGCGGTGCCCGATTACATCCCCGAACCGGGTGATGAACAAACGTCGAATCAGGTAGAGCTCGTTGGGTACGTTGGGCGCGAGCCGGAGATCCGATATACGGCCGAGGGGGAAATGGTCGGTTCGATGTCTCTCGCCACGCATCGCTGGCATCCTGAGAATGACGTGATGGTCCGGACGACCGACTGGCATCGCATCGTCGCATACCAGGACATCGCCGAGACGTGCCGTCGATTGCGCCCAGGTGAGCTGGTTCGCGTGGTTGGGCGGCTACACACGCGAAGCTGGACCGACCGATCGGGCGCTCGCCAGCAGCGCACGGAGATCGTGGCGGACCGCATCCTGCGCGTCCGTCCTCGGCCGTCCCAGCTTGTCCTCGACATCGGTTCCCGCTCAGCTCGTCCACAAGCTGCATAGGCGTTCCCAAGCCCACTGCCGCTAACGAACCAGGCCCGCCTCGCGGAGCGGACGCATCAGGCGCCAGTCCCGACTCGGCGCCTCGATCGATGCGGTGGTGACCAGATCCACCACTTTGGTCTGGTCGCCGAGATCCAGAGAGAGCGTGCCGACCTTTGTGCCACGTGGGGTTGGTGCGTTGATCGGCTCGACGTTGACTTCCGCCTGCACCGCCATCCCGGGCCACACGAGAAAGTCCACGTCCTCGGTTGGAACGATGTCCGCGTGGCCTCCCCATTGGGCGGTGTACGAGCCGATGACTTGGGATTGATTCAAGACCCGGTGCGTGCGGACGCCGCTCGCCGCCGCCGCGGCGATCAACGCCGACCGTTCGAAGGCATCGGTCAGGAAGTTCTGGTCCAGTACCGCCCCGATGAAGGTCATCGGCTGGCCGCCGACGTCGCGGCGGATGGCGAACATGAAGCAGGAGCCTGCCTCCGGCGTCGAACCGGTCTTGATACCGATGTTCCCATCCCGCCCGAGCGCGGTGTTGACGTTGAAGACACGGCCCGTCACGGGCAGCGTCGCCTCCTGCTGCGCCACGATCTCGACGAAGACAGGTTCTTTCATGGCGGCCTGTCCAAGGAGGATGAGATCTTGCGCGGTGCTCGCCGTCTGCGGTGAGTAGCCGCTGGCGTCGGCGAAGCGTGTGGACTTCATGCCCAGCTCCGCTGCTTTGGCGTTCATCTTCACCACGAAGGCCTCGCGTGAGCCGGAATCCCACTTCGCGAGGATGTCGGCGATGTTGTTTCCCGATGGCAGCATCAGCGCCTGGAGCATCTCGTATTGGGTCAAGCGCTGGCCGACCACCACTGGGAAGGTGGACTGGCCGTCCGCCAGGTCGGCCAGGTAGTTACGCACGTCCTCAGCCGTGACGGTGACCGAGGGGCCGGGCTCTCGCGGGGCCAGCGGATGGTTCGCCAAGATCACGTGCGCCGTCATCACCTTCCCGATGCTCGCGATGGGGCGGGGAGATTGGTCGCTGAAGCTCCCCACCACGCCCAGTGACGGAACGGCCACAGCCGCGGCTCCCACTGTCGGCCATGGAATCGCGGGGGGCTGTCCCTCAACCGTGATAGTGGAGGGGAATGACGCTGCGGGGACGAGCAACGGGATCGGCTGGCTCAGTTGGGCCTGGGTATAGGCTCCGCTGCCCACTGCGACGAGGATGACGGCCGCCACAACCGCAAAAATCGCCCTGCGCAACCTGATCTCCAGAAGGAAGAATGCGGGGCTCGCGCGCGACTCGGTCCAAGGTCGGAGACCCGGAATGAATTGCTCAGAGAAGGATACGGAAAGCTTAGCCGACCGGGCGATCAGCTCGCGCGCTCTTGCGCATCGTCAGCAGCGTCGACAGAACAAATGACGTTGATAGGAACAGCACCACCACGGCGGCGGGGGCGATTGGTACGTAGTACGCCGTATAGAGCCCGACGACGCCTGACCCAGCGCCGACCGATCCGGCCAGGAGCATCGCCGGGCGTACACGTCGCGTCCAGCGAAGGGCTGTGGCCGCGGGCACGACCAGCACCGCCACGGTCAGGATCACTCCGACGACGCGTACGCTCACGATCGCCGTGGCCGCCACCATGGCCAGGATGATGAAGTGGAGCAGCGCTACAGGCAGCCCCAGGGCTCGCGCAGATCCCGGGTCGAACGCGCTCAGCACGATTGGCCAAAAGAGCAGGCCCAGGGCAAGTGCGAGCGCTCCGACCAGAACCGCGCTCAACGCGACGTCGGCGGGCGAGGCGCCAAGCACGTCGCCGATCAAGGATGCCCCTACGTCGGCGGAGGGGACACGGAACACGCCGACCAGGACGACCCCAAGGCTGAACAGCACGACGAGGACCACCCCGACAGCGCTGGACTGCCCGACGTCTCGAAGCCGTTGGAGGCGAGACACGAGCAGCAGCGTCAGCGCTGCCCCGACTAGCGCACCGATGGTGAGATCGATTCGCCACACGGAAGCCAGGACGACGGCGGGGAAGATCGTGTGCGCTAGGGCATGGGCGAAGAATGTGAGCTGCCGTTGGACGACGAACACGCCCACGAGGCCGCTGGCGATCCCGAGCAGTAAGACCTCCACGAGGCCATACCGCATGAACGGGTACTGGAGGGGGTCGATGAGCGCGCTCAGGAGGTCTCCGCCGCGGGCGCAAATGAGGCATTGGGTCTGCGCGGGGGGCTCGAACCCTGAACCGTCAAGCGGCGGATCCACAAGAACCCAACGATAAGGACGAAGAGCGATCCGGCCGCCAGGACAATGGCGCCGCCTGAGGCAATCGGGAAATAATACGACAGGTAGAGCCCGGTCCAGCTCGCGGCGCACCCCAAACACGCGCTAACGATCATCTGCGTCTTGACGCGCCTGGTCACCAGCCGCGCGGACGTCGCGGGGACGATGAGGAGACCCGTGACCAACACGCTGCCCACCGCGACCATTCCGGAGACGACGGTGAGCGCCAGCAGACCGTAGAAAATGACGTCGACCCGTTGCACCGGAATGCCCTGGGCCTGGGCCGCTACTGGATCGAAGGTCACGAGCACGAGGGGCCAGTACAGCACGAGCACAGTCCCGATCACGGCGGCCGCGACGATCCCGCTAACCAGGAGGTCTGTCGGGCTCACCGCGAGAACGGCGCCGAAGAGTATGTCGGCTAGGTCGTTCATGTAGCTTCGCGTGCCGCTGATTATCGCGAGCCCGAGGGCAAACGTGCCCGTGAACACCACTGCGATCGCGGGATCGCTGCTCAGGATGCGTCGACGGATGAGGGCTGCGATGCCCCAGGCCGAAAGCACAGCCGCGGCTCCTCCCCAGAGCTCGAGACTCGAGTGTGTGAGATACGCCACGACAGCCCCGGGGACGACGCAGTGAGAGAGAGCATCGCTGATGAAGGCAAGCCCACGGAGGATCACGAGTACGCCGAGGACGCCGCAGGCGATGCTCACAATCGTCGTTCCGAGTATGGCCCGCTGAGTGAGCTCGAACTCGAGGGGGCCCATCAGGACCTCGAGGATGGTCATGGCTGCGTCATCTGCCGTCCGCGACTCCAGGCGGTGGATGCCCGTGGTCGTGCGTGGAGCCGGCACCGGCGCCGTGGGGCAGGCCGACGACCTCGCCCCCCTCGCTGATGCGGAGGACCTCGCTGCCACCGTAGGCTTCCATCAGCGTCCGTGGCGTCAACACCTCTTGCGGTGGACCATCTGCAATGACCCGCTGGTTCAGGAGACAGACACGGTCGCAGAGCTCGGCCGCTTGCGCAAGGTCGTGCGTCGTCATCAGGATCGCCTTGCCCTGCTGGCGGAGCTCCGCGATCAGCTCCAGCACGACAGCCTGGGTCTGCACGTCGACGCCTGTCAGCGGCTCGTCCAGGAGCCAAAGCTGGCCCTCCTGAGCGAGCGCGCGGGCCAGGAATACCCGCTGCTGCTGCCCGCCCGACAGCTCACCGATGGGGCGGTGACGCAGATCGGTGATGTCGAGCCGTGTGAGCGCATCGCGCGCTTTCTGCCAGTCCGCGCGGCCCGGGCCACGGAAGAGTCCGCGCTGTCCCTGACGTCCGAGGACAACGACCTCCTCTACCGTAATGGGGAAGTCCCAGTCGACCTCGTTGCGCTGGGGAACGTAGGCGATCAACGGGCGCTTCGATCGGTCCAGCGGCTCGCCGTCGAGCGTGACCGAGCCGCTGACCAAGGGTACCAGGCCAAGCATGGCCTTCAACAACGTCGTCTTGCCAGACCCGTTGGGTCCCAGCAGGCCGACGATCTCTCCAAAAGCGCAGCCCGTCGAGACGGCATCCAGGACGAGGCGCTGTCCGTACGCGACGCTCAGGCCGGACGTCCGAAGGCCGCGCGTCTCGACCGGGCTGTGGGTCACCTCGTCATCCCGTCGATCATGGTCTCGGTGTTGAAGCGCATCATCTTGATGTAGGTGTCTCCTGGTGTGCCGGGTCGTCCGAGTGCATCGCCGTAGAGGTTGGAGTAGATACGGACGCCGGCCTGCTGGCTGATCTGCTGAGCCAGCCGCGAGCTCAGCGAGCTCTCCGTGAATATCGAGCGAACGCGCTGGGTTCGGATGGCCTGAATCAATCGCTGAGTTTCAGAGGCAGAGGGCTCGGCCTCCGTACTGAGGCTCGGAATGATTGATCCGACGAACGTGAGCCCGTATCGGTTCACGTAGTAGGGAAAGGCGTCGTGGTTGGTGACCAGCTTGCGCTGGCTCTCTGGGACGGGCGCCCACAGGGCCTTGATGTCGGCGTCGAGCTGGTCGAGTTGCGCGTTGTACGCCACCGCGTTGGCAGCGTAGACATCCTGCCCGGCCGGGTCGACCGTGGTTAGCGTGTCCCGAATGGTGTTGACCATTCGCTGCACGTTGGTGGGATCGAACCAGACGTGAGGATTCCCAACCGGGTTGTCCCGATCGCCGGGCAGGAGCGGGACGCTGGACACTTCTGCGAGCTTCACGATCGGAACGCCGGGCCGTGCGTTCTGGGCAAGGCGATCGAACCACGGCTCGAGGCCGACGCCGTTGGTGAAGATCACCGCGGCGTCTGCCACACTACGCGCGTCCGCCGCGGTTGGCTGATAGACGTGGGCATCGTCATCGCCGTTCAGGACGGGAATAACGGTCACGCGGTCTCCGCCAACGTTGCGAACGAAATCTTGGACTTGAGTCGTCGTGGCGAGAACTCTGACGGGTTCGGCGCCGCTTTGCGCGCGGGTGATTGCCCCGCCCATCGCGGGCCAGAGCGCGGCGAGGGCGAGAAGGAGGGATGCCAGGGCAGCGAATTGAATCATAAGGCCCCTCGACACTGTAGCGTTCTTCGTCAAAATGGAACCGTCCTTTATGAGATCACGTCTCAAATACTTTGTGTATTAATACGCAATCTCAATAAGACCGGTCAAGGGCGGACTAGGGGGCCGGAAGCCCTGAGGGGTTATTCCAGCTTAGCGAAGAGGTTGTTCAGGCTCTCGGCGAGGGTAGGGTGGGCAAAGATGCCATCCCGCAGCGCCGTGTAGGGAAGCTTGCCCATCATAGCGACCTGGAGGATCGACATCACCTCACCGCCCTCGACGCCGAGCACTGCGCAGCCGAGGATCTGGTCCGTGTCCGCATCCACGACGACTTTCATGAGTCCGCGGCTTTCGTCCATCTCGAGGGCTCGAGCCACGTAGCTCATCGGCATCTTCGCAACCCGGATGTTGCGGCCCTGCTCTCGCGCCTTCGTTTCGGTAAGACCGACCCGTCCGAGCTGTGGGTCTATGAACACGGTGTACGGAACCGGCCGGTCGTCCACCCCGGTGTTGCCGCCATCGATCAAGTTGGTCTTCAGGATGCGGTAGTCGTCGTACGAGATGTGGGTGAAGGCGGGGCCGCCCTTCACGTCGCCCATCGCATAAACGCCGGGGAGGTTCGTCTCGAGTCGATCGTTGACGCGAATCGCGCCCCGTTGGTCCGTCTCGACGCCCACGGCTGCGAGATTCAGCGGCTCGGTGTCCGGGGCGCGGCCCGTCGCTTTGAGAACGTGCGACGCGACGAGGTCGCGCTCCCGATCGCCCGTCGCAACAGTCAGGCGCACGCAGCCGCCGGGGGCTGCGTCGGCTCGTCGGGCCTGTGTTCCGACCAGCACCTCGATTCCGTCCTCGCGGAGGATCTTCGTGACCTCCTCTGATACTTCGGGGTCCTCGATGTCCACGATGCGGGGGCCGCGCTGGATGATGGTAACGTTGCTGCCGAAGCGGCGGAACATCTGTCCGAATTCGACGCCAATGTAGCCGCCGCCGAGAACGACGAGGTGCTCGGGAATCTCGGCAAGCTCTTGGATTGCGGTCGAGTCGAGCGTCGGGACTTTTTCGAGTCCCGGGATCTGCGGATCCACGGGCCGCAGTCCCGTATTGATGAAGATCATGGGAGCTGAGATGCGGCGGGTGCCGCCCTCTTTGAGCCGAAGCTCGAGCTCGTGGGGACTGGTGAAGCTGGCTTCAGCGAAGATCAAGTCGAGGCCTTGCGCCTCCCTGACTCGCCTCTCGCTTCCGGAGCGGAAGCTTTCGACGATCTCGCGCTTTCGCTGGCGGACCCGCTCCATGTCGATGGTGATCGGTCCAGTCCGTACCCCGTAGTCCGCACCTCGCCGAGCGAGGTACGCAACGCGCGCGCTGGCCACCATGGTCTTTGTGGGGGTGCACCCGTAGTTGATGCAGCTCCCCCCAACCCATTGGCGCTCGACGAGTGCGGTTCGACGCCCAGCGCCGGCGAGGGCGGTGGAGAGTGGGCCGCCTGACTGACCCGCGCCGATGATGATCGCGTCGTACGCGTCCCCGGTTGGCTGAGTCATTCGCAAGCCTCCCCTTACAAACGCCAAGATGGCTCTCTAGCCATTATGCGCGGGGAAGCGGCGGACGTGGGGTGAGTCAGCCCGCGGCGAGGGCTGCGGGCTGTTGTACGGAGGGGCGAATCGCCGGTGCCAAGTACCTCGACGGCATCCCGCGCCGCAGCGTGCTCCTCTCGCCCTCATCCGAGGCGAGCTGGTCTTCATCGGGCTCGGCCACGGGCCCCATGAAGAGGTAGCCTAGGCCGGCCTTCGTGAAGATGTAGCGCGGTTGGTCGCAGTTCGGCTCCAGCTTCGATCGCAGCCGGCTCACGTAGACGCGGACGACGTCGGTGCCATAGCTCTCGGAGCCCCACGCGAGCTGCAACAGGGTCCGATGCGGCATCACACGACCAGCGTTCCTCACCAAGTGGTATAGGAGGCGGTACTCCGTGTTCGTCAACGGAACTCGCTTCCCATCGACGTGCACTTCCTGGCTTGGGAAGTGGATCGTGAGGCCGTCGGCGGAGAAGGTCTCGGCGTCTGGGGCTGCGTTTGCAGCCACTTCGACGCGACGCGCCTGCGCGCGGATGCGGGCGACCAACTCGAGGCAGCTAAACGGCTTGGTCACGTAGTCGTCCGCGCCCATTTCGAGTGCGCGAACGATGTCGAGCTCGCCATCCCGGGCAGAGAGCATGATGACCGGCGTGTTCGACGTCTCTCGGATTCGGCCGAGAACCTCGAGTCCGTTCATTCTGGGCAAGCCAATGTCCAGAACGACGACGTCCGGCTGCCGCTCGAAGAAGGCTTGGAGCCCGCCCTTCCCGTCCTCAGCGGAGATGACGCGACAGTCGCGTCGTTGGAAGGTGAACGACACGCGTAGCGCGTCGCAGATCGCAGGATCGTCGTCTACTACGAGGAGCTTCATCTGTCTGTCCCTCCACCCCAACACTTGCTTTGCCTTGAGGCCAGGGACAGTATCCGGAAGCGTCATCAACGAATTGGTAGCGGATAGTTACGAAAGCGTAAACATTTGTGACCATGAGCGGCCAAATGTAGGGAGCCGTCCGCGGGATCTACGCCTCTTCCGCTGCCGCCGCCGCGGGTGCAGGAGCAGGTATGGGGGCAACGGCGGGTATCGCGTCTTTAGGGCGCACGAATCGGTAGCCAAGGCCACGCTCGTTCTCGATGTACTTCGGTCCCTCGGAGTTGGGCTCGATCTTGGCGCGGAGCCGACTGATGAAGACCTTGAGGTAGTCCGGCGTAGCGCCGTAGTCTGGCCCCCAGACTCGGTCCAGGAGTGCCTGGTGGGGCATGAGGCGGCCGGCGTTTCGAACCAGGTGGTAGAGGAGCTTGTACTCCACCGGTGTCAGCTTCACGGTCTCGCCGTTCAGCGCGACCTGGTGATTCTGGAAATTTATCGCGAGGGGTCCGGCGACAAAGTCGGGAAGGGCGCGCGCGGGAGGTGGGAGCTCTGCGCGCCGCAGCACCGCCTTGACTCGTGCCAGGAGTGCCAGGTGACTGAATGGCTTCACCACGTAGTCGTCGGCGCCTAGCTCCAGACCACGAACCTGCTGCATCTCTTCGCCGTGGGCGGTCAGCATAATGACCGGCACGTCGGAGATTCGTCGGATTTCCTGGAGCACCTCGAAGCCATTCTTGCCCGGCATCGCGACGTCGAGCACGACGACGTCCGGATCTTCCTCGTAGAAGCGTTGCAGACCGGCTTCCCCGTCCGTGGCCGGCGTCACGGTGCAATCTTGCCACTGCATCTGGAATCCGACCGAAACGGCGTCCAAGATTTGCTCGTCATCGTCGACTATTAGAATCTTCATCCGTTCAGACCTCGATCGTGCGCTTGGTTCGCGATGGCGAGAGTTGATGCGTCGTCATACGGAAGTGCGATGCATACGACCGAGCCCTGGCCCGGCGCTGAGTCGATCCAGAGGCGTCCGCCGTGAAGCTCTGCCACAGCATTGGCGACCGGTAGGCCGAGTCCCGTCCTTCCCGCTCCGCCGCCTGTTGATGCTTCCCCGCTGGAAAGATGCGCTATGGAAGCCTCCGGCGCTCCGGGCCCGTCGTCGGCGACGCTAAATACGACCTCGTCGTCGCCTCGACGCTCCAGGCTCAGTTTGATTGTGCCACCTACGAGTCCATAACGTTGGGCGTTATCGAGCAGGTTCAGCAGGGCGCGATCTACCCGATTGCCGTCGACGACGGCGTGGATAGTCTCGGACGGCACCCTCACCTCGATCTTTTGTTGTTGCCGGCGCGCTCCGGGCTCAGCGAGCTTGGCGATGCGAAACGTTAAGCTGTTGAGATCCGTCAAAGTCGGTTGAAGTGCGCTCGGTCCTGCACGCAGACGAGACATCTCGACCAGGTTCGCGATCATGCTGTTCATCTGATCGGCCGCGCGATCGATGTTGCCGAACATCCGACTCAGCGGCTCGGTCGTGCCCGGTGGCTCGTTGGCAAGGACCACGCCGATCGCCGCCTTGATGGCCGCCAGCGGGGTCCGCAGGTCGTGAGAAGCGCGGGAGATGAAATCGGTGTCGATGATTTCCGTGGCGGAGAAGGGGCCGCGGCCGGACTGCTGTGAGCTGTTAGACCGCGCTGATCCCAACCTGTCAACTCCTGTCGCTCGACCAACACGCCGGCGTCCCCAGGTCAGTTGCGTCGACTAAAGTATACATAACCGTTAACGTCATATTCACAACCCGCCACGCGATGCGTAACGGCCGGCCCGGATACTGGATTGGAGCTTCCATCAGGGGAATAGCCGTGTGGGAAAATCGTATTCTCATAGCCGAGGACAACGAAATCCTGCTGGATGCAACGGCGACGGCGTTAGAGCTGGCGGGATACCTTGTCGATAGGGCGAGCGATGGCGCCGAGGCTCTCGACGCTATCGAGCACAACCCGCCCGCGGCCATTCTTCTCGACCTTCGGATGCCGGTCGTGGACGGGTACGGCGTCGCCCAAGAGCTGAAGCGGCGAGGGCTCCGCATCCCGATCATCGTGATGACAACGGCAGAGCAGGGTCAGTTCTGGGCACGGAAGATGGACGCCGTCGCCTTTCTTCCGAAACCGTTTGGCGCCGGCGAGCTCGTCGCCATGGTTCAACGGCTTGGCCTATGGCCCCGCGGACCGGACAGTGCCGTAGCTTAGCATCTTCTCCTGGAACGCCTGGATCAGCGTGTCCATCTCTTCGTCCTGCGTGATCGCGTCGAGCGCCCGAACGCGATACAGCTCACCGTGGGACGCCGCGTATGGCTCGATGCCCTGCTGAAGGTCGCGCACCGCCTGCAGGAGCCGACGCCGCGCTGCGATGATCGCGAGGTCCGCCGAAGCAAGATGCTCCTGTCGGCGATCGTATACGGCGCCCATGCTCTCCTGGATCGCCCGATCTTGGTCGTTGATCCCGAAGATACCGGAGTAGGTGACCGTGCGCTGCTGATCGCGGTCCAGCAAATACTCGTTGTCGCGGTTGCGCTTTGGCGAGAAGCTACCGGGGCTCAGCTCTGGTGGGAAAGCCCTCCCCGATGCCGCGTTTGCCAGCTCCTGCTCGGAGAGTGGGCGCTCCGGGTGGAAGAGGTAATGGAAGGTCCAGGTGTGCTCGTCGTCGATCGGGACCCAGCAGCGACCGTTGGCCGGGAAGTTGATGAAGCCGATCAAGCTGTACGTCGGCATCAGCCACTGTGTGATTCGCCAGTTATATCGCCCGTCGGGCGTTCGTCGCCGGGCGCCGTACCGAAAGCCGTAGTCGGTGTGATCGACCACGAGCTTGGGCGCGCGGTCGGCCGCCTTGAGCTCGGGACTGATCGTCCGGTCGGCGGGACTCTGGCTCGGATCGAGCCAAGAGTGCAGGAACGACGCGTGCGAGGTGTCTATGTCACCCTCTAAGCCCTGGAGGTAGTTGGTCTCCTGTAGCCACTTTGAAGGGACCCGCTGGTTCTCGGGCAGGTGGGTCCACTCCAGGTCCGGCATCTGGGGAGTCCGGTCCGCTGGGCCCATGTAAATCCAGACCATGCCGCCCCGTTCCTGGGTTGGGTACGCCGTGATCCGGACCTTGTCTTTGAAGTTGCTCTCGGCCGGCTCGTTCGGCATCTCCACGCAGCGGCCGTCGGTGTTGAACTTCCAGCCGTGATACACGCAGCGGAGACCGTCTTCTTCGTTGCGCCCGAAGAAGAGGGAGGCGCCGCGGTGGGCACAGTGGGCGCCGACTATCCCGACGTGGCCACTCGTGTCGCGGAATGCGACGAGGTCCTCACACAGGAGCCTGAGGCGGATTGGTGCGCAGTCGGGCCCCGGGAGCTCCCTGCTCAGCAGTGCAGGAAACCAGAATCGGCGATACAGCTCGCCCATCGGCGTGCCAGGTCCCGTTCTGGTGAGGAGTTCGTTTTCTTCCTTAGAGAGCATTGCGATCCTCCGCGACGTACGTCGCCAAACGTAATGCTACAGCTCTGGGCGACTCGGGAGACCATAGAAGCCCTGCGGATTCGCCTCCAGGATCTTTTGGGCCACCGCCTCGCTGATCCTTCCTGATTCGACCCATCCACGCACCTCATCGAGCGCGTTCGCGTTGGCCGATATGTCGGAATGACAGTAGTCCGTCCCGATCAGCAGGTTGTCCTCCGCCCCCAACTGGAGCAGGTACTCGATGTCGTCAACCGGGTCGATCGCCACGAACAGTCGGTTCTCACGGAAGAGATCTTTCTTGAGATCAAAGATCTGTGCCCGCTCGTGGAGGGCCAACGACCGCTGCTGCATCCCGAGCTGGGACAGGGAATAGGGGATCCACGAAGCCCCACCCTCGATGAATCCGAACCGGAGTTGCGGGAATTTTTCTGGCAGGCGCGAGGCGACCACCGCGGTGAAAGCGGCAATAAGTGGGAAACCGCGGTCCCATTCTCTTCCTGGCAGGGGGTGCCCGGTATGAATGCACACCGGCATGTTCAGAGCGCCGGCCTCTTCGTAGACCGGAAAGAAATGAGGGTCGCTCACGGGCTTGTCCAAGTCATAGCCGCGCTTGAACACCCCACACGAGCCATGTTCCTTCGCCCAGCGCAATTCCTCGACGGCCTTCTCCGGATCGAGCAGCGGCAGCATGGCGATCCAGCGCAGTCGGCCATTCGAGGGACCACACTTCTCGGCAATCCAGCGGTTGTACGCCATGGTCAGCGCGGCCTCTGCCGCGGGGTTGCTGGTGTTGCCGTAGCGGATGAAGAAGGTCGGGAAGAGCACTTGCACGTCCACGCCCATCCGGTCCATGTCCCGGAGCCGGACCTGCACGTCATGCATTTCCCTGGCTGCCTGGGGTGGATGGTGTGCGTCGTCCCGAAGCGCGCGCGGGATGAACTGACCATCGACCAACCACCAACGGCCGGGCGCGGGGCTCAAGTTGGCCCGAGGCGCCGCTTCTGTGGGCATGACCGTAACCGGGACGAACTTCGCGTTGGCGCCGTCCAGATGCTTCCAGGTGGCCTCGCACTCGTCGACGTGGGTATCGGCATCAATCACCGGCATGCCGTGACCTCCTAGGATGTTCCGAGCTTGGGCGGCTGCTGACCGTGGCTAGTGGCCGAGACATGACCACCGCAGCATTATGCTCCAATCGTCCAGCACAGACTATGGCTTGTGGTGGGTTGCGCGATCAAGACTCAGTGATCGGCAACCACAGAGCCTGGCTGCGAGCGACCGGTTCCTGGCACACTGAGCCGCTGAAAGAGGTGCAAATGAACCGGGTGTACGTCAGGACAACGGTCGCGCTGGTGCTCTTGTTCGCATTCTCCGCGGTCATCGCGCCGGCGACGATCGCGGATGACGGGCGTGTGGGCACGCCCGTCGCCAAGCGCTCCGCGCTTGCAACGGCGAAGAAGAAGGTCGTGCTGGTGCAGGGCGCGTGCACCGAGCTATCGAGCGGGACGTTTGATGGCCTGAAGACGCTGCTCAAGGGCCAATATGGCTACGCAGAGGACGACTTTCTTCTCTACAGCTACAAGGGCGGGACGGTCGATGCGAATGGTGTCTGGCGCCCGAACGCCTATGGCGTGATGGACCCCATCACCCAGGACTTCGCGACGACCGATCTTGCTGCACTCCACGACCAGCTTCTCGTTCCCTACCGCGCCCGCAACCCCAACACGACGTTCGTACTGATTGCGCACAGCCTCGGCGGCATGGTTGCGATGCAAGAGGTTACGTCGAAGGTCTCGGCGGCCGATTATCAACAGGGGTCCATCTCGCAGGTCATCACGATCGACAGCCCGCTCCGTGGAGTGACCGCCGAAGTGGCTGCGGTGGGCGCAATTCTCGCCGCCAACCCGTCGATCGCGCCGTCCCTGGCGTGTCTGACGGGTGGGCCGGCGGTCTCTCGTCTGGCGGCGCTGCACAGCCAGGAGCCCGCAACGACCAATGGGTTGATTCAGTCCATTGCGCTGGCGCAGACCCGTGGGGTGTCCGTTGTCAACGTCGGAAATGTCTATGACTGCGTGTGGGAGTGGCGGTTCTGTTCGGTCCAGGTGACGGGCGATCTACTGACGCAGTGGGTAATCGGGTCCGCCGCCCAGTTCCAAATCGTCCAGTCGTTCCCTCCGCCCTGCTTGCAGATCCCGCAATTTGGAATTCAACTCGCGGTCCTCTGCTTCCAAGCGACCCACGGCGCCGCGATCAACGGGCTCGAGCCGTCAGCCACCGTCCGCATCGCGGACTCGATCGGACAACAGAGCAGTTGAGTTTCGAGCGTTAGGCGGGAGCGGGATCGGCGACTCGAGTTGGGACTGGCTCCAGAGGGAGCTCAATGGTGACCGTCGTGCCCGTTCCAACCTCGCTGTCGATAGAGATCCACCCGTTGTGCTCTTCGACGATCTGCCGAGCGCCAGCCAGTCCGAGCCCCGTGCCGCTGACCGAACCGACGTTGCTCCCGCGACGGAACTGGTCGAACACGTGCGGGACGTCCGTGGCGGGGATGCCAAGACCTTGGTCTCGCACCGTCAGCACTGCGCTGGGGGTTCCGTCGCGTTCTGAACGGGCAACTCCAACGGCGATCTCGACGCCGTCCCCGCTGTACTTGATCGCGTTGTCCAGCAGGTTTGCTACGACGCGCTCCAGTCGCCCCGCGTCCCAATGACCGACGACATCGTCTGCGGCGTCGAGCCGTATCTGTTGGCGGTCGGTGGCCTGCTGCGCTTCTGCGACCACTCGCCGCGTGAGGGCTACGAGATCGGTCGACGCGCGCTCGAGATCGAGACTCCGTCCCATCTCGAGACGGGCGAGGTCCAACAACCCGGCGATGAGGCGCGACATCCGGCTGCTCGCCGAATCCAGGATCGAGACCGGCGAGCGGAATGGGGTCGCCTCGTCACCGTTGAGCCGCGAGAGGTTGCGGCTCAGCAACTGAGCTGCTCCCCGGATGGCCGTCAGCGGGTTGCGCAGGTCGTGGGAGATGGCCGCGAAGAATTCGTCGCGCGTGTGGATCGCGCGCTGGAGGTCTCGATGGAGCCGCGCATTGTCCAGCGCGAGGGCCGCGCGGGCCGCGGCATCCTGCGCGAACCGCATGTCCGACTCGCCGTAGGCCGGACGCCTGTTGCTCACGACGAAGGTCAGTGCACCGAGGATGTGATCGCGCGCGATCATGGGAACTACCATCACTGAATGCAGCTCGAGGCTACGGATCAGCTCCAGGTGCTCCGGGTCTCGCGCCGACTGGACCAGCAATGAATCCGGAATCTCTGAGAAGAGGAGCGGCTCCCCGGTCGCAATGACTAGTGGCACGCCCGCGTTGGGATCCGGAGGGTACTGACGCTCGAGGGTCTGGGCCAGCTCGACCTTCTCCGGGTCCACGTGCGCAACCGCGACGGGACGGATCGTCCTCGCCTCGTCGACGACGTGGACGGCGCACCAGTCGGCGATCGTCGGGACTGCGAGATGGGCCACTCTCCCAAAGGTGGACTCATAGTCGAGCGAGCCGGCCAGCTCCTGGCTCAACTGCGCGAGGAACTCCGCACGGCTCGCAGCCTGCTCCGCTGTTTGCCGAGCCTCTTCGGCCTGCATACGCGCCCGAATCGTCGCCTGGTACGAGTCGACGAGCCGTCCCCCGAGCACCCATGCGAGGGCGCCAACGACGATGATGGCCAGAGCCAGTAGGCCAACCTGGCCGAACAGGGCGCTCCGAACGGGTGCGAAGGCGCGATCGGTGGGCTCGTAGGTAAGCACGCTCCAGCCGTAAGCACCCACCGGGGTGTAGGCCGCGAGCAGCTCGGTTCCGTCGGCGCTCCGCGTGACTCTGGTGCCGGTTTCGCCGCGTCGTACGGCATCGACCTCGGGGGCGCCGACAATAGAAACGAGATCCCGGGCGAGGTTCTCATCCGGGTGGACGAACGCGCGGGCTTGGCTGTCCACCAGGATGACCCGCGTGCCCGTTCCGCCATCCAGCCCGCGGAGCTCGTCGGTGAGCCGTGAGAGGGAAAGCGGAACCACGAGGGCTCCTCGCTGCCCGCTCCCAAACTCGACGGGGGCTCCCAGAACGACCGTCACCACCCCACGGATTCGGCCCACGATCGGATCGCTGACCACGATCTCACCGGCCGCGGCCTGCTGGAAATACGGGCGGTCCGACAGGTTCACCGTGCCGGACGTGCTCGTGCTGCCCGTGAGGGTGTACCCATCTGGGCCGATGAGCCCGATCCCCTCCCAGTCGGCGTTGTCGGCGGCCACGAGTGCCAGGAACGGTGGTACCGTTCCGCCGTGGTCTGCCTGACCCACCACTGGTGAGAGGGAAAGGGCTCGAACCGTCGACAGGTTGCCCTCGACGAAGGCGACAACTGCCTGCGCTTGAGCCTTGGCCAGACTCACCCGGTCGGCGACGATTCGGGCTTCGTGGGTGGATGTGTTGTTCCGAATGGCGAGGACGCTAAACAGCACCAAGGGAACAAGTGCGATCGCACTGAGCCAAATGATTCGGACGCGACTGGGCATATTCCCCACTGGTCCCCTGCCGGGCGGGGGAATTGTAATCCTCGGCGTCTATGGCGACATCATCTATGCAGTACGACGATGCTGGACCTCTGTGTCGTCGAGCTGTCCGTCGTCGAGAGCAACTGGGCGGCTCCAGTCGGACGCCGACTGATCCGAACCAAAGTTGTCGTCGACCCAGGTGGACCTGGCTCGCCCTGGGGCAGGAACGATCATCACCTCGGCGCTGCACAGGATCACGGACTCGGGCGCGATCGTGCGTGGACCCTTGAGCCAGACCTGCCACTGGGGTGTGTCTAGCTCGTATGCGTCGACCTCCAGCGTCTCAGGGGCGATGTAGGCCTCTGAGATGAACCCCACCCGGTCGCCGGTGTCGGACAAGACTTCCAGTCCGATCAGGTCGCTGATGTCGATCCAGTCCTCGACCGGGCACACGTGGTTCGATACTCGGTCCGTGCCGGGAAGCAGGACGACCGCGTGCTGGCCGATGCGTCGCACGTCGATTCCCTTCACACGCATGAGGTCGCCCTCTTCCGAGCTGACGTCGAGCGCCTGAATCGACCCAGAGTTGGGGTCGAGGAGCACGTTGGTTACGTATCCCACGCGGCTGGCGCTCGACAGATCCACGACGGGCATTCCGCGAAGCTGGGTAAGCCGTCGGACCGGCATCGGAACGCGCCGCCACCCTTGCGGCTGTGCGGATTGCTGCCGTCTGCGCATGTCCATCTCGATCCTCCTGGGCCAGATGCTGCGAACGGGAGCGGCGTCGACACGCCGTCCGAAATTGGCCACCTCTTTCATCCTAACGCCAAGAGGGCGTTTCCGTCCGAGGCAGCGAAAGGGGGGCGGCCGTACAGCCGCCCCCCTTTGTGAAACGTGAGTCTCTTCTTTAGAAGTCCATGTCGTGGCTGTGCGGCATCGCAGGTGGCTCATCCTGAGGCACATCCGTGATGAGCGTCTCCGTTGTGAGGATCATCGAGGCGGCAGACGCAGCGTTCTCGAGACCCGAGCGGGTGACTTTGAGCGGGTCGATGATCCCGCGCTCGACCATGTCGGCGAACTCACCCTTGGCCGCGTCGTAGCCGAGCCGCGGCTGGTTGCGCCGTCGGATCTCCTCGACGATGACCGAGCCTTCCTGGCCCGCGTTGGCCGCGATGCGGCGGATGGGCTCCTCGAGTGCTCGGCGGAGGATGTTGACGCCAGTCTTGACGTCGGGATGGTCGGTCTGCACCTTGTCGAGCGCGCTGATGGCGTTCACGAAGGCGACGCCGCCGCCGGGAACGATGCCTTCCTCCACCGCTGCACGCGTCGCAGAGAGGGCATCCTCGACCCGGTGCTTCTTCTCCTTCAGCTCGACCTCAGTGGCGCCGCCCACCCGGATGACGGCAACGCCGCCCGCCAGCTTCGCGAGGCGCTCCTGCAGCTTCTCTTTGTCGAATTCGGAGGTCGTCGTTTCGATCTGTGCGCGGATCTGCTGAATGCGCGCCTGGATCGCGTCGTCGCTGCCGGCGCCTTCGATGACCGTCGTGCTGTCCTTGTTGATGGTGATGCGTCGGGCACGACCGAGATCTTCAGGCGTGGCGCTGTCGAGCCTTCGGCCAGCCTCCTCAGTGATCACCTTGCCGTCCGTAAGGACTGCTAGGTCCTCGAGCATGGCCTTGCGGCGGTCGCCGAAGCCCGGCGCCTTGACCGCGGCGACATTGAGGGTGCCGCGAAGCTTGTTGACGACCAGCGTGGCCAGGGCCTCGCCGTCCACGTCCTCGGCGACGATGATGAGGTTGCGCTGGCCGGACTGAATGAAGCCCTCCAGCAGTGGCAGGATGTCCGTGATCGCGCTGATCTTCTTGTCGGTGATCAGGATGCGTGGGTCATCCAGCTCGACTTCCATGCGCTCGGTATTCGTGACGAAGTGCGGGCTGATGTAGCCACGATCGAACTGCATGCCCTCGACGAACTCGGTCTCGAACTTGAGGGTCTTGGATTCTTCGACGGTGATGACGCCGTCCTTGCCGACCTTGTCCATTACTTCCGCGATGAGGTCGCCGATCTCCTGGTCCGCAGCGGAGATGGACGCGACCTGGGAGATCTCGGTCTTGCCCTGAACTGGCAGGCTCATAGATTTCAGGGCTTCGATGACCGCTGCCACACCCTTCTCGATGCCCAGCTTGAGATACATGGGGTTCGCGCCGGCGGCGACATTCTTGAACCCCTCGCTGATGATTGCCTGGGCGAGCACGGTTGCGGTGGTCGTGCCGTCGCCCGCGACGTCGTTGGTCTTGGTGGCCGCTTCCTTCAGAAGCTGCGCGCCCATGTCCTCGAAGGGATCCTCGAGCTCGATCTCCTTCGCAATGGTTACGCCATCATTCGTGATGGTGGGGGGCCCGAACTTCTTGTCGAGAACAACGTTCCGACCCTTGGGACCCAAGGTGATCTTTACCGCGTCTGCCAGCGTGTCCATTCCCCTCTTCAGGGAGGCACGGGCTTGGTCGCTGTAAATTAGCTGCTTGGCCGCCATCCTTTGTCCTCCATTTCTCGGGCTGTTCGCCCGAATACTTCCTGTGTTCTTCCTGTGTTCTTCCTACTGAAGCTTTGCGAGGATGTCGCGCTCGGACAAAACAAGAAGCTCATCTTCGTCGAGCTTGAACTCGGTGCCCGCGTACTTGGCGAAGAGCACCTTGTCGCCCTCCTTCAGCTCGGGGGGTACGCGCTGGCCGTTATCGAGGACTCGTCCGGGCCCGACGGCGAGGATCTCGCCTTCCTGAGGCTTCTCTTGAGCCGTGCCCGGGAGCACGATGCCGCTTTTGGTCACTTCTTCCTTTTCCATTGGCTTGACCACCACGCGGTCGCCGAGCGGTTGGAGCTTCGCCATGTCGCGTCGTCCTCCTGCAACAAGTGTCGAGTTGGGGAAAGGCGCAGGCCGAAAGGCCGCGCTTTAGCACTCACGAGTACCGAGTGCTAACTGCCATATGTTAGCCGAACCCTATAGCCTGCGCAAGCAATTACGCGCGTTGATCGGTGTACCCAGCCCCCCATTGGCACGGCGAACTCGCAAGTGGTATCGTCCGCTCGATGAGGAAAGGGGGTGCGCCAATGCGTACGGCACCGACCCTCTCGACGCTCTCGCGATCTCCGCTGCTCGAGGGTCTGCCAGAAGAGAGCCTGGCTCAGATTGCCGCGGGCGCCCGCCGGCGGTCATACCGTCGCGGTGAGGTCCTGTTCCACCAGGGCGACCCCGGCGACGCGCTGCTGATCCTCGAGTCGGGCGCAGTCAAAGTCGTCGTCTACTCCGAGGCGGGTGACGAGACCGTCCTGGCCGTTCTCGGCGCGGGGGAGTCGTTCGGCGAGCTAGCCCTCATCGACGGCGAGGCGCGCTCCGCGACGGTGCAGGCGTTGGAGGCCGTCGAGGCCCTCTCCATCCGCCGCGACGCGTTCATGCAGGTCGTTCGCTCCCACCCACCCACAGTGGAGCGACTGCTGGCGGCGCTGGCCACGAAGATTCGCTACCTGAGCAACACCGTGTCGGACCTCGCGTTTCTCAATCTCGAGAGTCGCCTCGCGAAGAAGCTCCTCGAGTTGGCCGCCGAGCGCGGCAAGGAAGTGAACGGTGCGACCGAGATCCAACTGGCGCTCACCCAGGAAGAGCTCGCCGGCATGGTGGGTGCGACCCGCGCCAGTGTGAACAAGGTGCTTGGCTGGTACGAGGACCGAGGGCTCATCAGCCGCACCGGTCGACGCATCGTCGTGCGTGATCCCGAGAAGCTGCGGGCTCGCATCACTTAACTCCTCGTAGCCTGGGCGCTCGCGCCGGGCGTTTCATTCACCGCACGCCCAACCCGCTCATCGAAAAACTGTCGTCAACCCGATAGTCGTATTGTTTCCCGCGTGGCGGAACCCCTCCGCCCAGAGACCTACGATCACGCCATGCAAACGACAGCTCCCGTGACTCAATTGATAGGGGGTGCGTGATGAGTGGGTACGAATGGCCTGTCCGCGATTCACACGCCAGACCGCAGGTTCTCGTGACCGATCAATCGGCTCGCGACGTCGACCGATACGCTCCCCTTGCTGGAACAAGCACGGTTCCCTCTGACAATCTCCGCCGCCTGGGTGTGCTGTTGCTACTGGGCGTGGTGGTCATCCTAACTGGGGGCGTCGTGGCTGGGGCCGCTGGGCTGTCGTCGACACTCGCGACTCCTCCCCGAGCCACCGCCTTGGCGGCTGCCCCCACCGGAGTCGTGTGGACCTGGGGCGCCAACGAGTACGGCCAGCTCGGCGACGGATCGATGAACTGGGCGGTGAGCCGAACGCGGGTCCGCGACATCTCGGACGTTCGCGCCGTGGTCGGAGGCGCCTCTCATAGTCTCGCCCTCAGCGAGGACGGCAGCGTATGGGCTTGGGGATGGAACAAGTACGGCCAGCTCGGCGATGGCGATCTTCAGACCAAGACGGTTCCTGCCAGGGTCACCGGTCTGCCCCCGGTCACCGCTATTTCGGCGGGTGCCTACCATAGTCTTGCGCTGGAGAGCGATGGGACCGTTTGGGCCTGGGGTTTCAACGGCTCGTCACAGCTCGGAGACGATGCAGAGCTCGTGCGTCCCATCCCGGGTCGGGTGACTGGTCTGCCCAGCATCGTCGGGATTGCGGCCGGTGCCAACCATAGCCTCGCCCTGGGTGCCGATGGAACGGTCTGGGGTTGGGGCAATAACTCCGATGGAGCGCTGGGCGACGGCACCCTGATCAGTCACGGGAAGCCGGCGCGTGCGATCGCCCTCCCACCGATGATCGCCATCGGGAGCGGCCTGCGCCACGGCCTCGGCGTCGCCGAAGACGGCACCGTCTGGGCCTGGGGCCTGAACAGCGCCGGCCAGCTTGGCAAGGCCAACAACGATCGTGATCCCGATCCACAGGTTGTGAAAGGTGTTCCGGCCGCGTCGTCGGTCACCGGAGGCGCTCACCACAGCCTCGCGCTGTCCGATGACGGCTTCGTATGGGCTTGGGGTGACCATGGGTCCAAGCCCCGAGAGCGCGACAACCCCGATCCGTCCGCGGTGTGGGTTCCGGTGCCCGTCTTGGATCGCGCTCAGGCAGTCTCGACGGGCTATTACGAGAGCGTGATTCTTCGCGACGATGGATCGATCTGGGGTTGGAGCGCCCGCTACCCTGGTCAAGTGTTGCCCAGCTTCCCCGTCCCCGTGACGGGCCTGCGTGATGTGACACGGATCGGCAGTGGTGGGAGCCACACTCTGGCGGTGCAGGGTCATGTTGCGAACTGAGCGAGCGGGAGACACAACCGTGGATTGGCGCCTCGCTCGTACCGGTAGGGGCATAAACGAGCCCCCCAGCCTCGCGCGGGAGTTCGCTCGTCGCGTGGCCCTCTTCCGAGCCGCCCTCACGGCCGACGGGGCACCGCTGCGGCGCCCGCAACTTGGGATCGACCAAAGCGCGGGCCGAACGATGCCATACGGAGTCTGCTGGGCGGTGGCTGAGCTGACGGAGGCGGAGCGGCTCATTCGTGAGACGGCCGAGGGTCGCCAGCTCCTCCGCGCGATGCGCGAGGTGCTGCCCGCCTTCCGGCCCTTCGATAACTCCGACTACTACGTCGACGCGCTGATGTCCAAGGCCTATGCGTCGATGTGCGCGGATGACCGGCTGGCGCTGTTTCGGCGAGTCCTGCAGCTCGTCTGGGTGGATGCAGACCTACCGCCGCCTGCGATCACCGACGAGACGATCATGCATCTCAGCGAGCGCGCGGGAATCTCCATCATGCCCGAGGGCCACGCTCAGCCCGGAGCAGCGGCCACCGGTAGGTTCGCCGACACGTCGGTTGCGAGGTCCGAGCGAACCCCGGACGCATAGCTGAAGTACCCTGCGCTGGCGATCATGGCCGCGTTGTCCGTGCAGAACCGCAGCGGGGGGAGTAGCACCGGTATGGGCGAGCGCTCTTGCACCATCTTACGGAGGGCCGAGTTCGCGGCCACGCCGCCGGCCAGCGCGAGCTGCCGAGCGCCGAAGTCTATGGCCGCTTGGACCGCTTTCGCCGAGAGCACGTCCGCGACCGACTCTTGGAAGGAGGCGGCAATGTCCGCCACCGGTACTGGGTTGTCGCCGAAGGACTGCGCGAGCCGGAGCGCGGCCGTCTTGATTCCGCTGAAGCTGAAGTCGTAGGTCCCCTTGAGCCAGGCACGCGACAGCGGCAGGCGCGACGGATCACCGTCGTCCGCCGACTTCTGTACGGCCGGCCCACCGGGAAACCCGAGACCGAGGATGCGGGCGACCTTGTCAAAGGCTTCGCCGGCGGCGTCATCGCGCGTCCGACCGAGACGGACGAGGTTCCCATGGTCGCGCATCAATGCGATGTCGCTGTGGCCGCCCGACACAACGAGGCACAAGAGGGGGAACTCGGGCGCCGGTGGCTGCGCAGTCTCCTCAGACGCGGGGGCGAGCCAGTTCGCGTAGATGTGCCCCTCGAGGTGGTTGACCGCGACAAACGGAAGATCGCGGCCGAAGGCCACGGCCTTCGCGCCGTTGAGCCCGATGAGGAGCGATCCTGTAAGCCCGGGTCCCCGCGTCGCGGCCACGACGTCGATGTCATTCCAGTCGACCTCGGCCTGCTCCATCGCATCCCGAATGACGGGAACGAGCGCATGCACGTGCGCCCGGGATGCGAGCTCAGGCACCACTCCGCCGTACGGCTGGTGCAGCGGGATCTGGCTGGCGACGGCATTGCCCTCGACCCAGCGCCCATCGCGCACGACGGCGGCGGCCGTCTCGTCGCATGAGCTTTCGATCGCAAGTACTCGGGTCATTGAGCGCTCCCTCAGAGGTTAGCTCAGTTGTACCAAGACCATCTGCTGCGGCGTCAAGATGCGCAGCTCCTGGCTCGCCGAGTCGACGTTCAGGCCCACGGCGTTGCGGAGGAGATCCGGTGGGAAGACGAACTGACGCACGTACTTCCCCTCGGTCGTGAATTCCACGACGCGCGCCGCACTCGGCTCGAGGATCCAGACGCGGTCGAGGTCTGCATGAGCGTAGATGGCGACCGGGGACGAGAGCGGTTGGTCAGGCACCACGCCCTCGAAGGGCAGGGTCCCGGATCCCGGGGCGAGCTTGGTCACACCGCCGTCCGGCAAAAGGACGTACAAGTTGCCGTCTGTTGCGATGTCCGCGGCTATGCCTAAGAGCGGTTCGTCTTGGGTCGTTGCGACGATCGTGCCAGCGGCGCCCGGGAGGCGGGCGGGATAGCGCCAGATCTCGCCCCGGGCCGTGTCGAGAAAATAGAAATCCTCGAATGTCGCGGCGGCCGGGCCCAGCCGATCCCAGATAGCGCTGTCCGGCGGTGTCCATCTCCGCGCTGTCGATCCGCGCGCGTTCAGGCTCACCACGCTCCGGAAAGAGTCCAGCACGAGGAGCTGCCCCTGCGTGTCGACGCCACGTGCCGGCGACCATGCGGCGGTGACGAGCTTGCCCAGCGGCTGCCCGTCCAGAGCCTCGTCCGGTTTCAGCGCGACGGACAGGCGGGCGCCCTCCTGGTCGAAGCGGTACAGCAGTTGGCCGCCTAGGTCCAGGATGAACGTCCCATTCTCAGTGTTCCATATTCCCGCGGGTCGGAACTCCGGTCCGGCATCGAAGCTGAACGTTCGCACGCGAGTCACGCGCACGACGTTGCGGATGCGGTCCTGGGCTTCGCGCGCATCCTGCAACAGCGTCCGCGCGTTGTCGTCGCGCGCGGCACGCGGCTCGAGAACGCCGATTGCGTCCGACAGGAGTGCCGAGGCGACATCCGGATCTCGGTTGGCACGCGCTTCCTGAATGATGCGGCGGGCGTCGTCCACCCCGTGGTCGGCGCCGATGACGGAGAACGGAGACACGCTACGAAGCAGCAGGAAAATGAGGATGATTCCGAGGATCCCGATGGCGAGGCGCGGCGGGCTGGCCCAGGTGCGCAACGCGTTGGCGACCGCGGGCGGTAGCGACGAAGTCGAAGGGACCGAAAGGCTCCTGCTTCCCAACTTCGGCAGGCCGCCATCGCTTTGCTCGTGGCGACGTGGCGCAGGAACTGCCGACGCAGTTCGATGAATGGCGACCGGTGCTCGGGAGGCCGCGGGGCGCTCGACCGGCGCGCGCGTTTGCCGTGCCGGGCGGTGCTCCGTCTGGGGAGCTGCGTTGGCCCAATCGATCCAGCGACCGGTTGTGTCAGGCGCCGCATCCTCCTGCGGGCTCCAGATGACCAGACCACAAGATTCAGCCGGAGTTCCGATCAACAGCTCCCCGACGCGGTCGAGATCCAGCGGGTCGTGCAGCGCCGCGGTAAGCACCGGGTCCGGAACGTCTGCGACGGACACTCCGGGCAACAGGAGCATGGCATCGCCTGGCTCCAGCGGGCAGAACTCGCTGGTGATGTGGGGAGCGACCGCTCGCCCAATGCCGGGAGTCTCTCGCCCGGCGCCGAGCGCCGACGGATCCCCGGAGCGAGCCCAGGTCCCTCGGCTGCGGACCGCGGCGACGATCGCCGAGCCGGTGCGTGCGATGTAGAGACCGTTCGACCGCGCGGCTACAAGGACGGCCGAGGCCGAGCGCCGCTGATCCGGGAGCGCCAGGCGGTTCTCGTCGATCAAGTGGGTATGGGCAGCGCGAACCGCTCGGCCCAAGCCAGTGGTTATGGACAGGCGCGGCGCGCTTCGGAACTCGGACTCGAGCTCCGCGAGTAGCTCCTCGGCGTATCCGCTGGACCCATGCATGCTGACGCATGCCGCAAAGGGCTCAGAACGGCGTGAGCGCAGCCACGCACGAGTGGCGCCCGAAACGATTGCAGGTGGTTTGTCGGCGCCGCCGAGACCGGCTGGCGCGACGATGGCAACGCGAAGTGGCAGATGGGCCACCGTGTGGTCTCCTGAAGTTCTCGCAGTATACCTGAGCCTATGCCACGCCCGGTCGTCCTGAGACCGAAGCGTGACGCGGTGATCTGGTCAGCCGCCCCAGGCGTACGGGGTCGGGTACCACATCTGCGCGTTGCGAGAGAGGCCGTCGCTGGGATAGCTCTCAGGGCAGGACAAGGAAAATGGATTGCAGTCCGGATCGGCGAAATACAGGCCGACGGCCTGCCCCGCCATCTTCAGCACCGGACCGTGGTGGGGCACCTCCGCGTCGTCGAGAAGCCTCACGATCTCGTCGACCTCCCCTGGTCGAACGAGCATCGATATCTGCGGAAGCGAGCGGCACTGGGCCTCAGTGAGCGGCTCCCACGCGGGCACCTCGGCGACCTCCAGGGTCACGCCGAGCAGCTTGATCCAGACGCGGCGGTCGGGCTCGTCCCTCCGCCGAATGACCGAGCCAGGCACCGCCCGTGTATAGAAGCGCACCGCTCGATCGAGGTCGGCCGTGCGCAAGCCGATGTGTGACAGCCCAAGAGGTTCCATTGGCCGGACTATACGGATGGACCAGCGCTCAGTCAATCTAGTCTGGCAGCAGCCCGGGGGGCGCTGCCGGGAAGTGATGAGTGCCCCCGTATAATGGCGCGCTGGGAGGCGAGCGAAGATGGGAATCGAGACCGACTGGGAAGTCGTCGACACGTCGTACGGTCAGATGCGGATGTACACGGCGCGTCCGGAAGGCGGAACCGCTGGCCCGGGTGTGCTGATCGTCCACGACCGCTTCGGTCTGAATGATCACGTCCAGGGCGTGGCCCGACACTTCGCCGAAGAGGGGATCGTGGCGCTGGCGCCCGATCTCTACCACAAGCTCCCAACGCGTTCGGTTCCCTACGACGACGTCTCAGGCGCCCAGAAGCTTCGCGAACAGCTCCCGGAGTACGAGATCCTCGACGACCTCACTCTCGCGCTTCGCTTTCTCGGGGCCCGTGGTGAGGTTCGATCCGGCCTGACGGGCGCTGTCGGTTTCGGCGATGGTGGTCGAGATGCATTCCTCCTCGCCACCCGTAACTGGGACGTGTTGGCGGTCGTCTCCTACTGTGGGTCCCTGGCTCCTGATGAGCTATCCGCGCCCATCGAGTCGAGCGCAGACCTCCAGGCCCCCGCGCTGCTGTTCTTTGGCGAGGCAGAGGAGCTCGTGTCGGACGGCGAGCTCGGCCGTATCCGAGATACGCTCGACAGCCTCGGCAAGGACTATGAGATTGTGACGTACACAGATGCTGGCAACGGATTCTTCTGCGAAGCACGAGCCGATGTGTACGACGAGGAAGCAACGAAGGACTCATGGGTCCGCACGGTCGACTTCCTCTACCAATACCTCGAGGGATAGCCCCCGCACCCAGAGCGAGCGTCGCCCGAGTTCTTCTCCCCTGATCGTCTGCCACCGTCTGCCGATTCTCTGAGTAGCCCGCGGCCGCGCCTTGTACTTCTGCCAAGGCAATGCACTCAATTGTTGCGCTTCGGGTCTGTCTTTGTTACAACTCGACGCCATTCGCCAAGGAAATCGCCGTGAACACAATCGCCGATCAGCCCGAGCACCCGACTCCGGACGTCGTGCTTCCCGCCAAAGTCACCAATCGCCTTCGGTGGGTGTTTCTCTCTGCGAGCGCCTTCGTACTCGTTGTTTCTTTCGTAGGGGCCGTGCTGTTGGCTCAGACCCCTTGGTTGCGTGCGGAGTCGGAACCATCTGAGGCCCTGCCGGGCTCGATCGCGCTGGATTCCGAACCCTCGGGAGCCGTCGTATGGCTCGATGGCGAGGAGGTCGGAGCTACTCCGCTGTCAGTGTCCAATGTGGCTGCGGGCGCGCACCGCGTTGTGCTCTCGGCCCCTGACTACGCCGACTGGTCGAGCGAGATCCGAGTGCCCCCGGGAGGTGTGGTCGACCAGGTCGCCGCCCTGGACCCTCTGCCAGCACGCCTGGTCGTTTCGACCCAAATCGACCAGGCTGCCGTCTCGATCGACGGTAAGTTGCGCGGGGTCGTCGGTGGTGACGTCGTCGTCGAGCCTGGTACGCACGTCGTTCGGGTTGAAGCAACGGGGCATCGACCGTGGCAGCGGCTCGTGCAGTTGGCTCCCAACGAGCGACGGTCGTTGAACGTCGAGCTGCCGAGGCAGTGGCCGGACCTGGCGCGCGGGGACTCTATCTCGCCGCTCGCGGTGGTCATAGAGAACGCAGAGGATGCGCGCCCCCAGGCGGGGCTTGACCGCGCGGACGTGGTGTACGAGGTGCTGGCCGAGGGAGGCATCACGCGCTTCCTGGCGATCTATGCCACGCAGGGCGCCGACGTTGTGGGGCCGGTCCGCTCGGCGCGCGATTACCTGGTCGAATGGGCGCACGAGTACAGCGCTCCACTCGTGCACATCGGCGCCAGTCCGCAGGGGTACGCAGCGCTGGCGACTACGGGCCTGGCGAATCTCGACGAGATCCGCGGCCAACCTGGTTTCTGGCGATCTGCGGCGCGCGCCGCGCCGCACAACGCCTACACCAGCATTTCCGGTGCCCGCAATGCGTTGGGGGCGAAGGCTCGGGGGAACGGCACGTTCAGCGCTTTCCAATTCAAAGAGGGAGCCAAGCGGAGCGGCGTCCCGGCGACCGAGGCCACCATCAAGTTCGGCCATTGGGAGTACTCCGCCTCCTGGGCGTACGACCCGATCTCCAACGAGTACCTTCGTCAGATGGATGAGACTCCTCATCTGGACGCGGAGACGGGCGAGCAGCTCCGGGCGAGCAACGTGCTGCTGCAGTGGACGGAGTCGTGGCTCATTCCCCGGGACACCGAGGGTCGGCTACAGTTTGCGCAGGTGGGGGGCGGCCGCCTCGTGGCACTCGTCGACGGCGTGGCCATCGAGGGTCACTGGCAGAAGGATTCCTATGAGGCGCCCACACGATATTTCGCGGCAGATGGAGCGGTCCTGACCCTCAATCCGGGAACAACCTGGATCGAAGTGATCCCGCTGACGGGCGACGCCACCTTTTAGTTTAGGCAATGGGGACCTACGCTTATGGCGAAGGCGGAATCATGCTGATTGACCCGTCCAGGCCGAGCCCTGCCGTTGTTAGATGGTTAGATGAATCTCCGCATCAACCTGCTCCAACGGCGGCGCATGGAGGAACTCAATCCAAAGACACGCCTCTGTGAATCGTAGGTCAGCCTCGCGAAAGCAGACATAGTGGTGACGCCAAGCTCGCTCTTCGGCGCAGCAATCGATTCCAGTTGCCTGGAGGTTCAGACGGCCACCCCTCGGCGGAAAGGACGAGCAACTGGTTGGGATCGTTCACAACAAGGAGGGACACCACGAATGGTGTCCCTCCTTTAGGAACGTGGATTGTGGATCCGAGCGGGTCAGGCCACGACTAACGGCGTCGGCCGTAGTAACCCCAACCGCCGCCTCCGAAAATGAGAAGGGCCAGGACAATAACAATGAGAAGCGTGGTATCCACGGGAATTCCTCCCGGCTGCATCTCCGTCGGCGCAGTCCGTTACTTCTATTGTGCACGCCGGGGTTCGTTTCGCGTAGCGCGCAGTTACACGGGGGTAAATGTTGGGAACGCCAATTTGGACTGTGGGTAGATCGCGCGCCCCAACCGTCTCTAGCAGAGGCCCAACGTGCCGACAACCTCGTGGTGCGCCATGACTGAACCGCCCCGGGAATTGTGGAGACTCTATTCCTTGAGAGGAGAGAGTCATGGCAAGACCCAGTCGGTACTCAGCAGAGGTCCGAGAGCGGGCGGTCCGGATGGTATCCGAGCAACGGAAAGAGTATTCGTCCGAATGGG
>ORMF010730337.1_pt1 | contig 36565 bp, 38 predicted proteins | sample 1779871 | NCBI WGS metagenome assembly ORMF01 (sample SAMEA104232316, study PRJEB22302) | groundwater metagenome | biome: forest; feature: aquifer; material: groundwater | place: USA | collected 2011-08-07 | depth 5.4 m
TCCGCGTTTGGCCGTATCGGATTGTGTATAAAATGTATAACCACGAGTTGCTGATCTTGGTTATTGCATTCGGCCATCGCGGGGGAATATACTAGCCAATCTCGCAATCTCATGATCAATATACCTAGACCCATAACAGGCTTTGTTTTTTATTTAGTGTAGGGGTATTATTGAAAAATATGATTCGGCTGCAACCAAAAAGAAATCAAAGTATCGGGATTATTAACCGCATGAAAAAGCAGTGCGTGATTTGCGGCACAGAAATGAAAGTAATTTTGTATACCGATCGTTCCTACCGCGGCGGGCATTACTTTGGGAAAATTCCTATGCATCGGAAGCGCGAAGTACTCCACGCGATCAAAGCCGGTACTCATAACGTACAAATGGGCAGCTATACTCTCAATGTCCTGAATCGCGACCCCAAATCCTACGGGGAATATGAATATTGGGAGTGTCCAAAGTGCTATCGGAAAGGATAACCCCCTTTGCCCACTGTGGAATCCATCCAACCCGCCTTAATCCGGGTCTTGTTTTTTATTTAATTTAGGGGTATTATAGGAGACTATGGAAACTACAAAAATATCTTTATTCAAAGGGAAGAAAATCAGAAAAACACTCTCTCAAAAGGAGTGGTGGTTTTCGGTTACCGATGTAATTTTTGCTCTTACCGATAGTGCAGACCCTCGTGATTATTGGTATAGAATGAAAATACGGGTGAAACAAGAGGATGGTTTTGAACCGTCGACAATTTGTCGACAGTTGAAGTTGCGCGCAGAAGACGGGAAAATGCGCGAAACCGATTGCGCCGATACTGAAGGGATTTTCCGCATTGTTCAATCAATTCCCTCGCCAAAAGCCGAACCGTTTAAGCTATGGCTGGCTAAAGTCGGCTATGAACGAGTGCAAGAAATAGAAAATCCGGAGCTTGCCACTAAAAGAACAAGAATACTTTACAAACTCAAAGGGTATCCGGAAGATTGGATAGAAAAGCGAATGCGCGGTATTGCTATCCGCGAAGAATTAACGGACGAATGGCAAAAGCGAGGGGCGCAAGAACAGAGCGATTACGAAATTTTGACTGCAGAAATTTCCAAAGCCACCTTTGGTATTACGCCAAGTGAATATAAAAAAGTCAAAGGATTAAAGAGAGAAAATTTGCGCGATCACATGGACGATTTTGAGCTTATTTTTACAATGTTGGGAGAGCGGTCAACGACTGAAATTCACAAAATTGAAGATTCCAAAGGGGTTTCAAAACTCGCGCAAGATGCCAAGCGCGGCGGAAGGATCGCAGGCATTGCCAAGGAACAACTGGAAAAAGAACTTGATCGCCCCGTCGTTTCAAAAGATAACTTTCTGCCGAAGAAAAAATCTCTTAAAAAATTGAGATAAAGGACCCCGCGGCCTTGTTTTTTGTTCAGCGTAGGGGTAGTATTGAAAAATATGATTCGGTTGCAACCAAAAAGAAATCAAAGTATCGGGATCATTAACCGCATGAAAAAGCAGTGCGTGATTTGCGGTACGGAAATGAAAGTAATTTTGTATACCGACCGTTCCTACCGCGGCGGGCATTACTTTGGGAAAATTCCTATGCATCGGAAGCGCGAAGTACTCCACGCGATCAAAGCCGGTACTCATAACGTACAAATGGGCAGCCATACTCTCAATGTCCTGAATCGCGACCCCAAATCCTATGGGGAATATGAATATTGGGAATGTCCAAGATGTTATCGGGGAAAGTAAAATTTGACACCCGTTCACCTATGTGATATTATCATAATAGACAATTGAATCAGTTAGTTATCAAGAGCGCAGCGAGGGAACTAGCCCTATGACCTGCCGACAACCTGTTCCGAATGACTTCGGAATAAGGTGCCAATTCTAGCCCATACGGGAAAGATAAAGGTCGATTTTTGTTTTACCGCAAAAACTCCTTCCCGCACGGGGAGGAGTTTTATTATTTTAAGCTAACCGCATATGACAATGTCAAAAGAGTATATTGAGTATCGAATAAAACAAGGAGAAATAAAAACGTCGCCCTACATGCAGTTATTTGAAGGTGTTTGGGAAAAACTACAAAGTGCTGGACATTTAGAAGGGCTATCGGATGAGGAAGCATTAGAGAGAGTTGTTTCAATGACAGAGAACATTATTGAAGGTTCTCGAGAACCTTTCAGAATGAGAGGATATAAAGGGGAGTTATAGGAAGGAGTTTTAATTTTTAACTATTTTACTATGCAAAAACATTCCAATACGTTCCCGTATCTTGTAATTCGAGCATTCTCCGCATGTTATGCAATAAGGCATAATCTCAAGGGAAAAACCAAGACAGATCTTATTGCTGAAGCAAAAATTATAGCCAAGCAGTATAATCGCGGCGTCTGCCTTGTCTTGGGATCCAAGCAAGGGGTGTATATTGAACCGGATGGAAAGACTGACTATGAAAGCGATGATATACCGACTGGCGGGTTTGTACTGTAATTGGTGAGCGTTTTATTATTTATCCATACAACAATTATGCAAAGACCATCGCAAGTAGTGCTAAAAGGTGTAAACAAAGACGGAGAAACGATTGACAAGGTAATCTATGAATTAAGCGAAGCACAAGCCGCAATACATAAATCAATCGGCAGGCCTGTTGGATTAGATATGGACCACTGTCTTTATTTGGGTTTTCGTTATGCGCCACAGTTCCGAGACCGAGTATGCGGGTATAGATATATTGAGGTCGATAGAATGAAAGATATGTTTGAGAAGACTATAAAGAAGGAATACATTACCATTGAGTTTTTCGAGTGTAAGAATTCTTCCAAATGCCCAATGCGTAGTATCTAGCACTGCCATCATTGTGCACCTTGCCCTCTGGCCCAATTAAGCGTATTATACTAAGAGTCTTAAACGCACGAAAAATATGAAACTCAAAGATACCCCCAAATTTGATCGCCCCAGGGAAAAATTTTTGGAAAAGGGGCCGGACGCGCTCACGGACAGCGAGCTTTTGGCGATTTTGCTCGGAAGCGGGATTAAGGGAACAAATGTCAAAATTTTGGCGCAAAACATCCTGAGAAAGTTCGGCAAAAATTTTCTTAATGTTACCGTTGATGATTTGACGCAAATTTCCGGCATAGGACCCGCGAAAGCGTTGCAGGTTTCAGCTGTGCTCGCATTGGCGAGACGACTGTACGACAAGCAAAACGCACCGGACAATTTAGTGTTGTCGGCGCAAGACGCGGCGGCGCTTGTATCGGACCTTAAAGAAAAAAAACAAGAACATCTCGTTTGTCTCTATTTGAACGCTCGTAATGCTTTACTAAAGAAAGAAACCATCTCAATCGGAACCTTGGATAAAAGCATTGTCCATCCGCGCGATATTTTCGCCCTTGGATTGGGAATTGGCGTTGCGGGGGTGATACTCGCGCATAACCACCCATCAGGTGATCCGACACCGAGTGAGCAAGATAAACAAGTTGCAAAACGAATTATTGAGGCGGGGAAATTAATGGGCGTTAACGTCATTGATTTTCTTATCATCGCGAAGAACGGCGTACATAGTATACTTGGGGAAATTGAAGATACTGAACTCGCAAATACGGAATACGTCGCGGAGGGTCAACAGGCGACCTTATTTGACGTGCTTCTCGATACGCATCAAAATAATATTTACCAGAAAAATGAGAATATGAAAATTGCGGATACTGTTAGGAAGAAGTACAGCGTGGCATCATTATTCGCTGGTTGCGGCGGACTTGACTTGGGCTTCGCTGGTAATTTTACCTCCTTAGGGAAAAAATATGAGCCAAGAGATTTTGAAATTATATGGGCGAATGACTTTGACGAATCAGCCTGTGTTAGCTACCAAAAATATTTTAATCACCCAATCGTGTGTGGTGATATAAGGCAGATATTGGAAAGTAAAAATGTATCCTCACTAGATAAGCCGTTACCAAAAAATGTTGACATCGTCTTGGGAGGATTTCCGTGTCAAGACTTCAGTCATGCCGGTAAGAGAAAAGGGTTTAATAGTAAGCGGGGATTGCTTTATCAGAGCATGATCGAAGTTATCCGTAGGACAAAACCTGTGCTTTTCGTGGCCGAAAACGTGCGCGGTTTATTGACAATGAATAATGGGGAGGCAATAAAGACGATAGTCAAGGATTTTGAGGCTTTAGGATATCACGTTGTTTATGAATTACTAACAGCGGCTGATTTTGGAGTACCACAGATGCGACAAAGAGTTATTATCGTTGGTACGCTTAAAACTAAACTACCTCCATTTGAGCATCCAAAGCCATTGCTGGGAAAGGAAAATTGGGTAACACTAAAGCAGGCTATAGAGGACTTAGAGAATATTGGCGAGGGCAGGGTATCTAACCATTTTTGGTCTAAGGCAATAAAAAATAAGGGGCAAGGCAACAACACTGTTTCAGCGGATAAGCCGGGTCCTACCATGCGTACTGAGCATCATGGCAATATTGAATATCATTGGAACGGAAAAAGGAGATTGTCGGCGAGAGAGGCGGCACGGATTCAATCTTTTCCAGACGATTTTGTATTTTATCCGTCCACTTCCTCGGCCTATAAACAGATCGGCAACGCCGTGCCGCCTGTTTTGGCTTGGCACGTTGCCACAGCGATTGAAAAGTTTTTAGATAAAAATTTGAAATAAGTATGATTTACGTTGCAAAACCCAACGCCAAAGAAAAAGATTTTATTACTTTGCTTGAGAAATCAAGAAAGTTAATGTTGGCCTTTTTGAGTGATAAGAAAAATATCTCGCCGACCTATTTTGAAACGATAGTTTTTGAGCAAATGAGTGAAGCTGCGAAAGATACGACTTTCGAGGGAACAGTTAAGCAAACAGGAACGCACGCTTTCCCCGATATTATAGCCAGTAAATACTTTGGTGTTGAAGTTAAGATGACGGCCAACGATCATTGGACTTCAACCGGAAATAGCGTTCTTGAATCTTCCCGAATCGAAGATGTTGAAAGAATTTATATCATGTTCGGGAAATTTGGTGGTAAATTGGATATTCGCTATCGACTTTATCAAGAATGTCTGCCAGAGATTAGCGTTACGCACTCTCCTCGTTACAGAATAAAGATGGACTTGCCGCTCGGTAAATCAATTTTTGACAAAATAGGTGTTGACTATGATACTCTGAGAAAAGACGATAATTCAATACAAAAGATCAAAAATTATTACCGCTCTCTACTGAAAGAAGGCGAGGAATTATGGTGGATAGATCAAGACGGAGACGACAAGGCGGTTAGCCCGATCATTAAACCCTTCAGAGGTTTAAGCGACAAGGAAAAAGAAAATTTTGTCGTTGAATCGATGATTCTATTTCCTGAAATGTTTGGCAACAGCTCAACGAAGTTCGAACGAGCCGCCGCTTATCTTATCGCTAAATATAACGCCGTTTCCGCCAGTTTGCGAGATTTATTCACCGCCGGCGGACAAATTAAATTGGAAGTTAAGGGCAAAAATGTCGTAGTGCCACAATTGGCTTATCGCTTGCATATCAGAGCGAAAGCGATTGAAAAGAAAATCAAGGAGCTGGACGCCAAAACTCTCGCCTACTATTGGCGAAGTGATAAGTTGGAAAGCGATCGCTTGAAGCAGTGGAAAAAGTTTTTGAACGATAAATTTGTCCTTGTTAAGTCTGGCGTCAAAGCTTCCGATATTTTTGACGCAGGACTTTTATGAAAAAGATAAAAAATTATCTAAATCGCAATTTCAAAAAAGAACGGAGTGAAGACTTGCTTCCAACAAAAAAGCGTTCGGAGTTGATGTCAAAAATCCGTTCAAGAGACACGAAATTCGAGCGAGAATTTATAGTTTCTTTGCGGAAAGCCACTCGCAAAAAATTCCAAACGAATGTCTCTTCAATTATGGGAAAGCCGGATATAGTTTTTCAGAAAGACAAGGTTTGCGTTTTTCTTGATAGCAATTTTTGGCATGGATGGTATTATCCACGTTGGAAACATTTACTCAAAAACGATTTTTGGAGAGAAAAGATAGAAAACAATCGCAAACGGGACAAAAAAACTACTATTTTTTTGCGAAAAGCCAGCTGGACCGTTTTGCGTTTTTGGGAACACGATATTGAGCAGGATTTAGATGGTTCAATAAAAAGCATAGTTGCAGAATTAAAAAGGGATTGAAATAGAATTTATGAATATTGATTGCATGGATTTAAACGATAATTGTAAAGCGTGCAGGCATATTAAGCGGGTGCATTTTAAACCGGGTCGTGTGGATGATAGTGGTACGCTCATTGTTCCTGTTGCTGGAGTATGTCAAGATATGACTTGTAAATGCGATTTATTTATTGAGTCAGAAGCATGTCTTAAATGTGGTAACATTATGAAAAAAAGTGGACCGTTCGCAAGAGTTAAAAGAGAAGGTGATCCTGCTTATAGCGGCAAGAGTCAATTTTTTTATACATGTATGCACGAAGGATGTAGCGAATTTTATAAAGAAATTGTAGAATTTGAATAAATATGAAAATTTCCTTTCTGTATAATTGGCCAATCGGTAGGGGTAACCTTGTAAGAGTGTCATTCGGAGTATCAACGGTTGAAGATATTGATTTCTTGTTTCAGATCGAAGTATTAAAGAGAGATAATGCGACTCGAATTTACCAAAAAGATGGTGCCGAATGGCTTTCAAATGAGCAGCTTGGAGAAGTGGAATTTGATTTAGAGCGAGGAGATAAAATAACTGTCTATAAAAGGAATAAAGAGAGTGACACCCCCGTTTCTAAAGTCAGCTGGGATACAAATTCAGATTGGCCGGCAGAGGCGCGCGGAGCCTCCAGTACAGTAGTCCCATATGATTTTTAGAAAGTTAGCTGTTTTTTGCTATAATAAATGACAGGCTAATTTTAAAATGAGTTAACTAATATGGACAATGAAGGAATAGATGTGGAAAAAAGTAAAAAAGTAAAGCAGGAAGAACTTGCAAAGTGGCGCATGGAATGTGATTGGCATGACGTTAAGTACTCTAACCAGAGGCAAAATACTGTTGCTGACTATCTCATTACAACAGAAATTCAAGCCGCCGCAATTTTTGTTGCACTCGCGGGCGCTCTGCTAAATAAGGCTGGCATTGGAGAACAGGTGCTAAAGTTTAACATCATCTCATTGGTTGTTGCCATTGCATTATTCTCCATCAGTATTTTGATTGGAATTTTTGGGTTTTATAAAAAAGAGCTATTCTGGAAAGAGGAAGCAAAAAAGTACACTCTTACTGGAAGAGAGTGGAGGGAAGTCTGGCAAGGAGATATAACATTTGCTCATGCAAAAGAAACAGTAGTTGCAGTACGTGAAGGTGCTATGAGTAGTCAATCAACTATTTATCCAATGGTTTGCCAAACAGCAGTGTTTGTTTTAGGCCTCATTGCATCATTTGTAGGTCTTATACAGGCATTATGATAGGTGTTAGAGATTCAGTAAGTATTTGCAATAGAATTCCATGCCTCCCTATGACACTCACTCAAAAACAACACGCGGAATTGTGGGGGGAGGGTGGGCTGGACGATCAAGAAACATCGAGCCAAATTCAAGGATGACTCGATGATACAGCACATATTAGACTATGCGGAGTACCGTGGACCTCAATTCGGGTATATTGTTCCTACATTTTCCAACGAGTATCGTAATGGGACTGTTGTCGAATGCGCTTTCGTAGCGAAAGGTAAGAATTTTGAGCGAGCCGAAGCAAAAATTATGAAGCATATACGCAGTATCTGTTGAGTAATTTTTGCAAAGGCGTAGCCGAAATTCTTACCTTGCAGTAGAAATGGCATTCGGTAACAGTCCCGTATGAGTCGGTGATGCAAGAGGCTCAATGTGTCCTTGAGTGTACTCAAGGACACATCAAAATGCACCGATTTGTTATGGATTTTTTAGGAAATGAACCCTCAAAATAATCAGAAAGTATCATACTACTTAGTATGATACTTTCGCTGTAAATGTGGATTGTGGTATACTGGGATGTATCGTTTAGTGTACTTCTTGTGTACTTCCATAATTTGCATGCAATCTATGGCGAAGTTTACTCCTTATCAAAAACTGACTAAAGAGGCAAGGCAAAAAGCGTTGCTTGAGTTATGTCACGCGATGGTTACGGTAAAGAAACTTCCGGACGCGGCAAAGGTACTTGCGGATCTTTTGTCAGAGCAGGAACTCGATATGGTCGCTAAGCGCTTGCAAATTGCAAAATTATTACTACAAAAGAAAACGTATCATGAGATTCGACAGACGCTTAAAGTAAGCCACGCCACTATTGCGCGGGTCAATATTTGGCTCCAGCAGGGAGGCGCGGGGTTTCGCATGGCGGTTGAGCGAGGAAAGGACATGAATATTCCGGCATGGAAGCCGTGGGCGGAAGCAGGAGATACATGGGCGGCAATGAAGCGGAAATTTCCAATGCATTTTTGGCCGCAGTTGCTTTTGCAGGAAATTGTTCGTACTGCAAATAATGCCCAACGTAAGCGCCTGCTCGCCACCCTTACCATTCTTAGAGAATCCGGGAAAGGCAAGAAAGAAGCGTTTCGACAATTGGAGTTCCTCATGGCAGAGGATCGCCGCAGTCCTCGGCGCCAGAATCTTACCCGCGAACTAGTAACCAAAAATTAAGAAAGTATCATACTAAGTAGTATGATACTTTCTATTCATACGGAACAAACGACGGACGACTACCTGCAGACTTGCCAATTGCAGCAACAGCAACTTGAATATGTAAAGCGGAGGTGATAAGATATCAACATACTATGTCCACACTTATTTTCGACATCGAAACAGTGGGGGAGGAGTTTGATGCGGTTGATAAAACAACTCAAGACGCGCTTACGCGTTGGATTAAAAAAGAGGCGGAAAGTCCCGAGGATTATGCGGCCGCGCTTAAGGAATTAAAGGATGGCCTTGGATTTTCCCCGCTTACCGGACAGATTGTTGCGATCGGGGTATTTGATTGCGAGAAGGATAAAGGCGCGGTATATTTTCAAGCTCCCGGCATGCAAATTCCGGATTCCGAAGAAGACGGAATTAAGTTTAAACAGATGACGGAAAAGGAAATGATCGAGCATTTTTGGAAGGGCGCGAAAACGTACCAAGAGTTGGTGAGTTTTAACGGGCGCGGATTTGATGTGCCGTTCCTTATGATCCGCTCGGCAATCAATAATATACGTCCAAGCTATGATTTAATGGCAAACCGATATTTGAATCGCAACTGGAGCGGACTGCGGCATATTGATCTGTTTGATCAGCTAAGTTTTTACGGCGCAACGCGGCGGAAGGGGAGTTTGCATCTTTATAGTCGCGCGTTTGGAATTAAGAGCCCGAAAGGCGACGGGATTACCGGCGACGATGTAGGACCAATGTTTAGGCAAGGAAAATTTAAAGAGATCGCCCAATACAATGTAGGAGACTTGCGTGCGACCAAGGAGTTGTACGATTATTGGAACAAGTATTTGAATTTTGCTTGAATCCATGGTATCACGCCCAAAAGCGCTGCAAAAATTACTGCCCCGCAAGCCGCTCTTGTGGACGGAACATTCAAAATATAAAATGAAACAGTATGGGCTTTCAAAGGCGCGGGTTAACCGCGTGCTTCGTTTTCCGGTTCGCATCGAAGCAGGCATTGCGCCGAAAACTGTCGCCGTTATGCAACCAACCGGCGGACAATCAAAGCAAGAAATTTGGGTAATGTATCAGGATATAAAAAAAGCGCGAAAGGTTATTGCAGCATGGAGATATCCTGGAATAAGTCCTGTGCGGCAACCGCCGCCATTTCCGGATGATATCATGGAATGAAACCGATATGAAAGAGGATGAACTTCTCAAGGATTTGAATAGCGCGCAAAAGGAGGCGGTAACTGCCGGACAGGGACCGCTTTTGATTGTTGCCGGCGCCGGTACCGGAAAAACCACGGTGATTACTCGTCGTATCGCATGGCTTATTGCGCAAGGCCTTGCAAAGCCAGGCGAAATTCTTGCCCTTACATTTACCGATAAGGCCGCGGGCGAGATGGAAGAGCGTGTGGATCGTTTGTTGCCCATGGGATACGTAGATATTCCCATTTCAACGTTTCATGCCTTTGGCGAGCGTATCTTGCGGGATTTTGCCTTGGATATTGGTTTGCCAAATCAATTTCGCGTGCTTACCGGTTCGGAACAATGGATGTTGGTTCACGATAATCTCAGTCGTTTTAATCTTGATTACTACCGTCCGCGCGGAAACCCCACGCATTTTATTCATGCGCTGATTCAACATTTTTCTCGGGCCAAAGATGAAGAAATATCTCCCTCCGCGTATTTGAAATATGTAGAAGGATTGAAATTAGATGCCGATTCGGATGTTGGTGCAGATCCGGAGGAAGCAAAACGCCTGCGCGAAGTTGCGGATGCGTATCATGTGTACACGCAGCTGCTTCTTGAGCATAGCGCGCTTGACTTCGGTGATCTTATTAACTATACGTTACAACTTCTGCGTACGCGCGCTAAAGTGCGCAAAGAACTTCAAGCACGGTATAAATATATTCTTGTTGATGAGTTTCAAGATACCAATTACGCGCAATACGAATTGGTGAAGCTTTTAAGCGGCGAGGCGGGAAATATTACCGTAGTGGGGGATGATGATCAGGCAATTTACAAGTTTAGGGGCGCGTCCATTTCAAATATTTTGGAATTTAAAAAAGATTATCCGCGCTCCAAAGAGGTGGTACTTACGGAAAATTTCCGAAGCATGCAAACGATCTTGGATATTTCCTACAAATTTATTCAACAAAACAATCCGTACCGACTTGAGGTAAAACTTGCAACTTCAAAAGGCACTGCGCTTTCAAAAAAACTTGTTTCTGCGCGCAAGGGCGTTGGCGAGATTGAGCATCTTTGCTTTCCGAATGCCCAGGACGAGGCCGAGGGCGTGATGAAAAAAATTCTCGCACTTCGGAAAACGCACGATTGCTTATGGAGCGATTTTGCGATTTTGGTGCGCGCAAATTCCTCAGCCGCGCTTTTTTTGCACGCGCTTAAGCGACACGGTATTCCGTTTGAGTATGTGGCAAACCGCGGATTGTACTATGAAGCGGTGATTGCCGAGGTCCTTGAATACTTGAAATTTCTTGATAACCACGAAGATTCCCACGCGCTCTATAAAGTTTTGACTACCGAGCCGTTTTTAATTCCGCACGAAGATATTGTAAAACTTACCGCGCATGCGCATCAAAAAACAATTTCGCTCTACGGCGCGCTTGCGCACGGCAAAGAAGTCTCCGTAAGTGAAGGAGGTATGACGCGCCTCGCAGAGCTTAATCGTGTGCGCGCGGATCATGCCGCCTACGGCCGTGAGCGAAGCGCGGCGGAGCTGTATGTAAAAATAGTCCATGATCTTGGAATAGAAGCCCGGGTTGCGCATCCGGCCCTCGTTCGAGACGCACAATATCTTGCGAGTTTTTACGAACGCATCCGCCGATTTGAGCTTGATCGTACTGACCATAGTTTGCATCATTTTCTCGAGTACCTCGCGCTTGAGCTTGAGTCAGGCGAGGAAGGACAACTTCCCGCGGATAACGAAGAAGGGCCGGATACGGTAAAAGTGATTACTGTACATTCGGCAAAGGGACTTGAATGGCGGTTTGTGTTTGTGGTTCAGCTGATTGATCGGCGTTTTCCGAGTACTGAGCGCAAAGACCCGATCGAGCTTCCGCTTGCCCTTATCAAGGAAATTTTGCCGGAGGGAGATGTGCATTTGCAGGAAGAGCGGCGGCTTTTCTATGTCGCGCTTACTCGCGCGCGTGACGGAGTATATCTTACTCGCGCGGAAAATTATTTTGGAAAAACTACGCGCAAACCGTCGCGATTTCTTTTTGAGCTTGGATTTGTAAAAGAGGAAGAAAAAAAGACAGCCCGCACAAAAGGAACTGCGGTATCTGCCTCGAAATTTCCCGCAATTATCACTCCAGTACCAACCGGCCCGGCGCGGTATCCGCTTCCGGAAAGTTTTTCGTTCAGCTCCGTATCGGCATTCCGAAAATGCCCGCTTGAGTATAAGTTTCGCTATCTCCTGCGTCTACCTTCCCCCGGCCATGCCGTTTTGAGCTTTGGAGTTACCATACATAAAGCTCTTGAGGAGTTTTTGAAAATTTGGCAGGGGCGAATGAATATGACCCAAGGTGATCTTTTTTCCGGAGGTAAAAAAGGCGCGCTCGCACTTCCGACGTTTGCGGAGTTAAAGGGCATTTATGAACGGGTGTGGATTGACGATTGGTATCGCGATCGAGCGCAAAAAGAAGAGTATCGAAACGTGAAAGGCCCGCGACAGCTCCAGCATTTTTATGACAATTTTGTTGCGGAAAAACCAACCCCGAAATATCTTGAGAAATTTTTCAAGATCGCTATGGGGCCGTATAAATTTGTCGGCAAAATCGACCGCATTGATAAGGGAAAAGAGGGAAGTGTAATTATTGATTATAAAACCGGAGAAACAAATCCTGAGAAACTTCAAAAAGTTGATAAAGATCAATTGATCGTGTATCAGATTGCCGCGCAAGAATTTCTCAATGAGCGTGTAGAGAAGATGATGTATTGGTATCTTGAACCAAATGCATTTTCAGAGCCCTTTGTTGCAACGGTTGCGCAGACAGAAAAACTTCGTGAGGAATATGTAGAAACCATGGACGAGATCATGGAAACCATAAAAAGCGACTCATTTAATCAGGCCGAACGCGACGCCTCAACCCACACTTGTAAGTTTGAACATTTACTATGAGAGATAATGGAGCGGGGGAACTTTTGAGACAACGCATTGCTGAGGTTGAGGAGCGAAAGCAAGGAGCTGAAAAGCTTGCTGCATTTTTGGTAAAGCTGTTTGGAGTTGAAAATCTTGCGAATTCTGCTGCGGTCCTCGAGCGAGTGAAGGACCTTGATTATGCGGGCTTTGAGAGTGCGCTTACCCGCATCAATGGGATTGCGTCTACAGTTCCGGTTGAAGATCGCAGGATATTTGATCCGGCAAAGCGTGGCAAACGCACTGTTATTAGTGCGGGCGGGTTTGATTTCGCAGGTGGTGGCGGTCTTGTGAGCACTACTGAGCTGGTTTTTCCGCCAATGGGCGAACGCATCCCCTTAATGAAACAAACCTTTGCCGAGATTCAAAAATTATTACATCAAGATGACCCGCGCGCACAACAGTATGCGGCGCGTACTCTATATCATGCGGTAACGTACGCACATTTATATGAAGATGGCAACGGTCGCACGGCGCGGCTTTTGTATTTGCTCACGAGTCCGCGTGTTGAAAAAGATTCGGCAACTATTCGTCCGCACATGGAAGGAGTACTTACGCGCCTAAATCCTAAACTCTACGGATTTCACCAAAAAGTCAATCGAAGAATATACGGCGAAATGCTTAGAGTTCGCCGCTTGCCCGCGACCTATACGCGCGACGCATTAGGGCGCATGCAGTATGCGTGCCACATGCAAGCGCCGGAAGACCCCGGGTTTGACGGTGAGCACCTCGCATTTATTGCTGCACTCAATGTACTAAGTGCCGGGGAGCGTACTGCACATGCAATTCCTGAGGGCAAGAAGGGCGATTTCTCTTTGTTCTGGTGGGATCTTTCAGATGAAGCGCGCGATCGCATCAAGAGCGTTATGGATCATGCGCGCATGCAGTTTCTTAAAAAACTTCTTGAGGTTAGTTTGGGGCATACGAAGGATGAGGAGCTGAGCCGCGACATGGATCCACCGGATGAGGCGTTTGAGAGTGCTATATAATATCCGCCTCTCCCACCGACGCACATGCCTCCGTCCCGCGGCCGCGGGACTTCGGTTCTGTGGAACCTGCATTCGCGGTCCGCCTCAGGCGGATTACTGCCAACGAAATTCCTTTCGAAATTTCGGGCCAGTAACAAAAAAATGACGCCGAACCGCGATGGTTGGCGCCCCTGAAGGTGCGTTTTGTGTAATGGACGGGGTGGCTAGTGCTAGACGATTCTCATATCACAGACGGTACAGAAGTTGTTGCCGTTCACCGGCTAGTGAGACCGGCAGTATGCACAGTTGCAGGTCTCTCCGCTAGTGGTGCGGGTCGGTGCCGGCGAATCCGACTTGCCATGATTCGGCGCCATGCAGTCGTACGGGAACTCCCGCTTTTGCGGCGTGTTGGTGCCGCAGTCATGACACCAACCAGTGGTGTGCTCGGTGCACTCGCTGGCCCGGAAGTCCGTATTCTTCCTGCAGATCTCGCAGTACTTCTTGCTGTGCTCCTGGCAGGTGTTGTTGCGATGTTCGGTGCGTTGCCTGCACGGGTCGCACCACTTGCTCGTGGTCTCGGTCTTCGGGTGCGAGGCCGACAACAGGCACTTCTTGCTGCGGTGCGGGGTGTAGCGGCCGCACAGGCTGCAATACTCGTTGTCGTGTTCGCTGCACGCGCCGGCCTTCCACAGCGTCAGTCGGCTGCAGGTATCGCAGCTCTTGTTCGCGTGGTTCTGGCAGATCTCGCCGCGGTGCGTCGTGTTCAGCTGACAGGTCGAGCACCAGTCGCGGTACTCGCGGGCGAGCTGCTTCTTCGCCGGTGCGGCTTGCGGGGCACGTGTACGCCAGTTGCCGGCGCACACGGCCGAAACTGCCGTTTGCCGTTCTCTCCAGCGGGCGGCATACGTGCGGGCGGAGGGGTCGCCGTTCTCGCGGGTTTGCCTCCGCAAGGCAGCGATCGCGTTGCGACCCGCCCGCCGCTTGGCGCGAGGCAGGCGACGCGCACTACGGGTACCAGCCGGGGTTGGTTCCATGAGAGCTCCTCTGTGCTACGGGGTTAGGATGTGGAACAATCCTATTTAACATCAATCGTAATGATCTGTCAAACCCGCAAAGACACGGGCCGATAATGGGCTTGTCATAAGAGTGTTGCTATGATACAGTACGTTCATGCTTGCCTTTATTCTTCTTGGAATTGGATCGTTTATTTCATGGGCAGCATGGGTTTTTGTGTTGTTTCGATTTGATCCGCTTGTCGACGGGGGATTGACGCATCTCATGTTCTATCTCAGCATCGGCCTTGCGCTTCTTGGGACGCTTACGATTGTCGGGCTTATGTTGCACCGAGCAAGAACAGGAATGATTGCATCGCGGGAAGATGTGAGACGTATTGGGCGTCAAGTCATGCTCGCCACACTTTTTATTATCGTACTCCTGTACCTTGCCGCGCATCATTGGCTTACCTGGTGGAATATTATTCCTCTTGCGCTCGCAACCCTTGCCCTTGAATTATTTTTTAATTCGCTTCACCCGAAACGCTCCCGTGAGTATTCCAAGCGTACGACGTTTGGGCAGTAGTAGGTCGTATGCCCGCGCTAAGTTTTCCCGCATACAATGGACGATGCCTTATGCCCGGAGTGATTAAAAAAATGCATATAATTCATACCCGTGCGGCGGCTTTGACAGGGGCGGGAAAATTTAGGCGGGTATGCCCGCGCTAAGTTTTCCCGCATACAATAGCCAATTCTCAATATGAAGCATAGATTCACCCTGTCTACTACCATGAACATAATTAATACCTCACTTACTGCCTTCGGCAGAAGCGGGAAAATTTAGGCGGGTATGCTCCAATCAAAACTCTTTAGTAAAACATCACGCGAGGTTCCGGCTGATGAGGTAAGTGTGAACGCAAAACTGCTTTTTCGCGGCGGTTTTATTGATAAACTGAATGCCGGAGTATATACGTATCTTCCGCTTGGTCTTCGCGTTATTAAAAAAATCGAACAAATTATTCGAGAAGAGATCAACGCGATTGGCGGACAGGAACTTTTGCTTCCCGCGATGCATCCCAAGCAACTTTGGGAGCAAACCGGGCGATGGACATCCATGACGGATTTATACAAGATTCAGGATTCAAGCAGTCGCGAATTTGCACTTGCCGGAACGCACGAAGAAGTAGTCACTCCGCTTGCGAAGCGTTTTGTTCATTCGTATCGCGATTTGCCGAGCGCATTGTATCAATTTCAGACAAAATTCAGAATGGAACTTCGCGCAAAATCAGGACTTTTGCGCGGGCGTGAATTTTTAATGAAAGATTTATACTCGTTCCACGCAGACGAAAAAGACCTTGATGCGTTTTATGATCGCGCGGCAGACGCGTACAAAAAAATATTCGCACGCGTTGGAATAGGCGAACAAACCATATTTGTGTTTGCCTCCGGGGGAAGTTTTTCAAAATATTCCCATGAATTTCAAGCGCTTACCCCCGCAGGCGAAGACATTATTTATCTTTGTCAGAAGTGCCATATTGGAGTAAATCGCGAGATCATTGCTGATCAACCAACTTGTCCGCAATGTAAAGGCGCGCTTGATACCACAAATGGGGAACGCGCGATTGAAGTTGGAAATATTTTTAAACTGAAGACGCGTTTTTCAGATGCGTTTCGATTAACGTATAAAGATGCGACCGGAAAAGACAAGCCGGTGCTTATGGGATGCTATGGAATCGGACTCGGTCGGCTTATGGGGAGTGTTGTTGAAGTGCATCATGACGATGCGGGAATTATTTGGCCTGAAGGTATTTCTCCGTTTGCGGTACATATAATCGCGCTCAAGGATAGTCCGGCAGTACGCAGTTGTGCGGAGAAAACCTATACGGCTTTACAAAAAGGAGGCATTGAGGTACTGTACGATGATCGCACTGAGGCCAGTCCGGGAGAAAAACTTACCGACTCCGATTTGATTGGAATTCCTGTGCGGCTTCTAGTCAGTGAAAAGACGCTTGCTTCTGACAGCGTTGAAGTAAAACGTCGTCGTGAAAAAGAAGCAAAACTTATAAAAATCAAGGACGTGCAGAAATTCTTCATGGGTTAATATGTTCAATAAACTATTTGGCCGTTTTTCAAAGGATGTAGGGATTGATCTTGGTACGGCAAATACCTTGGTCTACGTGCGCGGCCAAGGCATTATCATCAACGAGCCAACGATTGTCGCCATCAACAATAGGACTGACCAACTACTTGCAGTCGGTCATCCGGCCCGCGATATGCTTGGCAAAACGCCGCCGCATATTCAAACCGTGCGTCCCCTTATTAAGGGGATTATTTCTGATTATGAGGTAACTGAGAAAATGCTCAAATATTTTATTGATAAAGTACATGAAGGCGGGATGTCTTTATATCCACGTCCGCGTGTGGTAATCGGTGTGCCGCTTGACCTTACCGAAGTCGAACGAAAGGCGGTTGAAGATGCGGTTACTTCAGCCGGCGCACGCTCGGTAACCCTTGTTGAGGAACCGATGGCGGCCGCGATTGGCGCGCGTCTTCCGGTCAAAGAAGCACTGGGAACTATGGTGGTTGATATTGGTGGCGGAACCTCCGAGATTGCGGTTATTTCGCTTGGCGGAATAGCGAATTGGCGTTCTATTCCTGTTGCGGGAGATGAGATGATACGCAATATAATTCAATACGCGCGCGACGTATTCAATCTTCTCTTGGGTGAACGGATGGCTGAGGAAATAAAAATCAAGCTGGGATCCGCAGTTGAATTATCCGAGCCGATTGAAGGCCATATGCGCGGCCGCGATCTTTTGACTGGACTTCCAAAAGAAGTATTGATCACCGACAGCCAAGTGCGTGACGCGATTTCACGTTCGATCCGTCAGATTATTGAAAATATTAAGGCCACACTTGAAACAACGCCGCCCGAACTTGTTGCGGATATTTATGAGCGCGGTATTGTAATGACCGGAGGCGGATCACTTCTTAAGGGCCTTGATCGTTTAATCGCGAAAGTGACCGAGATACCGGTGCGTGTTGCTGACGATCCGCTCACCTGTGTAGTGCGTGGTACGGGTATTATCCTTGAGGATGAATCACTCTTCTCTGAGGTTCGTCTTCCTTCCGCAACATCAACAAGCGTATTACGATAAGGGGACTGTTGCTGAATTTCATTTTTGCCACATGTCCACAGACTTTCATGAGTAGCGCAAGGAGATTTTTCAATGGTATCGGCGTCATAGTTGCGGCGCTTCTTATGTACGCCGTGATTTCTTATTTGCACATACCTGCGATGCTGTTTGGTGGTTTAGGGCGAATTGCAAGTCCGGTGTTTAGCGCTCTTACTAGTGTAATTACACCGGTAAAAGAAGTGCTTAGCGGTCCTCTTACAATACGTACTACACAAAAACATGTAGGAGAACTTACCGAGCAAGTACGATTGCTTACGGAGGCCCAAGCGGAACAAAGCGAGCTTAAGCGTGAAAATCGAGAATTGCGTCGTGAGCTTTCTTTTTTTGAAGAGCTGCGATACCCACGTATTGTCAGCCGAATTATTGTTCATACGCGCGAGGGGGGGGGGGATTTTTTTGCAATTAACCGTGGGGGAGCTGATGGAATTATCGGGGGAGAGCCGGTAACCGTAGGCGGTACAATCATTGGAAAAGTAATAAGAGTGCAATCACATGTAAGTATTGTTGCCCCGCTTTGGCTTACGTCATTTAAGACGGCTGCAACGTTTGCGGGGAGCGAGACAACGAGCGGTATTGTACAGGGAGAGCTTAACGCCGGACTTAGTATGACGCTAATTCCAAAAGACGTGAGCGTAAAAGAGGGCGCGGTGGTAATTACTTCCGGTCTTGAGGAAAAAATTCCTCGCGGATTGATCATCGGAACAGTCGACCGTATTCAATCACAAGAAAACGATCTTTTCCAAACCGCATTTCTGCGCGCCCCAATCACCCTTCAAGAGGCAACTATCGTATCGGTTATCTCGTATGCCCCGTAGTGAAACTTCGACAGCGATACAATCACTACCACGCATAACACGCATCACTCGCATGGAAACGGTCATAGAGAATAACCACGAACTCATAATTGTATAAGTCGAAGTTCTACTCCCGCAAACGAGGCGTAAAATAGACAACCGCAGTTGGATATTTTCGTCGAGTGCCGCGGGAGCAAGATATTCTTACTACAGGGTATGTTGGGAATTAAATTTATTGCACAGCTGGCGATTGCAGCCGGCGCAATTGCACTTGGCCTCGTGGTATTTGCGGGCACCTGGTTCAATATTGTAGTAGTCCTTTCGCTTTTTCTGTTGATTATGAAAGGGGTTCGCACTGCCGCGTATTTTGGAATTATCGGCTGTATACTCTATGAAATTGTTTCCCCATTTCCTTCCTATACTGTCGTCATCGCATGGGCAGTAACGCTTATACTCATGCACTACTTTCTTATTCATTATGTAACGCATCGATCGCTATTGGGCGTCATCGCAACGGCACTGCTGGGTACTGCAGGGTTTGAAGGAATGCTACTTATAACTTCTCGTATAGGAATCTATATTGAGCAGGGATTTAGTCCTGCAATCACTACGCTGTATGCATATGCTGTGTTGGAACGAGTTATCGCGAGTACTGTTTTAATTACTCTAATTGTCTTTCTTGTACAACAATTCTCTCCGCGTGCGCGAGGAACAATACTCATTCGCGGACCCGCCTAAGTTTTCCCGCATACAATGGCCAATTTCATATGCAACATAGATTCATTCCACTCGCTGCACTAAGCGTAATTAATAGCTCGCTCTCTGCCTTTTGTAGAGGCGGGAAAATTTAGGCGGGTATGCCCGCGCTAAGTTTTCCCGCATCAATGAACGACTTCCATATGCCAAGGGCATTGAATATCTGTAAGATTCGCATAACTCATAGCTCGTTTGCTGCCTTAGGCAGAAGCGGAAAAATTTAGGCGGGTATGCATGACCCATTTGTAGTTCGTGAGGATACTATTTCCGACCGTTCCCTTTCCTCCACGCAATCACGACGGTGGGTTGAGGGAATCGCACCGGTGAGTTTAGGGGGGCTTGATTATTTAAAATCAGCCATGCGTCAGTGGCGTGCGCGAATCGCCTTGATTGTTTTTTTGGTATTGCTCACCTTATTTATAGGTAGGACTGCTCAGCTCCAAATTATTGAAGGCAACACATATCGTACGGCGGCAGAAACGAATCGGTTGCGCGTACTTCGAATCAAAGCGCCGCGTGGAATTATCACCGATATACGTGGAACCGCGCTTACTCGAAATATTCCTCGGTTTGCACTTGTGGTAAATCCGCTTGACATTCCCTCGCAACCAGAGGCACGTATACAAGCGCTCAAAGAGATTTCCGAATTAAGCCATGTGTCGCTTACCGACATCGCTACGGCTACTACAATTCTGCGACTTCCGGTTGCGCCGCTTGTAATTGCTACAAATTTAACCTTGCCGGATGTCTATCCATTGCTTATCGCTGCACAGCGTTTGCCCGGTATTTCTCTTGAGACTATTTCGGTACGAGAATATACTGCTGGCCCGGCATTTTCACATGTGCTTGGGTATCTTGGGAAAATTGACGATACGGAGAAGGCGTATTATTTGGCTCAAGGATACGAACTTAATGATGTGGTTGGCAAAACCGGAATTGAAGCCGCGTTTGAGCAAACATTGCGCGGGCAAGATGGAAAAAAGCACATTGAAGTTGACGCAACCGGTAAATCGCAGGCAACGATTGCCCTTGAAGATCCAACCTCCGGGAGCAATGTGACATTAGCAATTGATCGCGAACTACAAGCGTATGCATACGAAGTAATGGAGCGTGCGCTTCGCGGTCTACATACGAAACGCGCATCACTCATTGCGCTTGACCCTGCAACTGGAGAAATACGAGCGTATGTGTCAATGCCATCTTTTAATAACAATCTTTTTACGTTACGCGCCTATAGCGCACTTGGAAAACCGGCAGGAGGCGAAGAACTTGCCGCGCTTTTTTCCGATCCGAATCAACCACTTTTCAACCGGCCTTTGGCAGGCACCTATCCTTCCGGTTCAACAATCAAGCCGGCAATTGCCGCGATTGGATTGCAAAACGGAATCATTACAAAAGCAACTGCCCTGCCTTCGGTCGGTGGCTTACATGTGGGGGAGTGGTTTTTTCCGGATTGGAAAGCGGGTGGGCATGGATATACGAACGTAATTAAAGCAATTGCAGAATCTGTAAATACTTTCTTCTACATTATCGGTGGCGGGTACGGTAATTTGCCGGGTCTTGGAATTGAACGACTTACGGCCGGACTAACGAAGTTTGGGTTTGGGAACGCAACCGGAATTGAGCTTACGGGTGAATCCTCGGGATTGGTACCTACGCCGGAGTGGAAAAAAGAAAAGCGAGATGAAATTTGGTATATTGGTGATACCTACCACCTCGCAATCGGGCAGGGGGATATTCTTGTAACACCACTCCAAATTGCCCGCATGACCTCGTATTTTGCATCGAGCGGAAAATGGGTGCGACCGCATTTGGTTATGCAACAAGAAACAGGAAACAGAAAACAGTCGGACGGACCGCAGATTAATTCGGAACATATTGGAACCGTGCGCGAGGGTATGCGTGCCACAGTACTTTCAGGATCTGCGCGCGCATTGCAAGCGCTTCCGGTAAGTAGTGCGGGAAAAACCGGAACAGCGCAGTGGTCATCAACAAAATCGAACCACGCGTGGTTTACCGGTTGGGCACCGTATGAAAACCCCGAGCTTGTCATTACGGTACTTGTGGAGGAAGGCGGAGAAGGATCAGCCGTGGCCACACCAATCGCAAAAGAAGTCTTGTCATGGTGGTTCTCTCATAAAAACTAAACACTAAGCTCTAAATTTCGTTGCCTTATCCACATTTGACACGAAATTGCGTACTTGGTACCGTACCCAGTACGCATTATCTACTGTGAAACGCTATGCCCGCGCTAAGTTTTCCCGCATCAGTGTGCGGGTGACTATGTGACAGGTATTCTCTATGTATAAGGCGAGTATAATTTTTAGATCGTTTTCTGCCTCCGGCAGAAGCGGGAAAATTTAGGCGGGTATGTCATCAGAACCAATCCAAGTTACTCAGGAAGGACTTGAGAAGCTCAAAACAGAGCTTCATTATTTAAAATCAACAAAGCGCAGGGAGATTGCAGAACGACTCGAAGCGGCAAAAGCGCTTGGAGATCTTTCTGAGAATGCCGATTATCAACAGGCAAAAGAGGATAGCGCATGGACCGAAGGGCGCGTGAATCAACTTGAAGATCTTGTAAGTCGCGCGGTGATTGCCGATGCACCGAAAGCGGGGATCGTTTCTATCGGTACTACGGTAACGGTGCGCGCTGATGAAAAAACAAGAATGTTCGTAATTGTTGGTGCTACCGAAGCCGATCCGGGTCATGCTAAAATTTCCTCAGAGTCGCCAATTGGGGCGGCGCTATTAGGCACACGAGTAGGAGATGAGGTGCTTGTAAATACTCCCTCAGGAGCGGTGAGGTATAAAGTGGAGAAAGTGGAGTAGGGTCGCTCAAGGCGCCTTTCGTCAATGTGGCCGGCAATACAAGGGTCCTCTTCCGCCCCATCACAATGGGCGTCACACCTCATGAGGGAACCCATTGCGATGGAAGGCTGCAGACGCTCCCAAAATTGCCTTGCCACATCGCCGTCAGGCGCCTCTCGCTTAAAAGAAAAAGTACGGAAAGCGCCCTTGCGGGGCTTTTTTGTTTGTACTATACTATTACACTATGGAACTTCCAAAAGAATATGGGGCGCGGTTTGAACGACTCAATGCACTGCGAGCACAGGGCGTTGATCCGTATCCGCCGAATGTAGAGCGCGATCATACTATTGCAGATTTGGTTTTGAAATTTCATCGCCTTCATACTACGCAGTCCAAGGTACATATTGTAGGGCGTCTACGCAGTCTTCGGCCGCATGGCGGTTCGGCCTTTGCGCATGTTGATGATGGAACGGGCGAAATTCAGATCTATATGCAGGAGGATACAATGGGCGCCTCTGCGTATAAAAATATATTGGACACGCTTGATGTAGGAGATTTTGTCGCAGTTGGCGGAGTACCATACGTAACCAAGCGCGGCGAAAAAAGCGTACTTGTCGAGCACACATATATCATATGCAAAACGCTTTTGCCGCTTCCGGAAAAATGGCATGGGCTTACGGACGTGGAAATACGATACCGCAAGCGTTACCTTGATCTTCTTGCAAATCCCGAAGTTCCGCAAATTTTTATCGCGCGCGCAAAGATTATTTCCGCAATCAGAGATTTTTTCAATGAGCGCGGATATATTGAAGTGGAAGGTCCTATGCTGCACCACATTCCCGGCGGTGCGGCAGCCCGGCCATTTGTTACGCATCATAACGCGCTCGGAATTGATTTGTATGTACGCATTGCGCTTGAACTCCATCTAAAGCGATTGCTCGTCGGCGGACTTCCCAAAGTATATGAAATAGGGCGATGTTTTCGCAATGAGGGAATTGATGTACAGCACAATCCGGAATTTACCATGCTCGAGGCATACGAGGCATATGCAAACTACGAGGATTACATGCGCTTACATGAGGAACTTTTGCCGTTTATTGTTGATCGTCTTGGTATGGCGCGAAAATTTGCGTATGGAACTCATGAAATTGATGTTAATCCGCCCTATCCTCGCCTTGGATTCCGCGACGCACTCATTAAGTATGGGAAATTTGATATTGAAAAATACAAAGAAACCGATGCACTTGCAAAAGCAGCGCGAAAAGCCGGTGCAGAGTTTGAAGATCATGCAAGCCGGGGGAAAATTTACGACGAGTTGTACAAAACATTTGTGCGCCCAAAACTTGTACAACCTACATTTATCGTAGATCATCCTGTTGAATTGTCCCCATTGTCCAAACGCAAGCCAGGCGACCCGCGCTATGTTGAGCGCTTTCAACTTGTACTCGGCGGTGGCCTTGAATTGGTGAATGCATTTTCAGAACTGAATGATCCGCTTGATCAGAAAGCGCGGTTTGAGGAACAAGAAAAAGCGCATCTCGCGGGTGAGGAGGATACTCATCGCATGGACGAGGACTTTCTTGAAGCGCTTATGCACGGTATGCCGCCCGCAGCCGGACTTGGAATTGGCATTGATCGCTTAACCGCGGTACTTACTAACCAGCACAGTATTAAAGAGGTGATTTTATTTCCGACTTTGCGACCGGAACATGCGACAGCCGGCGCGCCTGCAAAATCAAAAGAAACTCTTGTTGCGCACGCAGTTATTTTGGATACGCCTGATGTTCCGGCTTGGAGCAAACTCAATGCCGCCGCACATTTGAGCGCTGCGCTTGCGGCAAGGCAGGGGATGAAACTTATTCATATGGAAAGCTCAACTACCAAAGACGGCGAAAAAATTCCAATGAATATTCAACATGCCATAATGATGAAGCAAACCAAAAACCGTGCTGACTTGCTTACGTTAAAACATGAAGCAGAGAGAAAAGAACTTGTGGTTACTTGTTTTACCGAGGAGATGCGCGATTCGAGTGATGACAAAAAAGTAAAGGCAAAACAAGAAGCAAAAAATGCAGACGAGATAGGATTTCTTGGTGTGCTGGTGTTTGGCCCCAAAAAAACTGTTGAGGCGCTTACCGCAAAATTTCCACTCGCCAGCTAGTATGAAACGCGTTGTCGTCTTCGGTGTATTTGATCTATTGCATCCGGGGCATCTATACTTCCTTCAACAGGCAAAAAAATGCGGGGATTATCTGACGGTTGTGGTAACGCGGGATGCGCGCGTGCAGGCAGAAAAAAAACGAAAGCCGGTTTTTAACGAACGCGAGCGTCTGCAGATGATATCAGCTTTGCAAGTGGTGGATCACGCGGTGTTGGGAGACAAAGTAGGGGAGTGGACGATTTTGAAAAAGTTAAAGCCCGATGTGGTATGTGTGGGACACGATCAGAATGCACAGTGGATTGGGCAATGTGGATTTAAAAAACCACCAAATGTGCTACAATTAAAAGGATTCTACAGGAAGAAATACCGATCATCCTATGCTCGACATTAAATTCATCCGCGAAAACGCCGCACAGATTAAAAAAATCGCAAAGGAAAAGCGAGTGGAAGTTGATATTGATAAACTTTTGAAGTTAGACGAACGGCGGCGGGAACACATGCATAAGCTCGAAGTGCTACGCGCCGCGCATAATGCGCAGTCAAACCGAAAAGGAAAACCGACCAAAGAGGAGATTACAGACATGCGAAAAGTCGCGGAGGAGATAAAAATCGTTGAGGAAGGCCAGAAAGCATTTGAGGATGAATATGGAGCGCTCATGCACAAAGTCCCAAACCTCGTGCATGAAACTGTTCCACATGGAAAAGGCGAAGGAGAAAACAAGGTAGTACGAAAAGTTGGTACCCTGAAAAAATTTGATTTCAAGCCGAAAGAGCATTTTGAGCTGGGTGCTGAACTCGGCCTTATTGATAGCGAACGCGCTTCAAAAGTGAGCGGCGCACGGTTTGTATATTTGAAAGGTAAACTCGCGCTTTTGCAGTTTGCGCTTATCAATTTTGCATTTTCGGTTGCGACAAGCGAAAAAATACTTGCCGAGATTGCAAAAAAAGCAAAGCTGAAAGTTTCTGCAAAACCGTTTGTGCCGGTAATCCCGCCAGTACTTATGCATGCGAACGTAATGCATAAAATGGCGCGCCTTGAACCGCGCGAGGAGCGCTATCATATTCAAAGCGATAATCTCTATTTAGTCGGAAGCGCGGAACACACGCTTGGTCCGCTGCACATGAACGAAACATTAGAGGAAGCCATATTGCCCATTCGCTACATTGGCTACTCAACCGCATTTCGTCGCGAGGCCGGTTCGTATGGCAAGGACACCAAGGGAATGATTCGGGTACATCAATTTGATAAAGTTGAATTTGAGTCGTTTACTACGCCGGAGCAGGGGATTGCGGAGCAGGATTTTCTAATCGCCATTCAGGAATACTTAATGCAGCAGCTTGGCATACCGTATCAAGTCGTCTTCAAATGCACGGGCGACATGGGCGCGCCGGATTTTCGCGAGTATGATATTGAGGCATGGATGCCGGGGCAAGGGAAATATCGCGAAACCCATACCTCCGACTACATGACTGACTACCAAGCACGACGACTGAACACCCGATACAAGCCAGCGGATTCGCATAAATTCGCGAACGATTCCATTCGCATAAATTCGCATTTTGTCCACATGAACGACGCAACCGCGCTTGCCATGAGCCGCATTCCTGTCGCCATTATGGAAAACTATCAGCAGCAAGACGGCTCGATTAAAGTGCCTGAAGTTTTAGTACCATTTTGTGGATTTGAGATAATTTCGTAACCTATAATTTTTTCTCACTTAACTATGAAGAGCATCCCCCCCCCCTCATCAATTCATTTTATTCTCACAGGAGGCACGATAGACTCTTTTTTCGATGGAACGCGTGATACCGCGGTCCCGCGCACGCATTCCATTCTTCCGCGGTTTCTTAAGAGTCTGTGCCTTTATGTGCCGCTGCACTTTACCGAAGTGTGTATGAAAGATAGTCGCGATATTACTCAGCAGGACGTTAAAAAAGTAAAAGTTGCCATCGAGAAAAGTCCGGCAAAGAAAATTATAGTGACCCACGGTACGTATACTATGGGTGATACCGGCCGCTATTTAAAAGCAAATCTTGGACGCAAAGATCAGACTGTCCTGCTTACCGGTTCAATGATTCCGATTGAAGGATTTTCGCCTTCTGATGGTCCATTTAATTTAGGGTATGCCGTTGCGGAAGTGCAGAGATTACCCGTGGGAGTCTATGTAGCGATGAACGGGAAAATCTTTGATCCTGCTGAGATTGCAAAAGAAATAGCAAAGGGAAGATTCTTTTCAGTATTTGGCGAGAAAGGGAAATAGAACATACACACATGCCTAAAACCTGGGTTGAAATTTCAAAGAAAAACTTGCTCCATAATATGGGGCAGTTTTTGAAATTGCTCAAACCTGAGACGCAATTTATGGCGGTCGTGAAATCCAACGCCTACGGCCACGGACTACACGAAGTCACTAAAATTCTTTCCGAATTCACTTTCAGCGCAAAGTGCCATAGTTCCCAGTATGGCACTTTGCGCCCATTTTGGTTTGGAGTGGATAATTTAGATGAAGCGGCTGTGGTGCGTGAGATCGCGTCGAAACATCCTGTGCTCGTGTTGGGATATACCCGGAACGAACGGCTAAAAGAAGCGGTAAAACTTGGCGCGCGAATTACGGTGTACAATTGGGAAACGATGAAGGCGTTGAAGCAAATTTTTGGAGTAGCGCACGAAAGTGCGCGCCAACGCGAGCTCTCGCTCGCTACTCCATTGCGCCTACATGTCAAAGTTGAAACTGGAACAACGCGGCAAGGAATAGTGGAGAATGAGGCCATCGAATTTGTGAAAGCGCTCAAAAAAATCAGGGGGGTTGAAGTTGAGGGGATTTCGACCCATTTTGCTGATTCTGAGAATACACGCTCTGTATATGCCCTAAGCCAGTTGGCACGCTATAATAGCGTTATAAAGCGTCTGGAAAGGGCTAAAATAAGCATTCCCATTCACCACACGACCTGTACGGCAGCTACGCTGCGAATACCACAGGCCCATGGCAATTTGGTCCGCGTGGGAATTGGGTTGTATGGATTGTGGCCAAGTGAAAAAATAAGGATTAAGAATGAGGGATTAGGAATGTTGAAACCCGTCCTGACTTGGAAAACAATTGTTGCGCAGGTGAAGGAAGTAAAAAAAGGCACACCCGTCGGTTATGATTTAACCGAACGCGTCACGCGCAATTCAAGAGTTGCAGTATTGCCTGTTGGTTACTGGGACGGCTACGATCGAGGGCTTTCAAAAATCGGGTATGTGCTGATTGGCGGTAAAAGGTGTAAACTAGTAGGGCGCGTATGCATGAACATCTGTATGGTGGATGTAACCGCTGTGCCACATGTACGGCCCGAGGACGAAGTGCTACTTTTAGGAAAACAGGGCAGGGAAGAAGTAAGCGCCGAAGAAATTGCAGAAAAACTTGGCACCATTAATTACGAAATCGTAACGCGAATAAATCCGATTTTACCCCGCATTATAAAATGAGACAAAAGTGACATAGTTCCCAGTATGGCACTTTTGCACCAAATCGCGTATGACCGCTAAAAAGTTATTTTCTGAAATAGTCGGATGGTATGGCATGCTTGCGATTATGATCGCATATGCATGCGTGAGCTTTAAGGTGCTTTCACCCGACCAGTTGCTTTATCAAATACTGAATGGAACCGGGGGGGTAGGGATTGTCATAAACTCGGTTTCACGGCGCGCTTATCCACCGGCTGCGCTTAATTTTATTTGGACGATCATTGCCGGAATTGCACTTATTAGAATCTTGACACTATGAGAAAGCAAAAAATCGCGGTTATATTTGGCGGACGCTCTGCCGAGCGAGAAGTTTCCTTGCGAACAGGGGAGCAGATTATCAAAAATCTGGAAAGAAAAAAATACCGCGTGCTTCCGATTGAAATTTCAAAACAGGGGAATGCATGGGTATCAAAACTTTTGAACGCAAAACCCGACGTTGCGGTGCTCGCGCTTCACGGTCAATTTGGCGAGGATGGTACGATTCAAGGAATGTTGGAGATGCTTGACATACCATATACATGTTCGGGCGTATTTACCTCCGCACTTGCTATGGATAAGTATCGCATGAAGGAATTTTTAAAAAGCAGCGGGATACACATGCCAAAGGGGATGCTTCTCCGTGATCACAATATTGCACAAATTAGGCGAACAATTGGATATCCCTGCATAGTAAAGCCAAATCGTCTAGGATCTTCCGTGGGCGTTACCGTTAATATTCGAAGTGATGCTGATCTGCGCCGTGCGATAAAAATCGCGCGTCGATATGACCACGAAATTCTTGTCGAGGAATACATACATGGTCGCGAAATTACTGCGGGCGTTCTAGGGAATACGCATGCAAGGGCATTGCCGCTTATTGAAATAGTGCCGCGTATTGGCAATTTTTATAACTACGAGAGCAAGTATGCTCCGGGTGGTTCGGATCATGTTATTCCTGCTCCGATTTCAAAGACAATGAAACGCACAATCCAAAATCTTGCAGTGCATATTCATGAGCTCGTAGGCGGCCGCGGGGTAACCCGAAGCGATTTTATTGTGCGTGGCACAACGCCGTATTTCCTTGAACTAAATACTATCCCAGGCATGACAAAAACCTCGCTTGTCCCGGATGCTGCATCCCATGCAGGGATTCCGTTTGCTAAGCTGTTAGATCGTTTAATCGAGCTTGCACATACAAAATAAAATTATGCGTGGAGGACGACGCGGCATTCATTTTTCGAAAAGCGAAATGAAAAATCTAGGAAATCCCTTTCGGTTTAACGTGCTTCGCAGAGGACGCCGCATTTTAATTCTGCCAGTGTTCACGGTTTGCATTCTAGGCGTTACCGTATTATTCTATTGGCTTTTTTTTACGCCCGCATTCGCAATTACTTCCGTGCATTTCCAAAGCGGAATTTCGCTGCCCACCGAGACTATTTCACAAATGGTGCAGGAGCAATTAAATAGCACGCGTTTGCGTATTTTTCCGCAGGCCAATCTGTTTGGATTTGATGTGAGTGTGTTTAGTAAGGCATTAAAGAACCAATTTGCCCTAGAGCATGTTTCGGTTGCGCGGAAGCGCCCGCACACCCTCCTGATCACTATTGCGGAAAAACCGCGCGAGGCAATTTGGAGTACACGCGGAAAATTCTACGCACTTGATGCAAGCGGCGTGCTGCAAGGTCAAATTGGGGCGCCGCGTGATACCAAAATACCCGTTATCTATGACCAGAGTGGGGGAGCCGTAGAGGAACATGCGCTTGTGCTTGATCCCTCAATGCTACAGTTCATTGCTAAGGTGTTACATGATCCCGTAATCGAATCACTTGGGCCCCAATTAGTGCTTGTGCCAACCGCACAAAGCACCGACATTATGGTCAAGGTGAAAGAGGGTTGGAAATTACATCTGACCAAAGCGGCATCACTTGAATCTCAACTTGCCAATCTTAACCTTACGCTTAACAACTCAGTTGCTCCGGAGAAACGAAATAAGCTCGAGTATATTGACGTGCGCTTTAGTGAACGCGTCTATGTTAAGTATCGTTAGCATGCCCGCCTTAAACAGGGGGTTGTGGATGTTAACGATATTGACAAGATACTCAAGGTCGTATATTATCGGTTAAGCGAAGACATAGACTATGCAAAACTCAAATACACCACTTATCAAACATATCCCGCGCTTTCTTGAATACTGCGAAGTTGAAAAAGGATTAAGCCCTGTTTCAACGCGCAACTATGATAACTTCCTTAGGGTGTTTACCGGATGGCTTCGGGATAAGAAACAGGAAAAGATCAAGCCCCACGAATTGACCCCTGAGCATATCTGGGACTACCGTCTATATCTCTCGCGTAAAAAAGATGCCAAGGACCGCTATATCAAAAAGACGACTCAGAACTACTACCTTATCGCCCTGCGCAACATATTAAACTACTTTACTGATAAAGACATCCAAGCGCTTCCTGCGGAAAAAATCAAACTGGCAAAACTTACCGATAAAGATCGCACGATCAAGTTCTTGGCATTTGCGCAAATTGAAAAACTTATGTCCATGCCGGATATTACATCTGCGCAAGGGCTTCGAGACAGGGCCATACTCGAGGTATTTTTTTCAACCGGAATGCGTATTGCAGAACTAACGTCGCTTAATATTGAACAGTTTGATATTAAAAATCTCGTGTCCGGTAAACTCAAGGAGCAGGAACTTAGCATCACCGGAAAAGGAGGACGAACTCGGACTATATATTTTTCAGAGCGTGCACTTACGTGGCTTGGAAAATATATAAAGACACGAAAAGATATGTTCCCTCCCCTCTTTATCAATTATCGCCCTAGCGAAGAAGACAAGGAGCATCGTCTCACATCGCGCTCAATTGAACGATTGGTGAAACGCTACGCAGGCATGGCTGGATTACCGGTACATGCGACCCCCCATACGCTTCGCCATAGTTTTGCAACTGATCTTTTGAATCAAGGCGCTGACATGCGCGCAGTGCAGGAGCTTCTTGGACATAAAAATATCGTAACGACCCAAGTCTACACGCATCTGACTAATCCAAAACTAAAAGAGATCCATAAAAAATTTCATAGTGGTGGATCAAGGTAAATATCCAACCGGATTTACCGGCGTGCTATTGAGGCGTACTTCAAAATGAAGATGCGGGCCGGTTGACCATCGTCCGGCCCCGGAAGTGCGCGGAGTGCCGCCTGAATACCCTATTATATCTCCACGCGCGAGAAACGTATCAGGGCGCACGGTAATGGAGGAAAGATGCATATAGACGGTTGCCAAGCTATTGCCGTGTACCAGCAAAACATAGCTTGGTTGAATTCCATAGCCACTGTTAAAGGCTTTTGCAACATATCCCGAAGCACCGGCACGCACGGGAGTTCCTTGGGGAGTACGTATATCAATGCCGCTGTGCTCAAAAAGATACCGAAACGGATAATCCTGATCATGAAAGCTTGCGGTAATGCCTCCGATCGGCGGAACAGGCCATGAAAAAAGCCCTGTTTGACCTGCAAGTTTATCCGCAAGATCAAGCCGTTCACGGATTTTACGTTCAAGGGTAACAAGGTCGGAGTCTATCGCAGCGGCTGCGCCTCGCAATTCCGAGAGAAGACTTCTGAACTCTTGCTCGGTTGACTTGGTTTTACCAAAGAGCGCTTCTTTAACGCGTTTTTCTTGTTCGAACGATACTTGCAATATCGCAAGATTTTCCTGCCGCTGTTGCGCCTCTTCTTTTTGGGTAAGCAGCATTTCCTTATTTTTTTGAAGTGTTGCACGGATTGCTTGTATTACCGTGATTTTATTTCGCAGTGTCTGTATTACTTTTTCTGAATAAAAAAGTTGATCAAATATTTCTGAAAACGAACGCTCCGCAAGCACAACGTCAATGTATTTACGGTCGTCGAATCGCTGTACTTCGCGCAACAGCGCTCCAATATCCAGGGCCGCCCTGGTAAGGCGATCTTCCTCATCGTTTATTTGCCTCTCGACAAGCTCGGACTCAAGCGCAAGCTGTTCCGCCTCAAGTTCTTTTGTTTTAATCTCAAGCTCTGCCTTATTGATATTTGCCTCAAGAATATTAATCTGGTTTGAAAGACTAGCTGCTTGCCGCTGGGTTGTTCGAATGCGCTCGCTGTACTGCGTAATGCGTTGCTGCAATTCTTGCTGCGCTTTTTTCTTATTCTGAATCTGCGAATTCAAATCCAAAAGCGCGGTTTGTCCATGCGCTGCAGGCATACCGCTTAGGAATAACCAATAACCAATAATCAATAACCCGCTACAATTTTTCCGCCAATTTAATCGCATACTCAATTCGTTTGAGTGTTTTTTCTTTGCCAAGTATTAATGCAATATTGAAAGGTGGTGGAGATTCTTGTTTTCCAGAAAGGGCCACGCGCATAGGCCACAAAACTTCCCCAACCCATACTCCCCTATCTTGAATCCATTTTTTCACCTCATTTTCAAAACGATCGATCAATACCTTGATTTGGGATAATTCAATCGCAGTTAGAGGACGCTTTTCCTGTTCCCATCCTGGCCAAGATGTTAGAAAGCTGTAAAGTCCGCGCAAACTAGGCAATACAGATTCTTTGGTCATTTTTTTCCCAATAAGAAGAGCTGGTTCATAGTTAGGTTGTTCAACCAAAAAAAGTTCGGCCTCCGCCGCTATATCCTCCAATTTCTTTAACCTATCTTGCAATAACCAAACGATTTTTTGTAGCCAAGCGGAAGAAATTTCCTCCGCGTTTTTAATAAGTCCGGCACCTAAAAGATATGGAATACAAAGTTCAGTTAAATCAGATACCGTTTTTTTCCGAATATAGTTTCCATTCATCCAATCCAATTTTTCAAAATTGACCACTCCGCCGGATTTATTGACTTTAGTAAGATCAAACTCATCAATAAGTTCTTCAATCGTGTAGAGCTCTTTATCCGCGCGCGGATTAAATCCGAGGAGCGCCACAAAATTAAGAAGTGCTTCGGGCAAATATCCTTTTTTAATATAATCCTCAACGGCCACGTCGCCCTGGCGTTTAGATAACTTCGAATGGTCGGCGTTGAGCAGGAGCGGCAGATGCGCAAATATTGGCGGCTCCCAACCAAATGCCTGATACAGCAAAACGTGTTTTGGTGTTGACGACAACCATTCTTCGCCGCGAATCACGTGAGTAATTTTCATGAGATGATCATCCACCACGTTAGCAAGATGATACGTCGGATATCCGTCCGATTTCATAAGTACTTGATCATCAATAAGTGCATTGCTAAATTCCATTTTTCCATGCACAATATCGTCGTAGGTTGTAATTCCCGTTTCCGGCACTTTCAATCGCACAACAAAACTAGTCCCTAACCCCTGACCCCTAATCCCTAAACCCCGACATTGTCCATCATATTTCGGTGGCAATTTTTTCGCCATCTGCTCCTTGCGCAATTCCTCAAGCCGCTCTGAGCTGCACGTGCACACATACGCACTCCCCTTCTCCAAAAGTTCGTCTGCATATTTTTTATACAAATCCAACCGCGCCGATTGTACATAGGGACCGTAGTCGCCCTGTTCAACAATTCGTAACCCCTCCTCACCCCGCTGAGGCGGTGGCTCACCTCCCCTTACCCTAAGGGGAGGAACCGATCGATCTCCCTCCCTTAAGGTAAGGGAGGGTTGGGGTGGGTTATGAAACACAGGTCCTTCATCATACTCCAACCCCGCCCACTCAAGCGTTCGGATAATATTCTCAACCCCTCCTTCGACGGCGCGCGCACGATCCGTATCTTCAATGCGCAAAATAAACTCCCCGCCATGTTTACGCGCAAATAAATAATTATACAGCGCGGTCCGTAGCGAACCAATATGCAAAAATCCCGTGGGTGAAGGCGGGAAACGAACACGGACCTTTTGGGCAATTTCCGATACGCTCTTTTTTTTCATAGTTTCAAAGTATATCATACCACGATGAATTGAAAAAGTGGCATTCATCGAATACTCCTGCTAAGGTGAACCGTGCACACGTTATCCTACATTACTGTACATTTCCCTACAGTACATTGCGCATTCGAAGTTGGGCCCGATGTTGCGCAACTATGCGCGGCCGCGTAAGTTTGCACTACTGACCTGTTTCCTTTCTTCCTTCCTTTTTCCTCACCCATCCTCTTTTTTTCGCTGCATTTGACGCCACTTCTTCACAACACGCGGATTGCAGGTAGTACAATCCGCCTTGATGATCGCATAGCAATCCTTGAGGTCAAGATACTTCAGTAGTGCCCCGAGGGCAGGTTCTGGATTGTATTTACTCACCCATACTGAAAATTGCCACATCTGAAAGCCGTTATTTTTAAGTAGTCGCCGCAGGAAATCCCGATATTTCTTCATTTCCTCTTTTACATCAAAAATCATGACTCGCCACGTTCGATCCCACGGTTTAGTTCTCTGCTCCCTCATGTGCTCGGCAAGTCGCAGATGAAGCAATTCGAATTTTCCTTTTGCAGTAAGTTTATATAACCGCTCTTCACCTTCTCGCACGCGTTCAACATAATGACAGCGCTCAAGGTAGCGGATGTGCATCTTTAGTTGCTTGAGTTCATATTCGGCTTGCTTCCGTCCGCGCTCCACATATCCCGCAGTATCCCACATTTGCGTATTCCCTCGCGGTTGATATGAAGCAAACGCATGATCAAGCTCGCGATATCCTTGATAAAGTTTTAAAAGCGAGAGCTGAAATTTTCTCGGTGTCAGCGTGGTACTCATACGTAATTGATGCGATATTTACTAATCGACTAATGCCAACCCAATCATAGTATCATATCACAATGCGATGTACAACTATTCGCGGCCGCGAATAGTTGTCTACTGTGCTATTGTGATATTTGTTGAATATTGGTTGTGATATCGATTGTAGTATTGCTAGTATATTCCGTTTTACGGATTTGCGTGCCGGTTATTATTCGTCTTTCTATCCTATTGTTTCTCTAATTTTATTTTTTAGTGCTATCAGACGATTTTTGGAAATTAAAACAGGCCCGCGAGTTTCCAAGCGGGCCTGGGGTTTGACGTTTCCGTCAGTACACAGATCTTGTGTATGGCGCGTCGAGGATTCTGTGTGTATCCTGACGCGAAAGGAACGTTGTGGCGCTACGGAGCGCCGCCGCCAGCCGCAACCAGCGGGGTCACCTGTGCCGGCTGCTGCGCCAGCATGATCCGCCGGCGAGCGACCAGGGTGAAGAGCGCGGGGCCCAGCGTGAAGATGAAGGCCAGGCCCAGCAGGACCAGACTCGTCACGCGCGCCTGGAACACGCTCACGATGCTCATGGTGAAGAGCGACATCGTGGGCGGCAGGTTGACCTCGACCCCGTACTTGGCGGCGAGAGCGCGCACGTCGTTGCTGATGCTGTTGTGCGCGTCCATGAACGCCTTGTACTGGCCCGGATCCAGGTCGGTCGACCGCATCGTCGTGATGCGGGTGCGAACCGTGCCGATCGTGGACGCCTCGACCGCGAGCGGGGTGGGGTTGGGATTGAGCTTCCCCGTGCGCGCCGCCTCGGTCACCTCGTCCAGTTCGCTCCGAAGCCCGTCCAGCATCTGCCTCTTCTGCGTGGCGATGGACTGAAGCTGGATCGTGATGCGGTTGTAGCCCGCCTTGCCGGAAAACGCGAACGGGATCGGCGCGCCGTTTTCCTCGCAGGCCGTGTCCGGCTTCTTGAGGAGTGCCTCGATGTCCGGTCGGGTCGAACCCTGCTGCTCGACGGCGATCGCGGTTCCGATCGCCGTGCCGAGACTCTGGCAGGCGGCGACGCGCTTCTCGAGAGCGGTCTGCCGGGCCGCGAACGCATCGCTGACCGGCTTGGCCGCCCGCTCGAGCTGCGTCGCGTTGTCGTCGGCGATCATGCGGGGGTTGAAGAAGACGTTCATGCGCCCCGACTCGACCACGAGCAGGACGCTCATGATCACGCCCACGACCGCCCAGACCTGGAGGTCACCCTCGCGGTGGCTGAGCGACAGTCCCAGCTCGCCGCGGCCGACCATCAGATCGATGGTGGCCAAAAGCGCCACGGCCAGGAACGTGATGACCCCGATCATCAGCCAGTTGCCCGGCGCCAGGAAGTCCCGGGCCACCAGGAAGGCGATGACCGCCTGGTACACGAGACTTGCGAGCATCAGAGCCGTGAACATCTTCTGGAGCCACGGCGGGAACTGCGGCGTACGCTGCGCGGTCGGGTTCGTTGCCATGTTACTCTACCTCCGGTAAAGGTTTGTGAACGGATTTCCCCTGTGCTGGCAGCATGGGGCGGGTTGTGAATTCCTGAGTCGCCCCAGGAGTGCCAGCAGAATTTGAGCTAGGAAAATTCCCCCTATTCCAAACTCTGCCGGCGCAAATCCCCAATTTGCCAGATTTCGCCTATTTCTCACGTTTTAAAAGAACAAACCACTATATCAGACTTTTAAGGTTTTGTCAACCCCGCGTTATAGGCCAATGAAATTGTTACCGTACCTCTATCGGATAGGCCATAAGTCGGTTACCGTAGTCGCATATGACTATGGACACAAGAGGCAAGGTATTCGAGGAGCATTTAATTGCATGGCTTAAGGCAAAAGGTAACA
>ORMF010346296.1_pt1 | contig 36492 bp, 34 predicted proteins | sample 1779871 | NCBI WGS metagenome assembly ORMF01 (sample SAMEA104232316, study PRJEB22302) | groundwater metagenome | biome: forest; feature: aquifer; material: groundwater | place: USA | collected 2011-08-07 | depth 5.4 m
AACTGCCCCCTTCCCCTGCACCCCATCCCCAACCCCAACCTCAACCTCAACTCGACCCAAAAGTGTCAACCATGTGCCCGGTCTAAAATGTCAGGGATGTCCCCGGCTGCACACTGTTTCCGCCGCTGCGCGGCTGGATTGTTGGAGTTCTCGCCTTCCCGGTTCTCCGACAATGGAGTTCTCTCTCGCGTACCTTCCGCGTTTTGCATGAGGGCTAAGAGCTAAAATCTGACAGCTGACCGCATCCCGCCGCTTGACGAATCCCGCTCCCGTACCCAATCATTACAGCGGCCCATGGTGCGCGGATTTCACGTTGCCTGTCTGCTGGTTTTTCTCCCGGTGTTCGTCCATTCCCAATCAAACCAGGAGCAGGCGACCGTCACGTTCACGCTCGACTTCCCCGGATCCCAGCCGGGACATTACTTCGTGCAGGTTCAATCTGACGGCAAGGCGCGCTACGAGTCGAGCGGCAGACTCCTTCCCGAGTCCGACGAGAGCGACAACTTTGATTACGAATTCGCGGTTTCGCCTGCGACGCGGGAGAAGATCTTCGATCTCTCGGTGAAAGCGGGCTACTTTCAAAAGGATCTCGACTCCCATCGGAAGAACCTGGCGTTTACCGGCAGGAAGACTCTCGGTTACAAGGATGCGCAGCGCAGCGGGGAGTCCACCTACAACTACTCGCCCGATCTCGCGGTGCAGGAACTGACGAGTCTTTTCCAGGGCCTGTCAGCGACGTTGGAGCTCGGCCATCGGCTCGAGTACAGCCTCCGCTACCAGAAACTGGCCCTTGCGGAAGAGCTGAAGCGCACGGAGGAATCGGCACGCCTCAGTCCTCCGGTGGAAATTCAGGCGATAGCGCCCATCCTGCAACAGATCATGGCCGATTCGTCGGTGATGAACGTGACGCGGGCGCGGGCACAGAGGTTGCTGGAGCGATCAGCCGGCCGCTGACGTTGCGGCAGAACTCGGTCTCGGGGCAACTTCTGGTTACCGGAAGGCCAATCGTACGTTGAGCCTAGAAATTGTGTAGTGGTGCAGTTTGAAGGGTCACTTTGTAAAGTTTGGCAACCGGATTGCTTCCAACATCATCTTTGAGTAGAATGAAGCAGTATGACATTTTGGCCAGATAACTATGGTACAAGGGTATGGCAACTAAAGGGTTAGACTCTTGGGATCTCGGTGATTGCAGTACTGAAGTGTCCAATACTTGCGAGAGACAGTCGCTCAAATGCTCGCCCATGCACTGCGGGAGGCGGGCATTCTTGTTCTTGTATTTGCTCCCCTGTACTTAGAGTTTGAACCGACGCCGAACAGCGTTAATCCAAGCACGTTCTACATCATGATGGGTCTTGGGGTTTTGTTTCTGCTGCTTGGGGTCGTACTTGAAAGGGTGAGGAGAGAGCGATGAACATTATGTGGTTAACGTTCGGCCTCGTCGGAGTCGCGTTATTTGTGGGCGGTCTGATTTGGGACAGGACTCACACTGACAAGAGAAGCGTGGAAAGGCATGAGGAGGAGCGTTCCCCAGCCTATGCAGGAACTCGTTCTTAGCTAGACAACGCAATCAACTCCTCAATTGTCCAGATGTGATCGGTTAGCCCTGCCTCCATCGCTGGCGTCACTCGCAGTCGGCTTTTGTACGCTTCTTTGCCATGCCTACAGCTTGCCACAACGGGGCGAACTCGACTAGGGCCTGAGGTTTTGAAACTGCACCACTACCAGAAATTGCTTGACTTAACCTCCCCACCCTTCCACACTGCAAGCATCTGAACCTCACAATTTATTCCAACTCTCTTTGTTTCAACATGTTAGGTGCAACTGTAAATTCCTGAGAGGTTGGCACGGGACTTTGTTAAGCGTGCATTCAGGAAACTCGCGGCAACTAACTGGCTTGCCGAGGGTTCTAAGGTTCCAGGGGTAGTCTCGGGAGACGCATATGACGATCGGCAGAATCGGAAAGACGTTGGCGATCTGGGCCGTGCTCGCGGGCGCATTGCTGGTAGTTTCCGCGTCGGCCGAATCCAAGGCCCGCATTGTGCGCCTGAGCGACGTGCAAGGCGTTGTGTCGATGGACCGCGGCACGGGCGACGGCTTTGAAAAGGCGTTTCTCAACATGCCGGTGGTCGAAGGAGCCCGGCTGAAGACCGGCGACGACGGCCGCGCCGAGGTGGAATTCGAAGACGGCAGCGCGCTCCGCATTGTGCCCAACAGCGAAGTCGAGTTCACGCGCCTCGCTCTGGGCGACGATGGCCAGAAGCTGAGCGCAATGCAACTCGCGGCGGGCACGGCTTACGTCAACTATCGCGAAAAGAAAGGCGACGAGTTCACGCTGAACTTCGGCCGCGAGTCCGTCACCTTGACGGAGCCGGCGCATTTCCGCGTGGGCCTGGGCAACGACGAGGCCACTCTGGCTGTATTCAAAGGCCGCTTGAACGTGAGCGGACAATCGGGGCCGTTTGAAGTCGACCAGAAGCACAGCGCGACTTTTGATATCAACAGCGACCGCTACGACGTCGCCAAAAACTACGAAGAGAATCCTTACGACGACTGGGACAAAGAGCAGAGCGAGTATCACGATCGCTACGCCGCCAGCGGAAATTCCTACAGCAGTTCGTCTCCCTACGCATATGGCATGAGCGACTTGAATTATTACGGCAGCTACATGTCGGTGCCGGGCTACGGCATGGTTTGGCAGCCCTACTTCCTCGATGCGAGTTGGAGTCCGTTCCAGGATGGCGGCTGGGTCTGGTATCCGGGCTATGGCTACATGTGGGTCTCTTCGTATCCGTGGGGATGGATGCCGTACCGCTATGGCAACTGGGCCTTCGTTCCCGGCTATGGCTGGGTGTGGCAGCCGGGCTACTGGAACACGTGGTATGCGGTGCCGCGGGTGGTGAATCCGCCGCGCCGGACTGCAATTCCACAGCCTCCGGTGCGCACTCGCGGGACCGTCATGGTGGGCAGAGGTCTGGCGGTGAATCCACCGGCGGGACTGCCGGAGCGGCTGACCATCACTCCGGGTTCGGCTGGCTTGGGCGTGCCCCGTGGAACGGTGCGCAACCTGGACCGCTTCGCGCGTGAAGTCAACAAGAACGATCGTGCGGTAGAAGTCAGGACAGAGCCGCGGGGCCGGATCGCTCCGCCGCCGGTCCGAACGTCGACGGGCAACGTAGATTCCGGGACACCGAGCGGCCGCCCCACGGTGGCTCCATCGGGAGGCAGCAGTCCTAGCCGGGGCGGTCCATCTCCGCGCATGACGCCTCCACCGGCACCACCGCGAATGCCATCTGCGCCACCGGCGCGCAGCAATAAGCCACATTGAACTGAGATCATCTCCCGGACCAGGGCGGCCCAACAAGGCCGCCCTTTTTTACTGGACGATGATCCCCGCGTAGCCAACGACCAGATCGCGGTCGCCGGAGACGTCGCCCGAAGTCGCGTACTTCACCAGCGTGGCCGAGGTGGCGCCCAGCCGCTTGGCGGCGGTCAGCATCACCACCGACGGTCCGAAACCGCACATGCTGATGTCCTCGTTCATGACGACCTCCCAGAGGCCGCGTGCATCCAGCGCCAGCACACGCTCGATCGCCTTGTGGTCTTTAACCCGTGTGACGGCGTCAGATTCGTAGTGGTTCATGTCGCTGGAGGCGATGATCAGAACTTTGTCCGCCTGGGTGGAGATCACGTCGGCGAGGGCCTCACCCAACCCGCGAAGTATGTCGAAGTCGCTGGTCCCGACGGCGATGGGAACGAAACTCAGTTCCGGACGCCGCATTTGCAGGAAGGGCAGCTGCACTTCGATGGCGTGTTCGGAGCGATGCGCGGCGCTGTCCTCGTGAAGCGTAGGAAAGCGTTCCATTAAAGCGGCTCCAAGTTCTGCGTCGGGCGCCACTTCGCCCAGGGGAGTTTGCCATGCGGTGCGCGTCATGACCGCCAACGGATGTCCCACACCGGTGTGGTTGGGGCAGAGAATGACTACGCGGGCGGGAATCTCCAGTCGCAAATAGACTGCTCCGGCCACGTGGCCGGAGTACATGTATCCGGCGTGGGGGGCGATGCATCCGATGGCGGCGATGCGGGCAGTGTCGGCAGGGGATGTGTACTCCTGAATCTCCCGGCGGAGTTCTTCGGCGCGGCGAGGATAGAATTTTCCGGCGACGGCGGGCGTTCGTACCGCGGAAGTCATGAACGGCCTCCTGACCCCAGTTCTCAGTTCTCAGTAAGAGCAACATCGCCAGCGCCGCCGACCTGAGAACCGAGAACTGAGAACTGAGAACTGAGAACTGCCTGCTAATGATTCCCATCCCGCAGAGCACGGAACAGGGCGGCGCTTTTGGCCAGCGGCAGCGCTTCGGCCCGGACGGCGGGCTTCACACCGCTCTTCGCCAGAGCTGCGCGCAGCGCGGCTTCATGGTACTGCGTCTTGAGATTATTCCAGAGCGTCTTGCGTTTTTGTCCGAAGGATAGTTTCAGGAAGGAAATAAACTCGGCCTCCGGAACCCGCAGCGATTCAAGGCGCGGCTCGATGGTCAGGCGAACCACGCTGGAGTGGACTTTGGGAGGCGGAGAAAACGCGCCCGGCGGAAGCGTGACAAGCTTTTCGACGCGCGCGTACAACTGCGCGGTCGCCGAGAGCAGGCCGTAGTCGCGGCTCCCAGGAGAGGCCGCCAGGCGGTCCGCCACTTCCTTCTGCACCATGATGACAATGGTCGAAAAGTAGCGGTGATATTCGAGCAGGCGCAGCAGGATGTCGGAAGTGATGTAGTAAGGAAGATTGCCGATGACGTGAGCAGGCTCGGGAGTAAAGTTAAGGCCGGGACGAAGGGTGCCGGGCTTCGGCCCGAAGACGGTGTCGAGCTCAATCTTAAGGATGTCGCCTTCGATAATTTCCACATTGGGATAGGTCGCGAACTTCATGCGCAGTTGCGCGGCCAGCACGCGGTCGAGTTCGACCGCGATGATCCGCCGCGCGCGCGGAGCCAGCAGCGCAGTCAGGGCGCCGCGTCCCGGGCCGATTTCGAGCACAGTGGCCTGCGAGACGTCGCCCAGCGCCTCGACGATGCGCAGAGCTGCGGGTTGACTCGCCAGAAAATGCTGTCCCAGTTTGGGCTTAGGACCCGGTTGCGTGACTGCGCCTTTAGCCACGTTGACCCTCTTTCTTTCCGGCATTTAGACTGACAGAGATCATTCCGTTAACGACCATCATAGCCTGAGTGGGGAGAATTGAAGTCCTGCTCCGGGGAGGCTTCCTGCCGATGCACATCGCGTTCTTGGCTTCCGAATGCGTTCCGTTTTCAAAGACTGGCGGGCTGGCCGATGTGGTCGGCGCTTTGCCGAAGGCGCTGGCCGCGCTGGGACATCAGGTCAGCGTTTATGTTCCACGCTATCGTCAGACCAAGCTCACCGACGCGCAAACGGTCGTACGCAGCGTCACCATTCCCTTCGACGACAAATACCGCTTCTGCTCGGTGGTGACCGCGGGCAGCAGCGGAGGCGTCCGCTTCTATTTCGTGGACTATCCACCGTACTTTGACCGGGAAGCGCTCTACGGCACCTCGGCCGGCGATTATCCGGACAACGCCGAACGCTTCTACCTGTTCACGCGGGCCGTGCTCGAAGCTTCGAAAATTCTGGGTGTGCCGCATGTGTTCCACTGCCACGACTGGCAGTCGGCGCTGCTGCCGGTGATGCTCCGCACGCTGTACGCTGAGGACCCGGCATTCCGCGAGGTGGCCACCGTCTTCACCATTCACAATATGGGATATCAGGGCCTGTTCCCGCCCGACATTCTGCCGCTGCTCAATTTGCCCTGGGACTTGTTCACGATGTCAAAAATGGAGTTCTTCGGGCAGGTGAATTTCCTGAAGGGCGCGTTGGCGTTCTCCGACTTCATCACCACCGTGAGCAAGAAATATAGCCAGGAAATCCAGACGACTGAATACGGCTTTGGCCTGGAAGGTGTGTTGCGCGTCCGGGCCGCAACGGTCAGCGGCATCCTGAACGGCGTGGACTATGACGAGTGGAGTCCGCAGACCGACAAGTTCATCGCCGCCAGGTATTCGCCGCAGGACCTGAGCGAAAAAAGGCTTTGCAAGCAGGATCTGCTGAACGTTTTCGGGGTCACGAACGCCGATCTCAACGTGCCCGTGATCGGGATCGTTTCGCGCTTTGCGGCGCAGAAGGGTTTTGACCTGATCTCGCAAATCGTGGATCGATTGGCGCGCGAGGAGATGATCATCGTCGCGCTCGGGGCCGGCGATAAAACCTACGAAGAAATGTTCCAGCGGCTCAGCAAGCAGTTCCCGAACAAAATCGCGGTCAAGGTTGCGTACGACAACGCTATCGCGCACAAGATCGAAGCCGGGGCCGACATGTTCCTGATGCCCTCCAGATACGAGCCCTGCGGGTTAAACCAGATCTACAGCTTGAAATACGGCACGGTACCAATCGTGCGGGCAACCGGCGGCCTCGACGACACGATCGAGCCCTGGGACGCGCGCACCGGGAAGGGAACTGGTTTCAAGTTCTCCGAGTACACCGGAGAAGCATTGCTGGCCACCATCAAGCAGGCGCTGCTGGCCTATCGCGACCAATCGTCCTGGCAAACGCTGATGCGGAGCGGCATGAGCAAAGACTTCTCGTGGGGCGCATCGGCGCGCGAGTATGGCAAAATCTACGATCGAGTACGGCAGGCGCGGGGAACCGCGCCAGTGCTGGAAAAAGTGTTGGTGTAATTCCGTCTGGAGACAGCCATCCTCGACTGTCTCCGCGGGCGAAACCCTAACCCGCGTTCCGGTAGTGGGTCAGTTTCCGAGTTGCCCGTCAACCGGCAGCAATCGTCCTCACCCGTGTTTTGTCGTGTACATGACTACCCGTTGCGGCTGTTCGCAGCCCGTCCGGCTTCCTAGTAGAGGTAGTCAATCGTGGCGCAAAGGACGCGGAAAAGTGCCTGTTGCACGGCGGGGAAGCAATTCCGAATGGTCTGTGCGGTCTCGAGATTGTGTGCACCGCGATTCCGGAGGCCGTAGGCTAGAGCGACATCGCACTGCATTCGGTCCAGGGTAGTGTTTGGCTGTACGGTGAGGGCGCCGTCGAGCGCGGACTGGAGCGCGGCGTCGAAATTACTCTTGAATTGCTCGTTGATATCCCCGAGCTGTTGTTTCGTAAGTCGGTGACCTGCCGCTGCAAGGAGGTGTTCTGCGTGGTCGATGAATTGCCACTGGGTTTGATTTTTATTCTTGATTGCAGTGTCGATGACGAGCGTGACGTCGAAGAGCAAGTTGAGTTGGAGCTGCCCAGCGAAAGGGTTGCTCGTAATATGAGCGCGTAGTTCTCCAATCTTTTTCAGACGGGCGATGGTATACGTGAGCAGAGAGACCGTCTCAACGTTGGGCGGGGTGTCGATAAACCGGCGTTTCACATCCTCGATCGTGAGGGGCCGTTGGTTTGTGGTGGCATAGTTCATGATGAGTTCATTGAAAAAGGTGGATTGTTCTATGACCCATTGCCGGAATGCTTGATTGTCTTTGTTGTAGTTGAGGCTGACGAGAGCGTAGGCGGGGGTGTCGGGGGTTTTCTGCCCTGAGGTGCGAATGTCCTCTTCGAAGGCTTGGTGGATGAGGAGGTAGCCCTGATCCAGATCCCCGCGCAGGAGCGCAGTCATCGCCCAGAAGTAATAGAGCGTTCCCTTGTGGACTCTTTGGCCCGGATGAGCTTCCTCCCATTGTTGAACCGGTTGGTGGGCTCGCTTCCAGATATGCTCTGCGTGGTCTAGCCTTCCTGTATCCATGATGGATTGCCAGATAACAGTGAAGGCATTGAAGTATGCATCGTGCGCGGCCGCTGGCCCGGTGTTCTTGTCGAAGTATTGGAGGGCAGCAGCCGTAAACTCTTCCCATGAGAGTGGAGCGTTTCCAAAGTAGGCTGCGTGTAGTCGGTCGAAAGCCTGGTCCATCGACCGTCCCAGCGCTTCGATGACTATCTCGCGTCCACTAATGATGATTGTGCGTCTCAATGCTTTTGATGGCTCCTGACGGGGCCTTCTGTATTGTAGCGAGGAGTGCCTCTGCTTGATATTTCCACGACTGTCTTTATTGGACGATGCAAATTTGATCGGCTAGGTCCCGGATGGTCGGCTACTCGGAAACTGCCCCCAACCCGCGTGTCGGTGGTCTCGAAGCCATAGTGGGCAAAGTTTATCCAGGCCGTACCGTCGCTGGTACAATCCGCCCGAGCACCCTTCCTTCCTATGCAAGGCCTGGCCAAAACAATCTTCCACGTCGACATGGACGCCTTTTTCGTGTCCGTCGAGGAATTGTTTGACTCGTCGCTGAAAGGCAAACCGGTGGTGGTGGGTGGGCAGCGGGACGAACGGGGCGTGGTCACAGCCGCTTCCTACGAGGCGCGGAAGTTTGGCGTGCACTCGGCCATGCCGTTGCGGACGGCGGCCAAGCTCTGTCCGCAGGCGGTTTTTGTGAACGGGCACCCGGAGCGCTATCGCCAGTATTCCCAGAAAGTGCACGAAGTGCTCAGACGTTTTTCTCCGCTGGTCGAGATGGCTTCGGTGGACGAGGCCTATCTCGACATGACGGGCACCGAGCGCCTGCACGGCCCGCCGCTCCGTTCGGCGCATCGTTTGCATGAAGCGATGAAGTCCGCGACGCAATTGAATTGCTCGATCGGTATTGGCACGTCGCGGCTGATCGCCAAGGTCGGATCCGCGAAAGCCAAGCCCAACGGCGTGCTGTGGGTGCTGCCCGCGCAGGAAGCAAAGTTTCTGGCGCCGCTCGAAGTGCGCGACATTCCCGGTGTCGGCAAGGTCATGGAGAAGAAACTGCACGAAATGGGAATCGAGCGCGTGGGCGATCTGGCCCGCCTAGAGGATGGCGATCTGGAGCGGCGCTTCGGAAAATGGGGACTGGCGCTGGCGGGCAAAGCGCGTGGGCAGGATGCGGGCGGATGGTTCGACAACGAAGTTGGCGAAGACACCGATCCCAAGTCCATCAGCCACGAGCACACGTACAACGAAGACACGGCCAATCCGGAACGCCTCCAGTCCACCCTGATGCGTTTGAGCGAAATGGTCGGGCGACGATTGCGCGAAGGAGGATATTTCGCCCGCACGATCCAATTGAAACTGCGCTACCAGGATTTCACGACTCTCACGCGCGCCCACTCGCTCGAGCAGGCGACGCAACTCGACATCGAAATCTACGAAGTGGCGCGTCGGCTTTTCGTGCAGAACTGGAAGCAAGGTTCGGCGGTGCGGCTGCTGGGCGTGCAGGCTTCGAATTTCGAATCCGGGCCGTCGCAGATTGACTTGCTCGAGCCCTCCCGTCAGCAGCGCTGGCAGAAGGCTCTTCAGGCCGCCGACCATTTGCGCGACAAGTTCGGCGAATCGAGCATCGGGCTGGCGACTGGGATGAAAGGTGGGTTCCGAGAGCGTACCCACGAAAATCCCGCTGGGTTGCCTGGAAAGCGGGATCAACGCAAGAAACCGGAAAGTGGCGCGTGAAACTTTTCGCGAGTCTTGGAGTCAAATGGTCAGGGGGTTCCATGACCAAGTGGTGTCTGGTTTTCGCGGTGGCTATGGCCACGGCCCTGCCGTCGCGCGCGGCCGACAATCTCAAGCTCAATCAACATCTCGACTATTCCACCGACAGCCAGGATGGCCCGCTGATCACCGGCGACCATCTCGAAGACGGCGCGGCAAACGGCAAGCCGAGCTACGTCATCATCTACGGCGAAGGCTGTTTCAATTCCAAACGCCAGGCCCGGCGCACCGTCGAGCTCTATGAAAAGTACAAGGGCAGAGTGCAGTTCGTGGTGGTGGATATGGACCGGCAGCGCTCCGCGGCGCAGGAGGACCTGGTCAAGAGGTTTTACAAAGGATACATTCCGCACGTGACCGTGCTGAATCGCGACGGCAAGATCGCCTATAACGCATCCGGCGAGGTCGAGGAGGGGGAGATTTCGAAGGTGTTGGATAAGACGTTGAAGTAGAGTGCAGAGGTGAAAACCAATTGCAGAAGTCAGAAGTCAGATTGAAGAAGTAAACTACTACGAAATGTATTCGCGGATGTACGGGTCGCGCGACGCGGCGAGTTCGCGCATGTCGCCGTCGAAGATGATCTTTCCATCGCGCAGGATCAGAAAACTCATCGGTACCTCAGAGCGCTGGCCTTTCGGCAACGCGACCATCTGGTTGCTGTTCTTGTCGAACTGGTGAGTGGCCATGGTGAAGGCGTCTTGCAGGCGGTGGGTCACCATCAACGCGCTCGTCTTGTAGACATCCCGCTGTTTCACGATCAACTCGACAATGGTATTCGAGGTCACGGGATCGAGTCCGCCCGTGGGCGAGTCGTAGAGCAGCACCGCGGGCTGGGTAATGATCGCGCGCGCGATCGCCACCCGGCGCCGCATTCCGCCGGAGAGTTCGGACGGAAGCATGTCAATCGTCCGTTCCAGCTCCACGAAGCGAAGAGCTTCGCGCACGCGGCGGTCGACCTCTTCCTCCGAAAGGTGTTCCTCCATCAGCCGGTAGGCGACGTTTTCCCGCACTTTGAGCGAATCGAAGAGCGCGCTCTCCTGAAACACGATCCCCACGCGCCCGCGCAGCTCGAACATCTCCTGTTCCGACATGCTGGTGACCTCTTGCCCCAGAAGGAAGATCCGTCCCGCATCTGGTTTCATGAGTCCCAACGCGAGCTTGAGGGCCGTACTCTTGCCGGAGCCCGCCACTCCGAACAGAGCCTTGGTTTCGCCCCGCGGCAGATGGAAGGAAACGCCGTCCAGCACCACGTTTTCCTCGAACGCGATGGAGACGTTGTCGAACACGACCGCGTCGGCGGAAGAATCGCCCTGCTGGACGGCGGGGTTTTCGATGGGCAGAGTGGGCGCCGACATGACCTACCTGTAACCAAGCAGCGCAAAGATCGCCTTGGTGACGAAAAAATCGACCACCAGAATCAGCACCGAGGAAGTGACGACCGCCTGCGTGGTGGATCGGCCCACGCCCTGGGTGCCGCCGCGCGTGGACATGCCGTAGTAGCAGCCGATGGTGGCGATGATGAATCCGAACAGAACCGGCTTGACCAGGCCCATGAACACGTCGCGAAAAACCAGCGTCTGCCAGGCGTTGCTCCAGTACTGGCGCGAGTCGAGTCCGAACAGCAGGTTGGCAACCGCAAAACCTCCGACCAGGCCGAGCAGATCGGAAATGATCGTCAGGAAAAACAGCATGAAGACGGTGGCTGCTACTCGCGGCGTGACCAGTTTCTTGCTGGGGTCGGTGCCGAGGGCGCGCATGGCGTCAATCTGCTCGGTCACAATCATCGAGCCCAGCTCGCTGGCCATGCCCGAGGCGTTGCGCCCGGAAACCATAAGTCCGGTAATCAGCGGGCCCAGTTCCGTGACCATGGAGCTCGAAACCAGCTGGCCGATGAGGGTGATCCCGCCAAACCGTTGCAGTGTGCTGGCCGAGTTCAAGGCGAGCAGGGCGCCAATGGAAAGTCCGGAGAGCACCACGATGGGGAGGGAGCCGACGCCGATGAGATCGGCCTGTTGTAGGATGTCGCCCCAGTAGAGAGGCCGCCGGAAGAAATTGCCCAGCGACTGCGCCGCCAGCAGCGCGTATTCCTGAATCGACTTCACCGCGTCTTTGGCGACGTCGAAGGGCGAAATCATCTCGAGTTCGAGGGCCATGTTTGCTCCAGAGACTATAGCAGAGGGGAAAAAGAGTTGGAGAGCAAGACGGCTACCACCCAGCCGTTCAACACGCTGTCCCGCGGTGAGCTGGAAGCATGGCACACCCAGCTCTTGCATGTACTATGACGGTAGTTCTCGCTGATGAGTCAGCTATGAAACGAGAAATCCCTTCCGCCAACGGACATGAATCTGTCTCACTCCCTCGATTTGTTGGCTACTTTCTTTGGCTCGGAACCGTGGGGTTCGGCGGACCGATCGCTCTTGCCGGACACATGCAGCAGGACCTCGTGGACAAGCGCCGCTGGATCAGCAAAGAGGACTACGTTGAAGGTCTCGCTCTGGCGCAACTTGCCCCCGGCCCACTGGCGGCCCAACTCGCGATTTACCTCGGTTACATTCGCGCAGGTGTGCTCGGCGCTACTGCTGTGGGCGTGGCGTTTGTACTGCCTTCGTTCCTGATGGTGCTGGCGCTCTCGGCAGCTTACGTCCGCTTTGGCGGTCTGCCCTGGATGCAAGGGATGTTCTACGGCATCGGCGCGGCCGTGATTGGCATCATCGCCCGCTCCGCGTTTAAACTCACCAGACTCACGCTGGGGAAGGACAAATTGCTGTGGGGGATCTTTGCCGTTCTCGCCATCTCGACCGCGTGGACTTCGCGAGAAATCGTTTGGCTCTTTCTGCTCGGTGGAGTAGTTGCCTTGCTGGTCAAGGCCTTACCCAGCCGCGCGCAAGCCGCAAGGACGGTGTCTTTACTGTTCGCGCCCGGGGCATTGGCAATTTTCGGACCGAGCAGCAGTATCCTGATGCAAATCTTTCTCTATTTTGCGAAGGCTGGGATGTTCGTGTTCGGAAGCGGGCTCGCGGTAGTGCCATTTCTCTACGGCGGAGTCGTGCAGGAACATCACTGGCTAACCGACCATCAGTTTGTGGACGCGGTCGCGGTGGCGATGATCACCCCCGGGCCGGTCGTGATTACGGTGGCCTTTATCGGATACCTGGTCGCCGGCGTTGCGGGTGCGACAGCGGCCGCGCTCGGGATATTTTTACCCGTCTATCTTGTCGTCGTCTTCCTGGCGCCCTCGTACAAACGCTGGGCCAAGAACCCTCAGTTGAATGCATTCGTGCGCGGCGTGACGGCGGCCGCAACCGGGGCGATCGCAGGCGCCGTGGTCGTTCTCGCCCGGCGTTCGGTCTACGATTGGCCGACGATTCTCATCTGTGCTGTGAGCCTTGCCGTGCTCTTTCGCTGGAAGATTCCCGAGCCGATTCTGATTGCGTGTGCGGCGGTGGCAGGACTTCTGTTGCGGCCGGCGTGAGCTACTCGCGGTGGTTATTCTTCTTCTTGATCTCGATACTCAGCCGCTTGATTTTCTGATTCAGCGTGGAAAGCGGCACGTGGAAGCGCTCGGCGGCTTCGGTCTGATTCCAGCCGCACTTCTCCAGCATGTCCATGATGACGCGGCGCTCGCAGTCCTCCATGATGTCGAACAAGGAGGCGGCCGGATCGGTATCCACCACGGGAAGGGTCGTGCCGCGGCCCACGATGTGGTCGGGGAGCAGGCCGGGTCCGATCTCCGTGCCGGAGGACAGGACCACCGCGCGCTCGACGACATTTTCCAGTTCGCGAACGTTGCCCGGCCAGGGATATGTGAGCAGCGGGCGCAAGGCCTCGGTGCTGACGCGGCGCCGCGGACGGTCGTTTTCCTCCGAATATTTCTTGAGGAAGTGGTCCACCAGCAGCGGAACATCTTCCCGGCGCTGACGCAAGGGCGGCAGGTCGATCGTGATCACGTTGAGCCGGTAGAACAAATCTTCGCGGAAGCGGCCTTCGCGGACCATCTGGCGCAGGTCGACGTTGGTGGCGGCGATGATGCGCACGTCCACCTGCATTTCCTGAATGCCGCCGAGATGCATGAACTTGCGATCCTGGAGCACGCGCAGAATCTTGCTCTGCGTGTCGAGGCTCATGGTGCCGATTTCATCCAAAAACAGCGTGCCCCGGTCAGCCACCTCGAACAGGCCCTTCTTGGAGGCGATGGCGCTTGTGAAAGCACCCTTAACGTGCCCGAACAGGTTGGATTCGAGCAAGTCGGGAGGCATGGAGCCGGTGTTGACCGGCACGAAGGACCGGTCGCGCCGCGCCGAATGCAGATGGATTGCCTTGGCGATCAGTTCCTTGCCCGTTCCGCTCTCGCCCTGCAACAGGATGGTGGAGCGGCTGGGGGCGACCTGGGAGACGAGGTCGAATATCTTCAGCATGGGCTCGCTCTTGCCCACGATGTTTTCGAAGTCGTAACGCTGCTTAAGAGCGCGCTTGAGTTGGACGTTTTCTTCTTCGGCGCGCTGGCGGGCGACCGCCGCGCGCACGTCGGCGAGCAGCTTTTCGTTGTCCCAGGGCTTTTGGATGAAGTTGGTGGCGCCGCTCTGCATGGCCCGCACCGCGTTCTCGACCGTGCCGTAGGCGGTGATCATGATGACCGGCTGCTGCGGATTCAGCATGCGGATCTCGGCCAGCACGTCCATGCCGTTTTTGTCGGGCAGGGCCAGGTCGAGCAGCACGATATCGAAGGTGCGCTCTCCCAGCAATGACAGGCCTTCGCGGCCGGTGGCCGCGCTCGACACCGCATAGCCCTCGAGTTGCAGCAGCGTCTCCAGCGACTCCCGGATTTCCACTTCGTCGTCAATCACGAGGACGCGGCCCAGGCTTTCCGGCAGGCTCTCCGGCGGGGTCCGGCGCGAGATGACCGCAGCTTCAGACATGGACGGCCTTCCTGATCAAGGGGAAATCCAGGGTGAAAGTTGTTCCTTCGCCGGGACGGCTCTCCACTCGGATATTGCCCGCATGCTCCTGGATGATGCCGTAGGTGACAGAGAGTCCTAAACCGGTGCCGCGATTCTGGCCCTCGGCGGGCGCCGTCTTGGTCGTAAAGAAGGGGTCGTAGATGCGGCGGATGTGTTCCTGCGCGATGCCGCTCCCGGTGTCGGAAACGCGCACGCTGACGGAGTCGCCGTTCTGCGTACTCAAGTGCAGAGTTCCACCACCGTTCATCGCATCTTTGGCGTTCAAGAACAGGTTCAGGAAAACCTGCTGTAACCGTCCGGCGTTCCCCTGGATCGCGGGCAAGCCATTCTCAAGATTGCTCTGCACTTTCACGTTCGCAACTTTGAACTGATGCTCGAGCAGCGCGAGCGTGTCCTCGATCACCTTGTTCAGATTGATCTCCGTGAACTCGGTGCCGGTGGTACGGGAGAAGTTCAGCAGGTTATTGACGATTTCCGACGCGCGGAAAGTCTGCTTGATAATCTTATCGAGCAGCCCGGCCTTCGGCCCATCCGACTGCAACTGCTTCGCCAGCATCTGGGTATAGGACGAAATGACGGCCAGCGGCGTATTGACTTCGTGGGCCACGCCCGCGGCCAGCAAGCCGATGGAAGAGAGCTTGTCCGCCTGCGACAGTTGGGCTTCGAGTTCCATTCTCTCGGTGATGTCGTCCATAATGACCAGGCGACCGACCACGTGAAATTTGCGGGTCACCAGGGGTGCGATCGCGACATTGACGGTTCGCCATTCGCCGGTCGGCGTTCCCATGCGGAACTTGTACAGGTTGTGGATGCCCGGATTCTGGCGGACCCGGTAGAACTCCTCGACGAAAGCGGCAGGGAAGACCTCGCTGAGCGAGCGCCCAACCGCCTGCCAGCGGGGCAGGGCATACATCACTTCCATCTGCGAGTTCCAGGACTCGATGCGGTCTTGCGGATCCACCGCCAGCACGCCCACGTTGATGGACTCGACAATGTTTTCGTTGAAGTCTTTAAGGCGTTCGTACTCGGTGACCTTCTGCTCCAGCGAGGCGTACAGGCGGCCGTTCTGGATGGCGATGCCGATGTATCCCGCCAGCGTTTCCAGCAACTCCACGTCCTCGCTGGAAAGGAAATCGCCTTCCATCGTCTTGCCCAGTCCGAGAAACGCGATGGTCTTCTGCTGCGCGTGGCAGGGAATGTAGTAGTTGAAATCCAGCCGCCCGATGGCCTCCTGCGCCGCCGGAGTTTCCCGCGGCACCTGGTGCGTGTTCTCGAAGAAGATGTGCCCGGCGGCGTCTTCGAGCCGGGGCTTTGCCAGGAACGAGAGATCGAGCCCGGTAACGTGGGCCAGCCCGAACGACTTGGCCAGCTCAAAACGCGAAGAATCGTTGTTGGCCAGGAAGATGGCCACTCGGTCCACGAGCAGCGTGCGTGCCAGCCGGTCCACGACCGACGCGAGCATCTTGTCGAGGTCGGTTTCGGAGCTCATCTCGCGGCCGAATTCGATCAGCGTGCGGCGATAGTCGTAGCGTGTGCGGTAGAAGAACTGGTCGAGCTTGTCTTGAATCCATTTCCGGACGGGATCGAACAACAGCGCGGTGACGACGACCGCCGCGATCAAGCCGTACGTTCCGGAACTTGGGATGCTGGCGGTTACGAGTTTCGCGATCGCCGCCACGCCGGCAAAGTAAGCTCCCAGAATCGCGGCCACCGATAGCGTATAAGCCATGCCGCGCTTGAAGATCAGATCCACGTCCATCAGCCGGTAGCGGAAGATGGCGTATCCGAAGGTCAGGGGCAGCAGTCCCAGCGACAGCACCGAAACCTTCATCCCCATAGAAGGCATCGAGCCGAACAGATAGGGCAGAACGTAGAGCAGCGTGAAGGGCGTAATCGCGAGAACCGTGCCGCGCGTGATCCACTTCAACTGCTGGCGGAGGATGGGAGTGCTCGCGCGCCGATAGCTATCGACTAGCACCACCGCAGCCGCTACGAACAGCAGGGTGGAGTATCCCCAGTGCAGCCGGTCCAGATTCCAGCGCAGGCGCTCGCTGGCTTGCAGGAATCTGATTGCCAGAACGTGGATGCCCATCAGCATCAGTCCGGGCACATATAACAGCGGAATTGACCAGCGGTGTCTGCTCACAAAGCCGCGGCGTTCCGGGAACGTCAGAACGAAATGCAGGAACAACGCCGGCTGGAGCAGCCACGCCACCTCGTTACACCAGTAAACCGTCCAGTCGAATTCGTTGAATTTGCCGGTGTAGTGGAAGGCGTAGAAGACGAAAGAAACCAGGCAGAAGATGTAGAAGTGGGTGGAACCGCCCGCCGTCCAGCGCCGCAGCAGCACGTACAGACCGATGCCCAGGTAGATCAGCGCGATCACCCGCAGCCAGTCGTTCATGGACCGCTCAGCGGGAGCCAGCACGACTTCGACATCCACCGGAACCGAGCCGCGGATCAGCGAGTAGGTGGCCTTAGACCAGACGCCCGAATAGTAGAGCTGGCGCGCCAGGCTGGCCGAAGTCTCCACTTTGCGGCCGTTGATGCTTTCGATGGCATCGCCATTGCGGATGCCCGCGCGTGCCGCCGGACCGTTGGGATCCAACTGGTCGGCTATCAGATGGCCGTTTCGCTCCAGCCACCACACTTTGTCGTCCGGAATGGGATACTGGCGTTCAGCTCTGTAGTTGTAGCCGGCGAAGACCACCGCCGCCACGGTCAGTAGCCCCAGAAGGATAGCGGTAAAGCGGGCCTGAAATTCGCGGTTCATGGGCTGGAGCGGTGGCGCGGCGGCGGGTCCAGAGATGCGCCGCCATTCAGGCCTCAGCAACTTGCCTGCCACGATCTGTGATTCTCCGTACAAATAAGTCCCTTCCCCAGAACCACTTCCACAATTATAGAGAGGAATCCAGAAAGCGGCTATGATTTATGGAATGTAACTCCTGTTTCTAATATGGTCCTGGAAGCAGGTATAGCCGTAACTGCATGTGAAAGAAGGGGGCTCCTGTATGCCTGGGAGGGGATTTGCGAAGTTTTAAGGCGGGCGGAAAGCTTAGCGGGATGTGGGATCTGCAAAATGGCGGACGGGCCAGGAGCCTCCAAAACTCGTTGGTTAGAAATGGAAGGGCGCGGGAACTTTCCCCGAATTCCCGTACCCTTCCATGCTTAGCTCGCCAACTACTTAAGCGAGGCGAGCAAGGTCTGTTGCGAGGCGGGCGCGTTCTGCGCGCGCAACTCAGCTTCCGCCCGGCTTTCCGGCAGTTTGTAAGTCCAGTTGCTGCCTTCAAGTCTGATCTCCGACAGGAAGTATTGGTTTCCGTAATGCTTGAAAACCAGCACGGTGCTGTCGGCGGCCTGGTTCTCTTCAGCATGGGACGACGGAGCGAGTGCGCTCTTCCGCGCGTCGAAATTGCGAATCGCCAGGACTTGTCCGTCCATGCCCGCCGACCGAACCACGCATTCGCCGGCAGGAATGATCTTGTTGCTCACCATGAAATCAAACGGGACTTGAGCCACAACCGTTGAGCTTGTGAGCGACTGTGCCGCCATCAGGCCCGACAGCAACATCAACGTCACCGGGAGCATCCACTTTGCGCTTTTCATAAATTACCTCCTTGAAATCGGGAAGCTCGGTGAAGAACTTCTTTTTCGTTCCCCACAAAGTGAAGCGATCTTGAACCAGCTTGCGAGAAACGTCCATGGAGCCAGTCTGAAGCGGTATGAATTGATCTGAAGAAGATCGGCGCAAAGCAAACCACTACCGCTCATTGGCTTGACAGAGCATCGGAGCCATAACAAAATCTTCTGACACTGGCCGAGGGGGGATGAGGTCGTTTCTGTGCCTGAAAAGAGAGTCCGCTTCGACGATTTCCTGTTGGATTTCGGTCGCTTTCAACTGTGCCGAGGCGGCTGCCCGCTCAAGCTCGAGGGGCTGCCGCTGCAACTGCTCATGTTCCTGATCGAAAAGCAGGGCCAGTTGGTGACACGCGAGCAGATTGCCGACGCTCTCTGGGGCAAGGACGTTTTTGTCGACGTCGAGCAGGGAATCAACACCGCCATCCGCAAGATACGCCTGGCGCTCGAGGATGATTCCGGGCAGCCCCAGTATTTGCAGACGGTAGTCGGAAGAGGCTATCGCTTCATTGCCCGCACCAGCGAGGAAGCGGGAGAGGACGCCACGGTTCCCATGCCCGGCGCCGCAAGTGGTTCTGTTTCCGCGGAAGAGTTGGGACGCGCGATCATGACGGCGGCAGGGTTGGATCCTGAGAATCCCGTCGGCACCCCTAAGGCGCCCCGGAAGAGTGAGGGCTGAAATCCGCCGGCTCGAAACACTCTGCGTCCCTCTCGTTTTACAATTCAGATATGTCCCGCCTGGAACAGATCGTCGATCTTGAGAAGCGCTACCTCTTGCCCACCTACAACCGATATCCCGTCGCCCTCGAAAAAGGAAAAGGAGTGTTCCTTTACGACTTCGACGGAAAGAAGTACCTCGATTTCGTTGCCGGCCTGGGCGTCAATGCGCTGGGCCACGCCCATCCCCGGATCGTGAAGACGATCCGCGAGCAGGCTGCCAAGGTCATTCACGTCTCAAATCTTTACTACAACGAATACCAGGGACAGTTGGCCGAGCGCCTGTGCCAGCTCTCAGGATTGCAGCGCGCCTTCTTCTCGAACAGCGGCACCGAGGCCATCGAAGGCTCCATCAAGCTGGCCCGCCTAGCCGGCCACAGAGTCGGAGGCGATGCCAAAAGCCGGCTGGTGGGTCTGGAAGGCTCGTATCACGGGCGCACCTTCGGAGCCTTGTCACTGACCGGCCAGGAGAAGCACCGCAAAGGTTTCGAGCCGCTGCTGGAAGACGTAACGTTTGTCCCGCAGAACGACGTTGGAGCGTTGCGCGCCGCGATCAATGGCAACACCTGTGCGATGGTGCTCGAGCCGATTTTTGGAGAAGGCGGCATCCTGGAATGTTCGCCGGAATTTCTGCGCGAGTGCCGCGCGTTAGCCGATCAGCACCAGGCGGCGCTCATCTTCGACGAGATTCAGTGCGGGCTGGGCCGCACCGGGACACTCTTCGCGTTCCAGGCCTTCGGCGTAGTGCCCGACATCGTCGCGATCGCCAAGCCGATCGCGGCGGGCGTACCCTTGGGTGCGTTTCTGGCGCGCGAGCAGTTCGCAACGGCGATTTCGCCCGGACAGCACGGCACAACTTTTGGCGGAGGGCCGCTGGCTTGCCGCGTCGGACTCGAATATCTGGCGATTGTTGAGGAAGAAAAGCTGCTCGAAAACGTCGCGCGGGTCGGAGGATACTTGAGTCAACAACTCCGCATGCTGGTGGACAAATACGCCGCGACGAGGGAAGTGCGCGGCCGCGGGTTTATCCAGGGCCTGGTCCTTGACATCCCGGCCCGTCCCTTCGTCGAACAAGGCCTCGCAGAAGGCGTGCTGTTCAACGCGACCCAGGACACCGTCCTCCGCTTCCTGCCGCCCTTCCTACTGGAGGAAAAGCACGTGGACAAAGGAATCAGAGTGCTGAAGAAGCTGCTGGGCAAGAAGCGGAAAAATCGGGTGATCGAGCCATCTGGCGATCGGGCCATCGCGTGACCTGAAGATCCGCGGCGACGCTCGTCCCGATCACCCGATGATGAGGTGACCCGATTTGGTTAGGAAACAAAATGGGGGAGCCGAATTGCTCAGCTCCCCCGTACAGAAGCGACAGAGGCGATATCACTTAGATAGACTCCGACCGCGAGACTTTAGTTGCCCACGGAAGCGCAAAAAATCGAAGAAAAGTTCGGCCCGTCCGAGGCGCACTCCAGCGCGGGCACACCCGCATGGGAGGAGCATTGGGTAGACCTGGCGGGGGGACGCATGCGCTACCTTCGGGCCGGAGCGGGGCGGGCACTCATCCTCGTCCACGGGCTGATGGGCTATTCGTTCTCGTGGAGATTCACGATCCCGGCACTCGCGTCCCATGCCACCGTCTATGCCATCGACAACCTGGGCGCGGGATTATCCATCGCCCCGGAGGGGATGGATTACTCCATGCACGGTGCCGCCGAGCGAGTACTGCAATTCGTCGACGCACTGGGGATCACAGATTTCGATCTGCTCGGAACCTCCTACGGAGGAGCGGTTGCCATCATGGCAGCGGCCCTCTGTGCCGAACGCCATGACACTCGCCTGAAGCGCCTGGTGCTGGTCGCGCCCGTCAATCCCTGGTCACCGCATGGAAAGTGGCTGGCACCATTTTTGGGCCGGGGTATGGGCTCGCTCCTGTTCCGCAACACGATCGAAAGCTGGCGGTTCCTGGACTATCTCTGGCTGCGGCGTCTGTTTGGTGACGGATCGAAAATTCCATCGGATTCGCTGGAAGGCTACCGTCGGCCCGTGCGCGAGAACCGGGCTTTGCGGCATGGCCAACGGGTCGTCCGGACGTGGACGGCAGATCTGGCCGAACTCGAAAGGACGCTACCGACCATCCGCGACTATCCCACGTTGCTGATGTGGGGTACGCGCGACCGAGCAGTTTCCTTTCGATCGTCAGAGCCGCTGCGGCAGAACTTCTGGGATTGCCGTTTGATCGCATTCAAGGGCGTGGGACACTTGCCCTATGAGGAGGCGCCGGAGGAATTCAACTGCGCGCTGGTCGAGTTTCTCGCTGTCCATAAGTAACAGATATTTGGTAGCATCGGTCGGCGAGTCCCGCTGCGACTACTTCCCCGGCGGGCAACTGGTTGTGGAGGCCGCCGTGAATCGTGCTCTTACGCTCCTTGTATTGGCCTGCCTTCTAATGGCGATGGGGGATGTCGCCTCTGCTCAAACTGGATCGGGATCGAATCCGGCATTTGCCGAACAGTACGAGGCTGGCAAACGCGCGTTCAGTGCCGGGCACTATCGGGACGCGATCGGGGCGTTCAAGAAAGCCAACAAGCTTCAGTCCAATTCCTGCTATGAGTGTCTACTGGGAATGGCCGCCGCCGGCTTAAAGCTGGAGGAGTATAAGAACGCCATCGAATCCTCGGACAAAGCGATCGGGGCGGCGAAAGACGACCAAGAGCGGGCGGCTGCGCACAATCTCAAGGGCAACATCCTGACCGCGAGCGCGCAAGGCGCGAAGGAATTCGCGCGGGCGGAAGAGGAATACCGGGCCGCCGTCCAACTGGACCGCGCGGTGGCCGTTTACCACCTGAATTGCGCGGGCGCCCTGATCCGGCAATCAAAAGATGAGGCCGCCAAACAGGAACTCGAAGCCTGTCTCGAGGCACATCCCGCGCCGGATCTCGCGCGGCGGGCCCAGTCCTTGCTGGCGGATCCGCGCCGGGGACGCGAAACTTTTGCTCCCGACTTCAAGGTGAAAGTTCTTAGCGGAGAAGCAGTATCTCTCCAGCAATTCGCCGGCAAGGTCTTGGTTGTAGACTTCTGGGCCACGTGGTGTCCCCCTTGTCGCGAGTCGGTTCCCGAGTTGAAGGATCTGGCAAGAAAATATCCTGCCGAAAAGCTGGTGCTAATCAGCGTCAGCGCTGACGAAGACGAAGGCGCATGGCGCGATTTCGTCGGAAAGAAGCACATGGACTGGCTCCAGTACCGCGACTCCGACCATCAGTTGCGCGACGCCTTCGGCATTCACAGTTTTCCAACCTATCTGGTGATCGATGGAGAGGGAATTATTCGGCAGAAGCTCACCGGCCTCAACCCCCAGGAGACGGTAGTGCACCGCCTCCGTGCGACACTAGAGGCGATGCCTCAGCTGAGGAAGTGACTCACCCCTATTCTTGCTTGGCATCTGCCTCGACTACCGCTCGCTATGGGTCATGCCATCTTCGATTTTCTGCGCACTTTCATCGCCGACTACGGCTACTGGGCGGTAGCGCTGGCATTGCTGTGCGAGAACGCCGGCATTCCCGTGCCCGGCGAGACCACGCTCCTGCTCGCCAGCTTCCTGGCCTACTCTGAACACAAGCTGCATCTGGGCTGGATCATCGTCGTGGCGACCTGCGCGGCCACACTCGGCGACAATCTGGGATACGCCATCGGCCACTATGGCGGACGGCCACTGCTCGAACGCTATCAACACCTTTTCCGGATTTCCCAGCGCTCGCTCGAACGCGGGGAAAGATTGTTTGCACGCTACGGTGCCTTCACGGTGTTCTTTGCCAGATTCATTTTCGGCCTGCGCATCTTCGTCGGACCGCTGGCAGGCGTTCTGCGCATGCCCTGGAAGGCGTTCGCACTCTTTAATTTCCTGGGAGCGGCAGTGTGGGTGTCGGTCATCGCCACGGTCGGCTACTTCTTCGGAAAGCACTGGGACGCGCTGGAGCATGCCATCGGAGGCTTCAATCTGGCGGTGGGCGCCGTCGTCCTGATCCTAATCCTGTTCTTTTGGCGGAAGTACCATCGTGCGCCCTACAAAAATCGTTGAGACGTAATCTTCCGTCACTTTTACAGGTTGCCCGCGCATCATATCCTTAGAGAAGAATGACTCGCGCGGTGAAAAAGGCGTTGGTGTTGGTGATCGGCTGGGCGTTTATGGTGCTCGGCGTGATCGGGCTGTTTGTGCCTATCATGCAGGGAATCCTGTTCCTGATGATTGGCTTGACTATTCTCTCCAGCGAGTACGTCTGGGCGCATCACTTGCTCACGAAGGTACGAGAACGCTTCCCCAGAATCGCGATGTTTTGCGACCGAGCTCGGGAGAAAGCCACCGGCTGGATGCGGCGGGTTCACCGGCCCGAGGAAATCCATTGATCGCCAAAGCTTCGCGCCCGCCCGCCACGCTCGGTCTTCCTCACATCGGGCTCTCCCAGGTGTGGGTGCGATTCCTGGTTGCGATTGTTGGTTTGATGTTGGCCTTTGGAGCGGCCCTGTTTTCGACAGTGTCGCGCGAATCGGGCAACGTTTGGACCACGATCATTCTGGCTTCGGCCGCGCTCCTGCTCGCCATCCTGGTGGGCTTGACCACAGTGCCTTACCTGGCGCGGCAAGTAGTAGCTGCCCGCGTGCGCGACGCCATGGATTACGAGGTCACGCGCGCCGGCCTGGTGTACATAGCAATCACGGTGGTCATCGGCATCGCCGCCATCAACACCGGAAACAACCTGCTCTACATTGTGGTCGCCGCCCTCTTATCCGCCATTCTGGTTTCCGGGGTGGCCTCGGCTCTGGTGTTGCGCCACCTCGAACTGGATGTCCATCTCCCGGAGCACGTCTTTGCCGGGCGTCCCATGCTGGCGCGCCTGCTGTTGCAGAATGTGAGCGGTTGGCTGCCCTCGTTTTCGATCCGGGTCGTGCCTTCCAAGCGCAAGGCCACGAAACGCTGGCGCTGGGAGGCGTACACACTGGGATGGCCCCGTAATCGTCCGCCGGAGAGCCAGTGGTTGCGCGTACCCGATCGCCGCCTGCGGCGCGTGCTGGAGAATCCGGATAAACCGATCCTCCAGCAAACTGTCTATTTTCCGTTCCTGGCCGCCGGACAGGAACTGCGCGCGGACCTGGAGATGAATTTCCCGGCCCGCGGCCGCTACCGGGAAAAGGACTTCGGCCTGGCCACGCGCTTCCCCTTCGCTTTCCTCACGAAAACGCGCCGCATCGCGCTGGCGCGCGAAGTGATTGTGTATCCCGCGGTCGAACCTCCGCAGGAGTTCTTGGAAGTGCTCCCCATGGTCACCGGGGAGTTTGCGGCCTTTGTGCGCGGACGGGGCTACGATCTCTATCGCATCCGCGAGTACCTGCCGGAAGACTCCGCGCGCCACGTCGATTGGAAAGCCACCGCCCGCACGGGCGCGCTCAAAGTGCGCGAGTTCAGCCGCGAGGACGAACGCAAGCTGCGCATCGTCTTTGACAACCCGCTGCCGGGAGTCCTGGACACCGCCCGGTACGAGCGGGCGGTGCACCTGGCGGCTTCCCTCGGATGGCATTTCCACCATGAGGATGTGGAGATTTCCTACGTCGCTCCGGGACTGGAGCCCACACCCGACGTGTTCGCTTTTCTACATTACCTGGCGCTGGCGGAGCCGCAGGAAGCGACCTCGGTCTTCGAGCGTCTGCGGGCCAGCGAAGACTACAACGTGATCGTGACCGCGCGGGATCGCTCGCAGTTGCCGCCCCTGCTCGCGGCGCGGTCGTACGTGATCGCGCTCGGGACACAAACGAGCCCTGGGGTCGCAGCCATCGGCTAGCCGTGTCCTGGAAGCCGCGCTCTCTCCAGGGCGATTTTCGCAGTTTTTCCTTTTCCAACCGCCCGTTTCGACATATACTCCGCCCAAATGTGGGCGTGAAAGGGGCCTTGCTCCCACCTTTCGACGCCAACTGATTGTTGCCCTCCGGTCGCGCACGTCGACCGGCAGACGTCAAGGGAGGCGCAAATGTTTATCCGCGATCTGCTCAAGAATCAAGTGACAGTGTCAGCCGAGGTCCATCAAACCGTGCTGGAAGTGGCGGAAATGATGGTGAATCGCAACATCGGAGCGGTACCGGTTCTAAAGGGCGGCCAACTGGTCGGTATTTTCACTGAGCGTGACCTGATGAGCCGCGTCGTCGTGGGCGGGAAGGATCCGGCGCGGACCCCGGTAGGCGACGTCATGACCGAGGGTCCCCTTACCATCGAACCCAAAGACAACCTGGAGACCTGCATGACTCTGATGCGGCGCCACGGGTTTCGCCACCTCCTGGTCTGTGAGGGCAGTGACCTGAAGGGCGTGGTCTCTTTGCGCGACATCCTGCTCCATGACCTCGACGAGAAAGACGACGAGGTTCGCATGATGCGGGCCTACCTGCACTCCGCGCCCGACGTCGGATAGCCAGGCAGCTGCCACAAGTTGACAAGAAGGTAATGGTTACCAAGGTTACCTAAGTAGATTGACCCTTCGGGCCAAGCTGCTTAAGTTAGTAGGGAGGGGTGCGACCGATTTGTCGGTGGCTGCGCTGTTCCCCAACACGGGCCCATGAAATCGTACAACCAGATCGCGAACTACCTCTGGTGTGCACAGCCTATTCTCCAGTCGGCTGTGGCTTTGGTCCTGTGGCGTCGCAAGCTGCATAAGCAGTTTCCCATCTTTTTCGCTTACATCCTGGCGCAGATTGGTATTTTCGCGATTACATATCCGCTGAACAGCGCCGAGAACTACGAATGGTTCTTCTATGCGTATTGGGCAACCGCGGCGGTCAGCGCCTTGTTGTGCTTCCGGGTGATTCACGAGGTCTTCTTGGATGTGTTCCTTCCGTATCACACGCTCAAGGATCTGGGCACGGTGCTGTTCAAGTGGGCGGGAGTCGTGATGTTGCTGGTCTCGGTGGTGGTGGCATTTTCGAACTCTGCCCACGGCGATCCCATTTCCTGGTCTGTGATGGACGTGACCTGGGTGCAGGCGGTCACGACCCTGCAGCGTTCGGTCCGCATGGTGCAGTGCGGCTTGATCCTGTTCCTGCTCCTTTTTTCGCGGTTCCTGGGCGTCTCCAAGCGGCAGCAGAGCTTTGGCATCGCGCTCGGGTTCGGCTTGTTCGCTTCCGTGGAACTCATTCTGATCGCGCTGAACTCGGGAGGCTTGCTCGACATGGTACGCATCGCGCTGATTAATACCACCATGTACGACCTGGCGATCGTGGTTTGGCTGAGTTATGCTCTCGCCCGAAGCGCAGCCCGCGATGCCGCCACCAATCCCCTCCAGACCCAGCGCTGGGAGCAAAGCCTGGCCGATCTGCACACCGCAGACGCTCGCAGCCCCATGGCTCCAGACTCTCTGATTCCAATGTTCGAGGGCATGGTGGAACGGGCATTCTCCCGTAGTTCGAACCTCAGCGAGCTGGATGAGCAGGCCGCGGCGGCCAAAGTCGGTTCGAAGAGCGGAAGCTAGAAAACCGGCCCGTCCCGCGCCACGCGGTACCACCACAATCGTGTCAAGCGTAATCTCTGGCTGGAATCAGGCTTCCAGCAGCGGGTTCCCGGCGGGCCAGTAAATCCTAAACAATTACATTAAGAAACTGTGGCAAGAGCCGCGTCTGGTGCGGGCCAGATCGTCTTGCCGCGCAGAGATGGGGACATCAGCGCCGCGTTGTCTTTTGGGCTCCGGCTGGTAAACGTCCAGGAATCTGAACTTTAGGGGTCGTGTATAATCCGCCCTCGCGGAGACCGTCTACTTTTGGCGGTCACCGTTTACCCAAGGAGAAAGACAATGAAACGTTCACTAAGGGCGTTGATCCTGCTGTTAGGTCTGGTAGGCACATACGTTTGGGCTGCCGTCCCCAGAGTTCCCGCTCCGGACGGCGGACCGATCCCGCTGTGCCCACCCAAGAAAGGTTGGAACTGCTAGCAACCTCGCAAGGCATAAGTTCCAACAAATTGCGCTAACGGGCAAGGTCACCAAAGTAACCTTGAGTAACCGCAGCGCAAGAACGGACTCTTCTCGGGCTGGCCCTTGGCCGGCCCATATTTTTGCCGTCAATTTCTGAAATATGGGAACCTTCACTCGTGGTGGGGCTTCTCCGACGATCCATGCTCCCCGGTTTCCTCGGGAGGCTGTTCTACTTCCTTCGAATCCGGCGTATCCGGCGAACTGTCACTGGCCAGGTACTGCACGATGATGGACACGCGCCGGTTGGAGGCTTCCAGCGGTTCCTTGGGGCTACGCAGCCTCTGATCGGCGAAGCCCCGCACCTGCGCCACCTGGTCGGCGCGCAGGCCGGATTGCGACATCAGCCGCCGGGCGGCATTGGCGCGGTCGGCGGACAGTTCCCAATTGCTGTAGTTGCTCTTGCCGCCGAAAGGCTTGGCGTCCGTGTGCCCTTCAATGGAGAGGTGGTTGGGCACTTCGCCCAGTTCCTTCGCCAGCAACACCAGCATCTCCTGGCCGCTCTGATTCAGCTTGGGACTGCCGCTGTCGAAGAAGGTCCCCTTATCCGATTCCAGCAGTTCGATGCGCAGGCCCTCGCCAGTCACGGTCATCTCAATGTTCTTGCGAAGCTTTTCCAGATCGTTGATGCTCCGGATACTCTTCTGCAGCTGCTCCTTGAGTTCGGCCATGTTCTGCTTGGTGATGTGGAAGTTTTCCCCCGATCCCACCTGACTCGTGCCGACCTTGTTCGCGGTTCCGGTGGGATCCTTGAAGTATCCGCCAATCGCCACCTGGATCTTTTTGCTGCTGTTCATCAGCCAGAGCACGATGAACAAGGCCATCATGGCGGTGACGAAGTCGGCATAGGCCACCTTCCAAGCGCCGCCGTGATGGCCGCCGTGGCTGACCTTCTTCTTGATGATGATGGGAGGCGCAGGCATGGTCCCCTATCCGCCGGCGGCAGCCGCCGCTGCCGCGCCGTCGGCTTTGGCGCCTCGGCAAGCCTCTTCGACTTCCTTGAACGTAGGACGCACGTGAACCGGCACCGCGCGGCGTCCGATTTCCACGGCCAGAATCGGAGCGATGCCCTTGAGAAAGGCGATCATGGCCGCACGCAACACATTGAGGAAGGCGCGTTCTTCGTCGGCAGTTTTGCTCATGCTCTGGGCCAGCGGGCCGAACAGCCCGTAACACAACAGGATGCCCAGGAAAGTTCCGACCAGCGCCGCTGCCACTTTGTGACCGATTTCTTCCGGCGGACCGCCCAGTGCTCCCATGGTGATGACGACGCCCAACACCGCCGCGACGATCCCTAGTCCCGGCAGCGAGTCGGCCATGGTGTTGAGCGCGGCCGCCGGCTGCGCTGCCTCATGATGGTGGACATCCAGGTCGCTCTCCAGCATCTGATCGAGATCGAACGCCTCGATGCCGCCGCTGATCGCCATCCGCATGGTGTCGCAGAGAAAGCTGACGGCATGGTGATCCTTCAGGAAATCCGCGTACTTGGAAAGCAGGGCGCTCTTTTCTGGTTCTTCGACGTCGCTCTCCAGCGCGACCAGCCCTTCGCGGCGGGCCTTATTGAGCAACTCAAAGATCATCTTCAGCAAATCGATGTAGCGTTTCGAGCTGTAGTGTGAGGAGCCGAACGCTCCGGCCAGGCCCCGAGCGATGTCCTTCAGGATATGCAAGGGATTGGCGATCAGGACCGTGCCCGCGGCCGCTCCGGCGATGATGACGAACTCAGCCGGCTGCATCAGCACCTTCAGATTGCCGTGCTCCATCAGATAGCCGGCGACAATGCAGCCAAAGACGACGACGATGCCGATGATGGCAAACATAGAAACTTATCCTCGCGAAGGTGCGGAATCGGGCGCACCGCCCACGCCCGAAGCTTTGGCGGCCAAAGCCGCGTGCGAGGGCTTCATCTGGCTCAGTAACGATTCCAGCTTGTCGCCCGGGCCGGCGACGACATAGTCCACCACCGCTCGCACTCGAGAACGGTCGCCCCACCACGAGATCTCCGATTGACTGACCTGCCGCCAGATCAGTTCCGCCATGGCCGCGACCTTGACGGGGCTCGAGGAGTGCAGCATTGCCAGGAACTCGTCTTCCGCCCAGCGCCCGAGGAAGTCTTCCGCGCTCAAACCATGCCGGATCGTCTGTGCCGAAGTGCGCAGGAAGGGAGCGATGGAGTCGGCGCCGTACCGGCCGGAAAACTCCTTCAGGCCTAGTATCCGGATGCGCAACAGACCGAGGCCACCGTGCGTGTCCTCCAGCCCCGCTAAACTTTCCGCCAGCACCGCCCGCGTCAGACGCTGCGATGGAACTCCCGTCAGCGGATCGAGACACCCGTACATCAGCGCCCCGGAAGATTCCGGGATGGAACTCGTCGGGGCTTCCTCAAAAGCAACCGCCACTCCCACAATCAAGCCGTTGTCGTCGAGGAGGGGCAAGGTGCGAACCTGAACTCCCAGCCGGTGTCCTTGTTTGTGGAGCGTGAAGACGTGGTTTTGCAGCGCGCGGCCGTCGCGAAAAGTCGTCGTTACGGGACAGTGGTCCCCAGCCAGAACGCGGCCCTGGAGGTCACAATGCGGAAGAGACTCGCGGCAGATCTGTCCCATGACCTCGTGTGCCAGGTAACCCGTGATCTGCTCCGCGCCCCGGTTCCAGAAGCGGACCCGCTGCTCCCGGTCCAGGACATAAATGCCAATCGGCAGGTTCGCCAGCACGGACCGATAGAGCGCCGGATCTTCAAAAAACGGGGACATGATTGGCCAGTCAGGTTATCGGCAGGAAGCGCGGGGAACTTCAGGGGACGGCGTCCGCTGCGAAGTGGCGCAAGAATGCAGCCCACGGCGCAAACCATGGGTGAAAGGTGGTATCAAGGGAAACTCTGAAAGGGCGAAACTGACCTCGGAGGGATGGACCAAATTCACGCGGCCGGACGAGACGAAGCGTCCAACTGGCGACTAAGCTCTGCCGCATCGAAGACCGGCGCCTGACACGTGAATCCCGAGCACATCACCGCAAAGGAACGATTCTCCCGTAAAGCCGGGAGATTCGGAATCGTCTCCGCCAACGCGGGAGGCAGGTTTTGCGGGACGACTGCGCCGGGCGAAAGGCGGAGCACCGCCTTGTTCAGCGAGAGCGCGTGCAGGGCGGCACCATACAGCCGATCGGCGATTTCGTCTTGTCCGATGATGGCCACCTGCGTATGCGACTGCGTGAAATGCACCACAGCCAGAGCGTAGGTGGCGGCGAACATTCCGTATTTCTCCGCGCCGCCGGCGAAGACTTCGAGAGTCTGTTCGGCCTGGTCGCGATACGCGGATTCGTTGGTATAGGCGTGCAAGCGCAACAGCGCAATCGCCGCGGCTGGATTGCCGGCGGGCGTGGGCGAATCCTGAAACGGCTTCCGCCGCGTGCCCAGAATGCCGAGCGCATTCTGCTCTCCGGTGGGCTTACCCGGCTCTGTGCGCGCAATGTCGAAGAAGCCTCCCGAATCTGAGTCGAAGAAGCGCGCAATCATCGCATCGGCAATCGAGCGCGCGAAACGGTAGTAGCTCAGGTCGGCGGTGGCTTCGTAGGCATCGAGGCAGGCGATTGCAGTGAAGGCATAGTCGTCGAGTACTCCAGCCGTGTCGCGATGTTCTGCTTTGGGATCGGAGTACGCGATCCCGTGCTTCAGTGTGGGGCGGACACTCCTGTCCGCCGCCCCCGGGGCGAGATCACCGGTCCAACCTTCTGACAGCAAGCGGTCGAGCGAGCGCAGCGCGAAGTGCAGCGCATCGGGAATTGCGAGCACACGGGCGGCGTCCAGGTAGGCCGAAACGCACATCGCATTCCAGCCCGTGTAGATGGTCTTGTCCACATAGGGCGTGGGCCGCGCGATCCGCGCCGCATACAGCTTCTTCTTCGCCGACGCGAGGATCTCGCTGACACGATCTTCGCTCTGGGTGAGCCGGCGCGCAATTTCATCCACACCGGCGCGGATGTAGAGCACATTCTTCGCTGGATTGTGATGCATCTCGCCGACTTCGTTGATGTCATAGTGGAGCGCGGCAACTTCGGTTTCTTCGGGCGTCAGCACCGCCTTCGCTTCTTCCAGAGTCCACGTGAAGTAGTCGCCGTCATCATCCATGGAGTAGTCGGCATCCTGCGAGGCATAGAAGCCGCCGCGCTGGCGGTCGCTGAGCCACTCGTTCATCCAGCGGATGATGTCGCGGGCAACCTCCGCAAAGAACTCATTGCCGGTCGCCTGCCAGGAGTGAACATAGTTCTTCAGCAACTCGGAGTTGTCGTAGCACATCTTCTCGAAGTGCGGCACGATCCAGCGCTCGTCCACCGAGTAGCGATGGAAGCCTCCGGCAAGCTGGTCATAGACGCCTCCGCGCGCCATTTTATCGAGCGTGGTCACGATGACGTCGCGAAGGTCTTGGTTACCCGTTCGGGCGTAGCGATCAATCAGCAAATCGAGTGTCGAGGGATGCGGGAACTTGGGCGCGTTGCCGAAGCCGCCATTGCGCTCGTCGAACATTTTGAGCGCTGACTCGATGACCGCGTCAATCACTTTGGGAGACACATCTCCGCTGCGTCCGGAAAATGCCTCCGCCTGCGAGATCGCGCTGGTCACCATGTTGGCCTGCTCCAGCACTTCGCCGTGCTTCTCGCGATAAGATTGCGCGATCGACAGCAGCACGCGCTTGAAACTCGGGCGCCCGTACTGGTCCTGGGGAGGGAAGTACGTTCCGCCGTAGAAGGGCTTGCCATCGGGCGTGAGAAATCCTGTGAGCGGCCAGCCTCCCTGTCCAGTGAGCGAGCTCACTGCCGCCTGATAGCGGCTGTCAATGTCGGGACGCTCGTCGCGGTCCACCTTCACCGCGATGTAATTTTCGTTGACGATCTTCGCCACCTCGGGATCGTCGTACGACTCGCGGTCCATCACGTGGCACCAATGGCACCACACCGCCCCGATATCGAGCAGGATGGGCTTGTTGTCGCGCTTTGCCGCCGCAAACGCCTCCTCACCCCACTCGTGCCACTGAATCGGCTGGTGCATCGCCGAGCGCAGGTAGGAGGAGGCGGCGCGGGCGAGGGCGTTGTGGGAGGGGGTCATGACCACCTCAGTCTAATATGACGAGTGGCCCAGACCAATCTTGGGCAATAATATACTTGGCTGACTAAATCTTCCAACTTGTTGAATCGCGTCTCTTTCATCGAGTCAGCACTCTTGTGAGTGCGTAGATGAATGCGACCGTCAGCGCAATCCAAACTAGGTAGGGATGTCTCTTGCGTTCGTCCTGAAGCAGTTCCTTTATCGCTGTTCCCCATCCACGTACTTCAGCTAAGAAGCTCATAACACCGCGAACTATACACTCCCCCTAACAGGGCCTGTGCCAGATGCTTTGTCGAGTATATCCCGCCATTCTTGAATATTCTCTGGCCCCATAGTTTTCGAGCGACCGCCAAATTGCCCGGTCGATAGCAAGGCTTCGAGACTCTTCCGTCGTTTCCTTCCTGTAGCCAGTCTCTCTGCGTCCTTGAATGCTTCGTAGGCGATCATGTCGGCCACCTGTAGAGACAAGCAGTTCTCCCATCCCATTGGTGCAAGCGTGGTGAACATCCCCCTGCCGTCAAACGTTGGATCGGCAAGCATGTGGTTGAACGCATGCAGAAGTGTAGCGTCGTAATTGCACCGTTCGTGAATTAAACCAAACAACACCGCCTTCGTGCTGCGTTTGACTTTCTTGGCGTCTTTTACCTGGATAGCCATTTCCAGCATGACAAACTTCAGCATCTCTCCGTAACACGGCCCGATTGGATCAGAGGCATACTCAGGGAAACGTTCTACGAAGCTCTCAATCGGTATCGAATAGGCAATCGTGTTCAGCCATCCTCTACCGCGCCTCAGTGCCGAGTGTAGTTCCTTAGTGAACGCAATCTGTTCTTCTACAGTCCACCCGGCGAATTCGCCAACGAGAGAGCTGCAGTCTGCGGCGTGATATCTCGACAGTGGGCGTCTGCCCTGAGATTTCAGAAACTTATTCTTTGCTTCTAGACATAATCTCCACGCTCGGTCTATGTCACCCCATCCAGTGTGGCTACTCATCGCGCACGACAGGGTAAACATTTTGTCGTTGTAGCTCTCGTCAAGATAGCCTCGCAAAAACACGGGCACTCCATCGTGCGGGATCAGTCCGCCGCAAAGCTGGCGAACAGGGATGTATCGACTTTTGACACACAGTCACCTACCCTCTGTTTCTGGAAGGTGGCAGCGTGTCTCAAAAGCCAACTCGCGGGTGCCCCACGTCTCGCGATGTTCGAGACGTGGGTACCGGCCCCGCAAAAGTTCGCGATAGTCTGGTAACCCCAGGCGCCTGTTCTTTCATTGCGTATCGACTGGGCCCCCTGTAATGCCTATGGGGTCACCGAACAGGTTGGCTTCTAGTTCCTTCTTGTCGGGCACATGGCGGGCCTCAATCATTTTCAGTAGAACACGCCTAGCAATCCCGTAAGTCTCAGCGTAGGGCATTAAGTCTGAGTCGCCACTGCCATGGGCGGCCTTCGAGCGGCTGTCATACAGGCTCTTGATTTTCTTGAAGCAGGCGTACCGCTCTCTCCCGGCTGGTTCGAGGTACGCAGCAATGCTCGCGGAAACTCTGAAACTCAGCTCCGAAGTCGAAGGTGAAAACAGCCGTTCAAGCGCACCCCAAACAGCAACCAACGCTAACGCAGGGCTGTGGTTCCACACACTGGAATCAACCGCTTGGAATGCCAAGCTGAAATCTTCCTTTCCCAACAGCACAGCGGCCTCATACCAATTGTCACGTAGCCATTCCAGTTCAGCAACGCTAACGCTTCGGGCATCAGAGCCTTCTGGGAAGATTCTGGGAGTGTGAATTTCCATCGGCCACAAGTGCGGTTCCTGCTCAATGGCCGGGATCGAAGAGAACCGCTCAGAGGAGATGACCGGAACGGATATTGAGGTGGTCATCTGCAGGCGCATGAGGGCCACAATCCACCAAACCGTGTTCATCCGGTCGAGTTGAGGGATGCTTGTGGTTGCTGGCACGTAAAGCTCTGTCGTGATGTCGATGTATATCCCGCCTTTGGCGGGTTTCCAAGGCGCGGGGTGGTGTTTGCCGGGCGGCGCAGGTGCGAACGCCATCATGAACGGTGCCATAAAGTGGGCGTACGTTCGTGAGATAACTGCGCCGTGCCCAAGATCAAAGGTGTCAGGCACTAAGACCGAGCCGTACAATCCCGCGTACAAGTCAACAGAGTTGGGGTGCATCGGTATTTCCTTTGAGGAACGGAAAATCTGTGCCAGTTGCCCATCCTTTCGCGTTCTTAGCCAAACGGGCTTCCACGCTAGCGCGCCGCCAGTGCGTCCAGGCGGGCCAGCGTGTCCGGGTATTTGCGGACGAGGAGGACGAGAGCGGCCGCCTGCGGATTAGGTTTCGCGCGGCCCTGTTCCCATTTTTCCAGCGTTCTTTCGTTGATCCGCAGTTTGCGGGCGAACACCGCTCTGGAGCAGCGCAGCTTCTTTCGCGTGTCCCGGAGGAGCTTGGAATCCACCTTGGGGAGCGGCGCCACCTCGACCTTGTAGCTGCGCAATGTGATCTTGCCTTCCCGGTGGCCCTTCATCGCCGCCACGCCTTCCATCAGTTCGCCAAAAATGTCTCTCTTTGCCATCACCGTGTCCTCCGTAACCTGCGGAGCCCGATGGCCCGCCGGGCTCCGCGTGCTTCCAATTCGTTTTCGATTGAGGCTTTCAGCGCCTTTTTCTCGCTTGCCGTCAAGTCTGTAGCTTCGCCTTTGTCGTAGAGAGTCATCAACCATATCTGACGATCGGATCGGAAGTGATAATAGATAATCCGCAACCCGCCTCTCCGGCCTTTCCCGCGCCGCACATCCGCCCAGCGCGCCTTCCGAAAACCGCCAGTGCCCGGCATCAAGTCTCCCAGCTCCGGATTGGCCCCCAGCCTGGCCTGTAGCTCTCTGTAATCATCGTCATTTAGATAGTTCGGCAGATGACGCGTAAATGGCGGCGCTTCGATGAACTCCATACCCAAATGTATACGCTATTAGCGTATGTTTATATACTATACGCTATTAGCGTATATATGTCAAAGTGAACTGGGTAAGACTGGTTTCAAGGTGCGGGGCGCTTGGCTTTCGCGTTCACGCCGGCAGCCGCTTCGCCATCGAACAGTACATCTCCACCGCCTGCGTTAGCTGTGCCTTCTCCACGTACTCGCCCTCCGTATGCGCCACGTGAATCGATCCCGGCCCGAGCAGCAGCGGCTCACCCCAGTTGGAGAGCGCGGGGATGTCGGTAGTGAAGGCAGCGACCATGGTCGGAAGGCCGTCGAGGGTGCGGAGCTTCACGAATGGGATCTCGAGAGTGAAGTTGACCTCGGCGAGGCTGCCGACGGTTTCAACAATCTGGCGCCGCAGTTCGTCGGACGGGCCGACGAGTCGGAAAAGCAATTCGGCCTTGGCCAGGTCGGAGATGACGTTGGGGGCGCGTCCGCCCTGGATCAAGCCAACATTCTTCGTGCACGGTCCGACTTCCGGATTCTCGGGCAGCTTCATCGCGTGCAAGCGGCCGAGGGCTTCCACCAGTTTGTCGATGGCAGACTCGCCGAGTTCCGGATACGCCGAGTGAGCCATCTTGCCGCGCGCAGTGAGTTCCACGCGTAGTGCGCCTTTGCTGGCGAGGGCTAATCTGTTTTCAGTGGGCTCTCCGTTGATCAGGAAGCGCGAGCCGATTGAATGCTGATTGGCAACTTTGGCGCCTAGTGAGTCGCGCTCCTCGCCGACCAGAAAGAGCAGCCCAACGTAGACACCTTCTGCGCGGAGTTTTTCGGCCGCTACGACCTGCGTGGCGATGATCCCCTTGGCATCGCACGATCCACGTCCATAGATACGAGTCTCATCTTCGGACGACGGGATAAACGGCGGAACCGTATCCATGTGGGTCGAGAAGACGATTTCAGGCTGTGAGTGGCCGGGCGATGTTGCAAGCACGTTGGCGCGTGCGCCCTCGACCGGCATCTTGTTTGCTTCGAAGCCCCGGCGGCGGAGTTCGTCGCAGAGAAAATCCCCGACCGCGCCTTCGTTCGGCGTGATGGACTCGATGTCCACCAGTCGGCGCGTGAGCGCGAACAAATCCATGGGGAGAGCCTAACAGTCGCTGGTCGTCAGTCGCTAGTCGCTGGCGGGCAGATTCTCTGCAATACTTCTGCAATACTAACGACCAACGACTAACGACTAACGACAGCCTGTGCACTCCGAAACCGCCACCATCCGCGCGCTTTTTCTCGACGGCCCTGCCGGACGCCTGGAAGCGCTGCTCAACGCCGGATCGCCCACGGCGACCCATGCAGCGGTGGTCTGCCATCCTCATCCGCTCTATGGTGGGACGCTCCACAGCAAAGTCGTCTTTCACACCATGAAAGCGCTGAACCACTTCGGATTCCCCGTGTTGCGTTTCAATTTCCGCGGTACCGGGCTGAGCGAAGGCGAGCACGCGCACGGCATCGGCGAAGTCGAAGACGTGCGTGCGGCCCTTGACTGGCTCGAGCGCGAGTACACGCTGCCGATTATCTTTGCTGGATTCTCGTTCGGAGCGGCAGTTGGGTTGCCA
>ORMF010240838.1_pt1 | contig 36437 bp, 27 predicted proteins | sample 1779871 | NCBI WGS metagenome assembly ORMF01 (sample SAMEA104232316, study PRJEB22302) | groundwater metagenome | biome: forest; feature: aquifer; material: groundwater | place: USA | collected 2011-08-07 | depth 5.4 m
GGCACGGTCGAAACGTACCATGGCTGGCATGTGTATACAATCATAAACGTGCCAGTTTGGCGTTCGAATTCCCGCTGGGGAACGCCCGGCTTCGCAGGCGCCATCAACTCAGCGGCTTAGCGATGCTTGCGGAGCCCCTGGCTACGGCGCGGGCCGAGCGGATTCTTCGCCGGCGCCAACGGTCGTCTTGCGTCCCAAGACGTAGTCGAGCAGCAGAAGTCCGACGCCAACGCTGATCGCGATGTCGGCGACGTTGAACGTCGGCCAGTGCCAACGCTCCCGGATGTGTGCGTGGATGAAGTCCACGACGTAGCCGGCTCGCATCCGGTCCAGCAGATTCCCGATCGCGCCCGCGAGCACCAGCGGAAGCGCCCAGCGCACCGTTGCCGGCGACTCGCGAGAATTTCGATACATCCAGGCGATGAACCCGACCGCCAGCATGCTGATGCCGAGAAACACGAAGCTCCGCAGCGCACGGCTTTGGTGAACGAACATGCTGAATGCGCCGCCGCAGTTCTCGGCGTACTGAAAATCGAGGTAGTCGCGCACCACGACGACGGTGTCGCCGCGCGGGATTCGCTGCCAGACGGCGTGCCGACCACCGGCGGCCGTACCGCACACGGGCGCATGGGACAACCCCGGCATCGACAGTCGACCGACGGCCCACGCTTTCGACGCTTGATCTGCTGCGACGCCCAGAATGACGACGACTGCGAGCCTCGCCCAATGTTTCATGCTCGGACTCAACGACTGGCCAACCCCTTCGACGGAGAAGGTATTCCGGCGCAGATCATCTTGCCCCCATCGGACGCGTTCGGCGAGCGGTCACGCGTCCCCCCCGGGCGACTTTTTGCCCCCAAGACCGTGCTCCTCCATCTTGGCGTACAACTGCGGCCGAGCGATCCCCAGGATCCGCGCTGCCTCCGCGCGGGTGCCACCGCTCTTTTCGAGTGCACGGACGATCAGTCGCTTCTCGAGCGAAGCGAGCGCATCGCGCAGCGGCATCGCGTCGTAGCGCTCGGATTCGCTCGCGCCGCGCGAGTCCGCGACGGCAGGTCCACTCGAGCCGTCGTCGGCATTTGCGTGCGCGCGAATCGTCTCCGGAAGATCGTGTACGTCAATGTGTTCGCCGCCGCACATCGCCGCTGCGCGTTGGATCACGTGGAACAGCTCTCGCACGTTGCCGGGCCATCGATAGTGTTCCAGTGCACGCATCGCATCGTCGGACACCGCTCGCGCGGTCGTTCCCGCAAGTGCGCGCGCGACCAGGAGCGAGACGTCGGTGCGGCGTTCGCGCAGCGGCGGCACGTGCGCTTCGAGTACGGCGAGTCGGTAATAGAGGTCCTCTCGAAGCGATGCGCCCGCTGCGCCCGGACGCACCGCGCGGTTGGTGGCCGCGATCACACGCGCGTGGTGCTCGAGCGTCTCACTGCCGCCGACGCGCTCGTAGCGACCGTCCTGAAGCACGCGCAAGAGTTTGGTCTGCAGCGCGAGGTCGAGATCGCCGATTTCATCGAGAAACAGGGTGCCGGCGCCGGCCTGTTCGAGTCGTCCGGCCCGACGCGAACTCGCGCCGGTGAACGCGCCCTTCTCGTGTCCGAAGAGTTCGCTCTCGATCAACGTTGGCGGAAGCGCTGCGAGATTCACGGCGATGAACGGCTTGTCCCGGCGTGTCGAATGTTGATGGATCGCGCGCGCGACCAGTTCCTTGCCCGTGCCCGTCTCGCCCGTGATCAACACCGGCACGTCAGACGCAGCGGCCCGCCCGATGACTTTCCACACGTTCAGCATCGCGACGCTGTTGCCGACGAGGTCCGAGTTCGCTGCGCCCGCATTCGTCTCCGTCGGTTGCGCGGACGGCGCGCGTGCGAGGCCGCGCTGACGCAGCGCGCGGTCGACGGCGCCCAGGAGTGTCGGCAGGTCGAATGGCTTGGTCACGTAGTCGAACGCGCCGCGGCGAATGGCGTCGATCGTTCGGTCGCTGTCTCCGTACGCCGTCGCGATGATCACGGGCACGTCGCGGTGCGGGCCCTCGCGCAGCTCGGAGAGAAACGCGAGTCCGTCACCGTCCTTCAAACGGATGTCGAGCAGGACGCAGTCGATGTCGTGTGCGGCAAGCAGCGCGCGGCCTTCGGCAAGGCCCGACGCTGCGACGGCGCGCACTCCCGTCGATTCGACGGCACGAACGAGACCTTCGAGAATCCCGCGCTCGTCTTCGACAATGAGCACCGTGGGCATCGCTACGTGCCCCGGACGCTATCACGCACCGACGCGCCGAGCGTGAGCGTGAATTGAGTCGCACCGCCCACCCTCGCGTACGCGACGCCTCCGCCGTGTGCTTCCGCGACGGCACGTGTGAGCGCCAAGCCCAGCCCGGTGCCGGCGGACTTCGTCGTGAAGAACGGTTCGAAAAGTTGCGCCGCGAACTCGTCCGCGACGCCTGCACCGCGATCCGTCACGGTGATTCGAGCCCCCGCGTCGTCGTCACTGGGAGCGACGGCCACGGTGACGACTTCTCCGTCTGGCGACGCTTCGACGGCATTTCGTAGGAGATTGTCCATTGCCCGGGTCAGTCCGTCGCGATCCACGGTGACACCTGCGTCGCCATGAACATCGAATCGAATTCCACGCTCGGACGCCATCGCACCGATCGCGTCGGCTCGCGCGCGGAGGTAGGGGCCGAGTTCGATCGCCTCCAGTGCAGGCGAGCGTTTGCGCGCCACCGCCAGCAAGTCGTTCACGAGCCGATCGAGTCGCGCGATCTCGTTGGCGATCTCTTTCAGATCGTTCTTCACCGCGTCCGGGACACCGTGTGCGCGTTGCGCGAGGTCAGCACGGAGCTTCATCGACGCGAGCGGATTGCGAACCTCGTGTGCGACGCCCGCGGCGACGCGACCGAGCGAGGCGAGTCGATCCCGGTCGGCCAACGCGCGCATCAGTCGATCGTGCTCGCGCTGCGCGCTCGAGAGCTTCGCTGCGAGCGTGGCGATTCCGTCCGCGACTTCGCGCAGCTCACCGACGTCCGTGCGCGGAACCGCAGCGCCGAGATCCGTCGACAGCGCGACGAGCGATCCCTGAAGCGCCCGGGCCCCGCGGCGAAGTGCGACCACGGTGTGAACCGTGACCATGACCAGCAGCAGCATCGCGGCCACCAACACCCAAACGCCAATCTGCCACTCTTGCAACCGGCGCGACGCCGGGACGCGCATCGCCGCCCACGCGAATCCGCCCTCCGGCAGCGCCGCGGCCGCGACGACCATGCGCAGGTCCCCCGTGCCGGACTCACGCACTGCCGCGGCGTTCGTCTGCAAGCTCGCGCGTGCGGCGGCCGTCAGCGCCGCGCGGATCGTCGCGGGCGGTGGCCGTTGCGTCGCCGGATCGTTCAGTGCGCCGTCGAGCAGGCCCGTCACGATGCGCGAGAACGGATCAGACGGTGTGCGCGTCGCAGTGTTGTCCGGCAGGTCGTCGTCGGTGTCCCGCAATCGCTCGGCCTCCCGGAGCACCGTTTCGCGTGCGAGGACCATGCGCTGATCGCTGGATTGTCGCGCAAGCAGCGATACGGCAACGAGCGCTCCGCCGCTGGCGACGGCCGCAAGAATTGCGACGGCCATCAACCGGCGGCGGATCGTGAGACGCATGCGCCACCCTATGGCGTCGGCGCCGCGACGGCCATGATCGGCGCGACGATTCGTGCACCGTCGGCAAACGTGATCTCTTCTGCGAAGATCGACGTGCCCTGCTGGTACGCGTCGCCTCGTCCGGTCACACGAATGGCTTCACCGACCTGGATCGCGTGCTGCGCCAGCGCCATCGCCATGGGTCGCCCGAGGAATACCGTCGTTCCGTCCGAGAGAAGCAACATCCGCGGTCGTCCGCGGGGTCCCGCGATGACGCTCGCAATGGTCGCTTGCACCGTGCGCTGCGGCAACGTTTGCAACCGTGCGAGACCGCGGTTGATCATCGGTCCGCCGGGTGGCAATTGCAGTCCGCCCGGTGGCATCGCGGCGCCGATTCCGCCCCAGGGCACTGGCTGCGCGGGGGGTGGTACCGGAATCGCGGGCTGTCCGACCCCGGGCGCTTGCGGTCCGACTCCGCCGCCCATTCCCGGTTGCATACCGAACGTCCGCACGCCGCGCGGATGCGGCGCGATCAGCACCGCACCGTTCGCGCCGTACACCGTTGCACGCACGAATAGCAACGCGTTGGACGGATGCACGAACCCATCGACACGAACGGGCTGACCGACCGGCACGGTCGACGCCATCTGGTCACCGCCGCGGCCGTGGATCATCACCGTGACTCCGTTGCTCAAGAGAAACGCGCGCACGTGACCAAACGGGCCGACGATGTACCGCGCGATCGTGCCCTGCGTCTGCGCGGGATTGAGCTGGGGCATCCGCATCGGGCCCATTTGGCCCATCGGACCCATCTGGCCCTGACGCGCGAAGCCGCGACGTTGCATCGGGAAAAACTGAGCGAGCGCGGGCGACGCGGAGACGATGGTGGCCGAACCGAGCGCGAGCGCGAGACCGAAACGGAGCGGGTGAAGAGCCATGGCGGACCGCCTTTCGATCGACCAGTTACGCACGCAGCGTGCCGGGCGAATTGTGTCGCAGTCCCGCGAGCGAGTGCGCGCACTTCGGCCGAACAGGCGTCGGGAATCGTGACGGGTGTCACGCGGCGGGACAGGGTGCGAGGCCCTGCCAATGGAATTGGCGAGCTAACGTTCGGGCCGTCGACCTTCGTCGACGCACGGGCCTTACGGAGTGCGTCCGCCGTTCGGAGGACGAGCGGACTCGGTGAGTTCGAGGTTGGCGTGAAGTGACTGGTCAAGGTGATGTCGCGGCTGATCGAGGATGTAGGCGCGGATTCGTGGGATGCTCTCGAGTTCGACTGCGTGGACTCCGTACGAACCTTGCCACTTGAAGAACACGCCCCGCATGATTTCGTGAGTCATTAGGTAGGAACTGTGGCCTTTGATCTCCTGTACGAGCTTCGCGATGGGCACGGCCGGACGCAGCGCCACGAGCGCGTGGACGTGATCCGCGACGCCGCCGACTACGATCGGTCGACAGCCGAGGTCGCGCGCGCGCGCAGCAATCGCTCCGTGCACGCGTGGACGCACCCGATCGTCGAGAAGCGGCAGCCGGTCCCACGTAGCCCAGACGATGTGTAGATGAACTTGGACGAACGGTTCAGCCATCGTGCGAGAAGCATCGACCCAACATGGGCGGTTGTTGCGTCGCAACGCGGAACGAATCACTTCGCGCACTGCGTGCGCCGGCGAAGGCCGGCCATCCCCAATGGTAGCCCGCCAATTCCATTGGCAGGGCACGCGGTCTCTGCGTCTAGTACACCCGTGCTTCGCGCTCCGCGAGCGGCGCGATCGGCTCGAACCGCGCGCCGCGTGCCTGGACGAAGGTCCATCCGAGCGTCTCGGGATCGCCTGGGAAATCGACGAGTACCTCGGTCGCCGCTCCATCCCGAAATGACCGCGGTTGCAACACGAGATCCGCGATCCGGACCGAACGCGCGCGCGAACCCGATGCGAGCGTTGGCATCGGCGGAAGGAACGGACGGCTCGAATGCGAACGTACGATGAAGCTGCGTTCGTTCAATCGGACGAGAGAGACCGGTACTTCGCCGAGGCCGATCGTGACCCAGTGAATGGGCACAGTGATCCCCGCGGACGCCCACGCCCGCGCCGGATTGACCCCACCTTCGGCGTCGCCGATGGCCACGACGATGAAGCGTCGATGGCCCGTCCGTTCGAGGCGCCGTCCGCTTGCGAAGAGTGCCTGATTGCGCTCGCGCTCGCCGTTCGCATATCGAACCGAGTACTGCCAGGTCGCGAGCACTTGTTGCGTGAGAAGCACTCCGATGCTCAGCCGGACGACCGCATCATGCCAGCGCACGATGGTTCGCCGCGGGCCGGGCACGCCGCCCGGCGTCGTCCAGAGAATCGAGAACCCGACGGCGCACGCGATGGTCGTCGGCAGCAGCACACGCACATGGATCAGTCCCGCGGACAGCACGACCAGCGAACTGCCGACTGCAAGCAGGCAGGCGAGCATCGCCGCGCGCCGGGATCGATCCGTCAGCGCCACGATGGTTGCCACGAACAAAAGCGCCCGGGACATTTGGGCGGCGGACTGGATCCACGGCGCGCCCTCGACCGTCACGGAGTGGTCCCACACCGTCAGCAGAATCGCGACGCGGCCCGGCGTCTCTCGCAGGAATCGCAGCGGGTACGCCGAGGGATCCAACGCCACGTCCGCGCCGGAAAAGCCGTCCCCCGCGGCGCGAGTCGCCGCGAACCACAGTGCGGAGACGGCAACGACACCCAATGCGCCGGCAACTCCTCGGCGTCGCGCCACGGGCGTGCCCGATCGAACCGCCACCACAAGCACGAGCGGCACGACGGCCAATGCGTATTCGCCCGCTGCCAGCGCAAGGCCCCACGCGGCGGCGCCGTGCCGTGCGTCGCGACGTGCGCCGGATTCGCGCCAATCCCCGATCGACGAGAGCGCAAGCAGCCCCAACGCGCACGAGAGGATTGCTCCACGGTTGCAAAGCCATCCAAGGTCGATGACGAGCGGCGCGCTGGTGAGCACGACGAGCAACCCCACGCGTCGCGCACTGTCGCTGCGGAGCGTGCGCCGGAGGAAGCGACCTGCCGCCCACGCGAGGAGCGCGAGCCAGAGCATGGAGTGCAGGTGCGCCGCGACGACGTTGCCCCGAAGCACGCGATCGTCGAACCAGATTGTCAGCGACGTCAGCGGCCGAAACATCGCGACGCGCGCGTCGTCGGGCAGCCACCATGGAACGTGCCCGGCGGGCCGACCGATCGCGTTGTCCGACGGAAGCGCCCAACTGTAGAGATCCCACGGCGCGCGATGGGTCGGCAACAGACCATGGAGCCAAGCCCACTGCGTACGATCATCGTCGTGTCGTGGAACGCGCAGCAGCGGTAGGAAAATCACGACGACGACGGTCGCGATCGCGAGGTTCCACGCCGCACCCGGTTCCCGCATGCGCCACGAACGGATGCGTTGGATCGGTGGTTGCGGCGGTTCGATGTCCAAGACAGCCCGGGGGCGCCCGGCAGCACGCGTCGGTGCATGCTGACGTTTGGCGCTCAGCGTAGCGCGTCGAAGCGCGGGACCGAAAGGGCTTCGCCCGTGAACCGGTCCGGGTCTGATAGGATCCTCGCGTGACCGTGTCGCTCGTTCGCCGCGTCGTTGCAGAAGCTGTCGGCACGGCGATGTTGCTCACGGCGGTCGTTGGATCGGGAATCATGGGCGAGCGGCTCGCCGGCGGCAACGTCGCGATCGCCCTGCTCGCGAACACGCTCGCGACCGGCGCGGCACTCCTTGCGTTGATCCTGACGTTCGGCTCCATCTCGGGCGCGCACTTCAATCCCGCCGTCACCGTCGTCGAAGCGGCGCAGGGGCGCCTGTCGTGGGGCGACGCTGCGGCGTATCTCGCGGCACAGGTTTCGGGTGCATTCGCGGGCGTCGCGGCAGCCCACGCGATGTTCGGGCTCGCGGTGTTCACCGCGTCGCGTCACGTGCGGAACGGCGGCGCGCAAGTGTTCAGCGAGTCCGTCGCGACATTCGGTCTGCTCGCGGTGATCGCGGGCTGCTCCCGCGCGCGCCCCTCCGCGGTTCCGTACGCCGTTGCGAGCTACATTGTCGGTGCGTACTGGTTCACGGCGTCGACGTCCTTTGCAAACCCGGCGGTGACCCTCGCCAGGGCCGCAACCGATACGTTCGCGGGAATCCGTCCGCACGATGTTCCCGGCTTCGTGGGGGGCCAACTCGCGGGCGCTGTCGCGGCGGCGGTCTTGTTCCGCTGGCTCCTGCCCGGCGCGCCACCCAAGCAGGCCGCGCCGGCGGATGTTTCTGCGGACGCCGATCGTTCGTAGGCTTTCGATCCCGCAAGGCGCGATGAAGGACCGTGTGGGTGAGTGCGACCGGCGAGCTCGACCGGCGTCGCGACCGGCGGTCGCGGATCTGCTCGCGAATCTCGTCATCCGGCGTGCCCCACGCGGGCTGAATTTCCAGACAACACCGGGACGCTGGTCCGTGCATCGACTGCAAAATCGCTTCGCCCGATGGGCGGACGAGGGGTACACTGTGCGTTCCTGCTCATCTTCGTCCACGGGACGCCCGTTCGTTTGGTTGGAGCGTCCCGGATCCCGTTTCCGAGGCAACCGATGCCGATCATTCCCCGAACCCACCAACGGATCCCGCTGCGCGTCGCCGTGCAGATCAACTACGGTACGACGCGCATCGACGCGTTCACGCGCGATGTGTCGCTCGGCGGGATGTTCATCGAGCTGCCGACGCCGCCGCCGTACGGCACCGAAGTCACCGTCACGCTCGTTCCGTCCCGGGGCGCGGTCGCGATTTCGATCAAGGCCACCGTCCGCTGGGCCACGGAGGAAGGCATCGGCGCGCACTTCGGCGCGATGGGTGCGAAGGAAACGTGGGTACTGAACCAGCTCACGTCGCGTCGGCGGCTCGACCAGGTTCAAGTCGACGACACGGCAACCGCGCAGTCGCACCTGAGGGCGATTCGACCCGAACTCGCAGCATCGCTACTGGATGCAGCGTCGCGCAAGAGCAACGGCTGAAAGACGGTCGGCGCGCCTCAGCACGATGCGATACGCGACGCAACGCGCCGGAAGCAGGCTGTTGTCTCCCGACGCAACGGTCGCTCGCGCGCGAGCGCCCAGTCGCACGCACGTTAGCGATCGCGACCGGCGTCCGGGCAGCCGCCGTCGGGGAGCGGCGGATCAGTCTGAACGATGGTGGCGCGAAGGCCCTCGAAGCCCATGGCGGCGGAAATGTCGCCGAACGTCGCCACGGCATTCGTTCGGTCGACACACGAAAGCTGGCACGGTCGCCGAAGGTCGACGACACCGCTCAGTACGGCGATCGATGCACTTCGATAGTCGGGTAGCCCCCAAGCATCGAGCACTTCGGTGAAATCGAGAACTGCACCCCAGTTGCCCTGGCGAATGCCGGTTCCGTTCGTGTCGAAGTCGAGCGCGATTCGCGTGCGGCTCGCGGCGAATTCTCGGAAGCTGCCGAGGGTTCGACTCGGGTCCACCGCCGGCGCTGGAAACGGAGCATCGAACGGTAGAATCGTCTGCAGGCGTCCCGCCATGATGCGCGCTTGCGCAGTCCACGCGGGCCGCGCCGGATCGCCGCCGACATAGCTGCGCGACTCGACCACAAACTCGGCCCCGGGTGCGAGCGGCCCGCTGCAATTGCGGGCGACGCCGCGCACAACGAGCAGCGCGAGCGTCACATCGGTGTCACTCGTACGGCTGTCGATCCCATATGCGGCCAGGACGTAGAGCGTCCGACCAGCGTTGATGGACGATTGGAGTTCCATCCGCAGATCCATATTCATCACCGCCGCCTGCAGTGAATTGATCATCGTCGGGTACTGATTGTCGACGCCGCCGCGACAGCCAGGCGTACCGATCGCGCAGCCAGGAGGATGGTTCTGATCCAGGTCGCGATCCGAGAAAAAGTCCTCGTGGTTGCAGCCCTCCGCACTCGTCGGTCCCGACGCCAGGCCATCAAGATCGAAGCCCGTGTGCGGCATCTCGACGGCATCGCTGTCGTCGATCGTGAGCCGCGTGATCAAGTAGTACTCGACGGGTCCTGGAGCCACGGCTGCGCCGTCTCGTCCGACACCCGCATCCAGCCCTGGGCCACAGTGACCGGCCATGCAATGGACTCCCGACGGACAGTCGGTGTCGTCGAAGCAACGCGAGTGGGGTCCTACCGCATCGCACTCCGGCCCACACGCACTGATCACGAACGCGGCCGCCGAGAGCAGCCCACCGAGACATCGCATGGTCGTTGCACTCCTGACCGCCATCGGTCAGCCCCCTCTGCCGCAGCTCGGAATCGTCCCGAACTCGATGTCGTCCACGAAGCACGCGCCAGAGCCAACGACCAAAATCGACAACACGCCCAATTGGTCCCGCGGACCGCCGGCTTCGACCGGACGCGCTTCGAACTCGACGATGTGCCGGGCCCATCTCGCCGCGACGCCCAGCATCTGTTCGCGCAACAGAATGCGCGGCACGGTCGGACCCGCATCGGGCGCCGCGCCATCGCCCGCGTCTCGCGCCGCTCCCTCGTACGCGAGTTCCTGGAACCGCAGCGTCGAACCGCCCTCGCAGCGCGCGAGCAGCGACACGTACTCGCGTCCGGCGCCGACCGACACGCCGAGATCGCGTGTCGCCTCGCTGCCGCCCTCGAGCCGCATCACGTGCTCGCCGTAGGTGAACCCGATGACGCGCGTCGCTTGTCCGGTCACGGCGTGAAAACCGCACAGCGCATCTGCACACTGGATCTCGAACGAAAACGTGAACAGCGGATTGCGAGCTTCGGAACATGGATATGCACATGCCAGCGAGATCGTGCAGGCCACGGTGAGCGCAACGTAGGTCACGGCACGGCGCGCGCGCGTCACAGCCACAGCTCCAGGAAACCGGCCGCGAGGAAGCCGAATAGTGTCAGCGTAGTCCCGCCGCCTGCGACATCCGGCCACGACGCGTGTTGCCCACCGGCCGAGATGCCGAGTGCCACTGGGCCGAACAGAAGCGCTCCGCGCAGTGCGGCCGCTCCCCGCAGCAGCCAGGCCGAACCTGCCTGCGCGCGCAATTGCAACTCGGTCCATTGCCCGCCCAACTCGAACACGGCGCCGACCTGTGCGCCGAACAGGCCCCGAACGATGATCGAATGCAACAGTGCGACCTGAAACGAAACGTCCACTGCGGAGAGGCGCAACCGCGCGCCGTCCGCGAACGCAGTCCCACCGTCGCACGCCGTGTAGCCAACGCGCGCGCCTAGTCGCAGGGCGCCGACGGCGTGACCGCCGCCGTGGAGCGCGTATTGCCCGCACACGTGAAACGACGTGTAGCCCCACAGATTGGCGGCGTGCCCGTACTCGGAATCCGCCAGCAGCAGCGGCGCCACGGACAACCCGAACGACGCGCGCATCCGCGCGATGCGGACTTCGCTGGGGGCGTCGATCTCGGGGTGTTCGTTTCGCGAGGTCCCGTCCCTCGGCTGCGGCCGTCCCGTCGGCGCCAGATCGCCCACAGGCACGTACTGCGCACGGGCGACTGCAGGGTGAAGCGCGAGCGCGATGCACGTCGCCGCGGCGACGACGATGCCGCGGAAGAACGAAAAACCGTCTCGCCGACATCCCGGCGAACCAAGCATGGCGGTAGTCTACGCCGTCACGGGGCACGGGGCCACGCTCGCTCGCGCGATTCCGAAACTACGGTCGATCGAACGTCGCGCTGCAGAAACCCAATGTCTGCGTGACCGCCGTCGCCGTCGGTCGAAACTGGTTCAGGCTTCGCGTGTGGAAGTACCACCGGTTGGTTCCAGGCGCGAACGTCATTGAGCACATCGCACCGAGACTCGTGAAAGTGCCCAGCGCGGTGACAGTGCCGTCCATGATCCGACGACGCACGACACGCAGCGTCGACTCGGCGTACACGGCGTAGTGTTGGCCACCGAAGTACTCGGCAATGCCAAAGTGCGCCCAGCTCGGGCAGGTCAGTCGCGTGTAGTACGGCTCGGTTCTGAGCATCGTCACCACGCCGCTGGGGAGACGTACGTGGTACCAGACCATCGCCGTCGTCGTGGTCGTGTAGCCCGTGTTGAACAGCGCGCGACCGGAGCCCGAGTAGAACCCGACGCTGAATCGTTCGAACGTGATCGGCGTGGTCAGACGAATGCGCGTCGACGTCAGCGCGCCAGTCATCCCGTCGATCACTCCGAGTTGCGTCGCGATGAACGGAATCGTGAGCGGATACCGTGGCTCGACGCCGGCGGTGTCCAGGATCGTGTAGATCGTGCCCGACTCGATGTCGGCAAACATTCCATCGTGCGGCATTCCGGACGTCACGCCGCCTGAGAGATCCGCCACCGCGAACCGCGCGAGCATCGCGCCGACGTAGAACGCGTTGGACCGGCTGAGCGAGAGCCCGCCGCGCGGGGTGGTCACCGTCTCCATCGCGACGGTCGTGCAGCCCGTGGTGCCGAGCGACGTGATCCGGAACGCTGGCTCCGGCACGCAGACGCCAGCGATGCAGGACGTATTCGCGCCGCAGACCATTCCGCAGGAACCACAGTTCATGTTGTCGATAGGAATCTCGGCACATCGCGCGCCGCACAACGTCCATCCGGCCGCGCACGTGCATCGCCCGGCCGCGCACGCACCGCCGACGCCGCACGAATTGCCGCATCCGCCGCAGTTGGCGGCGTCTGTCATGGCGTCCACGCAAAACCCGCCGCAGCTCGTCCGTGTCGGGCCGCATGCGCACACTCCTGCGACACACGACTGGTCGAATCGGCACGGCCGGTCGCATCCGCCGCAGTGTGACGCGTTCGTTCGCGTGTCGAAGCACTGCATGCCACACCGCGTCTCACTCGCCGCGCACACGCACGAGCCCGCCGTGCAGCGACCCATTCCACACGAGACATCACACATTCCGCAGTGCGCAGGATCGGTCTGCAGGTCCGCGCAGGCCGTCGCACACATGGTCCGCGGGGGTGCGGGGCATCGACAGCGGCCGGCCATGCACTGATAGCCCGCGGAGCAGCGAGCGTTGCAAATCCCGCAGTTGTTCGGGTCCGACTGCAGATCCGCACACACGACGGTCGTCATGTTGTTGCACAGCATGCGTGGCGCATCGCAGCGGTCCACGCACATGCCGAATCCGCACGACTGACCGGCAGGACACGCGTTGCCGCAGCGTCCGCAGTTCATGGCGTCGGTGTTCACGTCGATGCACTGGTTGTTGCAGACCAAACGCGGGCCCATGCACGAACAGCTCCCGTCGACGCAGCCGGAGCCCGTGCGACAGAGGTTCCGGCACGCGCCACAGTTGGCGTTGTCCGTGCGCACGTCGATGCATCCGCTACCGCACTGCATCTGACCCACCGGGCACGCAGCGTCGGGTCCAACATCGGACACCGGCGCGTCGACCGTCACGCCACCCGTGTCGCCGGCTTCCTGCGCGTCGGTGCCTCCATCCGTTCGGGACTCGCCCGGCGAGCAGCCCCACACTGCCAGAACGAGCACACACAATGGCAACGACCGCATCGGGCCCATGGCGCTTCCTCCGATTCTCCCGAGAGGAAGAGAGCGGATTTGCACGACGGCGTCAATGAGGGGTCGCGGGTGCGCTTGGAGGTCGCGCATTTCGATTGGCTATGGGTTCGAAGCTGTGCCCGCGGTCATGGAGGGACCGCGACTCACCGGCGACGAGCATTCGGCGGGGGAGTGTGGGGGGTAGTGCGACGCGAAGACCCCGGACTGCGGCTCACACACCTCGACGCAAATGTGTTCGCACGAGTTCGCCCAGGTCCACGGCGAATTGCGCGAACGCAGGCAGACGTGACTCGAGCGTCGGGAGGTCGCTCGACGTCGCGAGCGAGATCCCCACCAGTATTCCACGAAATACGCGGCGCCCGCGACGCGATCTTCCGCATGCTACCTTCCGCGCCCGCGCCATGTTTCTCACAATCACGACCACGCACCAGCCCGCGACGGACCTCGGGTATCTCCTGCACAAGAACCCTTCGCGCCCGCAATCGGACGATTTCGGGTTCGGTCGCGTACATGTGTTCTACCCGGAAGCCACGCCGGAGCGGTGCACGGCGGCGCTGCTGCTCGAGATAGACCCCATTGCGCTCTCTCGGCGCACCGGCGAGCGCAAGGACGAAGGCGCGCCGCTCGAGCCGTACGTCAACGACCGGCCGTACGTTGCGTCCTCGTTTCTCAGCGTCGCGCTCACTCGGATGTTTCGCAACGCGATCGCGGGCGCGAGCAAGGAACGGCCGGAACTCGTCGAGGCGAAGCTCGCGCTCGAGGCGACCATTGCGTGCCTTCCTTGTCGCGGCGGCGAGGAGCTTCTGCGCCGTCTGTTCGAGCCGCTCGGCTACACCGTCGAGGCGACCCGTCCCGAATTGGACTCCGCTTTTCCCGATTGGGGACCGAGTGCCTACTACCGAGTGACGCTCCGCGCGACGTGCAGGCTGCGCGACCTGCTCACGCACTTGTATGTGCTCATTCCGGTGCTCGACGATCACAAACACTATTTCGTCGGCGACGACGAGGTGGCGAAGCTGCTTCGTCATGGCGAAGGCTGGCTCTCGACGCACCCCGAGTGCGAGCTGATCACGACTCGCTATTTGAAGCACCGGCAAAGCCTCGCGGATGCGGCGCTCCGCCAGTTGTTGCGGGAGGAAGACGTCGACCCGGACGAACCGTCCGAGCGCCACGCGCAGGAGGAAGATGCACTCGAGCGGCCGATACGGCTCGACGAGCAGCGCATCGGTGCAGTCGTTGCGGCGTTGAAGGCGGCCGGGGCGAAGTCGGTCGTCGACCTCGGGTGCGGTGAAGGCAAGCTGCTACGAGCGTTGCTGAAGGAACCGTCGTTGGAGCGAATCGTGGGGCTCGACGTGGCGCATCGTTCGCTCGAGCGTGCGAACGATCGACTGCACTTCGACACCATGCCCGAGCGTCAGCGCGCGCGCATTGCACTTCTGCACGGGAGTCTCTTCTACCGCGACAAACGCATTCACGGTTTCGACGCCGCCGCACTGGTGGAGGTCATCGAGCACCTCGACCCGCCACGGCTTCGAGCGTTCGAGCGCGTCGTCTTCGAGTTCGCACGACCGCGCGCGGTGATCGTCACGACGCCCAATGCTGAATACAACGTGCATTTCGATGGACTCGAAGCGGGCAAGTTCCGGCACAAGGACCATCGCTTCGAGTGGACGCGCTCGGAATTCGGGGCGTGGGCCCGACGCGTTGCGGACGAACACCGGTATTCGGTGCGCTTCATCGGAATTGGCAATGATGACGCGACGACGGGCACTCCGACGCAAATGGCCATCTTCACGAATTCCAGTTTCGTGAACGCGAGCGAGGCTGTGTCATGAGCGCCCCGCTGAAAGTGCCGGAACTCTCGCTCGTCGTTCTCGTCGGGGCGTCGGGTTCGGGCAAGTCCACGTTTGCGCGGAAGCACTTCAAACCGACCGAGATCGTGTCGTCCGATGCGTGTCGCGGCGTTGTTTCGGACGACGACAACAGCCAGGTCGCGACAGGGGACGCGTTCGAGCTGCTGCATTACATCGCACGGAAGCGACTCGCCCGCGGGCTGCTCACGGTCGTGGACGCAACGAACGTCCAGACCGAGGCGCGCAAGCCGCTCGTCGAGATCGCGAGGGAGTTTCACGCGCTGCCAGTCGCCGTCGTGCTCGACCTGCCTGAGAAACTTTGTCGCGACCGAAACAAGGAGCGTCCCGATCGCAACTTCGGCGCGCATGTCCTGCGACAGCAGACGCACCAACTCCGCAGTTCCCTTCGGCGTCTCGAGCGGGAGGGCTTTCGCCATGTGTTCATCCTCCGATCGCCGGAGGAGATCGAGGCTGTCACCATCGAGCGCACGCCGCTTTGGAACAACCGTCGTGCCGAGCATGGGCCATTGGACATCATCGGCGACGTGCATGGTTGCTTCGACGAACTCGTCGCGCTGCTACGAGATCTCGGATATCAGGTCAGGCGCGCGTCGGACACGGAGCACTCGTTCGTGACGTCCCACCCGGGGGGACGCAAAGCCGTATTCGTCGGTGACCTCGTCGATCGCGGGCCGAACACACCCGATGTGCTCCGACTCGTGATGGCGATGACGGCCCAGGGCACCGCGTACTGTGTGCCCGGCAACCACGACATCAAGCTGATGCGCAAACTGCGGGGCAAGGATGTGCGCATTACCCACGGGCTCGCCGAGTCTCTTGCGCAACTCGAGCGGGAGCCACCGCATTTTCTGACAGCGGTCGCAGAGTTCATCGATGGCCTCATCAGTCACTACGTATTCGACGACGGCAAACTCGTCGTGGCGCACGCGGGTCTGAAGGAAGCGCTCCAGGGGCGCGGCTCGCGTGCCGTGCGCGAATTCGCGTTGTTCGGCGACACGACCGGCGAGACCGACGACTACGGCATTCCGGTGCGCTATCCGTGGGCGCAGGAGTACCGGGGTCGTGCAGCAGTCGTCTACGGTCACACGCCGGTGCCCGAGGCGGAGTGGCTGAACAATACGATCTGCGTCGACACCGGCTGTGTGTTCGGCGGGAAACTCACGGCACTTCGTTGGCCAGAGCGCACGCTGGTGAGTGCTCCCGCCGCGCACACGTACTACGCGCCTGCAAAGCCGTTCCTCGCGAAGGACGTGGCGGCTCCCGCACTCACCGACCAGCAAGTTCACGACGATCTGCTCGACCTCGAGAATGTCCTCGGCAAGCGCTTCGTACAGACTGCGCTCCATCACAGCGTCACCATCCGGGAAGAGAATGCCAATGCGGCGCTCGAGGTGATGAGTCGCTTCGCCGTCAATCCCAAGTGGCTGATCTACCTGCCGCCAACGATGTCGCCGTCGGAAACCAGCCACCGCCCGGGAATGCTCGAGCACCCTGCGGAAACGTTTGCATACTTCCGCACCAACGGAATCCCGACCGTGGTCTGCGAAGAAAAGCACATGGGTTCGCGTGCCGTCTTGATCGTCTGCCGTGACGAAGAGGCTGCGCGCAGGCGTTTCGGAGTCATCGACGAGGGCTTCGGCGTCGCGATCACGCGGACGGGGCGTCCGTTCTTCAACGACGCCGCGCTTGGGACCGCGTTGCTCGAGCGAGTGCGTACCGCCATCGACAAGGCCGAACTTTGGTCGAAGCTCGAGACGACGTGGCTGTGCATCGACGCAGAACTGATGCCCTGGTCGCTCAAGGCGCAGGAGCTTCTTCGCAGTCAATATGCCGCCGTCGGGGCCGCGGCGGAGCTTGCACTCGGCAGTGCTGTGACCGCACTCGAACAGGTGCGCTCCGCAGGCCTCGACGTTGGCGAACTGTTCGAGCGCACGAGAACACGACTGGACATGTCCTCGAAGTATCGGGCTGCCTATCGACACTACTGCTGGCCGGTCGCGTCGCTCGCGGATGTGAAGCTTGCGCCGTTCCACATCATGGCAAGCGAGGGACACGTTCACGCGCGCAAGGACCACGCGTGGCACATGGACACTCTCGGGGAGTTGTGTGCTCACGACACTGAAGTGCTTCGGGTGACGCCGCATCGCCGCGTCGAACTGACCGAGCCCGAAAGTGAAGCCGCGGCGATCGACTGGTGGGAGCAACTGACGGCGAGCGGTGGGGAAGGGATGGTGGTGAAGCCACTGGACTTCGTCGCGCGCGGGACGCGAGGGCTGGTACAACCGGCCGTCAAGTGCCGTGGCCGCGAGTACCTGCGCATCATCTACGGACCCGAGTACGACGCGCCCGAGAATCTCGATCGACTGCGTTCTCGCGGCGTGTCGGCCAAGCGTTCGCTCGCACTGCGCGAGTTCGCGCTCGGCATCGAGGGTCTCGAGCGCTTCGTCCGCGGCGAACCGCTGCGTCGCGTGCACGAGTGTGCGTTCGGCGTGCTCGCGCTCGAGAGCGAGCCGGTGGACCCGCGGTTGTAGGCGCGGAACTGCCCATCGACAGCTTCCGGCAGTTCATGTAGTCTGACTACTGGAATTGCCAAGCATGCGATATCAAAGGGATATTACTGGTAGGGTTCATCGCGCCGCGACCCATTTTCCCGCTGTGGTCGTGACGGGCGCGCGACAAACGGGGAAGACCACCCTCCTCCGCGCAGCGTTTCCTCGGCACACGTACGTGAGCTTCGATCTCCCGTCGTTGGCGGAGTCCGCCGAGCAGAGTCCAGCAGATTTCCTCGCGCGTAATCGGCCTCCGATTCTTTTCGACGAAGTTCAGTACGTGCCGTCGGTTTTCCGTCACCTCAAGGCGGCCATCGACGCCGATCGCGATGCGAGCGGACGCTTCGTGCTCACCGGCTCGCAAAACTTCGTTCTCATGCGGGAAGTTTCCGAAAGCCTCGCCGGCCGGGTGGCGGTGTTCGACCTCGAAGGTCTCAGCGCGCGGGAGATCGGGCGCGACGCCATCGCGCGAAACGTTCTGAACGACACACCGAGCGCGCTCTCACGGGGCTCGTTTCCCGCGCTGTGGAACGACATCGACGTTCCCGTCGACGAGTTCTTCCATTCGTACGTTGCGACGTATCTCGAGCGCGACGTGCGGCAGATCGTGAACGTCGGGAGTCTCCGCGACTTCGAGCGATTCCTCCGCCTGTGCGCCGTGCGAAGCGCGCAGTTGCTCAATCGGAGTGACCTTGCGCGTGACGTCGGTGTCACGGTCAAGACAATCGATACGTGGCTGTCGGCTCTCGCCGCGTCCAATCAGATTACTCTACTCGAACCGTATTTCGAGAACGTCGGCAAGCGGGTGGTGAAATCGCCGAAGCTCTTCCTCAACGACGCCGGATTGCTGATGTTCTTGCTGGGGCTCGACGCGCGTTCGCTCGTGAAGAGCCCACACGTCGGTGCGGTCTGGGAAACTGCGGTGTTCGGTGAGATACGAAAGTGTCTACAACGCACATCCGCCGCCGGGCGCACGTATTTCTACCGTGATCGTGATGGACGAGAGGTCGACTTCGTCGTCGCCGCCGGCAGCCATCTGGATCTCGTCGAGTGCAAATGGACCGAGGTCCCCGCTGCGCGCGATACGACCGCGCTCATACACGTCGCCGAGATTCTCTCGCACGGGGGCACGCGTGCGGTACGGGATCGGTGGGTCGCGTGCCGTACGCCGCACGTGCACGCACTCGCGAACGGGGGTCGCGCCGTTCACGGATTCGCTCTCCACGAGCATCTTGCCTTGGAGTAGGTACGCCGCCGCCGCGACCTACGGAATCACTACAGCGCGCGCCGCAGGATGGCGCCGCCGTTGCCACCTACCCGCAGACCTGCAGACGGAGCGAACCAGATCGAGAACAAGTGATTGAACGTTCCGCTCTCGGATGCAATCCACGACCGCCCATCCCAGCGGACGATCGTTCCGTCGAATCCAACCCCACACATCGTCGGGCGCCGTGCCGGCGACGCCTCGCAGCGCCGTCGCGACGCCCGATGCGATCGAAGTCCACGCCGTTCCGTTCCAGTGGACCGTCGTGCCATGATCTCCGACGGACCACGCGCCCTTGTCGGCGCTGGCCCAGACACTGTAGAGATCCGAGCCGACACCACTCGAGTCGAACGGTATTGAACCCCCCTCAGTGTGAGCCGTGCAGCGCCGCCGCCGGGCGTGCACCCACGCCGGGCCCATGTCCCGGCCGTCGCTCGCGGCGCACGCGCTCGATCGCTCGCGTCTCGTTGGCGACGCGTCCGCTGAACGGCGCAGCGATCGGATCGCCCGTCTCCACGATGATCTGAATCGCGCGCGCGGGCGTGAGCGCACTGTCGACCGAGAAGAGTTTGGCTGCCAGGTTGGCGACGTTGGGCGACGCCATCGACGTGCCCGACAACGGCATGTGTTCGCCCGTCGGAATGACACTGTCCACTTCCACTCCATGATCGAAGATGCGGACTCGTTCCGGGTTGCTGTTGGTGAACAGCGCCCATTCGCCGAAGCGGTCGACGGCGCCAACGGAGATCAGATTCGGAGCATCGATCGCCGAAGGGATCTCCTCGTACTCGACGACGTCTTGATTGGAATTGCCGGCCGCGACCACAAACAGCGTATTCGGACACGCACGAAAGACCGCATCCCAATATCCACGCCGGCGCTGATGGATTGCACGCGCCCGGGCTCGAACCTCGGTGTCGTTGTGGTACGTCGAAGTCTCGTGTCGCAGCTGCTCTTCGACGTACTCCAGCGAAAAGCCGAGCGAGGCATTCACGACACGGATGTTGTGTCGGTTGATCCACGCGGCGACCGTTTCCATGTTCTGTCGTTCGGCGTCGAGTTCGGGATCCGTCGGACCACGGTCTTCGTACGGCCGAGATTCGCCTGCCCACGCCGACCGGAAGATCGCGAGACGCGCCTGCGGAACACCCGCCGTCATGATGCCAGCGACGTGCGTTCCGTGCGACCACTCGCCGATGTTGTCCAGATGTCTGTCGAGATCTCGCGCCTGCGTGGGATCCGTGATCGTGCGCACGAGGTCCAAGACCTGCTGTGCGGCTGGAGTCGACGAAAGACCTGCTCGCAGATCGAAAACGCCGCGCAAGTAGGGTGCGTAACGCGTCGTGATCTCGCGTCCGGGATCGAACATCGAAACGGTGTTCGCCGCCGTTCCGTCCGACACGAGGCCGTGGATGTCGTCGATCTGGCCGTTGTTGTCGTCGTCGCGTCCGTTGGGCTGTTCGGCGGCGTTCGTATACAACTGTGCGGTGAATAGTTCCGGGTTGGTTCCAAGATCCCATACCGCGATGCGCACTTCGCGAGCGTCGGCCGCCCCGGTGAGATTCACCGTGCCAAACGCGTACGGCGCACGCGCCGGTCGTCCGGCGTTTTCGGTTCGCACGGTGTTGATCGCCGCGAGATAGCGCGCGCGATTGGCAACGATCGTCGGCGCGATCGCACTGTAGAAGAGCGCGTCCTTCGCGGTTTCCATTGCGACCATTGCGCGGTGGACGAGCCCCAGGCGTGCCGTCAATTGTTCCGGGCGCTGGTACAGTTGATAGAACACTGTCGCACTGTTGAATCGCATCATCGGGAGTTCGCGGAACGTTTCGGTGATCACTCGTTCCTGCGCGGCCGGGTCCACGCCCGCTGCTCGCCGTCGTGCTTCGGCGAACAGCGTGTTGCCGACGAATGCGGAGTTGCGATTGCGCGCGCGGGCACGCACGACCCGCACGATGTGTTGAACATTGTCGAGCCGACCGGCGGACAGCTCGACCGCGGCAAGATCGAGCAGCCGTTCGACCGCACGACCCGGCAACTCGGGCGCGCTCGCGGGATTCGCCGCGTATGCTGCGAGCTGTGCCAGGTCGAACGTCGGCACGGACTCGTGCAAGCGGGCCGTCGCACCCTCCGTGACGATGCGCTGAAGATCCGCGGCGGCCAGTGCCGCCCACGGGTCCGGTGCGGAGGCATCCGCCGCGGTGCCGGCGTCCGATCCGACCGCGGTGCTTGCGGTGGCCGCGCCGGAAGTGGTCGCGTGCGCCGCCGTACCGCCCGATGTCGGTGCCGTGCCACTGCAGTGCCACATGCCGGAGGCAACGAGCATCGACGCCAGCGCGCGGAACGACCCGAGATTCTTCATGGCGCGGGAGAATAGTGAAGGCATCCCGCGAGGTCCATGGGAACGCGACGGCTTCGTGTGCGGGCGGAGGGGGGCACACTCGGCGCGAATTTGCGATACCATCCACCAATGAACCTCCGCTGGCTGGCACCCTTCGCCGTCGTGCCTCTCGTCGCCTGGGCGGTCGCCCGCAGGACTCCGCAGGCGACGGAGCTTCCACTGCTGCAGATTCCTGTCGTGGTCACGCTCGAGGGTGCACCGGAGAGCGGATCGACCGACGTGATCGTTCGAGGACCGGGAGACGGTTCCCGGCGCGCCGTCTTCGGTCGCGTGGTTCACGAGCCGGGCAGTGCGCGCCACGCGGTCGCATGGTCGAATGGCGTGCGGCGCGTCGTGTGGGTCACCGTTGCGGATGCGGGTGCGAATCGGCACAGCACTTACAATAGCGCGCTGCATCGTGTCGAGCGCGGGACGAGCGTTCGCGTGCTGGGCGGGCTCACGGATGCGTCGTCGCCGTTGGTGACGGAGACCGGCAACGTGATTGTTCAACGCGGACGCGACGGCGTGGAGCCCGACACGAGCGACGGACGCCGGGTGCTGCGGGAACAAGTGGACGATCTCGCGCTCGATGCGCTGGACCCCGACACGAGCCAGACGCGGACGATCTGGTCGGGGCGAGGTCAGATCGCTTTTCTCGCCACGGCGCTGCGAGGCGACGAGCTGGCCGTGTACTGGGTCTCGGAGCGCGGGGCGGAAGTGTTCGGGCTCGATGCGCGGGACGGACGCACGTGGCCGATCACCGGGCGGATCGAGCCGCTCGCGCGGGATTTCAGCTACGACCGTGATCGTGACGAGATCGTGTTCGCGCGGGCTGCGCACGTCGGCGCGGCGGACTACGAGATCGTTCGCGTCGGCGCGCACTCGGCCGCACAAACGCTCCGCGTGGTATTTCGCGGAGCGAGCGACCACTTGATGCCGAGAGTGTTGCGCGACGGACGTGTTGCGTTCTCGCCGGTGGGAGATTCCGGACTGGCACTCTTGGTGTCCGGCGGCGTCGATGCGGATCGATTCGCGCCGCTGGGCGAGGGGACCGACGCCGTGCTCGGCGAGAGCAGCGATGGGCGCTGGCTCGCGGTACGCCACCAGAATCGAGATCGCGAAGACATGGCCATCGTTCAGCGCGCTTCGTCCGCGTCTGTCACGATCTCGCGCGCAGATCGGTTGACGGAGTTCGTTGGATTCGTCGATGGGTCGTGGGCCACGGGTGGTCAGCCATGAACGCGATTCGTTCACTATGCCTAGCGATCCTCACGGCACTGGCACTCTCACTCTCCCCCTCTGCTGCCTCGGCGCAGTGCACGGGCGGGGCCTGTCCGCCCTGCACGATGTGTCGAGTGCCTCCCGCGGCCGGAACCAACCCAACGGTCGCCGCGATGTCGACGCTCTTCGACCAGATCGCTGCGGGCCCTGCCGCGTACGGAGCGCTGGGCTGGGACTTCGGCACGCGCCGCACGATCGGCGCGGGCGCGGGGTGCTGCAGCAGTGGCACCTGCACGGCCGTCCCGGTGCACTTCCCGTGCATCATGCTCAAGGCGATCTACCTGACCGAGTCGTCTTGGCGTCAGTTCTGCACGACGAACCAGACGGTGATTTCGTTCGACTGCGGCTACGGCATCGCCCAAGTCACCAGTGGCATGCGCCCCGGCGAGACGAGCGCGTACGATCCCAACCGCGTGGCGAGCGACGCTGCCTACAACGTCTCCGTCGGCGCCGCGATTCTCGCGGACAAGTGGCGTGCGTCGCCGTGCGTGGGCTCGAACGATCCGGACGTCATCGAACACTGGTACTTCTCGGCGTGGGGGTACAACGGCTTCGTGTTCCGCAACAATCCGAACAACCCCCTGTTCGCTGCCGCGCGCGTGGAATTCCGCACGCCGGGAGTCGCGTCGGCCCAGGTGCGGGGCAACTATCCGTACCCGGAACTCGTGTGGGGCTACGCACACTATCCGCTCACGGCAGCACACTACACGGGGATCGGTCTTGCGTACCCTGTGCGCTCGGAAATCTGTGCCACGTGCGGACTGCCGACGATGAACATTTCCGATCCGGCGGGATCGCACCGTACGACCTGTCCAGGCGGCATGGTGATTCCGCCTGACGCCGGGGCTCCGGACGTCGTGATGCCACGCGACGTCGTTGCGAGCGACGTCGTAGCCACCGACGTTCCAATGGGCGCGGACGTCGTGAGCGTTGTAGACGTTTCAATGGTCGACGCAGTGGCTCCGGACACTGCAGTCGCCCGTGACGTCGGCGGCGATCGTCGCGGAGACAGCAGTACCGCCGTGGACGGTGCGTGCAACTGTCGCGCGGCCGGACGTCAACCGTCCGGCGGCACTAGACTGTACGGAATCGCGGTGTTCGCGGCGCTCGCATGGCGTCGCAGGCGCTCGCGCTTGGTGAGCTGAATCCCGGTCACCCGAGCTGGCGGGCCAGCGCGATGCCGGTCACGCCCGCGGCGAAGCACACGGCAAGCGTCAGCGCGACGTACCCTGCGGCGGCCGCTAGGTGTCCTGTCTGCGCGAACCGCAGGCACTCGTGGTTGTAGGCCGAATACGTCGTGAAGCCACCCAGCACGCCGGTCGTGAGCGCGAGTCGGACCGTAGGATCCAAGGCCTGCATTCGTGACGTCGGTGCCAGCAACAACCCCATGGCCAGGCAGCCCAGAACGTTGACGGCGAGTGTTCCCCACGGAAACTTCGCGCCGAGCGCCCGCGCAAGTCCGATCCCGACGAGGTAGCGCGCGCCGGTGCCGACAGCGCCGCCGACGCAGATCCACACGAATTGGAGCACGCTGGACGTATACCGCGGTGCCGTGGGCCGCGTCGCCCCTTTACAACGACGCGACCGCTGTGGCACGCCGGTGAACCGTGACTGAACCAGCATCGACGTCCCGAGCTTCCGATCCGCCGGCATCGTCTACAGCGGCGGGAGCGGGCGGCGCGTCCGTCGACTCCGCGCACGACCGGGAGCTCGCTTGGTATCGTGACGTGTACCGCGGTGACAGTGAACCGCAGCTGACCGTCCGTGCGGTCATCGTGGGGATGCTCCTCGGCGCGCTCATGTGCGCGTCGAATCTGTATGTGTCGCTGAAAACCGGATGGAGTTTTGGCGTCACGATCACGGCGGGTGTTCTCGCGTTCGCGCTCTTTTCTGTGCTGAGCACCTTGGGCGTGGTGCGACGCGAGTTCGGTCAGCTCGAGAACAACGCGATGCAGTCGGTCGCGTCGGCGGCCGGATACATGACCGGCGGCGGCACCGTCGCGGCCATTCCGGCGTTGATGCTGGCCACGCATCAGAACCTCCCGTGGCACGTGATGTTCTTCTGGATCACGACGATCGCGATGCTCGGCGTCGTCATGGCGATCCCGATGAAGCGGCAGATGATCAATCAGGAGAACCTGCCGTTCCCGTCCGGAATCGCCGCCGCAGAGACGTTGCGAAGTCTGCACGCCAAGGGCGGCGAAGCGATGCAGCGCGCCAGGGTCCTGGTGTACTGCATGTTCGCCGCGGGCGGGTTCAAGTGGTTGGTGTCCGCACACGCCCGGTGGTGGCCGAATCTGCACCTCCCGGAATCGGTCGGCCTCCCGTTTGCGATCCACGGGATTCCGGCCAAGCGATGGACGCTCGAGTTGGACTTCAGCGCACTGCTCATCGCAGCGGGCGCGATCATGGGATGGCGGTCTGCGTGGAGTCTGGCACTGGGTGCGGCCGTGAACTACGGAGTCCTCGCGCCGTGGGGTCACAGCGTGGGCGCAATCCGAGCGGTCAGCCTTCGCGGCATCACTGGCTGGACCGTGTGGTTCGGCTCGTCGCTCCTGCTGACCTCCGGGCTTCTGTCATTCGCGTTTTCGTGGCCGCAGATCAAGAGGGCCATTGGCGATCCGCGTAAGCTCTTCGTCACGCGGCCGGCCGGCGAAGATCCCGTTGCGGACATCGAAGTTCCGATGAACTGGTTTGCAATCGGAATGCTCGTCTTGGCCCCGTTGGTGATCGTCCTCGCGCGAGTCTTCTTCGGCATCGCGCTGTGGATGGGACTCGTCGCGATCATTCTGTCGTTCTTCATCGCAATCGTTGCCGCGCGGGCAACCGGCGAAACCGACGTGACGCCGACGGGCGCGCTCGGGAAGATCACGCAGCTGACGTTCGGCGTTCTCGCCCGCGGGTCCGTCACCACCAACCTGATGACCGCGAACATGAGCGCTGGCGTTGCGATTCATTCCGCCGATCTGCTCACCGATCTCAAGTCCGGCTACATCCTCGGCGCGAAGCCTCGACAACAGTTCTACGCGCAGTTTTTCGGTGTCCTCGCTGGCGCGATGCTCGTCGTGCCCGCATTTCGGCTCATGGTCCCCAACTGGACGGTCATCGGGACGCCCGCGGCGCAGGCGCCGGGAGCACTCGCGTGGAACAGCGTGGCTCAGGTCTTGGCCCGGGGCGTCTCGCAACTGCCTACGAGCGCCCGGTATCTGATCCTCGTGGGCTCGGTCCTCGGCATCGCGCTGGTACTTCTCGAGCGTTGGTTCCCGTCGAAGAAGAAGTACATCCCGTCCGCGACTGGCTTCGGCCTCGCGTTCACGATGAGCGCTTCGAACTCCCTCGCGATGTTCCTCGGAGGACTCATCGCGCTGATCGTCACGCGTTCGCGGCCGGTCGCAGCCGAGAAGCACATCGTGCCGGTCAGCTCAGGGCTCATCGCCGGCGAGAGCATCATGGGAATCGTCATTGCACTCTTGACGCGTCTCGGCGTTCTCCACGCGGGGTAGAACAGCGCGCGAGGTTGCTTCGCCGCGCCCCTCGGGCGAGGATGCGGTCGCGATGCGAAAACGACATCGAACTGCGCGCTGGATCCTGAGCGCGGTTGCGCCGATCGCGGTCGCGTGCGGCGCTCGATCGCCATTGCGCGAAATCGATGCGAGCGACATCGATGCCGGTGACGTCGTCGATGTCGTCTTCTTCCGCGACGTTCCCGATGGCGCGGACGCGTGTGTCCCCGTGCGCGACAACTGCGGCATGGCGGAAGTCTGCAGCAACGGACTCGACGACAATTGCAACGGTTCGGTCGACGAGAACTGCGCGTGCGAGGCCGGCCGCGTTCAGTCCTGCTTCGTCGGGCCTCCCGGACGACGCAACATCGGCGCTTGTCGCGATGGATCCCAAGTGTGCCTCATGCGCGGAACCTGGGGAGACTGCGTCGGCGGCATCGGCCCGCGGCCGGACATCTGCAATGGAGCGGACAACGTCTGCAACGGCTGTTCGCAGCAACTCGACTGTCCGATCATGTGTCCGAGTCCAGGAGATGCCCGCGTCCGCGACGGCCGGCCATTCGCCGACTACGCGCTTCGCGGTGCCGACTTCTACGCGGGACCGGCTCGGTCTTGGAATTGGGAAGTTCGCGGCGGGCCGTGTGATTCCCTGTCTAGGCTGCCGAGCTTCGCGCTCCGCAACCCGACGGCGCAGGACGCTACGCTGCACCCACGCTTGTCAGGCGACTATACGGTCACGCTCACGGTCACGACCGCGGGCGGGATGCGCTTGGGATGCTCGTGGATCGTTCACATCGAGGGGCCGGGTCTGCGCGTGGAGATGTGCTATCCAGAGAACGAACTCCGGGATCTCGATTTGTACTTGCACCGACCGAACGATCGAACGCAGTGGTACCCAGAGAGTTCCACGGCGATGAGCCCGATTCCGACGGCCTCGTGTGGCTGGCACAACTGCGAGGCGATGATCCGAGGCGTTGGGATGGACGGCAATCCGCTGCCCCGCGCCGACTGGGGCTACATGCGGAGCGCGCTCATCGAGTGCGACAGTGGTCCGCAGGGCGCACAGTGGCGTGCGCTTGGCTTCTGCGGCAACCCGCGTCTGGACGTCGACAACAACCTCAACGAAGGCACGGGGCTGCCCGAGAACATCAATGTCGATACGCCACGGGACGGCGAGAGCTTTCGGATCATGGTGCAGAACTTCACGGGCGACATCGCGCGACCCATGGTCAACATCTATTGCGGCGGCCGGCGAATCGCCACGTACGGCGCGCCCCCGGACGAAGTCCCGCGCTTCACGGGCCGTCCCGGTCAGCAGAATGTCGGTGCGATGTGGCGTCCCGCGGACGTGAGAGTGCACGTCGACGTCTCTGGCCGAACGACAGGATGCGACGTCACGCAACTTCATCCGGTGGGCGCGACGACCGGCTACGACGTCACGCAGGGCAACCCGAGATACTGAGCTACTCCCCAGACACGGCATTGTGCCGTTCACGCGAGCGCGCCGTCTGTTCGAGTTGGCGATGGCTCGGGCGGATCGGGGGAAGCGTCCCGGTCTCTCCAATCGCATACACGTGGTCGTCGAACCAACCCGTGACGAATATCCGAAATCCCGTGCGGGCCCATACGACGCCACTGGTCCGGTCCGCGGTCGCGACGAAGATCCTGCGCACCGCCCAATCAGTCGTGTCGATGATCGAGACGGAGTGTGCATTGTAGTCTGCGGTGGCGACGTAGCGGCCGTCCGGGGAGACGTCGTTGGACTTCGGTCCCGAGGCGACGGAAACGCGACGAATGACTCGCATCGTCGCGGTGTCCATGACTGCGAGGTAACCGTTCAGGAGACAGGAGACGTACAGCCTCGTGTCGTCCGGCGAGAGCGAGAGATGACGCGGCACGCGACACACGTGGGGGATGCGGCGGTGCGCCGCCATCGTCGGTCCCTCGTAGATGTCGATCTCGTCGCTCGTGGAATTCGCGACGTACAGTCGACCGTCACGCGCGATCGCCATCCCACGCGGGTTTCTCCCGGCGCGCAGCGTGCGCACGGCCGTCCCAGCGACCGTGTCCACCTCGGTGACGTCGCCCGACGTCCAGTTTGCGGCGAACAATCGCCGTCCGTCCCGCGAGAGAACGACCACCTTGGGATTGACCCCGACGTGGACCTCGCGCGCGACCGTGCGTGTTCCGAGGTCGATGAACTGAACCGAGTGGCGACGGAAATTCGACACGTACAGTGTGCGACCATCCGGCGACACGACGCTCTCGACGACGATGCCGGGAACATCGATGTGACCGAGCACCGCGAGCGACTGCGCATCGACGATGCTCACATTGTCGTGATCGAGTTGCCCGTAGTTCGTGACATACAGCCGCGTGCCATCGGGCGAGATACTCACGCCCTTGGGCATCGAGCCGGTTGGGGCAACTTGCTGCACGTCGGCGTGCGGCGCGATGGCGCGAGTCGCCGCGGCATAGAGTGTCACGGCCAACACGCATGAGAGTTGGACTCGGGCTGCGCCCGCCAGACGCGCTCTGCCGCCTCGTTGTCGGCGTCGATGCTCGTCCAGAAGACTCACAGGGAGGTGGGGAGGCACGGAGTGGTTTGAAGGTGTATGGACCGTCTTCGCAACTCACTCGACAGACCGTCCTGACGATCTCGCTGCCGACCGATTGCCGATCTCGATTCCGAACAAAAAAGACCTCCCACTCTCCCCGCCTCCCTGTCCAATCGTTCGGGTTTCATCCCGTGGCGACGCGGTCAATGCGCACGTCCGCTCGTCACTCGTCATATCGAAATATGGCCTTCACAGCTTCGTTCGGCCCCTTGCGGTTGGCGACGACGAACGCCTCGCGATACTCGTCCACGCGAAATCGGTGGGTGATCATTCCCGATGCGTCGAAGCGGCCGCTGGCCATGAGTCGTAGATAGATGTCCATCGCGTGTCGTCGTTCGCCCTCGAAGTCCTCGATGCCGAACGCGTTGGAGCCGACGATGGCGACTTCCTTGAAGTACAGCGGCGTCCACTCGAAACGTGCCGGCGTATCGACGCCGGTGACGACGATCGATGCCCGCGGTCGGGCCACTCGCACACCGACTTCGAGCGATTCCGCGGATCCGATCGTGTCGTACACGACGTCGACGCCACGAAGAATCCACGGCCGGCCGAACCACGGGCGGTGAACCTCGGCGTGGACCATCGATCCGATGCGTTCGATGATCCTCGTGGGGTCTTGACTGGCCAACACCTCGTGCGCGCCAAAATCGAGCGCGCGCTGGCGCTGATGATGATACCGCGCGATCACGACGACGCGCACCGTGGGGTACAGCGCTCGGAGAATCTTCACCGTGAGCAGACCCAGCGTGCCTGCGCCGTACACGAGTGCCATCGAGTTGTCGGCCGGAGGCACCTTCAGTACCGCATGGAACGAGACGGCAAACGGGTCGGCGAGAACGGCTTGTTCGTCGGAGACTCCGTCGGGAATGGCGAACAGTTGCGACTCGTGCGCTGCAAACCGCGGCGCGTAGCCGCCGGGCGCGCCCGTGCAGGTGCCGATGTGAATCCCGGGCGGAAGATCGCCATGATTGAAGTTCGCGCAGGCCCACAGCATCCCACGCTCGCATGCGTCGCACACCGGAGCGATGCCGCGCGGCGTGCACGAGAGCCACGGATTGAGCACGACGCGCTCGCCGACCTTGCGGTGTTTCACGCCGGGCCCCACGCGGTCGACGATGCCGACGGCCTCGTGACCGAGCACCTGCGGAAACGTGATGAGCGACGTGATGGGATTGTCGAACGCGCCATGCAGAAACACCTGCTTGGAGTCGCTCCCGCAGATGCCGCACAGCTTGGTTCGCACGACGACCCAATCGTCGGCGGGAAGCGTTGGCTCCGGAATGTCCCCGTAGCCAAAGGGTCCGCCGGGAGTCGTGAAACCTCGCGGTGAGAAGAACCCCATCACGCGCGCGAGGGCGAATCGCGGATAGCTGAACTTGAACACGAGTGCGCGCATGGTTCTCACTGTGGTGCGAAGTACCTAGGCGTACTTCGCGGTGGTCAGAAGATGACTCCGCCCGAGAACAGCAGTTCGTAGCTGAGAAAGACGCGACTGTTCTGCGTTCCCATCGGTGCGTTCCAGAACACGATCGGAAAATCGAAGCCCAACGGCCGAATTGCAATCACTCCCCGATTGCCGAGGACCAAACGCACCTCGACGCCCGCGGAGAGATCGAGGGCGTTGCCAGTGGCCGTGCCGCGGAACCCGAAAAACGATCCCGAGTAGTTCCAGTAGCCCCAACCGACACCGACGTAGGGGCTGAGATACAGTCCGAGCGAGCGCACCAATTGAATGTCGTATTGGAACCGCGGGCCGACGCGAAACGCGAAAAGCGTCGAGCTGCCGACGCCGTAGTTCCACCAGCCGAATGTCTCGTGAACGTCGAGAGCAATCGCCGGGCCGGACGCGTCGCCGAGGAAGTGAACCCCGACCTGCTGGTTGAGGTGGAGCCACGTGCTGGCGGCGTCGCTGTTTTCCGTCGCGATGAAGATCGACGGGCCGATGCCGAACTGCGCCCAGAACGGACGGGTTCCAGGTGCCACGGGCGAGTCGGCAGACGCCGTGCGAAGTATGCCGAGCGAGCATGCAAGCGCGATGGATGCGATTGGCAACGGGCGGGTTCGACGGGAGCGGGAGCGCATCGCCGGGGCATTGTCGCGACAAACGCGAGAACTCACAACTCGATCTGCGTGCCGAGTTCTACGACGCGGTTGGGCGGGATGCCGAAGAACGCCGTGGCCGATCGCGCGTTGCGGGACATGAATGCGAAAAGCCCTTTGCGCCAGCGCGCCATGCCAGAATCTCCCGTCGTCAGGAGCGTCTCGCGGCCGAGGTAGTAGCTCATGTCGTTTTCCTTGCACTGCAAGCCCAGCGTCCTGCAGCGCCGGAAGATCTCCATCACGTTGGGCGTCTGCATGAACCCGTACTCCGCGATGACCTGCCAGAACCCCTGGCCGAGGTCCTCGACGGCGACGCGCTGCTCCGGCGGCACGGTCGGTTTGCTCACCGTCTTTACCGTCAATAGGACAACTTGCTCGTGCAGCACCTTGTTGTGCTTGAAGTGGTGCAGGAGAACGGGGGGCGCGCCGCCCACGTTGTGCGTCATGAACACCGCCGTACCCGGGACTCGCACTGGCTTGGTGTTCGCCAGGTCGTCCATGAACATGTCCAGCGGTAGTGTGCTCTTGATGACCGAGGCCTTGAGTGCATCTCGGCCGCGGCTCCACGTGGTCATCAACGCAAACAGCCCGGTCGCCACCGCGAGTGGGAACCATCCACCCTGCTTGATCTTCGCAAGATTCGCCGCGAAAAACGCCAGGTCCACACTCAAGAACACCGTCACCAGGCCTCCCGCACTCCACGCAGACCACTTCCAGCGGTTGCGGGCGACGGAGTAGAACAAGATCGACGTGATCGTCATCGTCCCGGTCACCGCGATGCCGTACGCGGCGGCCAGGTTGGTCGAGTGCTTGAATGCGAGCACGAGGGCCACGCATGCGATCATCAACGCCGTGTTGATCTCTGGCACGTAGATCTGCCCGTGGGCTTCGCCCGACGTGTGCACGATTCTCACACGCGGCCAGAAACTCAATTGCACCGCCGACTGGGTGAGCGAGTACGCGCCCGAAATCAGGGCCTGCGAAGCGACCACCGTCGCGATCGTGGCGATGATCACCATGGGAATCACAAACGGTCCGGAAATCAGTGCGAAGAAGGGATTGGCGACGGCCGTGCGGCACGCTGCGCTGTGCGGATCGCTGCACTGGTGCAGCAGCATCGCGCCCTGCCCGAGGTAGTTCAGCAGCAAGCTTGGGAGTACCACTGCGAACCACGCCGCGCGGATCGGTCGCTTTCCGAAATGACCCATGTCTGCGTACAGCGCCTCGCTGCCGGTGACACAGAGCACGACCGAGCCAAGCACCAAGAACGCATGGAGCGGATGCGACGCGTGCGCAAAGAATCCGATCGCGTGCCGAGGATCGATCGCACGAAACACGCGAGTGTCCCGAGCGATCCACGGTGCACCGGCGATCGCGATGCTCACGAACCACACCAGCGTCGCAGGACCGAAGATGGCGCCGACCTTGGCGGTGCCACGGCGCTGTACGAGAAAGAGCGCGATGAGGATGCCAATCGTCACGGGCAGCACGAACGGGCGGAACTTCGTCGTCGCAACTTCGAACCCTTCGACGGCCGAAAGGACCGAGATCGCCGGCGTAATCAATCCCTCACCGTAGAGCAGCGAGGCGCCGAACAGCGCGAGCAACACGAGCACGGCCTTGCCTCCGCGCTGTCGTTCCCGACCCGGCGGAAGGATCAACGAAAGCAGTGTGAGAATTCCGCCCTCGCCCCTGTTGTCCGCTCTCATGATGAACGACAGGTATTTTACGGTGACGACAAGCATGAGCGACCAGATCACCAGCGACATCACGCCCAGGACGTGTTCCGGATCGGGCGCAACGCCGTGCGGCAGCGTGAAGCACTCCTTGACCGCGTACAGCGGCGACGTCCCGATGTCGCCGTACACGACACCGAGCGCGGCAAGCGCGAGCGGGGCGAGTTTCCCGTGCGCGGGGCCTGGGGGGGCTTCCGGCGACGCCGGTGCGGCATCCGCCGGTGCGGCCTCAGCGGCGGGTTCGGTCATGGTCTGCATGGGGTGCTACCGCGATCGGCCCGCGGTGAGAAGCGGGATCGCGTCGTTCGAGTTGCGGTCAACCTGCGCGGCTCAGTCGCAATGAATTCGCCACGACGGAAATGGAACTGAGCGCCATCGCGCCGGACGCGAGCATCGGTCCGCCCAACCGGTCCAAGAGGCCGAGGACGGCGATCGGAATCGCGCACGCGTTGTACACCAGCGCCCATCCGAGGTTCTGGAAGATCAGGCGTCGCGTCCGCCGCGAGATGTCGATCGCGCGGAACACTGCGCCAGGATCCGAGCGCATCAACGTCACGGCAGACGCGTGAATCGCGACGTCGGTGCCTGAACCCATCGCGAAGCCAACGTCTGCGGCGGCCAGCGCCGGCGCGTCGTTGATTCCGTCGCCCACCATCGCGACGACGCGTCCTGCCGCTCGAAGCGCTGCGACGTACGCGACCTTCTCGCCCGGCGTGGCGCTCGCGCGGACGTTCGTTCGCGCAATGCCACAATTGTCCGCGACGGCGAACGCCACGGCCTCGCGATCTCCGCTCAGCAAGTGCACGTCGATCCCCGCGCGACGCAACTCCGCAACGGCGGCTTTCGATTGCGTGCGCACGCCGTCCGCCAGGCCGATCGCGCCCACCGCATCGCCGCCGATCCACACGACCGCGGTCGTGAGCCCCGCGTGCGCCATCGATTGGACGACTGCCTCGATCTCGCTCGACGATTTCGCCTCCACACGATCCGCCGCCGTCCACGACGTCACGCGCACGGGCACTCCCTCGACGCGGCCTTCGACCCCGCGTCCCGCGATCGCGTGAACGCCGTCCGCCTTCGGAAACTCGAGCCCCTCGCGGTGAGCGTACTGAACGATCGCTCGCCCGATCGTGTGCTCGCTTTCTTGTTCGACCGCTGCGGCCTCGCGAAGCCACGCAGGTGGCGCGGTCTCGCCGGGCGGCGTGTGGCCGTGAACGGACTCGACCCGCTGCACGGCGGGCCGCCCCTCGGTGAGTGTCCCCGTCTTGTCGAACACGACGTGCGTGATCCTGCCGGCCGATTCGAGCGCGGACGCATCTCGCAGCAGCACGCCGCGTTCGGCCGCGCGACCCGTTCCCGCCATGATCGCCGTCGGCGTCGCGAGCCCGAGCGCACACGGACACGAGATCACCAGCACTGCAATGGCCCGCAGTACGGCCTCCTGGAGTGTCGTGTGCAATCCGAACCGTGAGAGCACGAACGTCGCGATCGCCACCGCGATGACCGCTGGGACGAAGACGGCCGCGACTTGATCGACCAGCCGCTGCACCGGCGGCTTGGAGCCTTGCGCGTCTTCCACGAGACGCACGACGTGGGCGTGCACCGTGTCGCGACCGACGCGCGTCGCGCGAATCGTCAGAGCGCCATCGCCGTTGGACGTTGCGCCCGTGACGGCATCGCCCGCGATACGCGCCAGGGGCGTGGACTCACCGGTCAGCATCGACTCGTCGACGCTCGACTCGCCCTCCAGCACGACGCCGTCGGTGGGAATGCGCTCGCGCGGACGCACGCGAAGAACGTCTCCGACACGAACGTCTTCCACCGGCACGTCGCACTCCGCTCCACCGCGTACCACCCGCGCGCGCGGGGGTCGCAGGGCCGACAGTGCGCGAATTGCGGCACCCGTGCGCCGTCGTGCGCGCGATTCGATGAACCGACCGAGCAACACGAGCGTCACGATCATCCCGGCCGTCTCGAAGTACACGTGCGCAACGCCGTGGGCGCGGTGGACGAAGAGCTGTTGCAGCGAGAAACCCCATGCGGCGACTGCGCCCGTGACGACGAGCACGTCCATGTTCGCTGCGCCGTGGAGCACCGATCGCGTTGCGGCGCTCACCATCCTCGATCCGGGACCGGCGATGACGGCCGCGGCAAGAACGGCCTGCACCCAGCCGCTGTGCCGAAAGCGCAGCGCCGGGATCATCGCGAGCGCCATGAGCACCGTGGACAGCACGACGGAAACGCCGAGCCCGACTTTCTCAAGAATCGCGGCGTTGTCCTCACGCGCGTCGTCGCCAACTGCGGATGCACCGTCGGTCGGTTTCAGGGCGGGCCAGACGGCGTGGTACCCGGCGTTCTCCACCGCGACCCCGATGCGATCGCGCACGTCCGCGCCATCGTCCGCCGACACACTGGCCCGTTCGGTCGCGAGATTCACCGACGCGGCGTGAACACCCGGGACCTTGCGCAGGACGCGTTCGACCCGCGCCACGCATGAAGCGCAGGTCATCCCCTCGACACCGAACGACAACACGTCCATCGCCGGGGGGGTTATGCAGCCGCGGGGCCGTTTCGGCGAGCGGACTCGACCCCCGAATGACCCTGTTCGTTCACAGCGCTGTGTGAATTCCGGTTCACGGGCCGGCGTTTCCGGCTCGCCAACCCCGCGCCATCGCTCTGCAAAATCCTTGAGCTCGCCCCCTGACACGCGGGGAGGGTCCATGGCATGGTTCGTTCATATGTTCCGCCTGGGCGATCTTTGGTTCGCCATGTTCGGAGGCACCATGATGACCGAGCGACTCTCGCACTATACAAAGCTTTGGGTAGCCCTCGTCGCGCTCGCCGCGGCCGCGCTCGGCGGTTGCGCCCGTGAGGACTACTACTGCGACGCCAACGGCTGTTACTTCTGCGACGGCGTGGGCTGCCGCCGAGTGGCGCCGACGCCGCGAACCAATTGCACGTCGGACGCCCAGTGCGCCGCGGGCCAGACGTGCACGCCCCTCGGGTGTGCCACGACGTGCAGCGCCGTTCGCGACTGTCAGCCGCAAGGCCGTACGTGCTCGGCGACGTCCTCGGCGGACGGCGGCACCGCAAGTGGGATCTGCATTGCACCCGGGGAAACCACGACGCCGGCCTGTCGATCCAACACCGACTGCATGGCGGGCGCGGAGTGCATCAATGGAATGTGTCAGCGCACGACGACTCCCGCGTGTCGCGTCGACACCGATTGCACCGGCGGCAACGTTTGCCTGAGCGGGCGCTGCGTGCCGCCGGCCAATCAGTGCAACTTCGACAACCAGTGCGGCACAGGTCGCGTGTGCATCAACAACGAGTGCCGCGCGCAGTGCGACGCGGGACGGCCGTGTGCCCAGGGCCAGACGTGCACGGCGGGCGTGTGCCGCGACGTGACGGGCATGTGCACGAACGATGCGGGTTGCGCGTCGGGACAGCGCTGCGTGAACGGCGCGTGTCTGCAAACGTGCACGGTCCCGGGCGGAACGTGCCCGTCGATGGAACTTTTCTGCAGCGACGACGGCTTGTGCCGACCGGACACGAGGCCCCGACCGTTCTGCACGAGCGACGCGCAGTGCAGCAGCCTCGGATCACGCTGCGTGTCGGGCCTGTGCCGGGTGCCTTGCACGACGAGCGACATGTGCGCGTCGGTCGACGTGACGTTCCGCAACTGCGGGCGCATCTCGTACCTGCCGACGAACACGCAGACGTTCTGCATCACGGACCGGGAATTCCGCCCGCTGTGCAGCCGGCAGTCGGAATGCCCGTCGGGCCAGAACTGCGTGAACGGCGCCTGCCAGTAGACTCGACGCGGCCGTCGACAGGGGCTCCGCAAGCATCGCTAAGCCGCTGAGTTGATGGCGCCTGCGAAGCCGGGCGTTCCCCAGCGGGAATTCGAACGCCAAACTGGCACGTTTATGATTGTATACACATGCCAGCCATGGTACGTTTCGACCGTGCCC
>ORMF012508861.1_pt1 | contig 36433 bp, 32 predicted proteins | sample 1779871 | NCBI WGS metagenome assembly ORMF01 (sample SAMEA104232316, study PRJEB22302) | groundwater metagenome | biome: forest; feature: aquifer; material: groundwater | place: USA | collected 2011-08-07 | depth 5.4 m
CATCGAGGGCTTGCCCTTGACCAGCCATTCCGCCACCATCCAGGAGGTTGCCGCCATCGCGGTAGCCAGCCAGGTATTGACGAAGGCCAGGGCCGCCGTGCCGTTGGCTTCGAGCGCGGAACCGGCGTTGAAGCCGAACCAGCCGAACCACAGCAGCGAAGCGCCGATCATGGTCATCGTCAGCGAATGCGGCGCCATCGAATCCTTGCCGTAGCCGACGCGCTTGCCGATCATGTAGGCGCCGACCAGGCCGGCGATGGCGGCGTTGATATGCACCACCGTACCGCCGGCGAAGTCGAGCGCGCCCTTCTGGAACAGGTAACCCGCCGTCGCGGTAGCCTTTTCCGCGGCTTCCGCCGTGGGGTAGGGATCCGGACCGGTCCAGTACCAGACCATGTGCGTCATCGGCAGGTAGCTGAAGCTGAACCACAGCACCATGAACAGCAGCACCGCGGAAAACTTGATGCGCTCGGCGAAAGCGCCGACGATCAGGCCGCAGGTGATGGCCGCGAACGCGCCCTGGAAGGCGACGAAGATGAACTCGGAGATGCCGACACCTTTGCTGAACGTGGCGCCGATCGAGTCCGGCGTGATGCCCTTGAGGAACAGCTTATCGAGGCTGCCGAAGAAGGCGTTGCCCTCGGTAAAGGCCACGCTGTAGCCATACACGGCCCACAGTATGCTGATCACCGAGAAGACGACGAACACCTGCATCAGCACCGCCAGCATGTTCTTGCTGCGCACCAGGCCGCCGTAGAACAGCGCCAGGCCGGGGATGCTCATCAGGATGACGAAGGCCGTGGCGACGAACAGCCAGGCGTTGTCGCCCTTGTTGACGGTGGGCGCCGGTGCCGCCGCAGGTGCTGCGGTAGCGGCGGGGGGGGCGGCCCGGGGCGCCGCCGCAGCCGGAGCAGCGGCTTCCGCCGCTGCGGGCTTGTCGTCGGCGGCCCAGGCGCTGGAGGCGCCGCCGGCGATGCCGACGGTCAGTGCCGTCAGCAGGATTGCGAGATATTTTCTCATTTCAGATCTCCCGGGAGCTTAGAGGGCTTCCTCACCGGTTTCGCCGGTGCGGATGCGGATGACTTGTTCGACGTCGAAGACGAAAATCTTGCCGTCGCCGATCTTGCCGGTGCTGGCTGATTTTTCGATGGTTTCGATGACCTGGTCGAGCAGATCGTCGCGGATGGCGGCTTCGACCTTGACCTTGGGCAGAAAATCGACGACGTATTCGGCGCCGCGATACAGCTCGGTATGACCTTTCTGCCGGCCGAACCCTTTGACCTCGGTAACGGTGATCCCCTGCACGCCGACGGCGGCGAGAGCCTCGCGTACCTCGTCAAGCTTGAACGGCTTGATGATGGCGGTGACGAGTTTCATGGCTGATTCCTTTAATAATTGAAGGTTGGGTTGCCTGCCCGTGAAACGGATTCCCAGGCACGCAAAGCGCTTGCAGTCCCGCCGACGCCGGCCGGGTCGGCGGCGGAACTTTCAGTCATCTGTCTGTCAGAACGTCTTTGAGAAACTCAGCACGGCGGTGCTCTTGCCGGCGTTGTAATTCACAGCACCGGCGACGCCACCGCCCCAGCAGTAGGGCTCTTGCGCAGCCGTGCGGGAACCGCCGATCACGGCACCGCAGTCATCCTTGGCGTTGGTCGTCGATGCAGCGAGACCCACCACGCCGAAGCCGACGTCCTTGGTCACACCGATCTTGTAGTCGGTATAGGAAGCATCGACGTAGCCTTTGACTTTCTGATGTCCGACGTGACCCGCAACGCCCCAGCCGTCGCCCAGATCGTAGGCAGCGTTGAGCTCGAGGTAGCCGCTGCCCGAGGTCTTTTCGTTGGCGGTGGCCGACGGAGTCTTGGCCCAGCCAAACAACGCTCCCAGCGAATGCGAATATTTGACCGTCAGCCACTTCCAGCTCAGCGCCCCGTAAACCTCCTGCGTGTCCTGTTTCAGGATGCCGCCCGGCGTCTTGTTCTTGCCGGGATAGTTGTAGGTCAGCAGGCCGACGTCAAAGCCCAGGTCGCCCGTGATCGAACCCTTGTAACCGCCATAGACGTCGATCTCCAGACCGGCGCTGGTGGTCTGCGTCGCGCCCGGCACATTCAGACCATCCTGAATCCAGCTGACATTGGACGCCCAGGTGCCGGCGTAGAAACCGCTGGAGTGGGCGTAATCAAAGCCGCCCTGCAGCGCCGGGTTGCCGGAGGTCTGGGAGATGCCGCGATACAGATAATCGGTCACCAGACCGACGTTGCCGGTGAAGGTGTGCGGACTGGCAGGCGCAGCAGCCTGAGCCATTACGACGGACGGAAGGGAAACGAGGCCAGCAACGGCGGCTGCGATCAGGGTTTTGCGCATGTTAATGCTCCTTGGAAGAATGGAAAAATTACAGCTTGCTTTATGCAGAGACCGTGCCAGACAATTAACCTATTGTTAATAAACAAGTTGATGTCAATTTTCAACGCAACATCGATGCCGCCGCACCAAACCGAACCTTCTGCGCAAGCGTGGTGCACCATTTCGGTGCAGGTCGGACCCGAGGCCGGCCTGCCGCCTCGCTGTGCTAGACTTTCTTCGTCAAACCAACGCACTCCAACACCATGCTCAATCCAAAAATGCTCGATGAAATGTCTGCCCGAGTGTCCTCGCTGCTGGCGGCGACACCGGCCGGCGACATCGAGAAGAACCTGCGCGCCACGCTCGCCGGCCTGTTCGCCAAATTGGATCTGGTGACCCGCGAGGAATTCGATGTGCAGCGTGAAGTTCTGACCCGTACGCGGGCAAAACTCGAAGCGCTCGAAGCGCGCGTCTCCGAACTGGAATCCCGCAGCCCACCCGCACCCGGCCGGACCTGAAGGCCTAGATGTCGCTCGCCGTTCTCCGCTCGCGGGCGCTGGCAGGCCTCGCAGCCCCGGAAGTGACGGTCGAAGTCCATCTCGCCGCAGGCCTGCCCTCATTCACCCTGGTCGGCCTGCCCGACACTGAAGTCAAGGAAGCGCGCGACCGTGTCCGCGCCGCGATCCAGAATTGCGGCTTCGAGTTTCCGCAGCGGCGCATCACCGTCAACCTCGCGCCGGCCGATCTGCCCAAGGAGTCGGGCCGCTTCGATCTGCCGATCGCGCTAGGTATCCTGATCGCCGCCGGGCAGCTCAAGACGGCCACGCTCGACGACCACGAATTTGCCGGCGAACTCGCCCTCTCCGGCGAATTGCGCGCCGTGCGCGGCACGCTCGCCATGTGCGCCGCGATCCGCCAGGAAGCCGGGCCTTGGCACGACACTGAGCAAAACGCCGCGCGCGCCTTCGTCCTGCCCCTGGCCAGCGCCCCGGAAGCCGCCCTGATCCCGGGCATGAACATCCTGCCGGCGCAGAACCTGCTGCAGGTCTGCGCCCACCTCGCCGGGCGCGAAGCACTAACGCCCTTCGCCGTGGCGCCAGCGCCGACTTTTGCACACTACCCCGACCTGTCCGACGTCAAGGGCCAGGCCCCGGCCAAGCGTGCGCTCGAAGTCGCCGCGGCAGGTGGGCATTCACTCCTGATGAGCGGGCCGCCCGGCGCCGGCAAGTCGATGCTGGCACAGCGCCTGCCCGGCCTGTTGCCGCCGATGACGGCGATCGAAGCCTTGGAGAGCGCAGCGGTGCATTCGCTGGCCGGCAGCTTCCGCATGGCGCAGTGGAACCAGCGTCCGTTCCGCGCCCCGCATCACTCGGCGTCGAGCGCCGCGCTGGTCGGTGGCGGCGGTACGCCGCAGCCGGGCGAGATTTCGCTGGCGCACAACGGCGCGTTGTTTCTCGACGAACTGCCCACCTTCCAATTATGCCGATAAACCCCTTCCAGGCTCCAAGAATGGACGGAGATGCTTGCGAGACAAGGGATTCGGGAAAGGGTCCAATAATCGGTTTTTCACGAATCCTGCATTAGGTGCACGCACCACCCCCTTATTGGACTTTCCGGCATATCCCCCAAAGTCGGTTACCACCAAGGGCTTAGGATCGAATGCTGCGATTACGACATCAATCGTGCATTGTGTAAATAATACTTGCATTACTTGCACGTTTGCTGTACCATTGTCTCCATTGATGCACTAATCACATGAGGACTTTGGTACTTCCATGAACACCCGCAACGCAACGCTCGTCGCTCAAGAAGGCATTACCGACCAGGATCGAATCCTGCTGTCGGAAATGTTTGATGACTACGACGCGCATGCGAAGCGCCAAGGGTTCAGGCAAAAGACCATCGAGGCGACGCACCGGACTGTTCTGGACATGCTGGCGTTCACCGGATGCGCGCCATGGTTCTGGCGAGTCGAGGACTTCGATCACTACTCCGCTCACCTCGACGACGACAGGAAGCTGAAGTCATCTACTCGGCGCAAATACCAAGGCGAGATTCGCTCATTCAACCAATACCTGCGCGATAGCGTCCAGTACAGGAACATCGTCCGCACCCGATACAAAGTCGAGATTCAGGACATCGCAGGTGCTGAGAACATACACCACAAGAATGAAGAAGAGGGACGCGGAGCAAGGGCTCTGTCGCCCTCCGAAACGGAGCACTTTTTCAGCACCATGTGGTCGCTGATCGACGACGCCAGAAAGAAGAAGGGCAGTGGCATCAAGAGCGGCCTATTGCCTCTGCTTCGTGACCTCTGCATTTTCATACTGGCCTACCACTACGGCCTGAGGGTGCATGAAGCGATGGGGGCTCGCGTGAGCAAGTTCAGCGAAGACCCGAATAATCCTCAGTTTGGGCGATTCGGATTTCTCCAAGTCCTCGGCAAGGCAAGCAAAGGGGCTGAGAAACCCAAGAGGTCAATCCCAATTACGTTCGAAAATACTCACGAGTTGTTGAAGAGCTACATGGATACGGTACGCCCTTACTTTCTTGCGACGGTAAACGCTGAAGCTCACTTGAAAGGCGTTCGGTTGGTGGACTTCATGTTCTTCAGCGAGCGCGGCAAGCCAATTGGCATGAGTTCGATTCAAGGACGCTTCAAGATGGTCAAGGATGCAGCCGGTTTCGGTGACGATGAGCGAGTGACATTCCACAGCTTGCGCAAGAGTTTCGCGACCCACAACTATCTACGGGGGATGCGTCTCGAAACCTTGCGACGCCTCCTCGGACACGCACATCTGGCAACGACCCAGATTTATCTCGATCTCTCGGATCGTCACATACAGGACGACATCAAGAGGGTACAGGCCACCGCTTTGAAATCCGCACACACAGGAGACCTAGATGACTGAACAACTCAAGATAACCCGCCGACTCGCCTGGCGCCTTCGCCACATGATGGTGGAGAGAGGCATCAATACGGCGGCGGCGCTATCCCGTCGCTTGGCCGAGATCGGATTTCCAATTCATCCTTCGCAGCTCACGCGAATACTGAAGGATCGCCCCGTCGAGATCAAAACCGAATTTATTGACGCTCTGATGGAGGTTCTACAGTGCGACATTCAGGACATCCTTCGTGCCGAGAAGTTCGACAGCGACGCGGCAACTGTTCCTGACAGATCGTCCCCTGCGCCACGTGCCTCAGCCCCGAAAAGGGCGCCTGCGCGTCGCCCGAAAAAACGTGTGTTGGCGCCTGTTCTTCCCGAGCCTGACGTGCCGCGCATGTCAATAGTCCCGACCATCTCCAAGAAGCCCGGTCCGAAGTAGGCGAAATAAACCATGCCCACAGTTGCCAACATTCAATGCGGTAAATGCCCCCGCCCGATGGCCAAGGCGCACGCCATCATCGGTGGCGTAGCGCACTGCATGACTTGCTACACCCATGTACCCATGAGGGCATGCGGTAGCTGCGGAAGAAATACTCGCCTCGATGACCACGAGGGTCGCCCCCTGTGCAAGACGTGCCGCAGGATCGGGCGCAGATGTGCTCGTTGCGACAAATCCTTGGAAGCCCACGGCACCGGCTTGATCACGGATGAAGGAGCTTTCTGCTCACCGTGCGCGGCCTCGCTAAAAGCTCCACGTGCTTGCCCTGGATGCGGAAAGTTGTCGCGGCATCTCTCCAGAGACAGCAAACGCGGTTTCACAGATCAACCGGTTTGTGAAGCCTGCCGCCGCGAAGGAAACATCACATGTGCAGTCTGTAGGAAGGACAGGACCCCTTTCGCGGTCACTAAAGCAGGAAAACCCATCTGCAAAAGTTGTGCGGCACGAGGCGAGAAGCCATTCATCTGCCCGAAGTGCAATCAGCCCGGCCAGTACCACAGCAAGAGGCAATGCGCCGCCTGCTATGCCAAAGAGTACGCGGAGCGCCACTGCGAGGCAATCTGGGCAACGTTCACTCACGATTGGGCAAAGAGTGCGGCGAAAACTTTACTGGCAGAAATGTCATTTACCGTCACCAGCCAAGTCAACGCAAAACGGGTGGAGCATGCTCTTGAATTCATCCAGAAACTCGATAAACGGTTCCCTGACCCTCTCCAGATTGGCTTGATCGATCTAATCGATACAGTTGGTCGAGAAGGTATTAGTCGCTATCTGATTGCCTACACGATTCTTACCCAGCAGCGGATCATCCCCGCCTACACAAAGGACGAAATTGATGATTTCGCCGAGCGTGCCCGTCATAAGCGCTACCTGGATGATATCGGCGACCTTTGGTGTCGTCCGGTTATGGATCGTTTCTACGCTTATCTTCTCGACATCAGCGTGCGCTACGAAAAGGCTCGGCGCGGTAAACAGAAGAAGCGGTTTGTCATGCACACACTCACAACTTACGTGAACGCAGCCAAGCAATTCTTCCTTTGGCTGCCCGACGAAGTGCATGACATTCGCGCCGTGACGCAGGAAATGATGGATCAGTTCACGCGAGAAAAACCCGGTCTTATTGGCTCTCTGTATCGCCTCGTTCGCTATCTCAATCAGCATGAGAAGTTGTTCAAGAAGTTGGAGTCCAGTCAACAGCAAGGCATGTCCCCTTCTTTCCTCCTGCTGGGGAATGGTACTTACAAGCGTCTGTTGCGGAAGTGGTCCGATCCGACCGAAGACGACGTACGTATGTGCTTGATTGGGCTTTTCATGCTGCTCTGCTGCCAGTCGAAAAAGAAGGTCAGCGAAATGAAACTGGAGCAAATCTTCTTTGACGACAAGAAGAAAATCTACAGCGTCCGGTTTGGACGTACTCCCGTTGAGATGAATGATGAAGTTGGGATCATCCTTGCTCGCTGGTTGAAAGAGAGGAAATCCATTTCACGCTTCGACAACCTTGATGACAATCCATATCTCTTCCCTGGACGGATGCCTGGCGAACACTTTTCCACGTCTGGCATCGATTATTACCTCAGAGGCGAGAGGGTAACATCACAAGCGCTTTTCGCGACCGCTGTCTATAAAAGCTTCGTGAATGGGGTTGGCAGTCCGAAGACTTTGATTGAGTCTTACGGAATCGCCAGGGAAACAGCGATGAAATACTGGTATGAGTTCGACCCGACCGTCCGCAATGACGTGAATCGAATGCGCGAGCTTGAGAAACTTGAATACGATGCCGCCTAACTGCTGGTCGCTGTACCTGATCGAGTGCCAGAATGGCGCGATCTACACCGGCATCAGTCCTGACGTCGATGCGCGGTACGCTGTGCATCTGGCTGGCAAGGGCGCACGCTACACGCTGATCAACCGACCCTTGCGCCTGATCGGGCACATACCATTCCAGGATCGGCGTCGCGCTGCTCAAGCCGAGGTCGCCTTCAAGAAGCTGACCAAGTACCAAAAGCAGGATCGGATTGGCGAGTTCCAGAAATCCTATCCAGAGCCACTAACCGATCACCGGGACCTGATATATGGCGAGGACTTATGAAGATTCGGGTTTCGAATAAACCCGCTGCCAACGATCCGAGTATCGACCCTGTGCTTACGTTCGTACTGCGCTTTACGCGCCCTGTGGCGCTCTTAGGCGCCGCTGTTTCCCTAGCTGCCATCGGATGGGCGTTAAGCCTCTAGCGAGCCTACTGCTGGCCATAGCGCTTGCCCTGGCAAGCTTGGCTGCCCATGCCGACTTCACCGGTAAGGTGGTGGCAGTGGCGGACGGGGACACCGTTACCGTTTTGCGAGACCGGCAGAGCGTCAAGGTCCGTCTTATGGAAATCGACGCGCCGGAGAAGGCGCAAGCATTTGGAAATCGTTCCAAGCAATCTCTGTCGGCGATGGTCTATGGCAAAGACGTGCTGGTGGTGGAGCATGGCACCGACAAATATCGGCGCACTCTCGGCAGGATCTATCAGGACCGGCTTGACGTTAATGCTGAGCAAGTTCGGCAGGGAATGGCCTGGGTATATGACCGCTATGTCACCGACCGAGGACTGTATGCGCTTCAAGATGAAGCCAAGGCGGCAAAGCGCGGGTTGTGGACAGATGCGGATCCAATGCCGCCGTGGAAGTGGCGACACAAATAGTTTCGCGCTCAAACACTGAAGTGGAATTGACCGCCAGCAGGATCCCCTGGTTCGATGGTCGCTTATCCTTTCTTGCTCGCCAGTAACTGTGGCACTGTCGTATTGAGAACCTCGGCAATCCGGAAGAGGATCAGTAGAGACGGATTGGCAATCCCGCGCTCAAGCTGCGAAACATAGGTTCGATCCACGTCCGCAGAGAGCGCCAACGCCTCCTGCGACAAACCAACCTTGGACCGCCCTGCCCTGATGGCAGCTGCCAGGTTCTCACGAAGTTCATCGAAATCTCTATCCACCCTGAGAGGATGAATAGTATGCGACTACGAATCCACGGAATATAATCTACAGCGTACCGCATGCCTGCGTACTTTTCGGAACGCATATCCTCACCAAATTCTCGGGATTAATCATGACCAACAAGTTCACAGGTCAACACTATTTTGGCCTGATTGCAATGTGTGCCGTTATCTACGGCTGGTATGCGCCATGGGTTCTCTTGGATGGCAATATGTACCAATCCGGAGAGCACATAGGCGGGAGGGCATACCTATTCCTGGTCGCAGCGGCCGTCTATGGAATAACGCTGCTCATCAGGCAGTACGAAGTGGCATGCCTGAGCGCACTATCCATAAGCATCTTTGCGTTTGGTTGGCACTTCTCTGCCCATGCCAATGGTTACGCTTTGCCTTTCATGGGTTTCTTCGGCTTGGCAATGCTTAACCCAGCATCCGTCTTATTGTCGGCGGCTTTCAACGATGTCGAAAACAAGACTCCCTTGCAAAAAGCTTATTCCACCTTTCCACCTTTAACGCTAATAGCCGTGCTCGTAGGCATGGTCGGAAGCATCTACTTGTCGTTTTCGCACAATGACGGCGATACAACCAAAGCAACTGCAAAAAAGGATGTCGTTCGGCAACTTCCTGGAATCGCGGATGCGCATGCGGCGCGTGATCGCAAGGACTACGTAACCGCTGTAAAGCTTTATGAGCCATTGGCTGCGCAAGGGCTTAGCGAAGCCCAGCTTAACCTCGGCCTTCTCTATCACTTCGGCAACGGAGTTTCTCAAGATCACAACAAAGCGGAGCAGCTATACCGCCTCTCAGCCAATCAGGGGAATAGTTGGGCCTTCCACAACATTGGGGTGATATACGAACATGGCCAGGGTGGGGTTCCCAAGGATCTTTCCAAAGCTTTGGATATGTTTCGTAAGGCGGCTGACTTGGGGAATGCGCAGTCGCAGGCAGTGGTCTGCAATCTGTACATGGGGATCTCAGGGGTACCCAAGAATCACGCAGAAGCATTCCGCTACTGCAAGATGTCGGCTGACCAAAATGATTCGCTGGGCTTGAACAATCTTGGCGTACTTTACGAAAACGGATGGGGCGTAAAGAAGAGCCGAGACGAGGCATTCAAGTTGTTCAGCGCATCGGCGCTTCAAGGCAACGAATTGGCTAGGGAAAATCTGAGTGTGTTGATGAAAATGAAGCTTTAGCTTTGATGCTGGATTGCCCCCACTTCTGTTCCCTGCGTCCAGGGTAATCACCGAGAGCTTAAGTCGCCAGAGCCATAGTCTGTGCGGCGCAGCTGGTGCTTTAGCGGGGGATCAAGATCGCCCTGAACTCGGCGGAAGCATCGTCGCTGGTCACATCGATCAATCGGAATCGCGCCCCCAGTAGTGATACGTAGGCGGCATTTGATGTCCCAGGCTGGTCATGTAAAACAATGCATCGGTCGGCGGGCAAGTCTCCTTGCCTCACTGCTGCATCAAAAGTGTTGCTGGTATCCGCGACCGCCGCGCTTATTTCTTCCGGACTTGCGTCAAACGAGATCAGCTTTACAGCCAAGCGCCCGGACCGTTGAGAGTCCCAGAAATGTGGAAAATGAAGAAGGCACGAGACGTTCCCGTCCGGGCCGAGCACTTCAATCTCAGCGTTTTCATTGAACCCATCAAAGGCGTGCAATTCCGACATCCCGAGCTTCTCGCGCACCTTGGCGTGAAACCTCGCTCGCTTAAACGCCGGCTTGCGCCCAACCACCTCATCGAACAGCCTATCAGCAACATCGGCTAATGTCTCTCCCGTGTCGATCACCTCATCACCCTCAATTGAGGCAATAACAGGTTCGCCGCGTGCCTTCAACCGGCGTAGAAAAGTTAGGCACACTTTTCGGTTAGTCTCGAACTCAGCAGCAATTCGTCGAAACCAGTCTACCCACTGCTCGAACACCCATTCGTGGTTGGCGACCTCGGGGACAGCAAAATGAATAAGCCAACGGTCAATATCATCGTATGGCGTGCGCCCTTGTAACGATCCAATCATCCGAAGCTCGGCGTGCCCGTACTGATGGACCAGGACACCTATGGACTTTGGCTCAGGAAGTCCGTGATCCAGCACAATCTGGATCAGATGGTAATGCGCGTAGCTCACCAGAAAAAGATCTTGGACTTGTTATCCTCGACGATGGACAGGAGCCGATCCCGTCGAGTACAAAGCGCATCGGCAAGCGCCTCCTGTTCATCAACGCTGACCCGCCGAAAGATATCGCCGAGCATGCATGCGCTGCGAATCACGCTATCTGGCAATTCCTGGATTCGCTTCACATACTGTTTCACGCGGGCAATTTTGATTGGTGCCTGCTGGAAAAAAGGGTGCTCCTCCACAATCAGAGCATCGCTTCCTAGCCAATCCAAACTGTCCCCAGGCTCCAACGTACAATCCAGCAAACAGTGGCTGTGGTCAAAACCTGCAAAGAAATTCATGTTCTTACGGCGCATGTCTGCTTTGAGATTTCCTGCGCGGTCGACATTGCCGATGAAAATATCAAAGGCCACCAACGACGCGGCGTGATTTGGGAATGCCTCCGCAGCTTCTCGCCATTGACTGTCGAGTAAATCCGGTAGGGCGAAATTCACTGCGCCCACCATCAGGCTCGCAAATCCATCTCCCCGCTCGGCAGCCACCAAGGCCCCTGCTGCTATCGGCGCACCGACTATGAGACCGAGTCGCATGGCGACCAATTCGTCGTAGACGCAATTTGGCGCATCTGAAGAGCTATCGAATTTGAGTACGCCGCGCAGGGTGCAATAGTAAGGCGCCGTAGAACCTTCCCCAACCTCCTTTCCGATGTTTCGGATTCGAATGGGAACAGGCTGTAGTCCTTGCGGTGCAATGGTTTCGATTGGCATTTTGGGTGATGGGAAATGCCCGACGGCAATACCGCCAGCTTCCCCATAGTTATGAAATCGAGTCGCAGAATAGCACTCGTTGAGTGTATTCGCCTTCGGCAGCTAACTCCCAAAAGACCGGCCAATGAGGTTTTGTAGGAAAATAACGTGAGCACTCGCAGTAAAGGAAGAGGAAGAGACAGTCGAGCGATATTCGAACGTGCTCGTCATAGGGGAAAGCAATGGATGAGCCGTTAAATTTTCCGAACTTCGAATTGCCGGAAGGCAGCGGAGTCTTCATGAACTCTTTCACACCCTCTGCGCCTCTCTGGGTGGAGGGTACCTCCGGCCCCGACCAGATTGGGTGGTTCTTTGTCCATGGCAGCCTTAACTGCTGGATGGTTGATCCGCGCTACACACTCACTCAGCTAATGGTCGATTCCGACCACAATTTCCACAAATGGGATGCTGAGCGCGCTGAGTTTGTACAGATTCCCTCGCCTTTACATGAGTTGAAGGTACGCGCTGAGGCACTGAACCGCATGATCGAAAAGATCGATCTTCATGAGAGCGTGGCCGGAAAGATCAAACCGAGGATCTGGCCACTCGTCTTCATCAAAAACAAGATGCAGGTTGCAGCGCCCGCGACCTTTGACTTGAGTCGATTCACAACCCGCCAAGCGATGATCGCGAGGATGCAAGCCGACATACGGTCAACCCATCCCGAAGGCGTAACCCCCTTGGAAACCTTTGTCTCATTTACGGCCCAGGAGCTATTCATGTTCGACCTGTACGAAATGAGCAAGGCCATCGAGCCCACGAAGCCGATTATGAAATACGATGGGTTCGTGGGGACCCCCGTCGCAATCCAGGTCAATAGGGACGGCTTTGAGCCTATGGAAACGACTCCTGACGAGGACGAGTAGCGGCGCGTTGTTGCGACGGTAGCCAACATGAAGAGACGCGGACCGCGTTCTGATCGGAGTTAATTCTTGATTACTACTGTCTTCACATGGCCTAAAAAGCCTACAAGTGAAACTGAATTTGAATCGTTGATGAGTGCAGTTGACGCCCATCTGGCGTCTCAATCGTTGACACCGTTTCAACGACCGTTGAATGTACCTCGCCTTTTTTGGGAGGCATTCTCTTGGGAAGGTTCGATTCTTCCGCCCGATGAGTTAGCCGATCAAGCCGGATACGACGGCGAAATTCTTATGGCTAAAGCCCATCGCTGGTACACGCATGTCTTCGGTGAGAAACTGAATGGCGATTGGGTAATCGGTTATGCCGCTTACGCGTTAGCTGGCACCACGTGGAAGGTTCGATTCCCTGTTATCTATGGGCAGTGCCGTCTGTTTATTGATAAGGATATCTCCAACCGTGGGGTTTCTATTGGTTCAAACCGACAAAGCGCTTCATACAATATAATTTGTAGCGTTGAGGCTCTTGAACAGGGATTAGCTACGCGCTTGAGCGCCAAATCACTAGAGGAATTTTGGACCTTCTACACCTCTACGTATCGCGCCTTCGAATGGCGCAAGAGATATTGCAATGGTCACGATCTGTTCGGACAGGCCGAGAGTGATTACGCCTCATCAGTCGATGATCTGCTTAATAGAAGATATGCTCAATCAAGATGGGCGTCCTCCCAAGCAGTGGAGAAAATGCTCAAAGCGATTCTAGCGATGAGCAATGTCGCTTTTCCGAAAGGAGGGAAGGACGGGCACAATCTCATAGCGTTGTCGGATCTACTTTATCAAGCCCACGGAGCTAAGTTGCGGCACGATATCTTGAATTTGGTCCATTGCTCGCCTGCGGTACGTTATGGGGAAGAATCGACGTCCAAAGATCAGGCGATAACTGCAAACCATAGCGTTCTTGGTGCAATTGAAATGCTTATAGGGAACCGGAAAATTGAGATGCTGCTTTCTCCGAATAGTTGTAAATCTTAGACTGGGCGACGGACCTCGCATTGCTCTCTCAGCTTCTGCTAAGCTTGATTGTGTCAGGAGTTCTCTATTAGAGTAGGCAACTTCGTCCCAATTTATGAATCGCAATCGTCGCTCGACGCGGCCAGCAACAACGTATTCAGCAGATTCATCTCGTTGGATGCCATGAAGTATCGATCATCAAAAACGAGATCGAGCTTGAGCGGATTGGCCTTACCCACACTTGCAGCCCAAGGGAAATGCTGAAAGCGAGGTAACGGTGGGATGACCGCCGAAGTCGCTGAAAGTGACGAGGCGATTGAGTCGAGCCATAGATCTGAATCGGTCAGGTAGAACGGTCGCCCATCAGTCGTCTCATCCGTGTTCACAAACTGCATGTAACCGGTTGGAATTCCGACCCAAGTGTTGGGCGACTTCAGATCCTTCACAGTGGCATATTCACGAACCGCCATGTGTTTTTCGCGAATCAGCAGCTTCCTCAGATTGATGGCAGGGTTGCGTAAGGAAGCCGGAAAGTTCTTATCCTCATCGATTGCCCGTAGCTGCCCGAGGAGCAAACTACTCTTATCGCTCTCTTGCGTCTGCCGCCCCTCGAACGAAAAAGCCTCTTGCTTGGCGAACTGGCTCCAGTTCTCAGCAATGATTGGGCCTGCAAAGTAGCAGTGCTCAGGCAGAGATTTGTCTGTCGCGAAGACCAATAGCGAGCCGACTGCGTTCACGACAAATGAATGCATGGATTCGAAATCGGTTTGCTTCGCAAATGTTCGGTTGTCACCATCCGCGCTCATCCCCGCTGCATTCAGCCTCGGGCGCGAGAAAAGCTCAGCAACGTTGGCCTGGGCAGCTTTAATCAGGCGTCTGCGGTCTTCGTCGGGACTTCGGCGTGTGAAAACGTCAGCCTCTTCAATAAACTTGGTCACATTCGATGACATCAAGCTCACCATTTCTTCTGTCCCGACCGCACCAACCGGAACAAGAGCGAGAGATTGGCGCAGACCGGCGGCACCGGTGATGCGTGTCCAGATCGTCGCCCGAAGCATGACCAGCAGTGTCATCAGGTCAATCGACTGCCGAAGCCATTGGCGCTGGTCGATGACTTGATCGGAGACAGCAAAATCTTCCACGAGCATGACCAGATGACGATCAGCATGATCGCCAGAAACCTCTTTGCCGGGGTCGTCGGTGTACTGGCCTCTACCCCGATAGATCAACTGTGCAATCTCCATCAACGATGACTCGATGTTGAAGCGCGGAACGTTGGCGATGATCCAGTCCGTTCGAGGAAACGAGACTCCTCTGGCACCTGACGAGGTCATAAGGAAGACCTTGATCGAATCTCGGAGCTTTGGTTCGATAAGCTGCTTTCGTCGCCATCCGGGCACCGAAGAATCCAGTATCTGAACGTTGGCCATGTCCAGTTCGATATCTTCCATCTTGCAAAGGCGACCGCGTAAATCGCTTAGGAAGCGCTTGTCCTGCGCGAAATAGATAACTTGTACGGCGCCAGCAGCAAAAGCTTTCTGAATTTCATAAGACGCCGAGTCGAGGGCGGAATCCTCAGCTACTCTTCGAATTGCCTGTCGCGGGGTTTCCAGCGAGCCATTCTCAAGTTCTTCGATGCGGACGGACGTGAGCTTGGTTTGGTACCTGATATGGAGAGATTTTGCCGGGAAGCTATTTGCCATAACGTGTAGCGTCGATCTGAGTCTGTCGCCAACTTTCACATCCGTTACGGCAATGCGGAAGCACCCTTCACCTGCGGAACGGGATACGAGAACTTTGTCTGGCGTTCGCTCACCTGCATTGAGGTAACGCGACAGAACGATTTCATTACCGAGCGATGCATCCGACGCAATCAACGTAACAGCAAATGGACTTGTCTCGCCTTCGCTTTCAAAGCACTCCAAAAACTCTGTGTGGAGCCATCGGGCAACCGCGTGCAGAAACGGTGCTCCAGCGCCATCGCCGGCCAGTTCGTCGACCATGACGAGAATATTCGGCATTCCCTCGGCAAAACGCTTGCGCTCTCGCAGGCCAGCCTTGGATTCAGCCTTATTTTCGAATAGATGGGATAGGGCATTAATCGTCGTTTTGCCGCCGCCTCGCTCGCGAAATCCCTGCAAAGCCGCAGTCAGAACGACTCGGTCCAAGGATGGATTAAGTTGCATCAACTCGCGCGTTGTCTTGGCAAGCCCCTGGAGGACACCAATCCGGTGAGCATCGGTCACCCGATCTTCCAGCTCTGAAACCATATTCTTCGCCACTGTTGCCCCGGCGTGGTTCGAATCGATCTCGGTTTCCTCTTCTGGAGTGATTACCAGGATGCTTCCAGTGCTTGACACCTTAAGGCCCTCAACCCCATCAGCGATCACCGCGCCATCGATGTGTCGGGGCGTAGACAAACCCTTCTCAACTAGGGTGTCGTGGTACCGTTTCGCAGCGGCGTTTAATTGAGCATTCGAGGTGAGAGCAAGAATGCCAGTCGATTTGCCATCTTGTCGCGCAAGGCTTTCGGTTACATCTCGGTTGAGAATGACGCGTGGACTGACATAGACGAAAAGGTAGCCATCGCTGGTATCGCCGAGATATTTCCGAACGGCTGTCGTCTTTCCAATACCGGGATTCCCCTCCAGGGCAATGACATTCATCGCCCCTTTCTTGGAACGACGGATGCCAGCAACGGTCGCCGCTGCGTGGAGGTCTCGCAAGGACACATTCTCGGCATCGCCAACGAAGTCGCGTACTGCCGACATCACGGTGGCCTTGCCCGAAGAACCAAAATAGGCGGTAATGGCATCGGTGTCTTCGACAAGGCTCGATACTTCACTGGCGCTCAACATCGTCATTGGATTGGCGAATTTCGGGATCGACTCCGAAAACTCGAATACGAAGTCTTCGCCAGGGATCGGCTGCCTGGCCAAGTCCTTCATCCCGATTTGGAGAGCCTTGGGCAGCTTGCGCCGGATGCTGTTGAAGACGGCCTCGACCTGGCGCGTGAGGCCGGCCTCATCGCCGTCCGCGAGCTTCTGTGCACTACGGTAGGCGGCACCAAGCTGTTCCATCAAACTCGCTCTCGGGTCACTGGCGCCAACACGTCGATAGTAAGCAGCCAGACTTTCCAAGCCATTGGGTGTGATGGCGAGCGCTCGGGCAAGTATCGGCTTCGCTCCTGCGTCGGTAGCAATCAGCAAACGGGCGAACGTATCTACGTATGAAGAGGCTTGGCAAAGCTTGTATAGAGGCTTGTTGTCGCCGGAAAGAGCGGATAGGTGATGGCGGATGTCGTTCGAGAGGTCGAATGCCTCGCCGTCGACTTCGGCAGCAACCCTTGCGAACACGCTTCTGGAATCGACTACCCGACGGTGGCGAAGCAACTCGTCGAGGTGTGCTTCCTGCGTTCTGAAATCACCCATCTCCCCCGGCATGTCGTAGGAGTATTCCTGGATCAGAATGTGATCGTCATTCGATTCACCTGACAACCAGAGCAGAAAATCGGCGTTGGCAGGCTGCCCCTTTCCCGAGATGTCACTGGTGGCGACAGACGGTAGCCTCAATGCCTTGCGGAAGGCGTCGGCGTTCGCCGCTCTGGCCTCTGCACTGCCGGTGCTCTCACCTGGCATGGTCAGGGGGCACCAAATACCGCGTAACTGTAGTTTCTTGCGGGTCAGCGCTTTTCCCGGCGCTTTGTCGATAGCACGAAGATATTCGCGCGTGGCGGTGTAGCCAAGTCCGAATGCCACAAGTGCCAAGTGATCAAAGGCGGCTTTGGTGACCTCTCGTTCCCGCTCGTCCAGGATATCGAGTTCATTGACCAAGGCACTGGATACTTTGAGCAGTTTGATTTCACGCCACGCGGAAATCGACTCATCCTCCGGCGTGAGAATTTCCGACTCAATCAGGCAGGCGAGAACACCCCGCTTCGTAAGGATCTCATATGTCTTGCCCCATAACTCTGCTTGCTTCTGAAAGGGCAGACCGCTCACTTTCCTTCCTTGTGCAGAACAGCCGTTGCATGGGCTAGGACGGCAGGAAATGACAACAAAACCGCCTTCTTGCCGCGCCGTCTGGTCATGATTGGAATTTCACCGGCCGCAGCGGTCGTTTTGGGTGACGCCCAGTCGAAGGGGTCAAGGACTGGAAGCAGGTTGCTTCCGGCCGCCGGCTTCTCACTCTCCATGAAGTGCAACGCTCTGAGAACCGAGATCAAGCTTTGATGAATGCTTTGCCCTTGGCCGATCCCAAGAATGTTCTGACGAATGTCTTCCTTCCGTCCGAGGTCAGAAACCCGCTGCTCGGCGTCGAAAAAGTAAGTGCAGAACCCGGATTGCGGGCGATGCTCTTCGCCGACCACCGCCAAGGTTGCAAACGTGTAGATGGGCATCAGGCTGCGCAGAATGTCCTGCGCCATCCGGTCGTACATCGCCTGGTGATCGGCAAAGCTCGTGACTTCGAATCCGCTCTCCGAACTGCTCCGTTTCCTCAACCTCGTCGCGGGAAACACGTCACGCCGAAGCGGGTAGAGATGAACCGACGGGAATCGACGAGTCGCATCGTCCAGGAACTCAAGTGTGCCGTGTGGAGAGTGACGCTCTGCTGCTCGGCCAATGTGGCGATTTCCAAAATGATGCGATAGCAGCATGATGTGCTCGAATCCTGCTACCTGTAGGCGAGCGATCTCTTCAAGAATTGCAGACGGTGCCTTGAAGTCCTTCCTGCTTTCGACCAGGCGCGATCCCATCGAGTCCAAACGCAGGACGCCCACGCCATCTTCTCGCGATGCCGTGTAGGTTCGACTGACGAACATATACCCATCCGCATCCGGAAAGGAAGGATGGGTGTCGGTAGGCCGCGTCACATAGGTGATCAGGGCTACGCGATCCAAGACGCCCTTCATGGGGAAATGCAACGTTTGGCCTCCAAGCAAGGCACATAGGGCGCCCTTCTTCTTCCAGCGTCCGGTTGGGTCGTTGGCGGATATGTCAGTGGTCAGGCCCTGAAGCTTGACCGGCAGTTCTCTCGATAGGGCTTTTTCGAGGGCTTGGCTGATACTGTAGATAGCGGAATTCCCATCGTTGGCATCGGCCTCGCGATCAGCCTGCTTGCCCGCCTGTTGAAGCCGCAGAAGAGTGGCAGACAGGGGGCCGGTAGTTGAGGCTTTCAGTCGATGAATCAGTTCCCAGAGCGTGATGTAGGTGACCAAGGAGAATCCGATCAGCGACGCTGTGCGCCTGTACTCCTGGGGTTTCGAGTCACCGTCATTGTTCTTTTTTCCCAAACGCATGAGGCGCAGTGAGTACAGCAAATCGACGCCATTCTTTGTTTCGAATATTTGCGGGTCTGGGATTGCAATTTGGAGTCTTCCACTCTCCTTGGCTTTTTCGCATGGGATCAATCGAATCGGAAGCAAAGGGTGGTCGAGATCGCGCGACATTGGAACAAGATTCCCTGGTCCGGTAGCCACCAAGGATCTTTCCTGAATCTGAACCTCGACGACGTAAGATGCGATCCCGCCAGATGGAGCGGGCGATGACGAAATCGTGAGATGCTTGAACCATTCGATTGAATCCTCTCCGCGCTCCGTCTTTACGAGATAGTCAGAAGAATTTGCGGAGTCGATGGCTTCCCAGTCGACAATGCTGCGAGCGAGTGAGATCGTGAATCGATCAACGGTCCGTTCAGCCGTTTCCACGATGGACTTGGACTTGGTCTTCAGTATCGTGATCAGTTCCGACGCAATCTCGTTCATTACCGAGGACTTGTCCTGCAACTCCCGATGCAGCTTGCGCAGGGTTCCTATTGGATTAGCTTTCAGTTCTGCTGCAACTTTTACAGCGCTTGCGACCAAGTCATCGCCCCTTGAAGCATCAAGAGAGTCAGGCAATACCAGCCACAGGAAGACCATCTCGGCGATTGCGAACTTGGCGTACGTTTCGGCGGACGGTGACTCCAGCAAACGGTCGTGGAGTCGTTGGAGGCGTGCGTCGAAAGCAGGAAGCCCTTGCTGAGGATTTTGGCCGTTGACCCGGAAGCGATAGGAAACCTCACGCATGGTTTTGAAACCGCGCGTTGGTTCAGTCCTTGTCTCGAAAAGTTGTACCGACCATTCGGCCCACACCGGCAGGCAGTAGAAGAACGTGGCTTTGTTAAGGTGTTCGCCGAGATTGGTGGTGTTGTGCTGACCGAAGACCGAGGCGGATTCCAGCGTAAGGGACTCGCCGTCAGGTCCTGCGAATTTCTCAAAAGCCGCATTCACGCGTTGCACGTAGTCACGGAACCCTTCGGACTTGCTTTGCGCCGCAACCGCGCTCATCAACCTCATCGTGACTTGGAGCCGAACACGAGAGAGCGCTTCGTCGTCGAGAAAATCCAGGAACCGACGAATCTGGCTGCCGGGCACATTCTTCTTCGTCCGGATGCTCTCGATAATGTCCTCGACCTCGGAGGCGTCGTCTCCACGCTTGGTCAATCGCGTAGATATTCCAACCAAGAGCCGCTCAAGCCAGTCGCTCCCATCGATAACTTCGATAGCAGTGAATAGCCTTGCGAGATCCCCCGATTTTTCTTCAGCCTTGCGGTCGGCTGATGCGAAGACAACCGGTACCAATGTTGCCGAATCAGGCAGGACAAGGGCCTTTTCGCGGATCGTGGCGGCCATCTCGACGAGAGCGCTAGAAATCGTGGGCGTTAGAACGGTGCTGTAGCTTTCTGGGGGAAATGCTGCGTCAATCGCCGATGCAATGGCATCCTGTAGTTTCTCGATGGCCTTGCTCGCTCTCGGGCTTGACCCAGCAAGCAGTCTTCCTCCAAGGCGAGCCACGGTGTCTTGGGGTGGTAGCGAAACATCTTTCAGAACTGCCGAGGCCCCTTCGGGAGCGAACTGTTCCGCGAAATCAGGTTGCCCGACGAATCTGCCAATGACTGAGCAAACATCGACTGTCAGTTTGTGTCCGTCAAAGGCAATGAACTCGCCATTCTGGCCGCTCGTATTTGCAACGGCTTCGGCGAGTTGTTCGCAGATTGGGGCGAGGTCGAGAGATGGAGTCAGGTCACGAGCGGATAAGCTCGCGCCACCCCGAGTTTGAGGTGTCGTCACGGTCAGCTCCTTTCTGGCAGCTACGCCACTTCACGCAACCAGACGACCAATCTGGGAGGTGGATGTAGGGTTAAGTGAATCTAGTCTACACCAGAGTGCAGGACATAAGGATAACTTGTCCAAGGCTCACCAAGTGAGCCACCCGCAGCTTCCGCACTGAGCGAACATCCACAAGTGAGTATTCAACGCCATATGTTTGCCGAGTCACAAAGTTCAAGAAGATTTGCCATTAGGCATCAGGAAGGCCGAGGCTAGGTCATCGAACCTCGCGTACTTTCCCCGTTCTCCTGTTAGACTTGATTGTGTAACTTATTCAAAATAGACGGAAGGTGTAGGGGCTATGTATTCGCAACATGGCGGCAAGCGCTCCGGTGCGGGCCGCAAATCGATCTTCAACGAACCAACCCGCGTGGTCCGCCTGCCAGAAAGCCAGGTTGCCCCCGTGCTCGACTTCGTTCGTGCTCGGGCGATGACGGCACGGGACTCCACCAAGCTTCGATTTACCATGCCGGCCACGCCGACAGAACGTGTCGAACTGCCTCTGTTCGCGACCGGTATTCGCGCCGGCTTCCCGTCGCCGGCTGACGACTACATAGAGCATCGCCTCGACCTGAATGACTTGGTCCTCCACAAGGAAGCCACGTACTACGCCTGGGTCGAAGGCGACAGCATGGTTGACCTCAACATCCGCGATGGCGATCTGATGATGATCGACAAGGCCGTGGAACCAGAGTTGGGCGATATCGTCGTTGCAGAGGTGGACGGCCAATTCACTGTGAAGCGCTTGGGAGAACACGGCGGAGCACCGTGCCTGCTTCCGGGCAACCCGTCCTACCCGATAATTGCCATCAACCCGGATATCGGGATCACGATCTGGGGCGTCGTGGTGCGCATCATTCACGACATGCGGCAACGCCGACCGCGACGAAAGCTGTGACCGCAATCGCACTGATCGACTGCAACAACTTCTATGCCTCCTGCGAACGCGTCTTCAATCCCAAGCTTGCCGGCAAGCCCGTTGTAGTCCTTTCCAACAACGACGGCTGTGTGGTCGCCCGATCCGCAGAGTCGAAGGCGCTCGGTATTCCGATGGGGGCACCATACTTCAAGATCGAGAAGGAATTCATCAAGGCCGGCGGGCTGGTGATGTCGAGCAACTACGCCCTGTACGCCGACATGAGCAATCGCGTCATGTCGATCCTTAGCGGCTTTTCGCGGGACCAGGAGGTGTATTCGATTGACGAATGCTTCCTCAGCTTCGACGGGTTCCAGGACATCGCCCGTATCGGGCAGGACATTCGCGCGACCGTTCGCCAATGGACGGGACTGCCGGTTTGCGTTGGCGTTGGATCATCAAAGACCCTGGCAAAACTTGCCAACCATGTTGCGAAGAAGCGGCCGGAGTGGAATGGCGTCTGCAATCTAGTCGACGTGGCCGATCCGATCTCCATCATCGGCGATTTCGATGTCGGCGAGGTGTGGGGAGTCGGCCGGAAAATATCTGGGCGCCTTGCTAAATTGGGCATTACCACCGTTGGCCAGTTGGTCGGCACCGATCCGAAGCTGATCCGGCGCGAGTTTTCTGTCGTCATGGAGCGTACGGTTATAGAGCTGCGCGGGGTTTCATGCCTGACGCTCGATGACATTGCCCCGCCAAAGCAGCAGATCATGTCTAGCCGGTCCTTTGGGCAGCCGATTTACGAGCTGAAAGAGATGGAGGAAGCCGTCGCTACCTACGTCGGCCGTGCAGCCGAGAAGCTGCGGCGACAGGGAAGCGCTGCCGGCGCCATCTATGTTTTCGTCCAGACCAACGAGTTCAAGCCCAACGAACCCCAATACAACCGAGGTGTCACGGTCCCGCTGGCGATTCCCAGTGGTGACACTATCGCGCTCACCAGGTCGGCATTGCGCGGCCTGAAGGCAATCTTCCGCACCGGCTTTGCGTACAAGAAGGCGGGGATCATGCTCGTGGAGCTGGAGCCGGCAGATCGCGTGGCCACTGATCTGTTCGAAGAGGGCAATCGCGAGAAGTCAGCGGCGCTGATGCGCGTACTCGATGCGGCCAACGCGAAGTTCGGACGTGGAACGTTGCGAGTCTGCGCTGAAGGTGTCAGCCAAGCATGGACAATGAAACGGCTGCGGAAGTCTCCCAACTACACGACAGACTGGAACGACTTGATTCGGGCGACAGCCGGGTAAACTGAAATCCATGTGCGGACGCTTCACCCTCTACGGCCCAAAATCTCGCCTCACCGAACACTTCAATTTGATGGAGTGTGCCGACTTCACGCCTCGCTACAACATCGCGCCGCAGTCCGACATCCTGGTGATCCGGCAACATCCGGAGAAGGGGAGAGTGGGCGTCATGCACAAGTGGGGGCTGATTCCATCGTGGGCCAAGGATCCAAGCATTGGCGCCAAGCTGAACAATGCCCGTGCCGAGACCGTTGCCGAGAAGCCCGCCTTCCGGTCCGCATTCAAGCGACTCCGGTGCCTCATCCCAGCCAACGGCTTCTATGAATGGCAAGCGCCAAATGATGGCGCAAAGGTCAAGAAGCAACCCTTCTACTTGTCGCCAACAGATTACGACTATTTCGCCTTCGCTGGTCTGGTCGAGTGCTGGCACCCAGACGGATCAGACCGGGTTCTATCCGTGTGCGTTATCACCACCTCGCCGAATCAGGTGATGGCGCCGATTCATGACCGGATGCCGGTGATATTGCCGAACGATCTACACGACGCATGGTTGGATCATCGAAACCATGACATCGAATCGCTCAAAGGGATGCTGACTCCGGCGCCCGACAACTCGCTCCAAGCGTGGCCGGTGAGTGTGGCCGTAAGCCGATCCGGAAATGAAGGCTCAAAACTGATCAACAGGCTTGATTCTCAATGAGCATTCAGCAAACATGCCAACACTCAAGTAGAACATTAGCGATTGACACTCTCGTCGAGTACATTTCATAGATTCAATTTAGAGTGGCGAACAGCATATACGCCGAGCAATTTGCGTTTTCGATTCCGATTTTGATATACATATTGCGTTAGGCCAGACACGCACTGTTTTTGCGGCGGACGTCGAATTCGAATCTACAGAATCCGGAGAATGTTTTGATCACGCTAAATACTGAACAAGGGTTGACCATAGTCGAGAGCTGGGATGACATCGAGTCACGGCCGGGCTTTGTAACAGATCTCAATCCTTCTGATCACAAACTGGATTCGATTATTGGTCGCTACCTATTCAGGGACAAGATCAGGTGTGGTCTTTCGAATTGCCATACTCCGCATGCGAAGGGCTATATCGCCACGACAAAGGAAGGACTATCTACAAACATAGGAAAGGACTGTGGGAAAAAATATTTTGGTGTTGATTTCGAAACCATGTCGAAAAAGTTCGACCGTGATATCACTGAAGCAGAGAATAGAAGTCGGCTTTGCGGTTTTAGTCTTCAAGTCGAGGAGATTGAGAGGCTACTTTCCGAGCTGAGACAGAAGCCACGGGGAGCCGACTGGGTTTACAAAAAAACACGCGCTCTTGTTTCAGCTCGTAATGGATGCCCTGAAGAGGTTGTTCGTCGAATCTCCACGATGCTGAAGAATGGCACGAACACACTGACTACGGAGCGCGAGGCGACCTCATCCGAAGTTGACGCCCTAGAGGCAATGCAAGGTCGCACGCTTCAGCGTCCGCACGTAATCTCCGAGCCCGTAGCCGATATTGCCGGCCTTCAAGCGCTTTACCCAGAAAACGACTTGAAAGCCCTATTGGTACTCGATTTGGAAACCAATCTTCGTGAGTTCAAGGACAAAGACATTGATTCACTGACCTACGACGAACTTCGTCGCTGGACGAAATGGGCCGACAGTGTCGAGAACACGATGGAACGAGCAAACAACGCCGTAGCACTCGGCGGCGACTTGCTCACTCAAGCCAACCTAGAACCATTTAGCCGTGTTTTGGTGAAGCGTGAGGATAATGCACTCCTTCGTGAGTACCTAAGGGGATTGCATGAGGAACGAAACCCGTAGGCATAACTCGGCGGTCGACCTCGCTCCCTTCAGTCACTTGACGCTGCGCGATGAAATTGCGCAGCGTCGGTCGCCTTCACGTTGGGCGTCTTAGCCTTAGCCATTAACCACCGCTTCAGCTCATAGAAAGGAATCTCAATGTTCAAGATCGAAGGAATTGACGAACTGCAAAGGAAACTCGACGACCTTTCAAAGAAAGCTGAAGCGCTAGATGGTCATCACAACGTTCCCGTGTCAGAGCTTCTTACCGATAGCTTTGTTTCGCAGCACACGTCATTTTCATCCGCCGATGAAATGTTCATGGCAAGCGGATTCAAGGTCGAAACCCAAGAAGACTTTGCGGCTATTCCAGACGCCGAGTGGGACAACTACATTCGTTCCATTTCCAGCTTCGACGGTTGGCAAAGCATGCTCGGTGCGGCGGGGCAGGAATGGGCAAAACGGCAACTTGGTCTGTGAGTCCCAGGCGCCCAACTCAATCGTCCGCACATATGAGCCGCAATTTCAAACTGAGTCGATACGGGTGCGTTCGCTACCGCGCCCTTCCATGGGCCAAGGTCGTGTCGCAAGCAGCGATGGATGGTTACACACAAGATGGACAGATGACTGGACGTCTTGCCGATACATTGAACGAACGGATATTGCAGCCGCAACTCGATGTCATCACCGCGACGCAACCACCGGATCATTGGCCGATTCTTCAAGCAAACACCATGCGGGCTACGCGCACTGCTGCTATACATGCCGCATGGGTGCGCTTTGGGAGGCAGATTTTTGAGCTGTCGCCGAATCTCGTGTCGGCATTTCGGCTCACCGACGTTACAAGCTCTTCTTTCGAAGGTTTGCATCTACCGTATCGCGCATTCTTCTTGCACTTCGGGCTCCAAACCGACCTCGCTCTCGATGACCCAGGGCGTGTATCACCCGAGTTCGTCGACGGCGCGTACATCTTTCAAGATGCTGTGGGCACGATTGTCATCGAATTGACCCTGTCGCGCGCTGGCGAGGAAGCATCGAATCTCCCCGGAGTCCAAATCTCGATTCCGTCGGAACTCGGAAAACTTGGAGCGGACGAGGCAATCGGCCGCGCCATTGATAACGAACTGCAAGCCAACGGAACGAAAGAGGCTGCTCAAGCTTCCGGCCGTAATCTAAATCAGGAAGTCCGGGCTCAATCTGCCGCGTCGCTCGAAACGGCACGCGGAGTGTTGGTGGAAGCTGCGAGCCTGATTTCAAATGCGCTCTTTTACCTGTCTGAACCTCAGGATGATCTAACCACGAGGGTTGAGGAAGGGGCATCGCCCCACCTCGCCAACAAGGCGATTCACGGGAAGCCCAATCAGAAGCAACAAGCTAAGCAATCGCTCACGGCAGAGGGGTACGCTGTTGTCAGGTATTGTGGCGCACTGTTTCCTCATCCTGTCGCGGACGGCGACGGTTCAAAAGAGTTCACCAAGTCCCACTGGCGTCGCGGGCACTGGAGAAACCAACGTCATGGGCCGCAACTGTTGAGCATAAAGCGCATTTGGATTCGCCCGGTCTTGGTTAAGGCAGAAGTGGGGGCGCCAGAAATGGGGCGCGTATATGTCGTTTCACCGCGCAACGCCGTTTAACCCGGCGGTATGGGGGACGCTGCACGATAAAGCCGCGCAGCGCCGGTCACTTCTACCTTGGGCCTCTTGATCATGTGCGTTGATCCTTGTGCCGCCGCGAGTCCGAATCATGTTTGACTTCATTCTTGGCATTTTTGAGTTTCTTTTTAACTCGTGGTGGCACCTCGCAGGTGTGGTGCTAGGACTCTTTGCCGCTTATGGTACTTGGCACCTTGCGGCTTCAACGTCAGCTCAAATCGAGCTGACCGCACTTGCGTATGGGTTTGTGTTCATCGTTTGCATGGTGCTCGGGGCAAAAAATGATATTCCGCGCTAAATCTCTGGGCGCATCCTTGGTCGTCACATCATCACTTCGCCGTATTCCCGGCGCCGACTATTCGTTGGGGATTGCATGATTGAACGCCTTGCCATTGCTGGTGCAATTTCCGCGTATCAACGGTATGTCTCGCCGTACAAAGGATTTTGCTGCGCTCACCACGCGCTTCATCGCCGTGGCTCTTGCTCCGCCTTTGCAAAGAAGGTTGTTCTTCGCTTTGGCGTCCTTCGGTTCATTCCCCTCCTGGCGCGTCGCTTCAAGGAGTGCCAAGGCGCGTACCAGTCTCTTCTGGCACAGGCAGAGCAACCCACCGACAATGGAAAGCAAGTAGAAATTGACGGCACGACCTACAGCGACTGTCCGCTTCGACCGTGGCATCCCTTCACCAAAGATCTCGGATATTGTGGCTTCTACCCTTGCTCTTGCTTCTAGCGTCCATCGAATGGTCCTTCCAAAGCTACCCCAACCCGTCAGTCGACCTCGCTCCCTTCGGTCGCTGGACGCTGCGCGATGAAGCCGCACGGCGCCTGTCACCTTGAACGTTGGGACATGTAATGGTCCCGGTCTTTCAACCGCAGAACGAAACTGAATTAGCTTTAGCGTCAGGCGCATTGCAAGCGCACGAAATCCCTTTTTTTGTACATAACGGTGGTTTTGGCGGGCTTTACCCAGGTATGCAAGTTGGCTTGTATAACGTTCGTACAATCATGGTTCCTGCGGGCGTCTATGAACAAGCCAGAGATATCCTTAATCAATTCTTGGTAGTAGATGCGAACGTTGTCGATGAGGGCGTAGAGACTGAACCTCCTAAGAGAAAATTAATGGAACGATTTCGACTATTCGTTGAGATTCTCCTTGGTGGATGGTGCGTTCCTCGCACAGAGAAAAGGAAATCGCTATGAGCCCTAACCACTCGGGCGCCACCGTTCGCTTCGCTCTCTGGGCGCTGCGCGATGAATCCGCGCAGCACCGGTCTCCTTGAGCGATAGATGTCATGCCGCTCGGTCTCGTTGCCCTGTTTTCAGTTATTGCCGCCGGTATCGTTGTTGCCAATGTGGTCGCGTCGTTACGAATTGCACGTGACGACCTTGGTACCGTCGGTCAAAAGATTGCGCAGCTCTTGTTCGTCTGGCTCGTTCCGGTTGTGGGAGCAATCTTTGCTTTTCTTCTCACCCGCCGCAATCCGGAAAAAGGGCCTGGAATCTACGGCGGCGCGAAAGAACAACAAGACGAAACACCCACTGTTGCGTGGCGAGATTACGGTGACGCCGATTGAAGGCCCGCAAATCATTGCATCATGCCCACGCTTTCACACGATATGAGTCTCCTAGCAAGCCACTGTCCTGCTTCGGCACGCTATAGGTCACAATTGAGTATGACATCTAACCCTGCGGTCGCCCCCGTTCCCTTCGGTCACTGGACGCAAAGCGATAAGGCCGCGCAGCGCCGGACACCTCGTTAAGCCGCTATGCCCGACTACACTTGGGTTTGCCACGCGTGCAAAGAAGCCAACAATCCTGGGGCTGAGACGTGCCGAGGATGTGGTTTCCCTGCGGTGGCAAGTGCCGATGAAATTGAGCAAGTCGCTACTGGCATTAAGCGTCCCCGTCGTCAAACACGAAAGGAATGGGAGGCTGCGAGACGTGCTGATCTTGCTGCCCTACCCTTGTGGAAGAAACCTTTCGCTTATGCTCTCCAAGTTGTCCGGTTGGTCGGGGCGGTGATGATCCTGGGCGGCATCTTCGATCTTTCTATTTGGGGCCTTCTGTTCGGGCTTGGAGTTGTTGCCATTGCTGAATTGCTGTTCCGTCTATTGAAGGGAAGACCCTATGTCTGGGAGGCGTTGTAAATGTCCGCAGTAGGTTCCAGTCGCAGCGCAACACTGCGGTGCAGGGGACGCTGCGTGATAAAGACGCGCTGCGTAGGCTACGTGACGTAGTCACACACGAACACGAACCTACGCCATCTTCGAATACCCAAAAAGTAGCCACGCATTGCGTGGCTACTTTCAACACTTTAACTTAACGGCTAGCTTGATACTTTGAACATAAGCCATTCCAAATGCGGAGGTAATTCTTGACTCGCTCTCTTCGAAAAGGTCATTCAACTGTCTTTCTCCAGTATGCGCATGTTGGAGATTCAATGGGCGCAGAACGTTTTGAAGCTGAGATATCTGGTGACGTCATCATCCTTCGATTTACGGTTCGCCCTGTCAGTGGGAACCAGCAAGACGACGAAGATCACCTTCACTCTGAAGATCTGCAATCCGTCCAAATCTCTGACGACTATGTGATTGAACAGCTCACAGATTTCTTGGACAATCACCGGCCAGGCATTTCTGGAGTGCGCCTAGAAATTCTATCGAAGGGTAAGAGGCTCTTGTATTCCGTCACGCCTGGCGCGTCAGCCATCGGTTGTCTGCCCTTGCTCGTTAAGCGCATTCATGGCTAACTCATCTATCATCACGGACGCTGCCGATGTAGCTGCGCAGCGCCGCCAACCGGATATTCCGGAAACCCGCTTTACTTCACTGGCTTACAATCTGGCTATCATTTTTCTCGGGTCTGCGTGATGGGCATTGAGGACAGAGATTGGTACGATCCAAAGCAATATCGTAATAAACCTATTGATATTGCTGAGCCCCCACCACCCCGGTATAGAACTTATCTGGTTGATAGCGACCCAAACTCGCGCGCCATCAGCTGGTGGTTATCCATTCTTACGTGGGGAGCCGTACTTGTAGCACTGTATTTCGCGTTCGCCTCGTATTTTCAAAACCGGACGCCGCAGCCTAATCAGCCTCCCATTGTTCAAGGGAATGTGAAACTGACGAGCGCTTGTCCGTCTGCGGTACTTCCGGCAAACGGTTCTGTTCGAATTTTGGAAAGCGCCGTAATGAAGCGCAGCGATGTTCCTTATTCCGGTTTGTCGTTCAAGAATGACCATTCAACTGCAATCACGGCAACAATTCTTCGCGGCGAAACAAAGATAGCCTCGGTTCTGGCCCTGCCGGGACAAGTAGCGGAACTCTCCGCACCGGTGGGAAGCTACGCCTTACAACTCGCGTGGGGTACTAAATGGTGTGGTCAAGAGCGTGACTTCGAGGATCAGCATTTGGTGAACGTCACAAATGGCATTGCAAGTCAGCACGGCCAAACGACGGCAGTCCTTATGGAGTCCGATCCAGCTGCACAGTCGGGGCTACGACTGACCAACTTAACAAGACCCTTGCCTACGCCAGTTGCAGATCACCCGACCATTCAAGTTTCACCTGGAGAACTCGCCGTAAAGGCAGACCGTTTGGGGCATTTCCGAATCCCCGGCAAGGTCAATGATCGAGCGGTGACTTTTCTGGTTGATACCGGGGCCTCCTCCGTCGCCATTTCACGCAAGATGGCCAATGAGACTGGCATATACAACTGCGCATTTAACGGTTCCAGCAATACTGCTAATGGTCGAGTCGACGCATGTATTGCGAAGGGGATAGCCATTGAATTTGGCAACTTCCGTGTGCCAAACGTAGAGCTAATAATCCTTCCAAACATGGATGACGAAGTATTACTTGGCATGAATGTTTTGAAGCATATGCAGATGCAGCAAAGCAATGGCATCCTGCGGCTAACTTCCAGATGATGGTTTGTTTTCCCGCTTTTTTGGTCCAATTGTTTTGTTGAGTGTGGAGGGTAACTTGACTAAAAAAGACTGGTTGGAGACCGCTGCATATCTTGTAGCGATTGTTGGCGGTATCTCCGCAGCGGTCGTATATTTCCAAGGCGTTCGAAAAGAATCCATATCGGTAACGCGAAAGGAAATCGTGCGAACATGGACCAATGAAGGAGATATCTCCTCAAAGGAAACTAGATATATAACTCTTGAACTTGAAAACAAAGACGGAGAATTAATTGGGAGTCTTTCAACGAATACTCGCAAGAAATCGCTAGATGTCCACGCACAGGTAGGGTGGTTTTCCACCGAACTAACATTTTTCGATCTTCAAGGACGAAACGTCGTATCCGTCGCTAGCGCAAAGGTCAGTTTGGAGGGCAATAACAACCGCATGGAGTGGAGCCTTAGTGAAAACGCCACCGGAGAAGATCTTCCTCAGCAAACGGTACTTTGGCCACATGCAGCCGGAGATCTTCCCAAGTGACGCTCAACGAGTAAGGATAGACCCAGCGAATCCGCGCAGCGTCAGGTGAATTCAAACGTTATCCGTCCATGCATCCATTGCTCACACGCTTTCTCAAGATCATTGGTTATGGCGTTGGATCGCTTGTAGGTCTCGTCGCTATTTTGGCACTTGCGCTCGGGTTCCTTGTTCCCGATCTTTGCGGCAACTCCGTATTGGCTGAATCGGTTTCCCCCAATGGCAAACTGAAAGCAGTAGTGTTCACTCGGGACTGTGGTGCAACCACAGACTTCTCAACGCAAGTGTCCCTTGTGAAGGCGGGAGACACCTTGAAAAACGATGGGGGCAATCTTTTCATTGCCGACCGAGATCACAGGAAAGCCCCAACAGGTCAAAGCGGCGGCCCTGCCGTAGCAGTCCGCTGGATTTCCGATGGTCAATTGCGCGTTGAGCATCATGCCTTGGCGCGAGTATTCAAGTCTGAGCCATTGCGCCAAGAGGTTAGGGTGGAGTATGCAGTTTTCAATTAAACCGGCTGCGTGATAAAGCCGCACAGCGCCTGTCACTCGTGTGTAAAACACGATTCCCAGTAGGGGTGTAAGCGCTTGCCAAATCCAGTGCTCCGTTAGATATACTGGAATCGAGCATGTAGGGGTAGATCAAAAAGCCCCAAGCCCTTTATAAAGCCATATCCTCAAGAAACCCCTAAAAGACAACCCTTGGCTGCCCAATGAAACCAGTGATGAGAAACGTGCATAAGAATATCGGACTGTGGAGGGGATTATTGGACTTTCCCAGTACGAGTTCCAGCGCGGCGTGCTGGAAGCCTTGCGTGAGCCGCTGGAAACCGGGCACATCCATATCGCCCGCGCCGCGCGCCGCGCCGTATTCCCGGCACGCTTTCAGCTGGTGGCAGCAATGAACCCCTGTCCCTGCGGCTGGCTCGGCGCGGCCAGCGGCAAATGCCGCTGCACCCCGGACCAGGTCGCGCGCTACCGCGGCAAACTGTCGGGACCGCTGCTCGACCGCATCGACCTCATGCTCGACGTCCCGGCCGTCGACGAGGCCGATCTTGCGGCACGCGGCGACGGCGAAGCCTCGGCTGCGGTGCGCGCCCGGGTCAGCGCGGCGCGCGCGCGGCAGCAGGCGCGCCAGGGCAAGGCCAACGCGCTGCTGTCGCCCGCCGAGGTGGAGGTGCATTGCCTGCCGGCCTGCGGCGGCGCCGCGCTGCTGAAGCGGGCGATGCAGCAACTCGGACTCACCGCGCGGGCTTATCATCGCATCCTCAAGGTGGCGCGCACGATTGCCGATCTCGCCGATCTGCCCGACGGCGCGCCGCTGTCCGCCGCACACATCGCCGAGGCCGTGCATTACCGGCGCGGCCTGGCACATTGAGGAGAAACAATTGGTTGACCGATTGCGTGCTGTCGATCTGACCATTGCACAGTTGCAGGGCATCCTCAGCATTGCCGACGATGCCGTGGTCTGCTTCGACAACGAACTCCACATCATCCTGTTCAACTTCGGCGCCGAGAAGATCTTCGGCTGGTCGGCGGCGGAGGCGCTGGGGCAGAGCATCGACCTGCTGCTGCCACCGCGCTTCCGCCCCGGCCATGGCAAGCTGGTGCAGGGCTTCCGCGAGTCCGGCGCGATTGCGCGCAAGATGGGCGAACGCAGTTCGATCAGTGGCATGCGCCGCGACGGCAGCGAGTTCCCGGCCGAGGCCTCGATCTCGCGGCTGGAGACCGAGGGCTCGGTGGTGTTTACCGTGATCCTGCGCGACATGACGGCACGCGTGGCGCACGAACGCGAGCTGGAGGCCGCAAAGGAAAAAGCCGAGGCGGCGATGCAGGCCAAGAGCATGTTCCTGGCCAACATGAGCCACGAAATCCGCACTCCGCTGAATGCCGTGATCGGCATGACCAGCCTGCTGCTCAATACCCAGATCGACGACGAGCAGCGCGACTACGCCGAAACCGTGCGCGCCAGCAGCGAAGCCCTGCTGACCATCATCAACGACATCCTCGACTACTCGAAAATCGAAGTCGGCAAGCTGGAAATCGAGCGCTACCCCTTCGACCTGCGTCGCTGCCTGGAAGAGGCGATGGACCTGATCAGCGCCGAGGCCGGCGAAAAGAACATCAACCTCGCCTACTTCATCGACGACAGCGTACCCGCGTCGCTGGTCGGCGACGTCACCCGCCTGCGCCAGGTGCTGGTCAATCTGCTGTCGAACGCCATCAAATTCACCCGCCGCGGCGAAGTCGTCATCACCGTCTCCGGAGTGGCCCTCGACGACCGGCGCCAGGAGATCGCCTTCGCCGTGCGCGACACCGGCATCGGCATCCCCGAGGACCAGCTGGCGACGCTGTTCCAGTCCTTCACCCAGGGCGATGCCTCGACCACCCGCAAGTACGGAGGCACCGGCCTCGGCTTGGCGATCAGCCGCCGCCTGACCGAAATGATGGGCGGCCGCATGTGGGTGGACAGCCAGGTGGGCAGCGGTTCGACCTTCCACTTCACGGTGGTGGCGGAAGCCGCCGGCTCGCAGCTGGCCAACAGCTACCTGAAGGAGTTCTCCTCGGCGCTGGCCGGCAAGCACGTGCTGATCGTCGATGACAACAGCACCAACCGGCGCATCCTGGTCAAGCAGACGCTGATCTGGGGCATGCTGCCCTCGGCCGCGGCGTCAGGCATCGAAGCCCTGGATTTCATCCGCCACGGCCACGCTTTCGATGTCGGCATCCTCGACATGAGCATGCCGGAAATGGACGGCCTGTCGCTGGCCCTGGAAATCCGCAAGCATCGCGACGCGCAGGCCCTGCCCCTGGTCATGCTGACCTCGGTGACCAACCAGCGCACCAAGGACGACAAGATGGGCCGCGCCGGATTTGCCGCCTACCTCAACAAGCCGATCAAACCCGCGGCACTGCTCGACGTGATGTTGCACGCGATGCGGGTCGCACCGGTCGTCGCCGAAACGAACCTGCCGGCGCCGATCGCGGCAAAGCTGGCCGAGACACTGCCGCTGACTATCCTGGTCGCGGAAGACAACACCGTCAATCAGAAGGTGGTGCAGCAGTTACTGGCCCATCTCGGCTACCGGGCCGACGTGGTTGCCAGCGGCATCGAGGTGCTCGATGCGCTGGAACGGCAGAACTACGACGTGATCCTGATGGATGTGCAGATGCCGGACATGGACGGCCTCGAGGCCACGCGCCGGCTCAAGGCGCGCTTCGGTGCGGCCGCGCCGCGGGTCATCGCCATGACCGCCAGCGCCATGTTCGGTGACCGTGAAAAATGCCTCGCCGCCGGGATGGACGCTTATGTCTCGAAACCCGTGGAGCTCGACCAGATCCGTGACGTGCTGATCGCGGTGGCCGGAGGAAAGGCCATGCCGCCGGCTACAGCAAGCGCGAATGCCGCCGACCGGATCCCGGTAATCGATCAGCACCGCATCGCGCAACTGCTCGAACTGCAGGACGAACAGCAACCGCACATGGTCGCCGACCTCATCGAGATGTTCTTCGCCGACACTCCCGGCCACCTGCAACAGCTTGCCGATGCCATCCGCGACGGCGATGCGACACGCCTGGCAAACCTTGCCCACCGCTACCTCTCGAGCATAGAGAATCTCGGCGCACAGCGCATGCGCACGCATTGCATGGAACTCGAAGCACTCGGGCGGGCGGACACGCTTGCCGGCTCCGGCGAGGCCCTGGCACGATTGAAACTGGAACTGGCGCAGGTGCGCGAGGCGCTGGCGGCAATTGCCGCAAAACCGCAATAGAATCTTGCGCCGACCCGGCGCCCAGGAGCCTTCCCGATGAAATACCGCATCATTCCGGTCACTCCATTCGAACAAAACTGCACGCTGCTCTGGTGCACCGAAACCATGAAAGGCGCCTTCGTCGATCCGGGCGGTGATATCGAACACCTGCTGGACACTGCAGCGCGGCTGGGCGTCAGCATCGAGAAGATCCTGCTGACCCACGGCCACATCGACCATGCCGGCGGCGCCGGCGAACTGGCGCAGCGCCTCGGCGTGCCGATCGAAGGTCCGCAACGCGAAGAAAGCTTCTGGATCGACCAGCTGGTGGCGCAAAGCCGCAGCTTTGGCTTCCCGCCGGCGCAGGCCTTCACGCCAACGCGCTGGCTCGAGGACGGCGACACCGTCACGGTCGGCAAGGAAACCCTGCAGGTGCTGTACACACCCGGCCACACGCCGGGCCATGTGGTCTTCTATCACGCGCCGTCGAAGCTCGCCCTGGTCGGCGACGTGCTGTTCGCCGGCAGCATCGGCCGCACCGATTTCCCGCGCGGCAACTACCAGACGCTGATCGACTCGATCAAGCACAAGCTCTGGCCGCTGGGCGATGATGTCGAATTCATTTCCGGCCACGGTCCGATGTCCACCTTCGGCGAGGAGCGCCGCAGCAATCCCTTCGTCGGCGACCACGCCTGATCAGGCCACCGGCTTTCCCGTTTTTCCAGAGGAGAATTCACCATGAGCATCGTGTCCGAATTCAAGGAGTTCGCGATCAAGGGCAATGTGGTCGACCTCGCGGTCGGCGTCATCATCGGCGCGGCCTTCGGCAAGATCGTCGAATCGATCGTCAAGGATCTGATCATGCCGATTGTCGGCAGGATCATCGGCGGACTGGACTTCTCCAGCTTCTTCATCATGCTGGCGACCCCGCCGGCCGACTACAAGGGCGCCATGACCTACGACGCCCTGACCAAAGCCGGCGTCCCGCTGTTCGCCTATGGCAACTTCATCACGGTGGCAATCAACTTCGTCATTCTGGCGTTCATCATCTTCATCATGGTCAAGCAGATCAACCGGCTGAAAAAGGATGCCCCGCCCGCTCCGCCCGCCGCTACGCCCGAGGACGTGCTGCTGCTGCGCGAGATTCGCGACGCATTGAAGAAGTAGGTCGCAGGCGGTACACCGGCGCCGCGCATTCGCGGCACACGCTGCTGCCAGCCCTCGGCGTTCAGGAGCGTGCGCGGCGGCATGCCTTATGCCGTTGTTATGGCACAATTGGCGCACGTCCGTGCCGCATGGGCGCACTGACCCGCCAGCGCCGGCATCACCTCCCCGCCACCCCCGGGTGACACAAGCACAATGACAGTCCGCAACCTGGAATTCCTCTTCCGCCCGCAGTCGGTCGCAGTGGTGGCTGCGCTCGACGCTCGGAAGCGCTACGCCGAGGTCGTGTTGCGCAACCTCGCCGCAGGGGGATTTTCCGGGCCGGTCGTGCCGGTCACCGTAAAGAAAAATTCCCTGCTGGGCATCGCTGCCCACGTGCACATCGATGAGCTTGAGGTGGCGCCGGATCTGGCGGTGATCTGCGCCGCCCTGGGCGATGTGTCACAGATCATCAGCCAGCTCGGTGCCCGCGGCACGCGTGCGGTGATCGTCGGACCGTCGCTGCGGACCCGGATGAACAGCCACCAGGTGCTGGAAGTGCGCCAGTCCATCCTCGAGGCGGCGCGGCCCTGGCTGATGCGCGTGCTGGGACCCGGCAGCGGCGGTGTCGTCGTTCCCGCCAGCGGACTCAACGCCAGCATCGCCCCAGTCAGCACAACGCGCGGCAAGATCGCCCTGATCACCCAGTCGGCCGCCATTGCCGCAGCCGTGCTCGATCGCGCCAGCAGCAAGGGCATCGGCTTTTCGTCGGTACTGCACTTGGGCGCCGGCATCGACATCGACCTGGCCGATGC